>Ga0302320_10027108_pt1 | contig 11058 bp, 8 predicted proteins | sample Bog_T0_3_FD_202130 | JGI IMG/M metagenome (GOLD analysis project Ga0302320, IMG submission 202130) | Peat permafrost microbial communities from Stordalen Mire near Abisko, Sweden - Bog_T0_3 | ecosystem: Environmental > Terrestrial > Soil > Wetlands > Peat | place: Sweden: Abisko, Stordalen Mire... | reverse complement strand
AGCACGAACGCAACTCCTGCTTCATGGTGTTGCGGATGAAGCCGATCAGGTCGTTGGATATGTTTTCGTCGCCTTCGACCTCGCGCTCTTTTGCAATGCGCCGGAAGATCTCGCGGAACTGCTCGTCTGAAACCGCGCCGATCTTGATCTTGGTTTGAATTCTCCGCAAGAAAGCGGCATCTACCAACTCGTATGGATCGATGTTGGATGCAAAGACCACGAGCATTTCAAAGGGAATCTCAATTTTCATTCCGCCGGCAAGCGTCAGAAAATCGATCTTGCGATCCAAGGGAACTACCCAGCGATTTAGCAGCTCTGCGGGACGAACCCGCTGGCGCCCGAAGTCGTCAATGATCAGTACGCCATTGTTGGCTTTCATCTGGACGGGGCCGACATAGAATTTTGTAATCGGGTTGAATTGCAGGTCCAGCATCTCGACCGTCAGTTCTCCGCCGACCAGAACCGTGGGGCGATGACAGAGAACCCAACGCTCGTCACGGATTTCGGGCTCGGACTCTGTTGCGCGCTTGTGAATTGCTGGATCGTAGACCGTAATGATCTGCCCATCGACTTCAACCGCATGCGGTATCCATACCTTGTCGACGGCGAGCACGCACGATAATGCGGCGGCCATGGTGGTTTTCCCGGTTCCGGGCGGGCCATAGAGGAAGATTGCGGCGCCTGAGTTGAGGGCGGTACCGAACTGGCGCAATGTCTTGTTGTCGATGACAAGATGAGTAAAGGCTCGCTCCACATCAGCGGGGCCGACTGCAACGTTTTGTACTCCCTGCTTTCGCGTCTGCTCAACGTAGTTCTTCAAGGACACCGGAGCGGCACCAGCATAATGACTGTGGGATAGCAGTTCCGCAGCTCGGGCTCGGCCCTCAGATGTAATTGCAATACTGGGGATGTTGGCCTTCATGCCAGTGACCTGACAGAATCGTTCCGCTCGCAGGCGCGAAAACAATTCGTTTGCCACTTCGAAGCTGAGCTTCGTTTTTTCAGAAAGCTCAAGGATGGAAAGAGAGCCGGAAAGATAGAGAATTTTTAACGCTAGGTCCTCAAGCACCGCCTGGCGAACGTCAATTTCCTTCATTGACTGCGGCTTCATCTCCGGCCCCGAAGCGGGCTCGCGCTTGAGAAAATCGAGCATGGTCTGGAGGCCTTCCATGGTGTTGTGCGGATCCTTTTTCAATATAACGCGGGGAGTGGTGGATTGGCCCATTGGTCGCATTCCAGTCACTCTTTAGTCACCCTTTGGCAGGCCTGGAGTGGGACGTTTTTGTGAGAAGTGCGCGACTGCGCGATGATCTGCAGGAGGACACTTGCGAGGCGCGCTTTGCTACACTTCTGGCAGTGTCGCTGACGGCTGCGGGGCAGCTGAATTTGAGTCGAGGGTTTCCGGGACTTAATTAGAGCGGCGGGGGAATCCATGCCAGTTGTCGAGCTCGCGGGAGTGACCAAGGCCTACGAAAACAAGGTTGCCGTCAACAACCTGAGTCTCTCGATCGATGCGGGCCAGATGTTCGGGCTGCTGGGGCCGAACGGAGCGGGCAAAACCAGCTCAATTCGCATGATGATGGGGATCACGATTCCCGATTCCGGGAGAATCAGCCTCTTTGGCAAGCCGTTCGAGCGCAAGAGCCTGGAGAACGTCGGCTACCTGCCGGAAGAGCGCGGTCTTTACAAGAAGATGAAGGTCATTGACCAACTGGTCTTCTTTGGCGAGCTGCATGGCCTGGCAGCGGGGGAGGCACGGAAACGGTCCACGGCGTGGGCCACGCGCATGGAGATTGCCGACTCGCTGCAGAAGAAGACTGAAGAGCTTTCGAAGGGGATGCAGCAGAAGATCCAGTTCATTGCGTCGCTGCTTCATGACCCCGACTTGATCGTGATGGACGAGCCGTTCAGCGGGCTTGACCCGGTGAATGCGGTGCTGGTGGAGAAGACTCTGCTTGAACTGAAGGATCAGGGCAAGGCAATTCTGTTTTCAACCCATCGCATGGACCAGGTGGAGAAGCTGTGTGACTCCATCTGCCTGATCAATAACGGCGAGGCCGTGCTCAAGGGGAATCTGCGCGAGATCAAGAGCCGCTACGAGCGCGATCGCATTCTTGTTGAATTCGAGGGAAGCTCCGCTTTTTTGGGCAGTGATGAGATTGCGGAGGCCAACAACTTTTCAGGCCACGCGGAGATCAAGCTGAAACCGCACGGCGATGCGCAGAAGCTGCTGCACGAAGCGGCTGCGATTGCGACGATCTATCGTTTCGAACTGGTCGAGCCCTCGCTCGAAGAGATCTTCATCCAGACAGTGGGAGGCAAGACCGATGCGTAACATTCTGCTGATTGCCAAACGAGAATATCTGGAGCAGATTCGGAGCAAGGCCTTCAGACTATCCACCATTGGACTGCCTGCGGTGCTTGGCCTGGTTCTCGCCGTTACTTACTTTTCGTCTCTGGGTCTGGGAGGAAGCAAACACTTGGCGATCGCGTCGGGAGACCCGGCGCTGGCTAACGAAATTCGCGGCCGGTTGATGAGAAGCAAGAATTCGAAGGCCGTGATTGACGTCGTGGCTCCGGCCACCGCTGCGGATCACGCAACGCTTGTTGAAGAAGTCCGGACCAAGACGATTGACGGATTTCTGTGGGTGGAGACTCCGGCTGCCGGCGAGCCAACCGCGACCTACACTTCGCGTTCTTCGGGCGACTTTATGTCGTCTGCGCGACTCAAAGGGGCTCTGGATGATGGCCTGGTGAGCGAACACCTGACCGGTGCCGGCATGACGCAGAGCAACGCCGATGTTTTGTTGAAGGGCGCGCCGCTGAGTACATACCAGGTGAGGAGCGACGGACAGGTGGTGAAGAGCAATGCGGAAGCTTCCTTCTGGAAGGGCTACGCGATGGCGCTTTTGTTGACTATGACCACTATGATCTACGGGCTGAATGTGGCGCGCTCGATCATTCAGGAGAAGACATCGCGGGTGTTTGAAGTGATGCTCGCGATCTCAAAGCCGAGCGATATGCTGGCCGGCAAACTGATGGGCGCGGGCGCGGTGGGGCTGACGCAAATCGGCATTTGGCTGGTTGCCGGCGCTGCCATATTTATTTCACCGATTGCCGCCGCTGAGATGACCGGGGACCTTGCCCTGCACTTCTCATGGACCGAGTGCATTCTCTTTCCGGTTTATTTCGTGCTTGGTTTCCTGCTGTTCAGCTCGTTATTTGCGGGGCTTGCCGCGACGTGCGAGACGGAGCAGGAATTGCAGATGTACATGCCGCTGGCCGCTGCGCCTACGTGGCTCAGCTTCGCGATGATCCTGATGATCATCACCGATTCGAACTCATTCTGGCCGGTTGCGGCTTCGTTGTTTCCGCCCACCGCGCCGATTGTCATGTTTTTGCGCATGGCCTCGCAGACGCCGCCGGCGTGGCAGTTTGCGGTTTCGATTGCGCTGATGGTCCTGAGCATCTGGGCCACGCTGTGGTTTTCGTCGCGGCTGTATCGCGTGGGGATCCTGATGTACGGCAAGCGGGCGACGCTGCCGGAGCTGCTGCGGTGGCTGCGGTATTCGTGAGCGGGGTTGCACTCGGGATGTGGTGGATGATTTAGAGAACATCCCTCAGGGGCTAAAGCCCGGCTTGTTTCGTACCGGCTTTATCGGCACGACTGAAGTCGTGCCCTGACACTTCTTGCTCCACGCGAAAAGTCTTTCCGCAGCCTGTGACGCCGTGCCCTTTTTAAAAGCCGACTTATCTAATGCGCCGAGTGGTTCAGAGGTTTCCTAAACTAAAATCGTTGGAGTGACAGCCGAGCCCAAATTTACCATTTCTCAGCGCATCTTGCTGGCTGTGGTTCCGCGCGTGGTGTGGGCGCTGCTGCGCATTGTGAGCCTGACCTGGCGGTTTGAGGTGATTGCTGTAGAGGGCGTGACGCCGGTGGTCTTTGGCCAGAAGGCGGGGCCGGAGATTTATTGCTTCTGGCACCAGTGCGTGCTGCCTTGCACGGTGTATTTTCAGCGATCCAATGCCGTGATTCTGATCAGCCGCAGCTTCGATGGGGAGTTGATTACGCGCATCCTCAGACTGTTCGGGTTCGATGCCGTGCGCGGGTCCAGCTCGCGGGGCGCGCGGGAGGGATTGCTGGGGCTGAAGCAGGTGATTGAGAGCGGGAACACGGCGATTCTTACAGCCGATGGTCCGCGTGGGCCGATCTATCAAACCAAACTGGGGCCGATCAAGCTGGCGCAGATGACCGGCGCGCCTATCGGGGCATTTCACCTGGAACCCGAGCGCGCGTGGACAATGGGATCGTGGGACCGGTTCCTGGTGCCGAAGCCGTTCACGCGGATTGTAGTGAGCTGGGGGCCATGGACGCGGGTGTCCGCGGAGCTGCCCGCAGAGGATTTTGAACGCAAAAGAGCGGAGCTCAATGCGGCGATTGAGACAGCGCGCGCGAATGCCAACAGGTACTTCAAGAAGGCGCGGCCATGAGCGGGAACGCAGAATCCGTGAGTGGGCTGCGTGTTGCCGACTTCGATTTCGAGCTGCCCGCAGAGTTGATTGCGCAGCAACCGCCGGCGGAGCGCGGGACGAGCCGGATGCTGGTGATGGATCGGGAGAGCGGCGCGCTGCGCGACGCAAGCTTCGCCGATTTCCCTTCGCTCTTGCATGCTGGTGATTTGCTGGTGCTGAACGACAGCCGGGTGATTCCGGCGCGGCTTTATGCGCGGCGGACGGTGGTGCGCGACCGGCAAGAGCCTAGCGGGCTGGTGGAGGTTCTGCTGACGGAGCCGGAGGGCGAAAACCGCTGGCGCGCGCTGGTGAAGCCGGGGAAAAAAGTGGGCGTGGGCGAGCGGCTGGCGTTTGCTTCGGCGTCCGGGGCGGTTGAACTGGAGGCGGAGGTGCTGGAGCGGGGGGAGTTCGGCGAGCGGCTGCTGAAGTTTGCACCCGTGGCCGATTTCTTCGCGGTTCTGGAGCGCATTGGGCACATGCCGCTGCCGCCTTACATTCGCCGCGACGATGAGAGCGCGGATCGCGAGCGGTACCAGACGGTTTTTTCGCAGGAACGCGGGTCGGTGGCTGCGCCTACGGCCGGGTTGCACTTTACGGCGCAGGTGCTGGATGCGCTGACGGCGAAGGGTGTCGAGGTTGCGCGGGTGACGCTGCATGTGGGGCTGGGGACGTTCGCGCCGTTGCGTGTTGACCGGGTGGACGAGGTTCGCCTGCATCGGGAGCGGTATACGCTGCCGGCGGCGACGGCGGAGGCGGTGAATCGCGCGGTGCGTGAGGGCAGGCGGGTTGTGGCCGTGGGGACCACGGTGGTGCGGACGCTGGAAGCCGCTGCGGCTGTCGCATGGCAGGCGGGCGGTGAGGAGTTGAAGGCGCATTCCGGCACGACGGAGATCTTCATCTCGCCGGGATTTGCATTTCGGATTGTGAGCGGGCTGCTGACCAATTTTCATTTGCCGCAGTCGAGTCTGCTGATGCTGGTTAGCGCGTTTGCGGGGCGGGAGCGGGTGCTGGATGCCTACCGCCACGCGGTCGAGCAGAAGTACCGCTTCTTCAGCTACGGGGACTGCATGTTTGTGGCTTGATCCCTCACTTGTGCAAAGAACGCGCAAGGATGGGGCATCCTCCTTTGTGGGAGTTTATGGGGGGGCGTCGGCCCGGCTTTCAGCTCGAAGTGAGGACGGTCTCCAACCCGCCCTTTGCGCTATATTCAGTGCATGCACCCTCTTCCGTCGGAAAGGCAAAAACAATGCGCTTGCTCAGAAATCAGCCCTTTCTACTGCTTGTCGTAACAGCCTTGCTCACAACAGGCGCGGCGTCCCTTGCGCAGCAGGACGGAGACGTGACGGTGATAATCAAAGCGAAGTCTAAAACTGCTGCCCTTCCGACGCTGTTGGTCATGTGCGACTTGGTATGCAACTGGAAGCTAGACGGCGTAGCCAAGGGCCATATCGATGCGGGAGGGTCTGCCAAGGTTAAAGTCGAATCCGGCCAGCATATGGTGGAGGCCACCACTGAGGACGGGGTCGATCAGGCAAAGCAGCCCACCATGGTCAAACCAACGGGGCAGACGATGGTTAACCTCGAATTCCAGCCCATACGCGATGCTCGGCTCAGCGCCGAGCAGGATGCAATGGATAAGGCCGCACAAGAGGCTCAGGCCAAGATAGAGCGAGAGTCGAGAGGACAGGCAGAGCAGGAGGCACGTGACAGGTCTGCGCAGGAGCGGGCGGCGAAAGAGGAAGCCGAACGCCAGCCCTGGACCGACCCAGCAACGGGGCTGATGTGGACCAAGACGGACAATGGCAGTAGCGTTAGCTGGGACCAGGCGACGTATTATTGCCGGAACTTGAAACTGGCCGGCCACAACGACTGGCGGCTGCCGACGATCAATGAGCTGTCCGGCATCAAAGAGAATGAAGCCAATGCCCATGGTGTGTACCTGAAAGGCGATCTGCAACTGGAATTGGATGCCTGGAGCAGCTCTCAGGTGCTAGGGAAGAAGGGAAAAGCTACCGACATGGCCTGGGTCTTCGGACCATCCCCGTATGGACCTAAGATATTGGGCGTCTTCCTTGTCTGCGAGGGCTGCGAGGTTCATGCACTTTGTGTGCGGGGACGTCTCACCCGTAGGATGTCCGATCTCAAATTTGAGGTATGTGCCACCCGTCCGCACACTGAGTTCTCCCGATTTCGCCAAGGGTCATAGAAACAGGTCAGAGCAGGCAGGTGTCTGATCCCGACGAAGCAGGATAGAGAATCAAATCTCCTTCACCGTCCAGCCGTAGGTCCTGCGGCCTGGAAGGTAAATTTCCTCCACGTATCTCTGGGCTTCTTCCTCGCTGTTGAAACTCCTTGGTCCCATTGGGAAATCGCCTGGCGGCATCAGACCTTCTGAAAACGTGAAGGAACTTGGGCTGCTTTTCTCAATCTGAATAAAGAGGGTGCGACCGTTTTTCTCCAAGCATTGTTCCCAAATGATTTCACGCATCATGTTCTCCTACCAGCGAAGCGCGGCTTCTTCAAGCCACTTCTCATCGATGGGGCCATGCAGCGATGGGTCATATGGGATGAAATTGCTGTCGGCCAACTCGCTTCGCCATGCGGCAAGTACGGCTTCGCGGAGGGTAGGCTGATCACCCGGAATCAAGCGAGGTGGAGTGCGGTTGCCAAGGCTGGACAACCGATAAAATTCTTTCGAGAGAACGAGCCGAGTGAAATCGCGGCCCTCGATGTGCTCGCTGGTTTCTGAAATCACCGCGACCTCATTACCCTCAACAATTGGCCGGTCTGTGCGAATGAACTTGTAAAGCACCTGGAGACTCCTGAAACGCATTCTAGCCAATTCTGTCCGTTAAGCCTAGCTTCTTGCCGCGCGCCCCTCGCCTCTTAGAATCTGGGAAGCCCCAAAACCGGCTACAGAGAACTGTCCCCTGATAAACTCGGTTCGTGCCCGACCAAGCAAAGCCGCCCGTCTTCCTGCTCGATACGATGTCGTTTATTTTTCGCGCTTACCATGCGATGCAGCGCAGCAGGCCCATGAGTACGCGGGGCGGGCTGCCTACGGCGGCTATCTACGTGTTTGTGAACATGGTGAAGAAGTTACGGCAGGATTTTTCGCCGCTCTATTTTGCCGCGGTGTTCGACGTGAGCGGAGAGGTGTTTCGCGACGAGCGGGCGAGGACCATGGGGCCGCTGCGCAAGTGGGACGGGAAGACGCAGAGCTTTGTCGAGGTGAGCTACGAGGGGTATAAGGCCAATCGGGCGGCGATGCCGGAGGATTTGCGGCGGCAGATTCCGTACATTCGGCGGGCGCTGGAGGCGCTGCGCATTCCCATCCTGGAGGCCGAGGGGTTTGAGGCGGACGACGTGATTGGCACGCTGGCGCGCGAGGCGGCCGAGCAGGAGCACGAGGTCTTCATCATCTCCGGCGACAAGGACATGATGCAACTGGTGACGCCGCAGGTGAAGATCCTGAATCCGCAGAAGGACAACCTGATTCTGGACCCCGCGAGGGTGACGGAGACGCTGGGCGTTCCGCCGGAAAAGGTGGTGGACGTGATGGCGCTGCGCGGGGATGCGGTGGACAACATTCCAGGCGCGCCGGGGATTGGCGACAAGGGCAGCGTGGAGCTGATTCTGGAGTTCGGGAGCGTGGAGGCGGTGCTGGACCGGGCGGCGGAGGTGAAACGGAAGAGCTATCGCGAGTCTCTGGAGCAGAACCGCGACGCCGTCCTGTTATCCAAGGAGTTGGTGACGATTGATTGTCGTGTGCCGCTGGAACTGGACCTGGCGGCGATGCAGACGCAGACGCCAGACCTGGAAGCTTGCCGCGAGCTTTTTACAGAGCTTGAATTTACGTCGATGCTCAAGGATCTTGCGCCTTCAGAGACTGCGCCGGTGATTGCGCTGATTGAGGATCCGACGGACGAGCAGGCTGCGGCATTTTATGCAGCGGCGCGGGAGCACGGGTTTGCATTTGCGCTGGATGCGAAGGCGCCGGCGGCGGAGGAGGCGGAAGAAGAAGCGCCGCGGATGCTTTCGCTGCTGGATGTGGTGGAGGAGGCGGAAAGGAAGACGCGGTCGAGCATTGGAGTGTGCGCGGAGGCGGGGACGGCCCTGTGCGTGGGGCTGACGCCGGAGTTGCGCGCGCTGCTGGAAGATGCGACGGTGCCCAAGCGGGTGCATGACTGGAAACTGGCTTTGCACGTGCTGAGTGGGCTGGGCGTGGAGCTGCGCGGGGCAGTGGACGACACGATGCTGCTTTCGTACGCGCTGAATCCGACGCATGCAACACAGTCGCTGGCGGATGTGGCGGCGCGGCATGGGCAGGCTGCACCGTTGACGCTGGCGGCGGGCGCTGCGGCGATCTGTGCGCTGGTTCCGGCGCTGGTTGCCGAGGGGGAAAAGGCGGGAGTGGGGCGGGTTTACAGGGCGATTGACCTGCCTCTGGCGCCGGTTTTGTATCGCATGGAGCGGGCCGGGGTGCGCATCGACAAGGGTGTGCTGGAGGGGCTTTCCACGCGGTTCAGCGCGGAACTGGAGCGGGTGGGGGAGCGGATCTTCGAGCTGGCGGGACGGCGGTTTAATGTGAACTCGCCGAAGCAGCTTGGGGAGGTGCTGTTTGTGCACCTGGGGCTGCCGGCGCCGGCGAGCCGGGGGAAGGGAAAGGCGGTTTCGACGGCGCAGGATGTGCTGGAGGCGCTGGCGGAGAAGCATGACGTGCCCAGGCTGGTGCTGGAGTACAGGCACTTGTCGAAGCTCAAGTCAAACTACATAGACGCTTTACCGGCGCTGGCGGATGCGGAGTCGCGGGTGCACACGACGTTTCAGGCGGCGGCGACGGCAACGGGACGGCTGTCGTCCGTGAATCCGAACCTGCAGAATATTCCGATCCGGACTGAGTTGGGAAGGGAGATTCGGGCGGCGTTTACAGCTTCGCCGGGGACGCAGTTGCTGTCGGCGGACTACTCGCAGATTGAACTGCGGCTGCTTGCGCACTTCAGCGAGGACGCGTTGCTGACGCGGGCGTATCTCGAAAGTGAAGATATTCATACGCTTACGGCGAGCGAGGTGTTTGGAGTTCCGGCGGAAACCATGGACAAGGAGACGCGGGGACGGGCGAAGGCGGTGAATTTCGGGATTGTTTACGGGATTTCGGCGTTCGGTCTGGCGGCGCAGTTGGGGATTCCACAGGCGGAGGCGAAGGCTTATATCGAGCGGTATTTTGCGCGGTACGTGGGGGTCAAGGCGTTCATCGAAAAGACGTTGGAACAGACGCGGCGGGAGGGGTCGGTGCGGACGATGTTTGGGCGGGTGAGGCCGATTCCGGATATCGAGAGCAGGAACCCGAATCAGCGGGGATTTGCGGAACGGACGGCGATCAATACGCCGCTGCAGGGGACCGCGGCGGACTTGATCAAGCTGGCGATGATCGCTATCGACCACAAACTGACGGAGCAGAAACTGAAGACGCGTATGGTGCTGCAGGTGCATGACGAGCTGCTGTTCGAGGTGCCGGCGGAGGAGACCGAGGTGGTAACGGCGTTGGTGCGGACGGAGATGGAGGGGGTGGTGCAGCTGAGCGTTCCGCTGATGGCGGACCTGGGGTTTGGAGAGAACTGGAGAGACCTGTGACAGAGATCGGCGCGTTTTGATTTCCGGATGCGGAATGAGGGTGGTGGGGTGACGCGGCTATGACGATTGTTGTGCGTGGCCCGATGGACTCGAAGGCGCAGTTGCGCAAGACGATGGGGTTCTGGGATGTGCTGTTGTTCAACATTGCAACGGTGCTGGGGCCTCGGTGGATTGCGGCGGCGGGACACAATGGGACATCCTCGATCAGCTTGTGGGCGCTTGCGGCGGTGTTCTTTTTTGTACCGGGAGCGCTGGTGATCAATGAACTGTCTTCGCGGTTTCCGGAAGAGGGTGGGCTTTACGTCTGGTCGCGCGAGGCGTTTGGGCCGTTTCACGGGTTTGTGGCGGGGTGGACTTACTGGATTTATACCGTGTTTTATTTTCCTGGGCTGCTGCTGGCGAGCGCGTCGATGGCCGCATACATTATGGGCGGACGCGGCGCCGCGCTGGCGCAGGACAGGACGTTTCTGCTGACGGTGTCGCTCGCGATGCTGGTGGTGGCCGTGGTGCTGAACATCATTGGGCTGAATATCGGTAAATGGCTACAGAACGCGGGCGGCGTGGGAACCTATGTTCCGCTGGTGATGCTGGCGGGAGTTGCGGCGCTGGTTTGTTTCCGGCACGGTTCGGTGACGCACTTCACGGTGAAGAACATGATGCCAGTGTGGAACTGGGATACGGTGAACTTCTGGTCGCAGATTGCGTTTGCGTTTACAGGCCTCGAACTTGTTTCGGCGATGAGCGAAGAGGTACGCGATCCGCGGCGAACGCTGCCTCGGGCGGTGTTTGCGGCTGGCGCGCTGATTGCGCTGATGTACATTGCAGGGACGTTCGCGGTTCTGTCGCTGGTGCCGGCGGGGGACCTTGATCCGCAAAGTGGGGTGTTCAGCGCAATTACGGTGGTGGCCGTGG
>Ga0302320_10027107_pt1 | contig 11058 bp, 8 predicted proteins | sample Bog_T0_3_FD_202130 | JGI IMG/M metagenome (GOLD analysis project Ga0302320, IMG submission 202130) | Peat permafrost microbial communities from Stordalen Mire near Abisko, Sweden - Bog_T0_3 | ecosystem: Environmental > Terrestrial > Soil > Wetlands > Peat | place: Sweden: Abisko, Stordalen Mire... | reverse complement strand
CAGCCAGTCCTCCAATTCGTGCCCCGGCTGGAATTGCCGCCGCTCAGCCCGGAAATAAGCCGCCTTCGCGACCAGGCTTTGCCGATCCTCGGGCGCGCGGCGCGGCGGAAGGCTGGTGAAGCGCAGCGGATCGAATTGGAAATAGGGGGCGGACTTAACTTGCAACGCGGGATTCCTTGGCCGGTCGAAGGTATAGATGCCGCCGCGTCAGCGGCATGCGGGCGTGCTGCGGGCCTCGTTTGCTCGCCAGCACCTGATAGACGCCGATGTGGCCCGACTCGAACTCCAAAGCGCACGCGGCCATGTACAGCCGCCATACGCGGTACGTGGCTTCGTTCACATACTCGAGCGCCCGTGAGTGGCGCCGCTCGAGCCGCTCGACCCAGGCGCGCAGGGTCAGCGCGTAGTGGGCGCGCAACGCTTCGACGTCCGTGATCTCGAACTTCGCCTCTTCCATGAAGCGTTGAATGTTGCTGATGTTGTCGAGTTGCCCGTCCGGGAACACATAGCGGTTGATGAATTCGGTGGACAGGTTCCAGTCCCATCCCGCCTGCTCGTGCGTGATGCCATGGTTCAGGAACAGCCCATCGGCTTTCAACAGCCGGTGCACGGTGTCGAAGTAGAGCGGCAGATTCTTCAGGCCCACGTGCTCGAACATGCCGATGCTCGACACCTTGTCATAGAGCTCGCGCCCGTCGAGGTCGCGGTAATCCCTGAGCTCCACCGTGACCCGATCCTCGAGCCCCGCCTCCGCGATCCTGAGTCGCGCAACCTCGAGCTGCTTGGCGCTCAGGGTGACGCCGTGAGCCCGCACACCGTGGTGGCGGGCCGCATGGATCACCAGGGCTCCCCATCCGCACCCGATGTCGAGGAGTCGTTCACCCGGCCTCAGCAGGAGCTTCCGGCAGATGTGCTCGAGCTTCGCCTGCTGGGCGTCGTCGAGGCTGCAATCCGCCTCCTCGAAGTAGGCGCAGGAGTAGACCATGGCCCGATCCAGCCATAGCCGGTAAAATTCGTTGGACACGTCGTAGTGAAAATGGATGGCCGCGCGGTTCTCGTCCCTGGAATGCCCGCGGACCTCTCGCCCATGCGTGGGCGCGGACTGCTGCGCACTTTGCGAATCCTCAACGCGGGCGCTGCGCTCGTCGAATAGGTGCTTGTTGAGGCTGCGCAATTTGCGTGCCATCAATAGGGCGCTCAGCCGCTCGCCGAGGGGCAGCCTCAGGGCTTCCAAATGATCTTTCAATCGTAACGCGGCAAACAGGTCGCCCTCGATGTCGAGCTCGGAACGGAAGTAGGCTTCCGCCAACCGCAGCGGGTCTTTTCCAAGGATCAGCGCACTGACGGCATGCGGATCCTTGAACCACAGCGTGAAGCGGGCATCGGTCGCCTGGCTGTCCGCGCCGCCCACCACCACGGTGGTACCCGTCCAGAGGCGGACCGCGAAGCTGAACGGAAGGCGCCGGAACACTTTGCGAAGCAGCGACGCCGCCAGTTCCGCTCCCCGATAGCCGAGATAACCGGACGAGAATTCGCCCGCCGATTGCGAAGCCCGGGTGTGCGCGTGGGTAAGAGGACCGGATAACGTGGAGTCTCCCATGGTCGTCGGCTCGGATGGTTGTGGATGGTGGGAGACCGATGTTTTCATCGGCGCTCCGAACCCAGGAATCGGTGGACCTTCCCAGGCAGGTGTCGGAATGCTCCTACATCCTCCGCGGCGCACAAATCTGGCTCCGCAGCGCACCACCTGGGCTCCGCGCCCGCTCCGCCGGCTCTCCCCTAGCGGGTCGCCTCGAGCCGGCGCGGCAGGGAAACCTGAAACACCGTCCGCTCGTCGCGTCCGGTCGTCACCTCCACGCTGCCGCCATGCGCCGTCACCACTTGATAGACGATATACAAGCCGAGGCCCAACCCCTCGCTTCGGCCGGGAGTGCGTTGTCCGCCGCGAAACGGGTCGAACAGATGGTTCACCAGCTCGGGCGGGATGGTCCCCCGATTCGAGACATTGAGGATCACCTGGTCCTGCTTGGTCCCGTCCAGTTGAACGTGCACGGGTCCGGTCGGGTCGCCATGCTTCAAGGCGTTGCCGATCAGATTGCTGGCCACTTGCGCAAGCCGCTCGGCATCCCAATGGCCCGAGAAATCACCGCTGTAGATGGTGTCGATGGTGCGTCCCGGCGAAGCTGCCTGGCACTCGCGCACGACTCGCTCCACCAGGGCTTTGATGTCGCCCGGCTCCCGCTTGAGGACGATGCCGCCTGCAAGCCTCGCCCGCGCCAGATCGAGCATGTCCTCGATCAGCCGTCCCATGTGCCTGCCGCTTGCGAGTATGCGGGTGGAAGCCTCCTGCGCGTGCGGATCTTCGGAGCGGCGCTTGAGAAGCTGCGCCGAGGCCAGGATGGCGCTCAGCGGATTGCGCAAATCGTGTGCCAGCAGGGCGCTGAACATCTCGTTGAGCCGGAGGGTCTCGGTGCGGTCCTTGAGCTCCTGCGCGAGCCGCAGGCGCTGGCGGTAGAGCTGGAAAAAGACGCCGGCCTTGTTCTTGAGAATGTGCGGCTCGATCGGCTTGTAGATGAAATCCACCGCTCCGGATTCGTAGCCCTTGAAGACGCGCTGCGGCTCGCGCGCACCGGCGGTCACGAAGATGATGGGCACGTGGCGCGTCCTCTCGCTCCCCCGCATGAGCTCGGCGAGCTGAAAGCCGTCCATGTCGGGCATCTGCACGTCGAGGAAGGCCAGGGCAAAATCGTGGACCAGCAGCAGTTCGAGCGCCTCGGCGCCCGATTGGGCGGCGAAGGTCTCTATGCCGTCATCCTGCAGGAGCGCCGACAGCGCCAGTAAATTCTCGCGCAGGTCGTCCACCAGCAGGCATTTGATTCCCGGCATGTCCCTATCCAAAATCGAGCCCCACGGTTTGAAAGAGCTCGGCGATGCGGCTGAGCGGCAACACATGATCCGGCGCCCGGAGCTGCATCGCGGAGAGCACCATGGTGGATGCCTGAGCCGTCTCCGGCTCCTGCACCACGGTGATTCCGCCGGCGTCTTGTACGGCGGCCAGGCCCTGCGCTCCGTCCTCGTTGGCCCCCGTCAGGAGGACACCGAGGAGATGCTCGCGGTAGACGTCGGCGGCCGATTCGAACAGCACATCGATCGAAGGGCGGGAGTGGTGCACCAGGTCGTCCGTGGACAGGGCCAACTGGGGCCCGTCATCCACCAGTAAGTGGTAGTTCGAAGGGGCGAAGTATACCGTTCCCGGCGCAACCGGCTCTTTGTCCTGTGCCTCGCGCACCCGGAGCGCACATTTGGGTGAGAACACGTCCGCCAAAAGGCTCGGGCGGTCGCGCGGCAGGTGCAACACCACGAAGATCGCGGCCTTCGTGCCTTGCGCAAACGCAGGAAGCAGCTGCGCGAGCGCCTGCACGCCGCCTGCGGACGCGCCGATGACCACGCCCTCGATGCCGCTCAGGGCGGGCCGGCTCACGTCGCGGCCGCCTTCTGATAGATCCTCTCTTCGCGGACGAAGGGCTGGAAAACCTCGTTGTGCGAAGAGAAGCGCAGCGATTCCTTCGAGCCGATCCCGAGAAAGCCGTTGCGGCACAACGACTCGTGGAACAGCTTGAGCGCCCGGTCCTGAAGCTCGCGATTGAAATAGATGAGCACGTTGCGGCACGAGACCAATTGCACCTCGGCGAAGACGCTGTCGGTGGCGAGGCTGTGGTCCGAGAACACGATGTGATCGCGCAGCGACTTGTCGAAAATCGCGCGGCCATAGGCCGCGGTGTAGTAGTCCGACAACGAGGAACCCGCTCCCGACTCACGGTGGTTCATGGTGAATCCGGCGATCCGGTCGATGGGATACACGCCGGCCTCCGCCCGCTGCAGGGTATGCGGATTGATGTCGGTCGCGTAAATGAGCGCTTTCGACAAAATTCCCTCCTCGCGGAGCAGGATCGCGAGCGAATAGGCCTCCTCGCCCGCGCTGCATCCCGCCACCCAGACCTTGAGCGAAGGATACGTACGCAGGAGCGGCACCACCTGCTCGCGCAACGCCCGGAAGTAACCCGGATCCCTGAACATCTCGCTGACCTGCACCGTGAGATGATCCAGCAACGCCGGGAAGATCGCCGGCTCGTGCATCACGCGGTCCTGCAACTGCGAGAGCGTCTCGCAGCCGAAGCGCACCAGGGCCGTCTTCATGCGCCGGCGCAGCGAGGCCGCCGCATAGCCTCGAAAATCATAGTGGTAGAGATGGTAGATCGCCTCCACCAGCAGGTGATATTCAATTTCGAATCTCCTGCCCGCGCTGGCTTGCGCAGACTCTATTTGGGCATCCATACGCGCACCAGCGAGAGGAGCTTCTCGACGTCCAGGGGCTTCGCGATGTAGTCGTTGGCGCCGGCGGCGAGGCACTTCTCCTGGTCGTCCCTCATGGCCTTGGCGGTCAGCGCGATGATCGGCAGCTTCTTCCACTCCGGCCGCTTGCGTATCTCGCGCATCGCGGTGAACCCGTCCATTTCGGGCATCATGATGTCCATGAGCACCATGTCGACGCCCGCGGCACCGGGGGACGTGCTTCGGGTGAGAACGTCGAGCGCTTCGCGGCCGTTGCGCGCGATCTCGACAGTGGCGCCGTTCGGCTCGAACACGCTGGTCAGCGCGAATATGTTGCGCACATCGTCCTCGACCACGAGGATTCTCCGGCCCTCGAGCGAGCTGTCGCGATTGCGCGCGGTCTTGAGCATCTGCTGGTGGGCCGGCGGCAGATTCGACTCCACTTGATGGAGGAACAAGGTGACCTCGTCCAGCAGCCGCTCGGGCGATCGTGCATCCTTGATGATGATCGATTTGGAATATCGGCCGAGCCGCTGCTCCTCGTCGCGCGACAACGAGCGGCCCGTGTACACGATGACGGGAGGAAACGACACCTCCTCCTGCCGCGCCATCCGCTCGAGAAGATCGTAGCCGCTCAAGTCGGGCAGGTTGAAATCGAGCACCACGCAGTCGAACGTCGCCGCGCCGAGTTCCTTGAGCGCCTCGCCGGCGCTCTCCACCGCCGTGATCTGCACGTCGCCGTTGCCGAGAAGCTGGCGCAGGCTTTCGCGTTGCCGCGGATCGTCCTCCACGATGAGCACACGGCGCAGGCTTTGCGACAGCTTGTCCTCGATGCGTTGCAGAGCTTCCACCAGCTCCTCGCGCCTGGCGGGCTTGAGCGCATAGCCGACCGCACCGAGCTCGAGCGCCTCGCGCTTGTAGTCGGCGACCGAGGCGACGTGCACCGGTATGTGCCGCGTTCTTGGATTGCGTTTGAGCTGATCCAGCACGCCGAGGCCCGAGAAGTCGGGCAGATTGATGTCGAGCAGTATGGCGCTCGGCCGATACCGATCGGCCGCGATCAGGGCGTCCCCCGCCGAATGCACGACCACGGTCTGGAATTTCATCTCATGGGCGAGGTCGCGCAAGATGAGCGCGAACGGCACATCGTCCTCGACCACCAGAATCAGACGCACGCCGGGCGTGAGCTGATCGCGATCGTCCGCGATGGAGGCGGCCGCAAGCGCGGAGGGGACCGCGGCAGGGACGGAGGAGGGGTGCGCCCTCGCGGCCCCGCGATGACCGGCCGGCGCTTCAGTGGCGGATCCTTCCGGCTGGAAATGCCCGCTTGAGGGCGTGCGAGCGGCAGGCGGGCGGATGGCGGCGGAATACTCGAGCGGCAGAGTCAGAGTGAAGGTGCTGCCCGTGCCCGGCGCACTCTGCACCGATATCGTGCCGCCCAGCAATTGCGCCAGATCCCTCGAAATGGACAGTCCGAGCCCGGTCCCGCCGTACTTGCGATGAATGCTCCCGTCGGCCTGGCGGAACGCCTCGAAAATGACGTCGTGCTGGTGGGGCTCGATGCCCACCCCGGAGTCGCGGACCGCGAACGACACGGTGGAAGGCCCGTTCCGGAAGATGCGCAGTTCGACCTCGCCTTGCTGGGTGAACTTCAACGCATTGGACAACAGATTCTTCAAGATTTGGCTGAGCCGCTGTGGATCGGTGTGAATTTCGTCCGGCGTCCCGGGATCGATGGTCGCCGCGAATTGCAGCCGCTTTTCCAGCGCCTGGGGTTGAATCAACTTCACCAGCGAATCGGTGACGGATGCGAGGCTGACCGGTTCGGCCGACACGTCGATCTTTCCCGCCTCGATTCTCGACAAATCCAGCACGTCGTTGATCAGCGTCAGCAGGTCCTTGCCCGCCGAGGAGATCGTTTGCGCGTACTTCACCTGCGTCTCGTTGAGATTGCCTTCCTTGTTGTCGGCCAGAAGCTTCGCGAGAATCAAAGTCGAGTTGAGCGGCGTGCGCAGCTCGTGGCTCATGTTGGCCAGGAACTCGCTCTTGTATTCGTTGGCCCGCTGCAGCTCATCCGATTTCGCGGTCAGGATGGCGTGCGACTGCTGGAGCGCATCCTTCTGATGCTCGAGGGCCTGCGCCTGTTCCTCGAGCTGGACGTTGATCTGCTCGAGCTCCGCCTGCTGCGATTCGAGCTGCGCGCGCGATTCGCGCAGCGCCCGCGACTGCTCCTCCAGCTCCTCGTTGTTGACGCGCAGCTCCTCCTCCCGTGTCTGCAGCTCCTCTGCCTGCACCTGCGTTTCCTGCAGCAGCTCCTCGAGACGCATGCGGTCCTTGGACGCGCGGATCGCGGCGGCCAGCGGCTCCGCGATCCGGTGCAGAAGCTCCGGTTTCGCCGCGTCGACTTTGCCGAAGAAGCCGAGTTCCACCACGCCATAGGCGCGGCCGTCGATGCTGGCCGGCGCGATCACGAGCTCCGCGGACTTCGCCGCGCCGGTCCCCGAAGCGACCGGCAGATAATTGTCGGGCACGTCGCGCACGTGGAGCGGCTCCTGATTCTTGGCGGCTTGTCCCGCGAGTCCGTCGCCGGGACGGATGAAGGCGCCATCGCCCGGCGGCAGCGCATAGGCGCCGACGCGCCGATAGGCGTTCCCCTCCGCAATGAACACGGCTCCGACCTGCGCGTCGAGATACTGCGCGAGATACCTGACGACGTTGTCTGCCAAGCGCTCGAGCGGGAGATCGCCCTGCATCACGCCGCCCAATCCGAGCTGGCCGGCGCGCAGCCACGACTCTTTGTTGCGGGCCTTGAAATCCCGGGACGCCATGGCCGCCGCGACGCCGATCAGGAACAGAAGCACCAGGGATCCGCCGGATGTGACCGCAAACGAAAAGGTGGCCGCGTTGCGCCACTCGCGGGATTTATCCACCACCCGCCCGCGCTCCTCGTTTTGCATTTCGTCGCCCAGGCCTCGAATCCGGTCCATGAGGGTCTTGCCGTGGTCCGACTGCACGATCGCGAGCGCCGCCTCCGCTTGCCCGGCCCGCCGCAGTTCCACCGTTTTGGTGAGCTCCTGCAGCTTCTCATTCGCGAGCACCGTGAGGGTCGCCAGGCGTTGCGCTTGCGGGGGGTCGTCCGCCACTTGTTGGCGCGCGGCCGAAAGCGCGAGCGGCAGCGCCTGCGTTGCCGACTCGAACGGCTCGAGATAAGTCTCACGCCCGGTCAGCAGGTAGCCGCGCTGCCCCGTTTCGGCGTCTTTGAGCGTGGAGAGGATCGCCTGGACCTGCGCGAGCGCCTCCACCGTTCGCGCCAGGTCCTGGGAGGTCGCCGCGGTCTGTCGAACCGAGTCATAGGAGAGGACAGCGATGATGATGACCGCCGCCACCGCGACCAGAAAACCGGTGAAGGTGCGGGGCTCCAAGGCGAATATCGCGTCACGGCGGGTATCGGGCGGGGCAAGGCGGCCGCCCGGATTCTCGGGAATGGCAGATGGCATGATTCGTCAATGAACGCCGTTGGGGACCGGCTTCGATTCGGACTTCCGCAGGTGAGGAGGGTTTGATTGTGCCACGAGTCCCTGTCGTTGGTGAACGCCGGCACACGGCGCGGCTCCTCAATGAAAGCCGCTTTCCCTCCTGCCGTAACTCTCCCCTTTCATTGAAACGGTTGCAGGATTCTTCCTACAAGAGTTAACCTCGCGCGCCCAAATGGGCTGGCGGGACGCCAGCCCACTGAGGCACACCTTTCGCATCAAGCGCGCTGGCTAGCGGCCGCCGGATCCCGTCTCGTTCTTGCCTTTGTTCCCGCTCGAGCGGCTCGGATCATCCTCGCTTCCTCGACGATCGGATTGCTGGCCGCCCTGATGTTGACCGCCCGCGCCACCTTGTTGGCCGGCCTGTCCTCCGCGCTGCCCGCCCTGACCGCCGCTTTGCTGGCCGCCACTGCCGCCTTGGCCCGTGCCGCCTTGACCCGGCGTTCCCTGCTGCCCGCCCGATTGCTGCGGGTTTTTGCCGCCCGATTGGCCCGCGCTTTGGTCGCGCTGGTTGCGGTCTCCATCCTTCGAGCCTGAAACGTTGCTATTGGACATGAATCTCTCCTGTAACGACTGAAGTCATCAGCCAAGGTCAGGGTAGGTCGTCCGCGTCGGGCGCATCATCCGCAGCGCGCGAGTTTGCGGGGTAGGCGCCGGCTGACGGTCGCTCTCCTACCGCCTCCCACGCGGTGCGCGGACAGATTGCCAGGCGCCCTTGCCGCACAGTGGCGGGGCACGATGGGTGCACAACAGAGAACGTACGATGAAGCAAACACTAATTACATGGGTCGGCGTTGCGACACTGGCGGTGCTGGCCGGGTGCAATAACGCGAAATCGCCGGACACGGCCGCGCACGACATCGCGGCGGCGGATCAATCCGCATCGGCGAAAGTCGCGGACGCGCAGCGCGATGCGCAGAAGGATATGAGCGCGGACGCCTACAATGTCGCGCTCGCGCAAGCCGATGGCGATCACAAGGTCGCGATTCAGAAGTGCGAGACGCTCCAAGGTCACGATCAACAGACGTGCAAGGATCAGGCCGACGCGGATTACGAGGCTGCCAAAGCGAACGCCAAGGCGGCGAAGGTGTCGAGCCAGCCCTGAGCGCGCTCAGCGGGAGCTGGCCGTGGGGACATTGCGCCACCAGGCCAGCATCATCAATGCGGCCGCCAGTGTGAGGTAGGCGAGGCATAGCTGGATCGCCAACTCACGCTCGGCGCCGCCCAGGCGCCAGGCCGCATAGGAGCTGCCGTCGAGGCGCACCGAATGGATGATCCCGAAGAAACAGAGGACCGCGCCCGCGGCGAGGAACCCCGCCGCGGCGCGAAGTCGCTTTTCGATCATCTCGACCACGAATGCTCCCCATAGCGTCGCGGTGACGATGAACCCGTTGCCGAGCACGATGATCGCGGGCAGCGACGAATGCGCCGCAGGCGCCATCAATTGCACGAGCCGCGCTGCCGGTATGAACTCCGGCTTGGACAGCTCTATCGTCAGCATGCGCGCGATTGCAGGGAAGAACGCGAACGCCACGGCACCTGCGTGCCGCGCGGGAACGGCCTGGAAGGCCTGCACCGTGATATCCATCGATACGAACACCATCACCGGCGCCAGCACCGCGATCGGGATGAGCTCGATGAGATTCGACACATATCCCAGCATGCCGCCTACACCGATGAACAAGCCGGTCAGGGCGACATAGCCCGCCCGTGCGCCCATTCTTTTATACGCGGGGTGGCCGATGTAGGGGGTGGTCTGCGCGACGCCGCCGGCGAGGCCTGCGATCAGCGTGGCGGCAGCCTCCCCCAAGAGGATCTTTCGCACGTCGTAGTCGTCCCCCGCGACTTTCGCGCTTTCGGTGTTGTTGACGCCGCCTATCACCGTCAACAGCGCGAACGGCAGGATCAGCGGCAGATAGTCGGGCAGGTCGCGAAAGCCGGCGAGAACTCCCAGATCGGAATGCGGCCACGCGAGCCTCATCAGGGGAACCCCCGGCAATTCGACCCGCATGCCGGCGACGTGCATCGCGCCGAGCCCGTAGTAAACCAGCGATCCCGCGATGACGGCGAACAGCACGCCCGGCATGCGCAGCGGAATCTCACCCCGCGCCACCAGCGCGTAGAGCACGAGGCCCAGGGTCAAAATGCCTGCGACGGGGTCTTTCATGAGCTCGACCAGAGGGAGAAAGCCGATCAGCATGAGCGCGATCCCGGCGAGCGAGCCGAGAAGTCCCGCCTGCGGGACCATGCGTTGCACGCGCCTGCCCACGAACGCGAGCACGAGCTTCACGGCGCCCATCGTGAGCGTCGCCGCCATGCCGAGGTGCCAGGTGGCGATGCCCGCCTCCATGGGCGAAAATCCCTGGGCCCGATAGCGCGAGAACGCCGGCCCGAGCACGAGCAGCGCCATGCCGATGCTCGACGGCGTGTCGAGCCCGAATGGCATGGCCGTGACATCCGTGCGGCCGCTTCGGTGGGCGAGGCGCACGGCGAGCCACGCATAAAACAAGTCACCGGCGCAGACCCCGAGGGTGGTGCCGGGGAACATCCGCTCGAACACGATATCCGCGGGAATCTTGAATGTGCCGATGAGCAGCGCCGCGAGCAGCGCGAGCACGGAGAGATTGTCGACGACCAGCCCGAGGAAGCCGTTGACGTCGCCGCCCACGAGCTTCGGGTAACGGCTGCGCAAAACTCAGGTCCCGAGATTCAACAGAGCCGCGTTGCCGCCGGTGGCCGTGGTATTGACGGTCAGGGTTCGCTCGCCGGCAAAGCGCGCCATGTAATGCGGGCCGCCGGCCTTGGGCCCGGTGCCGGACAACCCGCTGCCCCCGAACGGCTGCACGCCGACCACGGCGCCGATCATGTTGCGATTGACGTAGGTATTGCCGACGGAGGTCTTTTCGAACACCGCGCGCCAGAACGACTCGAGCCGGGTCTGCACCCCCAGGGTCAACCCGTAGCCCGTATTGCGTATCGCGGCGAGGACCTTCGCCGCGTCGGCGGATCGGTAGCGCACCACGTGCAGAATGGGGCCGAATTCCTCGCGTGTCAGCTGGCCCGCATCCTTGAGCTCGATGAGATGGGGAGCGACGAAACTGCCATGGACATGCGACTCGTCGAGCCGGCAGGCCTTGATGATGCGCGCCTCGTGGCGCATGCGCTCGATGTGCCGATCGAGCCCCTGTTGCGC
>Ga0302320_10027105_pt1 | contig 11058 bp, 7 predicted proteins | sample Bog_T0_3_FD_202130 | JGI IMG/M metagenome (GOLD analysis project Ga0302320, IMG submission 202130) | Peat permafrost microbial communities from Stordalen Mire near Abisko, Sweden - Bog_T0_3 | ecosystem: Environmental > Terrestrial > Soil > Wetlands > Peat | place: Sweden: Abisko, Stordalen Mire... | reverse complement strand
ACGTAAATCGCGATGAGATGATCAAGCACATTGCCACCATCGCAAACGCCACCGCGCTGCCTGTCAATGCAGACCTGCAGAATGGATTTGGCGATTCTCCGGAGGCGGCTGCGGAAACCATTCGGCTGGCCGCGGCGGCAGGCATAGTCGGCGGCTCCATTGAAGACTCCACCGGTCGCGTCGACAATCCTATCTACAAATTCGACACGGCTGTCGAGCGTATCCGCGCAGCCGCAGATGCGGCTCGATCACTTCCGTTCACTTTCACGCTCACAGCGCGCTGTGAAAACTACCTGAACGATCGCCGCGATCTGAAAGACACCATCCGGCGACTCCAGGCATACCAGGAAGCAGGTGCGGACGTCCTGTACGCGCCCGGCCTGACCACCGTGGAGGAAATAACTGCCGTCGTCCAATCCGTCGACAGCCCCGTGAATGTACTCGCTGGGTTACCAGGATGCGATCTGACTCAAACCGCGCTCGCTGCGATTGGCGTCAAACGCATCAGCGTTGGCAGCGGCCTTGCTCGCGCTGCATTCAACGCCTTCCTTAAAGCCGCAAAGGAGATGCGCAACCAAGGCAGCTTCAACTTTACGCAACAAACCATTTCGCTGAGCGAGATCGCCGCACTGTTCTGAGAATGAATCGCAGCATTTTTTGCAAAATGGATTGTCGAATTGCCTAGTGGCCCATTGCCGTTTCAATCAGCAGCCACGCATTGAGCCCCGCGATCAGCGCCGCCGTCACCCACGCGAGCGTCTTCAGCCATGCCCGGTTCACAAACTCGCCCATGATCTTGCGGTTTCCGGTAAACAGCACCAGCGGAATCACCGCGAAGCTTAATTGCAATGAAAGAATGACCTGGCTCAGGATGAGAAGCTTCTCGGTCCCCCGCTCGCCCGTGAACGCCACCACAATAATCGTCGGAATAATGGCCAACGACCGCGTAATCATTCGTCGCAACCAGGGTGATAGCTTGATGTGAATGAATCCTTCCATCACAACCTGGCCCGCCAAGGTGCCCGTGATTGAAGAATTTTGTCCACTAGCCAGCAGCGCAATGGCAAACAATGTACTTGCTCCGGCCGCACCCAGCAGCGGGCTCAGCATTTTGTATGCGTCTTCAATCGCTCCAATTTCGAAATGGCCGCTGCGGTGAAAAACCGCTGCCGCCACGATAAGAATCGCCGCGTTCACAAAGAGCGCCACCGTCAGTGCGAATGCCGAATCGATATTCGCCATGAACACCGCTTCGCGCTTTCCCGCCGGTGTCCGCTTGTAGTTGCGGCTCTGCACAATTGAAGAATGCAGGTAAAGATTGTGAGGCATCACGGTGGCGCCCAGAATCCCAATCGCGATATACAACATGTCAGGATTGGTGACGATCGACGGAGAAGGGATCAGCAGATTCTTGAATATCGGCCAGAATTCCGGCCTGGACAAAAACAGTTGCACTCCGAACATCGCGATGATGGTTCCAATCAACGCGATCACGAGCGCCTCTACGTACCGAAATCCCCATCGCTGCATCAAGAGGATCAGCAAGACATCCAAACCGGTAATCAGCACGCCGTAAAACAAGGGGATGTGAAACAGAAGGTTCAGTGCAATCGCCGAGCCGATGACTTCAGCCAAATCGCAGGCGGCAATGGCAATCTCCGCACCCAGCCACAATACAAAGCTCATCCGGCGGCCGTATTGCTCATGGCACATTTGCGCGAGGTCGCGTTCCGTGGCCACGCCAAGTTTCAGACTCAAGCTCTGCAACAGGATTGCCATCAGGTTCGAGGCCATGACAACAAAAAGCAACGTGTACCCAAATCGGGACCCGCCGGCGATATCCGTGGCCCAGTTCCCGGGGTCCATGTAACCCACCGAAATCAGAAAGCCCGGCCCCAGGAATCCAAGCAAGCGCCGCCAATAAACCGGCGAGCTAGAAACGCCTACACTCGAGTGCACCTCCGCCAAAGACGGTTCAGGTATCGCGTTGATCGATTGAAAATCTGTAGCCATAAGGGGGGAGATGCCAGACACAGCTTCAACATCAGTATGCCACAGGCTGTTAAGTATGGTTAATCATTTTCATTATATTTAATTACGATCAATTTCCGGGCGCAGCCAAACCGCTTCCGCAGCAGGTCTCCCCAAGATCGAATCGCGGGTCGAGCCGTTCGTAGGCAACTGAATGGAGACGGTTTGATCGTAGTTTTGACTAACCACCCGCAGCTTCTGCCCCGGGCTGATTCCGGTTCGATGCAAGAAAAGCAATAGTTTTGGATCCCGTTCCTGGAGGCTGATCACCATGTAGCCTTTTCCTTCTCCTGCTTCGGAAAGGGGCGTCTCGCCGCGTTTTTTGCGGTCGGCTGGGCTCTCTGGCAAGACTGCATTGCCATGGGGGCAGGCCCCTCCTTCGCCCAGCTTCTCCTTCAGTTTGCTTTCAAACCCGGGAGAGACGGCATGCTCCAGGCGCTCTGCCTCTTCATGAATCTCGTGCCACTCCATGCCGAAAATCTCGCTCAACATCCGCTCGATTAGATGGTGCCGCAGGGCTGTGCGATATGCGGTCTCGCGGCCTTCTGCGGTGAGCCGCACGATGCCGTCCGCTCCTACTTCAACACAGCCATCCCGCTTGAGCCGTTTCAGAGCCATGGTGACAGCCGGTGCGGAGACCTCAAGCCAGTGCGCCAGCATTGCGGGGATCACCTGGTGGCCCTCTGCCTCCGCTTCCAGAATGGCCTTTAGATAGTTTTCTTTTGAAACGTGAATCGAATCTTTCATCGCCGTCCTGCAGTCAGTCTAAATGGCCGCGGGGCTCGATATTCAGCTTGTAACCTTGGAAGAAGACCCTGCGTTTTCCAAATCGCCACCAACCCGAGCCTCATCCGTTGCACACACCAGGAATGGACTGGCACAATGCTGGTACCGCGAATTACTTTAGAAGCAGGTAAGGCGAACGGATGAAACTCTGCCCGAAGTGCGAGAACGGCTATCCCGACAGCCTCACCACATGCCCCATCCATGGGTACATGCTCAGCGAGATTCGCGATCTCAAGCCGGGCATGTTGATTCGTAATACCTATCGCATTGTGCGCAAGCTAGGGCAGGGCGGTATGGGCTCGGTTTATCTTGCCGAGCACATACTCATGGCCGGCCCGCAGGTGCTGAAATTCCTGTCGAGCGAGCTGAGCCAGGATCATGACCTGACCACGCGCTTTCTGCGTGAGGTGCGCACACTTCGCCAGATCCGCCACAAGAATGTTGTGGACGCGGGAAACCTTGAGCCTGCGGAAGATGGCACGCTCTTCTTCTCAATGGAGTATGTCGACGGGCCCGACCTTCGCAGTTTCGTGCAAAACGCACCCCAGCCTTTCAATGTGACGCTCGCGCTCTCGATCACTCGTGGTATAGCCGAGGGACTGGGCGCGGCGCATGCCGTCGGCGTCGTCCATCGCGACATCAAGCCGGAAAACATCCTGATGGCGAAGGATGGTGATAACTGGGTTCCGAAGATTGCCGACTTCGGAATCGTTGCCACCCGGCAGACGACGCGTCATACGCAGATCGGTACGGCGTTACTCACTCCGTTTTTTGCCGCGCCGGAGCAATGGCTGGGAACGCCGGCGGCGGAATTGGATGGCCGAACGGACCTCTATGCCCTCGGTGGCGTGCTGTTTGAAATGCTCACCGGCCAAAGCGTGTTTGACGCCGATAACTATCACGGCTGGGCCCAGAAGCATCTGAATGCTGTTCCCGTGCAGCCGAGCATTGTTCGACCTGATCTGGCGGATTGGAAGGGTCTCGACGAGCTCATCATGAAGCTCCTTTCGAAGGACCGAAAAGACCGTCCGAAAGATGTCGCGGAAGTCATCAGTATGCTGGACGCGATCGTGTACGATCCGGTCCCGGTCATTGTTCCAGAGGCGATTCCTGAACTGGTGGTAGAAGTTCCAGTGCCTGCGTACGCGCCGCAGGTCGTGGCTGCCGTGCACAAGATCACCGCGGCTTCTGAAGCGCCTACCGTCCACAATTCCCGCTCGACACTGGAGCCCGAATCCTTTGCGCCAGCCGCACCAGAACCATCGCCTGTGGTGCAGGACCTTACCAGTACGCTTCAGCCAACCGGCGTGTATGTGCCGCCCGTTGTCTACGAAGTTCCAAGGGTCAACCGGACGTCGCAGCGGGAAAACTCCGCCGGCGGTGAAAACCAACTCATCAAGCGGCCTTCAAAGAAAATTACCCCTGAAGGCGAAGCAGTCAAGGTTAAACGGCGCTTTCCCCCTTGGATGTGGGTTGCGGCCATCGTTGTGCTCATCGCCGCGGGCTTCGCCGTCAACAAGATGTTTCTTTCGCGCGTCGAATCCAAAGCCTTGACGGGACAGGACGACACAATCCTGTCGATCACCATCGGTCCGAATGGGCAAACGCTGGCGTCGGCAAGCCGCGACAACACCATCCAGCTTTGGGACTTGGCGGAAGCGAAGGAGTTGCTCACGCTGCAGGACGGTGTGGTCGCCGTTGCTTTCAGTCCCGACCGCACGCTGGCTTCGGCCAACTGGGACAAGACCGTCAAGCTATGGGATGTGTCGTCGGGCCAGGTTCTTGCCACAATGGAAGGCCATACCGACATTGTTCTCGCCGTCGCTTTCAGCCCCGACGGACATACGCTGGCGTCAGGGAGTCAGGACAGAACCGTCAGGATTTGGGATGTCGCCAGCGGAAAGCTTCTGCGCACCCTGCAGGGCCACACGGATTACGTCAATTCAGTGGCTTTCAGTCCAGATGGCCACACCGTGGCGTCGGCAAGCTCTGACAACAATGTCAAGCTCTGGGATGTTGCCACCGGAAGGATGGTGCGCACCCTCCAAGGGCATGCGCAGCGCGTAAACTCCGTCTCGTTTTCTCCAGACGGACACACGCTGGCATCCGGCAGCGATGACATGACGGTCAAGCTGTGGGATGTCGCCTCTGGACAGTCGTCTCGCTCGCTGCAAGGGCATACCGACGCGGTCCATACTGTCGCCTACAGCCCCGATGGCCGCATGCTCGCGTCCGGAAGTTCAGACTCCACGATCCGCCTTTGGGACATGCCCAGCGGGCAATTGCTGCGCACGCTGCGAGGCCACTCAGGGGCCGTCTTGTCAGTAGTATTCAGTTCCTACGCCAACACGCTCGCGTCCGGCGGGCAGGACAAGACTATCCGGCTGTGGTACCTAAACGGCATCCGCAATTAAAGCTTTTCCCGGTTGTGGGATCGATACTCGGCAAGCAGATTACCGGCAAATTAAGAACCGGCGAAAGCTTTATTTATTCTCATAGAGGGAGGAATGGCATTTTTTCTCTCCGTCTAGTAAGAGCATTTGTTTATCGTGCTCGCTTCGCGCGTTTTTTTGGCAAGATTTCTCGAAAAAGCTTTTTCTCATTTCGTAACGACCTTCGCAGCCGTCTCTCGCGCGCGACAATGAAAGACGGAGCAGCAATTAAACTCTTGTGATGCCGTTGCAGACATGAAATCGAAAGGAAGAACCTCCATGAGTGGAAGCAACCTCCCGCCGACGACGGTCCCACCGGATGACCCGAGGCGAAAGCTTGTTGTTACCCGGCCAGATGATCCGGACATGCCGCATATCGGACTGGTGGGAGATACGTACACGGTTTTATTGGCCAGCCAAGACACCGCTGGCCATTACTGCGTGATCGACATGCACATTCCGCCCGGCGGCGGTCCTCCTCCTCATCGCCACGACTTTGAAGAATCCTTCCTGCTGCTCGAGGGTGAAATGGAGGCTACTTTCAGAGGTGTTAAGACAGTTGTGATGGCGGGTGATACGGTGCATATTCCGGCGAACGCGCCACACCAGTTTCACAACGCCAGTGACAGGGCGGTGCGGCTCTTGTGCATTTGTGCGCCGGCGGGGCAGGAAGAATTCTTTGCACAGGTGGGGGTTGCGGTTGCAACCCGAACCACGCCTCCACCCGTTCTGGATGCAAATGCGGAGGCGGAATTCCGAGCGAAAGCGGGAGCGCTGGCGCCGAAGTATCGCACGGAGTTTTTGCAGCACGCGTGAAGTGCCGTTCGCATCGAGATTGATCCGTTCTTTGCAGGGACGTTACGAAGCACAAACGGGCTCAAGGGAACAAATGGGAGACTTCTGGACGAGGCGACAGCTATTAGGCGCGGGTGTGGGCGCCGCAGCTTCTTTGGCTTTGCGGCGAGGTGCCGGCGCGCTTGCAGACAATGGGAGCACTTCTGCTCTGCGAGGACGATTCGTGACTCACGTTTCGGTTGTTCGCGTGAACCAGATTGAGGTAACGCCGGCGCGCTCGATCGGGCAGGACGAAGTTCCTGACAACAGTGTGGACCATATCCGAGCGAGGCGCGACGCCTTTGCGCGAGGTTGCCCTGGCGGCCGCATGACATGGGCTATCAGTTGGCTGGCGCTGAACGATAGCCGGCAGCAATACAAGGATGCGCGACGTCTGCTTGCTTCGTATCACGATCGGTTTGGCGACGAAATCACGTTCATTCCGGGCGGGTATTTTGCACCGATGTACGACACGCGTGAGCATATAAGGAAGACAATCAACGAGGCGCTCGCGTTGATCTCTGCGATGGTCGGAAACCGGTATCGCCCGGAGTGCCTGGTCGCGGGTTTCATGGATGCGGACAATCAGCGGTTCCTCGTTGCCGATGAGGGCATCCATGTTTGCCAGGGGCAGATATGGAGCCAGCATGGAATCGACAATGGCGACGGCGATGGTGGGATCTGCTATCCGTACTACCCCAGCCGCGAGCATTATCTGAAGCCGGCGCAAGGGCCCGCGGATTTCATCGACTGTGTGTGCCTGGATGGCTGGACGTGCGATTTTCTGGCAGCGCGACGGAATGGGTTCGAGGGCGGATTCAATAGCCGGTTGGGCGTCGGTCCGATTGAGACTGTCGGAAACCTGGGGGTGGAAGCGGGGCGCAAGGAGATGATGGACACTACCGCGATGCACTTTGATCAAGGCCACGCGTTGAATGGATTCGGCTGGGTGACGGGAATCTGGGAAGTATCGGTAGGCCACGACCAGGACCTGGAGTGGTGGCTGCAGGCCGTAAAGAATCGCTGGCCGGACACGCAGGTTTTGACGGAGGGAGCGTTTGGCATGGAGTGGAGGAGGCATACGCCTTCGAATGCGGCGCTCGATTATCGATTCGATGCGAAAGGGACCGGCGCACCGGGATCAGAAAAGGATTTGCGTATCCGCTGGTTTATGAACGAGGAGTTCCGGCTAGCCCTGCTCAATGACTGGGAGAGCGGCAGCCCGGCCATGGTGACAGATTTTACGCGTTATGATTTGCCGGCGCATGAGCCGAGGCAGTTGCAGAGAGAGTGGAGCTTGATGAACGTGCTCAACCAGAAGGGGACCCGTCAGGAAGACAAGCGTATGCGGCTTGGACAACTGAGCCCTGAGGATCAACAGCGCATTTATGCGCGGTATCCAGAGTTGAAGAAGTTGGCATGATGACTCAAGAGTCAATGGAACCGACGAGCTGGAAGGGCGAAGATCCGCGATAAGGGCCTGATCGCGGATCTAGTTTTCGGGCCTTGTTACTTGACGCGGACCTTGGGTTCAACTGACAAGCCGGGCCGCAGCAAGTGGTTGGGATCTTCTTTGGCCAGGTCTGTGAAGTCTATGCGAACGGGGACACGCTGCACCACCTTGACGTAGTTTCCAGTTGCGTTCTCCGGCGGGAACAGTGAGAGCACTGACCCGGTGGCGCCGCCGATCTGTGTGACTTTGCCGCTGTAAGATTTGCCGGTGGCGTCTACCGCTATCTCTACTTCTTGCCCCGCGGACATATGCTTGAGCTGCGTCTCTTTGAAATTCGCTGTGATCCACAGGTCTTCCAAAGAAACCAGCGTCAAAAGGTTTTGCCCCGCCGAGACATTCTGATCGATTTCAACACTTTTGCGGGTGATGATGCCCGTGGCCGGGGCCACAATCTTTGTATAGCCCAGGTTGAGTTTCGCCTGATCGAGTTGAGCCTGTGCCTGCTGCATCTGCGCCTTGGCCTGCTTGGCGCGAGCGTTCTGCACGGCAACCTGCTGCGGACCGGTTTGAGCGGCGGTCATCTCTGCCTGGGCTGCCTTTTCCTTTTGACGTGCCACGCCTACTCCGTCGGAAGCGGCCTGCTCGGTGGCTTTGGCGTCGGCGAGAGAGGCGTTTGCGGCGTCAGCAGCGGCGACGGCGGCGTCGAATTGCTGCTTGCTGATGACGTCTTTCTCGACCAGGGGTTTGTAGCGCTCGAGATCGGCCTGCGCCTTGACCTGATTTGCCTGGGCCTGCGCCACGCGTGCGTGTGCCGCCTGCAATTGCTGCTGTGCCTGGCTTACGGAGGCATGCGCGCCGCTCACATCCGCGCCGGCGGAACTGAGAGTGCTGCCCGTATTGGCGGTTGTGATGGGCACGGTTACATTGGCGACGGAGGCTGCAGCCTCGGCGCTGGCAAGGGCGGCCTGGGCATTCTCAACGGCGACCTGGTAGTCGCGGGGATCAAGTTCAGCAATGAGATCGCCCTTGTTCACCAGCTGATTTTCCTGCACAGCCACGTTGACCACCTGTCCGGAAATGCGCGCGCTCACCTGGATGAGGTGGCCGTTCACTTGCGCGTCATCGGTGTCTTCGCTGAAGGTGGAACGCCACCACAACCCGATCGCTGCCACAATGATGATCACCACCACGACCACAACAATGGCTCTGCGGCTGGACCGCGGCTGAGCAATTTCAGTATCTGCAGCCGGCTCTTTTTGGACTGTTGTCGAATCCGCCACGTTTACTTTCCTCCCAAATAGTTCTTGTAATCCTTGCCTGCCCCGAGCGCACGCGCAAGGCTGAGCTTGGCTACGTTATGCCGGTAAAGGCTGGCAACATATTGCTGGTTAGCCTGGGCTACGGATTGCTCCGCCTGGCTCACGGCCAGGTTGTCGCTCACGCCGTTCTTGTAACGCAGCTGGGCTTCACTCAAGGCTTCATTCGCGAGGTCGACACTGGAGCGGGACACTTCGACCTGTTGCTGGGCCGAAGCGATATCGAGCAGTGCATCGCGAATATCGGCGTCAACCTGGGCATTTTTGTCACTCAACTCGGCACGCTGGTTGTCTAGTTGAGCCTGGGCCTGCTGGGCTTCGCCGCGCAGCTGGTATTCCTTGAATACCGGCACGCTAAAGGTTCCGGTGGCGTCGATAGTCCCATGCGAGTGCGCAAGCGTGGGGCCGATGTCTCCATAATCCCCATCAAACTTCAGCGTTGGATAGCGGTCCGCAGTTGCGGCTTTGCGCTGCTGTTCCGCTGCCTTGGTCTGTTCAACCATGGCCGCGAGATCTTTGCGGTTAGCGTGCGCCTGGCGAATGGTTGCCTCGACATCCAACTGGTCGAAGGCAGAATAGGGTGCCTTGTCAATCAAGTTGATCTTCTGCGCCACCGGCAGTCCGATGGTCCGCGCCAACGCCAACTTATCCTTCTCAAGCGAGTTCTGCGCCACAATCAATTGCTGCTCAAGGGATTGGTAGTCGACGCGGGCCCGCAGCTCGTCAAGAAGGGGCGCGGTGCCGGCCTGGTGGTTTTCAACCGCCTGGTCGAGGGAGACTTTGGAAGTGGCGACCTGGGCTTGAACGCTGCTGACCTGGCTTTCATCGGCAAGCACCAGCAAGTAGGCGTTGCCGACGGTGAGCACAACCATCTCTCGGGCATCTTCTGCGGAAAGCTGGGCGGCGGCAAAGTTGTGCCGGGCTGCCAGGTAGGTTCGCAGCGAGTTCACATTCACGAGAGACCAGCTCAGCGAAGCGCGTATATCAGTGAAACTGAAAGGGCCAATGATGGTGGGGAATCCGGGGAGCCGCAGGCCCTCAGCGGGCAGGTCGACTTGGGTCACGGTTTCTTTCGCGTTCGCGTCCACGGACGGAAGCAGGGTTTGCAGTTGGCTTAGCCGCTGGCCACGCTCCGATGCCGTTTGTGTCCCGCTGAGAATGATTCCGAGATTGACTTTGAGGCCGCGCTGAATCGCGTCGTCAAGCGATAGATCCATCACCTGGCCGGTTGCCTCGCCGGTGGTGACGCTGCCCTGGTAGCTTCCGGCGGTCGGCCCGGTAGTGGACTGTGCCGCACCCAGACTTGGCAGGGTCTGAGCGACCACACCGCAGGGAGCAAGAGCCGCGAGCCCCAAAACGAACATTCGAGCGCACGGAATCACAGTGCTTTTTCGTGAATTCTTTGGCAAGATCAAAGTGTCTTCAACTCGCAGCGATGGGTTTTTGTCTGAAAAATGGTTACGTTGAATGGATGCAACCAAAGGCAGGCAAGGTTCTTAAAGTAGTGTATCGAAGTACGGCGCACCCCGCAGTGATGTGGGAGCGAGGCGATAATCTTTCATTGGTGCCGGCCTGGGCTGGGCAGGAAATTGACTCAGGCCCGTTAAATGCTGCTAACCGAGGCTTGGATCAGCTGTGAAGCCAGGGAGCAGAGCGCTTGCCGGAACAATTCCCGAACAGCCGCGGCATCCCAGCCTTGGGCCCCTGGGCCGCCATGCGCGGCCAATAAAGCAGCGGTTTCGTCGGCGCTGAAGCCGGCTACGGCTCTGAGAACAAAAATCGTTCGAAGGGAGGTAGGCAAGCCGGCTAGCCAAGTCCGCACACGGTCACGGTCGGGGCCCGCCATCATGCGCTGCACTTCGTCGCCGGAGTCGCCAGCCGCGTCCAGATCGTCATCCTCAATGCAAGTGGCGGCGTGGACCAGGCGGTCGGGGGCGGCGAGGCTCTCCGGATCTTTCTCGGCAATGGTCTTCAGAGCGGCCGTGCACAAGGCCCGCCTGCTGCTTTGTCGCGCTTGCGCGGGGTTCTGACAGGCAGAGACATCGGCCTCCGCCACTGCCGTTTCCACCAGCCGAACGCCCGCCTCGCCCTCGCCCACAAGCATGGAAGCCATGTTGTACAGGCCAGCGGCGATCATCTCAAACACATCGTCCATGCCCGCGAAGGCCTGTTCCACAGTGGCCTCGTCCTTCGGCTTTCCGTCCAA
>Ga0302320_10027104_pt1 | contig 11058 bp, 12 predicted proteins | sample Bog_T0_3_FD_202130 | JGI IMG/M metagenome (GOLD analysis project Ga0302320, IMG submission 202130) | Peat permafrost microbial communities from Stordalen Mire near Abisko, Sweden - Bog_T0_3 | ecosystem: Environmental > Terrestrial > Soil > Wetlands > Peat | place: Sweden: Abisko, Stordalen Mire... | reverse complement strand
GGCGGCGATTTACATCGGTCGTGGGCTCGATCCTACTCTCGCAAAACAGGTTGCTCAGCAACTGATGGCGCACGACGCGTTGGGCGCCCACGCCAGAGATGAGCTAGGCATCTCCAAGAAACTTTGCCCGCGCCCTATTCAAGCAGCGTTGTCATCAGCCGGAAGCTTCGCTCTCGGTGCATTGATGCCTCTCTTAGTCACAGTGATAGCTCCGGTGCGGGGATTGATCCCCCTTGTATCCGTCTTTTCATTGGCGTTGCTCGCACTTCTGGGTGGACTCGCTGCACGCGTAGGTGGGGCTGGAGTGATGACCGGCGCAATACGCGTGACCTTCTGGGGTGGATTGGCCATGGCGATGACCGCAGGCATCGGCTGGCTATTTGGAGCAGTTGTATGAACAGAACGAATCGGAAGTTGCCCACCGGGAGTAGAAGAGCGTTGATGGCGAACTCGAGATGGGGCAACTCCGAATTTCACTTCAGATAACTCTCAATTGGCGGGAATAAGACGATCTCACAGGATGAGTGGCAACTTATGGCTTGCATTCTCGAAAAGGACTGGAATCGTTACCGGAAGCACTGAGAGTGCACGCAATCGAAGGAACCCGAAAAAACCGGACCAAGGTTGAGCCGATTGGATCGAGTGATGCAGATGGAAGTGGATCGTCCACTCAACAAACACCAGAAGCAGTGTGACAATCGCAAGCGCGACCTGGATTGTTTCGGCTCGTTTCTTCTCGGGTGTGACGGGTCCAACTCTCCATTGCGATGAAGGCCGGCCGCGTAGCGAGCGAATGCGCCAGATGACATAGAGATTCACGGCGGACCCGGCGATCGCCAGCAGTTCCATTGGAATTCGAATCGCTTCTCCGTGGATGGAGGCCAGAAACTTGATTCCGGTTGAGGCAGCGGCAAGCGAGCCGATCCCTATCAAGAGACGAAGTCCGCTAAGCGCTGTGACAGCCGTGCAAGCACTTTGCAACAGTATGAAGAACAAGCTGGTCAACCCAATGATCCAGGAACGGCTCTTGAGAGCGACCTGAGGGGTTGGGCCAACCGATGATTCCTTCTTGAGCACGTAGGTTCTCCAGTTAACGATTTCATGTACTTAAAAGCTCGAGTGAGTCGAGCTTCCGTGATGACAGCCAATCATCTGCGGCGTTGAGTTCGCGGGCTCTGAAAGCTCTTGAGTACTGCCTCGGCGGGCAAGAGAATCGAAATCTTCTTCGAAGTCCCATAGAGCATTCGCGTGGAGAGGGCTCCATCGATGACGCTAAGTATCGCCGCGGCAGCCGCCCTTTTGTCGATTGCGAAGGGCTCAAGCAGATCGGTTAAATAGTCAACAATCTTGTCTTGGTGCTTGATCGCCAGGCGATGGAATGGGTGGGCTGTTTCTGGGTATTCGGATGCGATACGCAGGAACGGGCAGCCGATTACTTCGGGCATGTTCGCCATTCCTTCGAATTTGGTCAGAGCCTCACGAAGGTCCTTTGGGGGAGCGGGCTGTGAGAGATAGTCCCAAAGAGCCTGATCGCGGTTTTCGAGGTACGCGAGCACGAGGGCATCCTTGCTTTCGAAATGCCGATAAAACGTGGCCTTTGCAACTTCGGCGATGGACATGATTTTCTCGGTGCCGGTCGCGCGGACCCCCTCTGCGTAGAAGAGACGGTCGGCTACCGCTAGAATTCTCGCTCGCGGATCGGATTGCTTTTGAGTTTTCATCGAATTCATCTTGACATAAGACAGACTGGTCTGTCTATACTCTCAATAAGGCGGACAGACATGTCTGTCCAGAAATCAGCTTCTTGAAAGGGAGCCGAAGAATGAGCACACTTAGCGGTTTTCGCGGAGTTGACTTCGCGCATGGCACTCGCGATGAATAGCGCCTCTATTTTCTGGTTGCAGCTTCTCTTGAGTTGTGTCGTCTGCGCCCTTGTCGTGGCGTGGTACGTGTGGCCGTCCCTAACCAAACTTCCTCGTAATTCTGCGCTAATTCCGCTGCTCTTTGTGCATGTGTTCCGCTATGTGGGGATGACTTTATTGGTTACAGGTATGGTCGATCCCAGACTGCCAAGAGACTTCCTTAACAATGCTGCTTACGGTGATCTCATCGCAGCTGCGCTGGCCCTCGCGTCCATCTTTGCTCTGCGGAGCAACTGGCGTGTTGCCGTTCCTCTGGTGTGGGTGTTCAACACGTGGGGATTCGTGGATCTGCTAAACGGAGTGCGTGGCGTCTTGCAGTTGAACGTCCCGAGCTTCAACCTAGCTACCTTTTGGTATATCTATACATTTTACCTTCCGGTGGTAGTTGCTTCACATTTGATGATCTTTTGGATTCTGTTCACGTCCCGGTCTTGGAAGAAATAGGGTTTCTTACTGTGTAGGAGATAGCTGCATCGGCCCTTGCGTTTCGGTCCGAAAGTTAAACCCTAGATCAACGTCAATTCCGACAGATCCCCGCGAACTGGCGCTGTCAAGTCGAAAAATCCGAAAGTGAGAAAGAAATTGTCTAGCCGCCTAAGCAAAGTTTTATCGCTGATCCTGGGAGTTCTGATGTTCATGTTCGGATTCCTCAAATTCTTCCAGCCGTTCCGTGGATGGTTTGAAATCCAGATTCAACAGAGTCATCTACCCCACGAGTCGATTCTCGCGGGGAAAGTGGCGGAGATGATTACCGGTTTCCTCTTCTTACTTCCATGGTTTTGGAAATCGTTGACCGCAAGAAGCAGAGATCAACTCCTGCTGGTCGCGTGTCTGATCCTCTTTACCCAGATGGGCGTGGCAATCTATGTCCACCTGCAGCCTGGGGTGCCCGCCAGCGTTCTTCCTCTCGGTATCAAGCCACCTGTGATTCCTGTTGTGGTTCTCCTGCTTGGATTGCTCACTGCTTTTGCTGTTTGGAAGGAACGGCCAGCAGAGAATGGCTAGCAATATTCCGACTCGATGACAGAGCTCGAACCCAACCCTATTCGGTTTGAGTGCGGAGCAGGCGTATTGAATCCGACAGGAGTTCTTCACCGCCGGATTCTCACCAGCGGCCACCACGTCGTAGAACAACAGGAGCATAAGAAATGGCGAATCTCTTCGAATCTATTCAGCTTGGATCATTGGTCCTGGAAAATCGCGTCTTCATGGCGCCCCTTACTCGCAACCGCGCAGACGCAGATGGCGTGCCGAGCGAACTCGCGGCGACTTATTACTCGCAGCGCGCTTCGGCTGGACTCATCGTGACCGAGGCGACGCAAATCTCGCCCATGGGCAAAGGGTACTTCAATACTCCAGGGATTCATTCCCCCGAACAGGTGCGAGCGTGGAGCCGAATCGTCGAATCCGTTCATAAGAGCGGTGGACGAATCTTTCTTCAGTTGTGGCATGTCGGCCGAATCTCTCATACGTCCTTGTTGCCGAACAATGCACAGCCAGTAGCCCCCTCCGCAATCCGCGCCAATAGCCAAACGCTCATTGCCACGGGCCTGGCGCAGGTATCGGAGCCGGTGGCCCTGACGGCTAGCGGGATCAAAGAGACTTTGGACGATTATCAGCGGGCAGCCGACAACGCAAAAGAAGCCGGATTTGACGGGGTCGAGATTCATGCGGCGAATGGGTACTTGATCGATCAATTTCTCCGAACAGGATCGAATCGGCGAACCGATGAGTACGGAGGTGTTGCGTCGAATCGAGTCCGCTTTCTCACTGAAACAATTGAACGCGTCCAGGAAGTCTGGGATAGCAAGCAGGTGGGTGTGCGAATCTCTCCGACGGGTGGTTTCAACGATATGTCGGACGACAACCCACTCGAAACCTTCTCCGTCGCGGTTGCAAAACTCAACAGCTATGGGCTCGGGTACCTTCACGTTGTTGAAACGGCGCAGAACAGCAAAGGTAGCACCAAAGAGGATCTCGCCATGTCGGCTCACCTGAGAACACTTTGGAAAGGTCTCTACGTCGTGAATGGCGGATATGACGGGCTCAGGGGAGAGGAAGCAGTACAGACCGGTCATGCCGACGCTGTCGCATACGGCCGCGCCTTTCTGGCCAACCCAGATCTACCAGGGCGGCTGCGACTCGGAGCCGCTCTGAATGAACCGGACCCAACAACTTTCTACGGAGGAGACGCTGCCGGCTACACGAGCTATCCCGCGCTCTCCTGAACCACATAGCATCGTACGTTGGCATAGATGGGCAGCTTGCCGAGATGCGCGTTAGCGTTACTTCCCAAGAACGAGGGGCACATAGCTTCGGGCGTCTCGCAGTAGTTCTTTGCGCGCAGATCCGGCTTTGGCGCGAAGTAGCAGGCCTTGCATCAGGTCGATGAGCGCACGGCCTCGTACCCTTGCTGAGAGTGTGCGAGTCAGATGCCCAGCCTCCATTTCCTGTTCGAACCTTTGCGCGAAAATATCAGCAGCCGCGGTGAGGCCCTTCGCGAGATAGGAGCGGATCTCCGCCACCCGGTCCGACTGTCCCAGCGCCGCAGCGGCCATCATGCAGCCGCTGCGAGCCTTGCCCGTAGCGGTGTTGACGGTGGCCTCGCAAAAGGCGGTCACTGCCTTGTGGATGTCCGGCTCCGCCTGAAACGCGGCGATCATGGGAGCGCCATAGGTCATTGCATAGCGCTCGACCGCTTTAAGCAGCAGGGTGGGTTTGTCTCCAAAGGCCCGGTACAGCGCCGGTTTGGTGACATGCACGGCGCGCGCGATCCGCTCGACGTCGACCCCTTCATACCCATGTTCCCAAAACATCTCTACGGCACGGTCGAGTGCATCTTCCGGCAGAAAGGCCTGTGGACGCCCCGGAGCGCGCTTAACGACATTAGTTACCATAAAGTACGGAACTCCTTGCATCCCGCCTTGCAGTATCGTACTCTAACGTACGTAATACTTCAAGAAAGTAGAACCGAGGAGAACAACATGGATCGGCTCAAGGGAAAGATCGCACTCATCACTGGCGGAACCAGCGGCATTGGTGCAGCGACTGCCAGGCTCTTTCAGGCAGAAGGGGCCACGGTGATCGTGACCGGCGCAAGCGAAAACAGCGTGAACGCGGCCAGGCAGACGATGCCGGGCATTGAGGTAGTCCACTCGAACGCAGGCGACACGCAGGCGGCCCAACAGCTTGTGAAGGCCGTCGCCCAAAAGCATACCAAGATCGACGTTCTGTTTGTGAACGCAGGGATCGCCCGGGTAGCGGCCGCGGCGGACACGGAAGAGCGGCAGTTCGATGAGCTGTTTGCAACCAACGTGCGTGGCCCTTACTTTCTGCTCAAACAGGCCATTCCGGTGCTCTCGGATTGTGCTTCGATCATTCTGACCTCCTCGGCCGGAGCTCTGCGGGGTATTCCAGGCTTGAGCGCCTACAGCGCGAGCAAGGCAGCACTGCGGTCGCTGGGCATGACGCTTGCGGTGGAACTCGCGCCCCGGAAGATCCGGGTGAACACCATCACTCCCGGACCGATCAACACACCCATCGGCGGGAAGATGGGTTTGACTCCGGAACAGATGGCCGGCTTCGGAGAGATGATCGCGCGGGTGCCGCTGAAGCGGCCCGGAGAAGCCGACGAAATTGCTGCCGCTGCGCTGTACTTCGCCTCGGATGATTCTCGCTTCACCACGGGAACAGAACTGGTCATCGACGGCGGCCTTACGCTCCTGTAAGTCTTCCCAAACTTCGAAACTCAACCGAAAGGAAAGAGCCATGCCAACCCTGCTTGCTCTGGATGTAAGCCCTCGCGGAGAACGGTCGATCTCGCGCGCCCTTGGAAAGCGTTTCGTCGAAGACTGGCAAGCCCTCAACCCAGATGGCAGCGTGATCTATCGCGACCTCAACGCCCCCCGCATTCCGTACATGGACAACGACTGGATCGCGGGTGTATACGCTCCGCCTGAAGTTGAGCGCACCCCCGAGATGCAGAAGGCGCTGGCGCTGTCGGCTGAATTGATCACAGAGCTGCAAGGTGCCGACGTGCTCTTCATCAGCACGCCGATGTACAACTTCACCATTCCTGCGGTTCTGAAGTCGTGGATCGATTACGTTGTGCGACCCGGCTACACCTTCCGTCTAGCCCCAGGCTGGCCGGGCATGTTGGCGAACAAGAAAGCCAGGCTGATTGTGGTGTCGAGGGACACCTACAATCCAGCTGAGAGCGAGGCGTCAGATTTCGTGACGCCTGTACTTCGGAAGGCGCTTAATTTCATTGGCGTTGATGACGTGGAGGTCGTGAGAGCGGGAGGGAGCCTCGCGGTAAACCTTGGCAAGGTCCGCATCGAAGATCACCTGGAGAGGTATGCGCAGGAGGTTGCGGCGCTGGCGGGAAGCTAAACTGAGCGTTTCGCCGCATCGGAGAAGACGCAGGCTGTCCAGCTCAGTTGCATTGTGTCTACTCATCAACGGCGCTGTGAGTCTCGGCTCGTCACTACAGTGCCAATGCACGTTTCCAGTCCGAACCTGCTCGAAAAGCGCATTGGCGATGTGGCGCCTACGAGCAGCGGGTTTTGTCTGAAGGCAAGTAGCCATGGCTTTGCGGCCGCAAGCTCGTGCTGCGGCGAGCGTTCCTTGATCTTTGCTGGCTGACATCGTTAGGCCGCAGTCAACAAATCGGGGAGCAGCTTTCCGAGGGATCAGGGCCGGACAAAGACATTATTGATGTAGAGCGGTTTGGCGATCGGCTCGACTTGCTGGTACACGATCCGGAGAAGGAGCAGAAGTGGATAGCCGAGAGGCTGAAGGGCGCAGGACTATCCGTTGGCGAGATGCGTGTCGATGAACCGACACTCGATAACATCTTCGTAAACAAGCTGCGTGCTCTGCGCGAGAAGGCCGATACAACAGAGTTCCCCGCAAAGCAGGATCACAGCAGGCTGCGTGGACAAGTTGCTGTCGGTGCGAAGAATCTCGTCAAAACGTTCAAAGCATTCACAGCCGTGAAAAACGTGAGCCTCGATATTCGAAATGGGGAAGTCTACGGACTTCTCGGAGCGAATGGGGCGGGCAAGACGACAACCATCCGGATGCTCTGCGGGTTGCTGGAGCTGACCAGCGGAACCATGGAGTTGGGCGGCACAGGCGGCAATCTGAGAACGGAAGCTGTACGCAAGCGCATCGGTTACATGTCGCAGAGATTTTCTTTGTATGAAGATTTGACGGTTCGCGAGAACCTTGACTTCTTTTCGGGTGTCTATGGTGTTCCCGACCAGGACCGCGAAGAAAAGATTCGATGGGTGCTTTCCTTTTCGGGGCTCAACGGGAAAGAAAACCAGATCACCGGGAGCCTGCCGGGTGGATGGAAACAGCGTGTTGCCTTTGGCGCTGCAATTATGCATGAACCGGACATTCTGTTTCTGGATGAACCAACCTCGGGCGTCGATCCTTTGGCGAGGCGCGCGTTCTGGACGATGATCAATCGGCTGGCCGACGGCGGCGCAGCGATCCTCGTGACAACTCACTACCTCGAAGAAGCTGAACAGTGCAATCGCCTGGGAATGATGGTCGCGGGCGAGCTTGTGGCAGAGGGCACACCCAGCGGCATCAAGAGCCAGCAATCCGGGCATGTACTCGAATTCATCCTGTCGCAACAACAGGACCAGCCCCAACGCGCCGCGGACCTGTTGAGGAGCAAAACGGAGAACTGGAAAGTATCCCTGTTTGGCGAACGCCTGCATGTGTTCACCGAAGAAGATCCTGCTACCGCGATAAGGGAGACTACGAAGCGGCTGGAAGAGAACGGGATTCACGTAACCAGCGCCAGAGAAATCCCCCTCTCGCTCGAAGACGTGTTTATCTCCATCGTTGAGAAGGCGCGTGCGCAGGGCAAGGCGGCCACCGATGACTGAGAGGGCGCACGCATGAGACGAATCATTGCGCAAATGCGGAAGGAGCTAACCCAGATTGTACGAGACTGGCGCACATTGGCCCTTGCACTGGCCCTCCCCGTGTTCCTGCTTCTATTGATGAGTTCGGCGCTTTCGCTCACGGTGAATGAGCTTCCAATTGTCGTGCAGGATTTTGACGGTTCATCGGCGTCCAATGATTTTATCGATGCTTTCCGAGCTTCGATAACCCTTAAGGTGGTCCCATGGCCGGTGGACAAATCCGCCGAGGAGGCCCTTGCCTCCAATGCTGGGAGAGCCGTGCTGATCATTCCGTCGCACTTTGGCCGCGACATGGCTCGCGGCGTCAACGCACCTGTCCAGTTTCTGGTAGACGCGTCGGATGCAAACACGGCCAAATTGGTTACGGCTTATGCCGGACAGATTACGACGTCGTACAACCAGCAGGGCAGTGGAACGCAAGCAGGCCCGATACAGACCGCCATTCGCCTCTGGTTCAACCCTGGACTCTCCTCGAAGAAGTTCTTCGGCCCAGGAATATTCGTGCTTGGCCTCTCCATGTTCCCGCCCCTGCTGGCTGCGCTCGCCATGGCGAAAGAAGGTGAGCTGAAGACGATTTTGCAGGTTTACGTCTCAAGTATTCCCGCGCATGAATTTCTGCTGGGAAAAATCATTGCATTCATGATTGTGGCACTCGCGGAGTGCCTCATCATGTCCTTGCTCCTGTTCACCTATTTTGGCCTGAGTTTTGCCGGCGACCCCACGCCCGCCTTGATCGCCACCATCCTTTATGCCTTTTGCGTGGCGGCGTTTGGAACGATGGTCGGAGCGGTAATCCCCAACCAGGCATCTGCCTTGCAAGCTGTGGCATTCGGCGGATTCATTCTTGTGTTCCTGCTTTCGGGCATGATGTTCCCAATCCAAAACATACCGGCTGGCCTGCGCTGGATTTCGAATCTCATCTGGGGCCGGTACTACATCGAGATCGTTCGCGACGCGCTCTTGCAGGGCGGGGGATGGCCTGCCGTCTGGTACAAGGTGCTCATTATCGGCGCGATTGGGACTCTCTTCTACGGAATTGCATGGCACGGCATGAGAAGGATGCAGGTGAAGGCCTAAATCATGAGAAAGCTCTGGAACTATCTGTTCAATTATCGTCTGCGCGCTTTGATCAAGAAGGAGTTGGCCCAGACTCGCCATGACCGCAAGCTCATGTTCAGTCTAACTGTCTTGCCCGTAGTGCAGTTGACTCTAGTGGGCTTTGCACTGAGCGCGGCGGTAACTGATGTTCGTCTCGCTATTGTTGACGATAGCCGGACACCCGAGAGCCGGGAGCTGATTGCGACGTTGACCGAGAGCAAGAGTTTCCGCCTCGCGGGCTACTATTCCTCTGTCGACCAACTGGGAGATGCAGTGAGCCAGGGAAAAGCCGATGCCGGGATGGTGGTTCCGTACGACTATGCCCGCGATCTGCTCCGCGATCGTCAGACCACTCTTCAATTCCTGCTGAACGCCACGAATGCCAATACAGCCACGATCAGTCGCGGCTATGCAGAGAGCATGATTCAGAGATTCAATGTAGGGCTGCTTGGCCAAGGGATTCATGTCCGCACACAGCCAATTGCCGGATCGAATCTCGCCAGCCGTGGTCAGGTGCAGCTTGAACCGGCGTTTCTCTACAACCCTGGTTTGGTCGATTCGTGGTTTATCGTCACCGGTGTGTTCGGGTTGTTGTTGATCCTCCAGAGCTCTCTCATTTGCTCCGCAGCCATGGTCCGCGAGCGTGAAGCGGGGACGCTTGAACAATTGCTCATGTCTCCGGCGAGCACGTCCGAGATCATCATCGCAAAAATCACACCGTTGTTCCTGCTGCTTTGCGTGATGATGTTCATCGCTCTTGGAGTGCTCAAATTTGCGTTTAAAGTCCCGTTCCATGGCAATGTCCTGCTCTTGCTCGCAGGTGGCGCCTTGTGCATCTTGTCGGGCATCAGCATTGGCACCGTGGTCTCCACCTTCAGCAAGTCGGCTCAGCAAGCACAGCTAACGACCTTCTTCGTCAACCCTCCGTTGTCGTCGCTGTCTGGAGCGCTCAATCCGGTTGAGGCAATGCCGAAATGGTTGCAGCCTCTCACCGTTCTAAACCCTATTCACCATTTTGCGACCATCGCTCGCGGGAGCACGCTCAAGGGTGGCGGATTCATGGAGCTTTGGCCGAACTTCCTCAGCTTGCTCATGATTACGCTGGTGCTTGGGTCGCTCAGTGTCTGGCGATTCCGAAAGCAGCTGAGTTAATACGGGGTAACTTGAAATGAATCATCGCAAGACTAAGGCCGCACCAGTTTGCCGGATCGTTGGAGTTGCCGCGGTCCTTTGCCTGGGTACCTTGTTCATTGCATCGCATCCGGTCAAATCGCAGAGTCCGCAGGCAGCGCCGCTTCCTCTCTCCGGGCGTGCTGGACAAAGCGGGTCGGTGACCGCAGTGGAGTCGCCGATAGCTGGAACGACAACCAGTGTGGACACGATCAACCCAACAGTCCAGGCTCAGGGGCCTTTTACCGGGAGCGCTTCGAGCACGGCGAAACTGCCGTTCTCGGGTAAGCTGTCTCTCCGCGAGGCCATCGCGAGAGGACTCAGCTATAACCTTGGCGCTGTGGGCCAGAGCAACGCGGTGCGCCAGGCACAAGGGCAGAGTCAGGTTGCGCGAAGCGCTCTGCTACCGAATGCGAGCGGCTATCTCGCCGAGACTCTTCAACAGATTAGTCTTGGGGCGGAAGGGCTCCGCATCACAATTCCAGGCTTTGCCATTCCGCCGACCATTGGACCTTTTAACAATATCGATTTGCGTGGCAGCCTTTCTCAGTCGATCCTCGATCTCAGCGCGTGGAACAACTATCGTTCATCAAGAGATACCGTTCACGCAAGTCAATTCGCCGCCCGCGATGCACGCGAGATGGTGGTCCTCGCAGTGTGCGGTGCCTATCTTCAGGTGATTGCAACCAGGGAGAGAGTCAAGTCCGCGCACTCGCAACTCGACACTGCGACTGCTCTCTTTCAGCAGACTCAGCAAAAGCGAAGCGTGGGCCTGGTGCCTCAGATCGACGTCGATCGCAGCGAAGTTGAAAAGCTTACCCAACAGCAACGGGTCATCTCGCTTGAAAACGAGGTGGCCAAGCAGAAGATCATCTTGGCCCGAATGACTGGACTGCCGCCAAGCGACGCATACGACCTTACCGATG
>Ga0302320_10027102_pt1 | contig 11059 bp, 10 predicted proteins | sample Bog_T0_3_FD_202130 | JGI IMG/M metagenome (GOLD analysis project Ga0302320, IMG submission 202130) | Peat permafrost microbial communities from Stordalen Mire near Abisko, Sweden - Bog_T0_3 | ecosystem: Environmental > Terrestrial > Soil > Wetlands > Peat | place: Sweden: Abisko, Stordalen Mire... | reverse complement strand
GCTTTGGTCCGGCCCGTCCGGATTGTGCGGCCGATCAGGTCCCGCCGCTTCTTTGGTACGCGCGGGCGATGGTTTGTGCGATGAGCAGGTGTCCCGACTGGCTCGGATGAACATCGCAAAGCAGTTGATTCTGCACGCTGGCGTTCAGCAGCCCTGCATTGCAGGTCTTACCGCCAAAGGCGGCGCCGGTGGATACGGTCTTGAAGGCCGTGAAAAGGTTCGCGACGACCGCTCCATACGCGGCGGTCGGAGCCTCGATGGCCTTGTTCAACAGCGCCGTCAATCCGGTACCCGCCGGATCAGAATAATCGACCGAGTAGTAGTTCGTAACGACAATCACGCCGCCGTATCCCGTGGCGCGCAGATCGGCAAGGATCATTTGCAGATTGCCCGCAACCATCGCGAGCAGCGCCGGCACACCCGCCTCGATGCAAGCAGTGGGGTCGGGAGCGGACGCACAGCTGTTCTCGAGCAGGAATCCGTCGTTCGCTCCGAGCGTGATGGTGATGAGTTCCACATCGCTATGTTGCTGCAGGTACTGTTGGGCGAAGGCGAGCTGGGTCGAGGCGTAGGCAACATGCAAAGGGAACTGTGCGCGGTAAGCCCGGCAGCCATTGTCCGGAGCCGTTGACAACAGAAAGCTGCCGGTGGTTTCACCGGGGCAGCCGGCGTCCACCGCATTGAAGTTCAAGAGTCCGCCGAGGTCGTCGGCGAATCCATGGAAGTTCAAGGGGTTGATATATTCGTATCCCGCCGAGGCGATATAGGCAAAGGGAACACTGTCGCCGAGCACGAGAACTTCACCGCTTTGGCTTGCGCTCGCGGTGTTGCCCAGGCCTATCGCAATCACCAGACACACCAGGGGGAAAACACGTATCAGTTTCATGGCCGCTCCTTCTCCAGGGTTTTATAGTTCGAAGGTCTTGTTCGTCGATGGACGATTGTGTCAGCGAGTCCGTTCCAACGGCTCATTCTTGTACGGAAATGCGCAAAGCGCGAGCAGAAATTCGAAGACCACGGGCTATTCGGCCCAAGCACGCATTGGCAGGTGAGATGCTTTTCTCGTTGTCCGCGTAACCTTATGATCCTGCTGGCGTGGTATCGGCATTTTGGCCGCGCTCGTCACGTTCCCCGCGCGATGATCAAGCTCGATATCGCGACAAAATGGCAGGAGACCCCGCCCAAAACGAATAGGTGCCAGACCGCATGCGCGAATGATCGTCGCTTCCATAAATAAAATGGCACGCCGCCGGTGTAGCACAGACCGCCGGCCACCATCCAGCCGAATTGCATGGGAGTGAGGTTCTGCCAAAGCTGCCTGAATGCCACGACCCCGATCCAGCCGATCACAAGATAGAGCACCGTGGAGAGAACCGGTATGCGCAGCAAGCTGCCGGAAAGCTTGGCAAAGACGCCCACCATCGCGAGCCCCCAGACAACTCCAAAGAGAGTCCATCCAAGCGCACCGCCAACCACGCCGATGGTGATTGGCGTATAGGTCCCCGCAATCAACAGATAAATCGCCGAGTGATCCAGCCTTCTAAGCCACGCTTTTGCGGCGGGCCGCCGCGCCGCGTGATAGAGGGTCGAGGTCAAGAACATCATCAGAGCGCCAAAACCGAACGAGAGCGCGCCGATCACCCGCCATGCGCCTCCGCTCTCCGAGGCTCTCACCACCAACCAGGGGATGCCCAGCAACATCAGAACGACACCAATGGCCGCGGTGAAGGAGTGGGCTACCTCCTCGGCGCGCGAATACGGCTGAGCTGCATGCATGCCATCAGAGTACCCGAAGCGTACGCGCCTATCGCGGTGATCGCGCGCCATGGCCGAACGCGAAAGACACGGCCCGACCGCCGGCTCCGTCGCCGGGGCCGGGCCATCACCATCACGTGCCTGGGGGAATCGAGAACTTCAAGATTCGTCCCGCGCCGAAACCCGGCGCCGGTACTGCGCTGTAATCCGAGACATAGAGGGAGCCATCGGGTCCGAAAGTCATCCCGCCCGGTACATTGAGCCCCGTGACGACATCCTCGATCGCGCCCGTGGACGACACGCGGACGACCTTGCCGTTGCCGGGCGCAGGATTGCCTGCGGCGTCGGAGAGCTCGAGCGCATACAGCAGTCCGTCCGCCGGTCCGAAGTCGACCGCGACGACCGTGGTGAATCCCGCTTTTGAGTTCACGATGTGGGCACCGTGCCCTTTGCCAAAGCCGGGCGCGAGAACATCGGTCTCGTCCGCAAGCGAAACCGTGAGCACGCGCGCGGATTGCGGAACGATCCCAAACAGTCCCAAGTTGCCGATGTAGAAGGAACTGTCACCCCAGGCTATGGAGGTGGGCACGATATGGCCATTTGAAGCCGAGATATCGATGACCTGATGGATGGCGCCCGCCGCGCTTACCGAAAACACCTGCCCGTGATTCGGTTCGACCGTGTAAAGCAAGCCATTGACTGCGAGCAAGCTGTAGAGCGTGCCATCCGGCTCGAAGTCGCCGGCGTTCTCGTAGGCGGCAGGATGTGCTTTGAGAAACGAGCCGATATTGGCGATCAACGTCCATTTTCCGGTTGAAACATCGACGCTTGCGATTCCGGAAGGGCTGGTCGGATTGCCGTGCGAGCAACCGCCGCCGGCCAGCGCCGCATACAGCGTTCCGTTCAAGAAGGCGACATCGGCGACGCCAATGAGGTCGCCCAGGGCATCCTGAGTCGATGGAAATCCGGAGGCGACGGTGGTCACCGATCCGCTGGAATCAATTTTGGAAATTCGTCCGGTGCTCCCGCCTGTGTACGGCCCCACCGGAGCAGGAACTTGCTCGCAGGTGCCGGCGGTGCTGTTCGCCCCGCCCATCCCCGCCTCCGCCACATACAAGTTTCCGTCCGCTCCGAAGCGCAGACCCCTCGGCGCGTTCAGTTGGGTTGCATAGATGGTGGGTGTTGGCGATTGCGCGAAGGTCGGGGCAGGCATGAGAATAGCGGCAGCTGCTGTGACGGCGAGTCCAGCGGCGGCCAATGCGTGACAGGTCTTCATTGGCTTATTCCCCCTATGGTTGATGACACATACGTTCTTGAGTGCGTGAGTCTACAACCGGCACCGCGATGCGAAAACCGCATGATGTGAGGTTTTTGTGAGGATCGGCGCCCGCACGACGCAGGGCAGCAATTGACATAATACGGGTGAGCGGCCGGCGCTTGGAGCATCGGACTTGGCCGCATCCGCGATCGTCACACCCGTTTCGACTATTTGCGCAGTCGGCTGAGCTCTACGCCGCTGCCGATCGGCAGAAGCACGGAATCAAAGCACCCGGCTGAATGCACGTGCTGGCGATAAAGGTCGCCCATTGCCCGATATGCCGGGGGCTGAAGCATGTTATCCGCGGCAACAAACGCACCCGGGGTGAGCCGCGGAAGCATCAGATCGAAACAGGGGATGTAGAGATCCTTCCATAAATCGATCAACGCAAAATCGATCGCCGTATTCCAATCAGCCAGCAGCTTGGTCGCATCGCCAATGCGAAACTCGACGTATTCGGACAACCCTGCTTGCTCGAGCCTGCCGCGAATGTAGTCGACCTTGGAGGCATCGAGCTCGAAGGAGATGACCCGCCCGCCCGTGGCGCGCGCCGCATCGGCGAACCAAATGGTCGAATAGCCATAGGATGCGCCCAATTCAACGATGGTTTGGGCAGCATATCCTTTGATCAAATTGGTCAGGAATTGCGCGGTCTCGGGACCGATTGCAATCAACATGCTGTTCTTGCGCTCTTCTATCTCCTCCATCGACAGCGCGCGCATGACCGCCGTCTCCCGCTCCATCCGGACATGATATTCGTCGATGACGCTTTGTACGCGCGGATCCATTTGGCTTTGCGCTCCACCACCGATCATGACTCTGCCACAGATGCGGCTTACCGGCCAGGAAAGTGGGACCGTGTGCGGTGTCGGGCGGGGTTTACGCCGCCGTAATCGAACTGAGAATTTTGCGGGCGGAGTCGCTGAGAGGTGCATTTGGCCCGAGGCCATTGTCAAAACATCGTACGGCGCGCTGCAACAGTGCCTTCGCCTCCTGCGGTCGATGCCCAACCACCCGTAGCCTTGCGAGCACGATCAGTACTTCGCCGACATCCGCGCTTGAATCCTGTGTGCGCGCGGTCCGTTCCGCAATTTTGAGGGCATCCTGTGCGTAGGAGTCGCCTCGGGCGAGGTCACCGAGCGCCAGCATCACACGCGCTTCACCCAGCAGCGCCGGCTCGAGAATCTGTTTGAAGCGGTCCTGAGCATAACCCGCCGAATTCAGGAACGAATCGAGCCGGCGGCGCGCAGCTTCCGGCTCCCCCCGGCCAATCTCAATGTCGGCCAGCAATCCCTGCGCCTGCGCAAGCGCACCCGCACGACCACCTGCATTCTTCGACATGACCTCGACTGCCCGCTCGAGCAGCGGCCACGCAGAATCGGGTTGTCCCATCTCAACCAGAACTGCGCCTTCTTGTATGAGAGCGCTCGATGCAACGATCGGGTTGTCGGCGGCCGTCATTTGTTCCGCGACTCCCGCGATGACCTCTTTCGCTTCCTGGAGGCGTCCGAGGCGGCGCAGCGTGAGCGCCAAAACCGGGCGAGCGCCCGCTGGTACCTCGCCGGCCGAAACGCGACCCCCGGCCAAAAAATGCGCGGCTTCGAGCTCGGTCAGTGCCGCGAGCGGCTCGCCCATGCGCACCAGACATGACGCAGCATTCTCGTGGATGATGGAGCGGCCGACCGTCCCCCCTCTGCCGCCACGATCAAACGCCGCGCCGATTTCCGAAATCCCTTGGTACGCCTCCAAAAAGCGTCCTTGGTTGAAATAGATCGCACCCAGGTCATTGAGCACCGATGTGTAAGAGAGCCCCGTTTGCACTCCCTCGGCGACTTGCTTGACGTGCGCTTCCCCGAGCATGGCGACTGCTTGATCCCACTCACCTGCGTTGCTCGCGCGCGCGGCGCGGGCGATGAGGCAGGTCACACTCACTCGCAATGGCACGTCGCGCAGCGTAGCAATCAGCGAATTCGCCTCGTTCAGCCACGCGTCGACGTCGTCGTGCGTTTCGCCCTGTACCTCCTGATGCGCGCCTTCACACAACGTCATTGCCAGTATCGAAGGATCCCCCGCCTGACGGGCGGTCGAAATTGCACGCTTCATCGAAGCGATGGCTTTGTCGTTCCGCTCCGCGTCACCGTACCGGTCGGCCAGCTGCGTGAGCATGTCGGCGACGAAAGCACGGTCGCCCCCGTAGCGGGCATCGAGCAGTTCGACTCCGCGGTCCAGCAGCTGCTCCCGGGATAACAAGCTGCCGCCCTCGCCGACTTCCTCGAGCATCAGGCTCGAAAAATCGTTTGCCGCCTCCGCCCGCTGCAATTCCGAACGGGCAACGTCTCGCTGGTAACGTGCATTGGCCATCTGCAGCAGCGCGAACGCGCTCAAGGCGATCAGTCCAATCGCTACCAGCGCGCCGACGACCACCCCGCCCTGATGGCGTCGCACGAATTTTGCGACCCGATAGGGTACGGTGTCGGGCCGGGCGCTGATGGGCTCGTGCGAGAGGAAGCGGCGCAGGTCCTCCACGAATGCGCTGACCGACCCGTAACGCTCCGCAGGGTCTTTCTTGAGAGCCTTGCCGAGAATGGTGTCCAGGTCGCCTTCCAACGACGCAGGTCGAATTTTCTCCAGTCTTACGACCGACGAGGCACGGGGCGGAGAGTCCGACATCGCCGCTCGCAATAGGTCGGCGGTCGACCGTGAGCCGTCTGAGAATGGATGGGCGCCGGTCAGGAGCACGTACAACACGAGACCGAGCGAATAGACATCCGTCGCCGTGGAAACGGTCAGCCCCAGCAGCTGCTCCGGTGCCGCATACTGCGGCGTCAAGGCGATCCCGGCCGATTTGGTCAGTGCGCCCGATCCCGCCTCGTCATCGAGGAGTTTCGCAATGCCGAAATCCAGGAGCTTCACTTCGCCGTGGCTGCTGACATGGATGTTGGCGGGCTTGATGTCTCGATGCACGATCAAATGACTGTGTGCGTGGGCTACCGCCGCGAGAACGTTGAGAAAGAGCCGGATGCGATCTTCGACACCAAGGTTCTTCCGTTCGCAAAAAGCATCGATCGGTTCCCCCTCGACGTACTCGATCACGAGGTAAGGTTGAGTTCCATCGAGCACGCCGGCGTCGATGAGCCGCGCAATGTTCGGGTGATTCAATTGCGCAAGAAGCTTGCCTTCGGTGAGAAATCGCTGTTCCCCGATACGCCCGATCCACGCAGCGTGAACAAATTTGATTGCCACGTAACCTTCGAATCGACCGTCCGCACGCCGCGCCCGCCACACGCTTCCCATCCCGCCTTGGCCAATCTGGGCATCGATGACATAGTGTCCCACCTGTCGCCCGATCAGGGTCGCGCAGTCGACATCGCTTACCGGGATCGGCGTGGGACCCGCGAGGAATTGGGAGTATTGCTCTTGCTCGAGTTGGGCGAGCAGTTTCGACACCCGTTCCGCCATGGCCGGATGGCTGCGCTTCAACGCGGCGAGCCACTCCGCACGTTGCGGTCCATCGAGGTCGAGAGCTTGGTCGAGATAAGCGCTAAACGATTCCCATTGATCGGGAGCAACGAACGTCATTCTGCTGCACCTCGCAGGCGATTGGCGGCTCAACGGCACTTTTTGGCGCCGAAATCGCGAGCATACCCGACCTGCTCACTTCGGATCATGATGGTTCCATCCTGCGGTATTGGTACTTATCACCCTTATCGCATTTGAGCACGCGAAGACGACATCGGCGATTGACGCAGTTTCGCTCCCACAGCACGATTGGATGGTCCAGTCGTCATTCAATCACCGGTCCCTAAATCCCCAGGCAATCCTCATGAATATTCCGTCTTTCGAGCCTGCCACCGAGCGGTATGTGAACCTGGCCACATACCGAAGAAGCGGTATTGAAGTGAAGACGCCGGTATGGATTGCCGGGCTGGCTGGACGTTATTACGTATTCAGCGCAGGCGATGCCGGCAAGATCAAGAGAATTCGTGCGACACCTCGAGTGCGACTCGCGGCATGCGACTTCCGCGGCAACATACGAAGTGCTTGGATCGATGCGCGTGCCCGAATAGTGATGGAGCCGGCATTGATCCGGGGGGTGCGAGGAGCGTTTCGGCGTAAATATGGATTGACGATGCTTCTCACGGACGTCATGGCTACCCTGACCGGGCGAATGCGTCGACGCGCCTATATCGAAATTGAATTGGCGGACTCGTAGTCCGGCCAGGTCACGCCGGCACCTTCGTCACCTGCGCCGGCACCGCTCGGTGGCCTCGATTTGCACTGGGATCCTCGCGGTCGCGCGATCGAGAGCACGCACGCCGGTGTGAGGCGCATCCTCAATCCGCGCGGATGATGGCACTTGCCGAGCGCTGGTCGGCTCAACCGATCTTGTTCCAAACAATGTCCCAACTTTCCCGCCGCTCCACAAATCCAACGACGCGGCCTGACGCGTCCCTCTGAAAGATCTTGCGAATCCTGGGATCTCCAGGGACAAAAAACACATCTTGAGCCTCCGCGCTCCACGCCCCCGCCTTTCGACTGCCGCGCGTACCCACGAGGTGTCCCTTCATCAGCTCGAGCGAGTAGATGTCCTCGGAGTCCTTGAGCTTATAGCTCCCCACGTACTGACGAAGCTGGCTCGGGGATAACGTGATTGCCGGTGGGTCGGTCCTTTCTGCAATCACCTGCCCCGCGATCATTTTCCAACCCTCGGGGCGTTTCTTCCATGTCGTGTTGGTCAGATACTTGGCATAAATGGTTTGACCAAAATAATGCTCGGTCTCGTCCTGGCGGAACAGTCCGACGGCCACAGCCCCCTCTTCGTGGTAGGCGAGTAGTTCAATCTTGATCGCTCCACTCAACCCTTTGGGCAGCGGTAAGATCTCCTTTAGCATCTCCGCCTTCCCCTTGTAAGAATCGTCTTCCTCGGCATAAATGACATTCGCATCAAGGTACTTGTCCCATATCGCAACATCCCCCGACGCGATTGCGTCGGCCAGTTCTTGCATCTGCGCCGTAACGACGTCGCGATCATCGGCGAGAACCGGGGCCATGAAAAGTGCGGATGCAACGAGAGCTATGATTGATCGCATGTTTTACCCCGCGCAAATCGACCGTGTGCATGGCAGAGGGACCGCAGAGCTGTACGGTGCTGCGCGGCTGCTCCGGACAGCCTGCCGACTCTGCTGTTGTCGCAATCGCGATTCTCTAACGCGGCAAATAGCACGTGGCACGGCGGCCAAACCACCGGTAGCGATTCCGGGCGATCAATCGATACGAGGCATCACGCCACGACCGGGGCAGGATACGGGCCGCACGGATGAGCCGCCACAAACCGCCTAATGCCGAAACAACGTGAATCCATGCGTCCGATTCGGTGAAGCGTCGGTCGCCGTCCAACACCAAAAACGTGGTGGGGTCGTCCGGATCAAGACCATGTTCGACCAAAATCGCCTTTCCCTCAGCGCTTTGCATGGGAATCAGAGCGAACGGAGGGCTCGCTTGATGGCGCTGCAGAAATCTGGCCCCTCCGGAACAAAGATTGCAGATGCCGTCAAAGATGATGATCCGCTCATTCAACTCAGGCTGTGCCAAGGCGACCCCACCCGCGTACCCGTGTTCGGGGCTTCTTACTTCTGGAGTTGCCAAACGGCGGGGGCCAAGGTTTTAGACCGCTCATCACAACCGTCTGCCACTTTGGTGAACGTCAGAGCGGTGCCATTGAAGGACCAGACGTATGTTCCCTTTTGTTGCCCAGAACCTTTGCACGCCCACGGCCCTTTGACATCGGTCAGTGTGACATGGCCCTGTTCGACGGAGTAGGTGCCCGAGACCTCAGTCGCCCCCCCGTTATCCACATGATACTGACCCTTGCCGTCGAAGACCATGGAGAGGTCTTGAGCCTTATAAGTTCCTGCGGGGAAATCGGCGGCGAACGACGGCGACAGGGCGAGAACGGAACAAATCGCGCACGCCGAGGTGCTCACGATCGAGCGGATCGATGGATGTTTTGACATAGCGGTTTCCTTATTAGCCCGTGCAGTTGGCCTTGGACGTGACTCTTGCGTGAACAATAACCGGAAACCGCACCACCGCCCGCCATTCCCGCAGAATGATCTTGTTTGCGGAAACCTGCATCCCTCGGCCTCAGCCAGACGACTTTGTGCCTTCCGCAGTTGTGGAGGAAGTCATCCGGGGGCCGCTGGGCGGCGGTGGGAGGAACGCCATGCAGACCGCCACGGCTATGCTCGCCACCCAGAGCAGCCATAAGTTCGATAAATCGCGCGCTCGAGCCTCAGCCTGCACGCCCAACCCCATGACAGACGAGCTGCATTGCAGCATCTAACGAGGATGTCGTGCCGTGACGATCAGATCAATTGGACTGCGAGGGAGCGCGTTTCGTCTTCGCCATACGCGGTCGGCTTAGCGCAAACCACATTTTGCGCCTCCGCTGCCGAACGACTAGGCTGCGGCGGTCTCCAGCGCTGCGATGAGGATCGAAAGATCCGCATCGGACGTCTCGCCGTGCGTCACGCAGATGCGAATGATGTCGCGCTCCTCATAACGCGCGAGCGACACCCACGCCTGTCCGGACTTGAGCACCTGCTGCACGACAACGCCGGCCGCAGCTTTCCCGGTCGGAGGCACGACAGCCAGCACGGCGAGCGGGGATTCGTTCACGACCGTCCAGCCGCGCGCGCGCAGTTCGACGGCTATCTGGGCTGCCTGAGCCACCGCGCGCTCGATATGAGCGCCGTGGCCTTCCCACCCTGCCGCGGCCAACGACAGGAACAACCGTAAACCGACGAAACGGCGTGACCACTGCGCCGAATTCATATAGGGATCTGTGTCGGCTTGTTTGGATGGCATATAACTCGCCGCCACATCGAACGCCGCGCTTGGCGCGCGCGTGTCGCGCACGATGAACATGCCGCACGCCATCGTCGTCGAGAACCATTTGTGCGCATCAATCGTCGCGGAATCTGCACGTTCGAGACCGGCGACCACGTGCCGGTAACGATCCGACGCCACGATCGCGCCGCCCCAGGCGGCATCGACGTGAAACCACAGCGAGTGTTGAGCCGCAAGCTCTGCGCAGTCGTTGAGCCGATCGATTGCCCCGACGTTGGTCGTGCCGGCAGAGGCGACGATGAGAAATGGCACGAAACCGGCGGCGAGATCGGCCTTTATCGCGGCGGCGAGCGCGGGCATCGACATCCGACCGGTGCCGTCGGTGGCGACCAGCCGAGCCGCGGCGCGGCCGATGCCCGCCTGATGGCCGATCTTGACCCAGCTGCGATGGCAGTCCTTGGATGTGTAGAACACCGGCTGCCCGGGGAATGCCCGTGCGCCATCATTGATGAACCCGGGATGGGCACGCGTGAGCGCGCAGATGAGCGCCGTATAGTTCGCCTCCGAACCGCCGGAGGTGAAATGCCCCCCGGCGTCGGCCGGAAAGCCGGCACGCCGGGCGACAAGATTGATCACATGGGCCTCGAGCGCGACGGCGGCCGGTGAGGTTACCGCGCTCGCGAGCTGCGGGTTGAAGGAATTGACGATACGGTCGGCGCACAGCGATGGGAAACTCGGTGACGGGTTGAACAGGCCGAAGTAGCGCGGGTGTGTCATGTGGTTGACGCCGTGCTCGAGCATCGCGATGGACCAGTCCAGCAATTCCGGCAGCCGCCTCGGGGTGACGAAATCGAACGTGCCGAGCTCCTTGCGAAACGCGGCCATGTCGATGGTCGGAACCGTGGGGCCCTGCGCAACGCGGGCCTGTGCGCGGGCGAGCTCGCGCGTCAGGTAATCGTCGAGCTGTTCGCGGCCGGGCAGCGGCGGATAGAGCGCCGCCACCGGTGCCGCGATCGACTCATCTGTCAGGGAATGGGTGGAATCACTCATGCCAGATCTTTTCCGACTCTGCGAACCTCAGCCGCCGACTTCGGCGAAGGCACCCTCGAGCGCGTCGCACAGCAGATCCACCTCTGC
>Ga0302320_10027101_pt1 | contig 11059 bp, 13 predicted proteins | sample Bog_T0_3_FD_202130 | JGI IMG/M metagenome (GOLD analysis project Ga0302320, IMG submission 202130) | Peat permafrost microbial communities from Stordalen Mire near Abisko, Sweden - Bog_T0_3 | ecosystem: Environmental > Terrestrial > Soil > Wetlands > Peat | place: Sweden: Abisko, Stordalen Mire... | reverse complement strand
GCCCCAACGGAAGCTGCGCTTAAAATTGGTCGCCGGATTCCAAGTCGGATGTCAACCCATCCTGCCACTTTTCTTTCATGCCCAATCAAAAAACAGATTATTCAGACGCACTCATAGGGCGTGTTCAAGCTCGCGCTGGCAAAGATGATGCCATTGGTGTTCAAGGTGCCGCTGCGGTTGGTGAATACCTCAATGGTGGAGCTTTTGGTATTGGCCACATACAGGTTGCCGCTGTTGTCAAAGGCGAGGCCGGCGGGGTTGCTCAAGTTCGGATCGGTGAAAATGGTTCCGCCGGGATTCAGGACGCCGCCGTTGCTGGCGAATTCCACAATACTGTCGCCAAGATAATTCGCCACATACAGGTTGCCGCTGCCATCAAACGCCAGACCGAAAGGGTAGTTCAGGCCCGAGCTGGCCGTGGCGAAAACCGTTCCGTTGGTGCTCAAGATTCCGGCGTTGTTGGTGAACAGTGTGATGGTGCTGTTGAAGGCGCTCGCCACATACAGGTTGCCGCTGCTGTCAAAGGCGACCCCGTAGGGGCCGTCCAAGCCCGCACTGGCATTGGCAAAAATCGCGCCATTGGTGTTCAACGCACCGCCCGTGTAGGCGAATTTGACTACGGCGTTGTTGCCCCGGTTGACCAAAAAAAGATTCTGTGCAGGCGTGACCACCGGCAGCGCGAGGACCAGTGCAAACAGTGACAGAATTTTTGTGGTATTCATCGTTGTAGATTATTTCGCCGCCACCTTCGGCGTCTGCGTGGCGGCGACCAGAGGCAGTGTGGAGCTGCGCGGGATGAGCGTGATGGCTATCTCTCTAGAAATGGCGCATCTCATTTGGATGAACCCCGGCTGTGTCATGGCGGCGAGTCTGCGCCGGAAATCGGGCGGCGTCAAACCGATACCAGCCAACCGGATTATATATACCGTATGGGCGAAGGAATTCTATTGATAGCGCTGATTGTTTGTCGGTTTCGCGGGCAAAGAGCTGTAATCGGTTTGGAAGGTGATTTTTAACCGCAGTTGATTTCCGTTTTCCCGGCGAAGGATGGCTGACCGGTGGCAAAGACTGGCCGGTGCAAGGCGCGGCACGGGGACTGGTGCCCCGGCGGACTGCATCATTCCACCCAGGAATTTTCCCTGTCTTCAAATAAGAAAAATACGAAACGGAAGACAGTTCTGACGTTTTATGTAATGAAGGCTTGAATCAGATTTTCAACGGGGGCATAGTCAGTCGTTCAAGGAAATGGAAGTCATATGAGCGAACATAATTTTTCCTGCCCGGCCTGCGGCCAAAACATCTTGGCCGACACCGCTCATGTGGGAACCGAGATTACCTGTCCGGCCTGCCATGCCAGCATTATTGTGCCGGAAGAAACGACCGACCTCGCCAGTGCTTCGGTTCCGCCGGAGATTGCGCCGGTGCAGCAGACTTCCGGTCTGGCCATCGCTTCACTGATTTGTTCCATCTTGTCATTGGTCACCTGCATTGGCTGGCTGCCGGGAATCATCTGTGGGCATCTGGCCAGATCCCGGATTCGGCGGAATCCCTTGCTCAAAGGCGGTCGTCTGGCCACGGCGGGACTCCTCATCGGCTATCTGTTTTTGCTACTCGAAACGGGAACCGCCGCCGTCCACCTCTGGCGTTTTTCCGCCGCCGTAAAACAGGGATACGCGAATGTCCGGCTGGATCTCGCGACGAACAATTTGATGATCACCCAACCAATCGCATCAACGGTGTCCAATGCCAGCCTTGCGGGTGAAATTGCGCCGCCCGTGGCCGTCACCCCCAGCGCAACGCCGGCAAATTCCACCTCGACCGGCTGGAAGCTTGATTCCGGAAACATGATGTTTCCCGCCAATCCGATTGGCGGGAAACTCCATGGGTCTGATTTCGTTTTGAAAACCGCATGGTTCCGAAATGGCGATTTGAAAATCACCTCGACCAGCGGGTTGTCGCTGGACTTACACAATCTGGGTGAAACCATTGAAGGCGCCAGTTACGAAGTCCAGCCCGCCGATGACGGCGGCATTCCTCATGTCCGGATGACCTGGCAGGAGGGAGACGTGACCCAGACCGCGACGTATAACAAAGGGTATGCCATGAAGCTGCAATTTGGTCCCGCCATGAAACGGAAGGTCGCCGCCAAAATTTATTTGTGTTTTCCGGATGATGCCAAGAGCTGCGTCGCCGGCACCTTTGAAGTGCGGCTCCTAAAACCGAAGTGACGCTCGGCCCCGACACCTCTGCCCTACCAATTTTAGCTGGAATGATTCCAGACCGGCGGGTCTGCCCCGCGCTGCGGGCTGAACCCCGGCCTGGCGTTGGGGACAATCCGCGCTCCGGCTGGCTGGCTGCAAAGATTGGGAATTCAACGCCAATCTAAAATGCTGGCACTGACGCGGTCCATGGCCAGATTCAGCTTGGTCTGCAATTCCGCATTCCGCATTCCGAAATCATCGCTGTCTGACACTCCGCTCGGAGTCTGGACGGGTCTGGGGACTGGCTCAAATCCCGGCGCTGAAACGAATTCAACCTGTCGCGCAGAGATGGAATTGACGCTGAAATCGAAGCCGGGCAGGGTTGAAAGATAATTTGCGACTCTATGAACGCAATCCCCGGTTTTATGTCCAAAAACAATTTCCTTCTCTTGTTAAAACTTGAACGGCGATGTTTAAGCCAATTTCAGCCCGCCTCGACCAAGCCAGTCAGCAATGCCGCCGACAACTTGAAGCGGTCATGAGAGTGAAATAATTTTATGGATACTGGTTTCGAGGTTATTTGATCGGTTCACAATGGGCGACAAGCTAATACTCATTGCTTCCCGCCGCGTTGCTGTTTCTGAACCGGACTAACGAGTTCATTATATTTGGCGACGACATCATTCCGGTCTTTCACCTCGTCGTTAAATTTTTTGACGAAGTCATCGCGCTGGGCGACCAGGTTGGTGATGCTCGCGTTCTGTGATTCCAAATTGGCATAGGCTTCTTTCAATTTGGCCGTGAGCGTGTCCACGGCGGTCTTGTATTGTGCTATTTCATTCGTGAGATTGGCACCGTTGAATTGCAGTTGTGCGATTTCGACCTTCTGCATCACTACTAGCTGCTCATTGGTTGCGGCGGCGGCTTTCATTTCGGTGAGGCGCGCGTCCATCTGATTAACCTGGCCGTTCAGCGTGGCGATGGAATTGGTGGCGTCCTGAATGGCGACGTTCTTGTCATAAAGCATGTCGTTCAAGGTGGTGATCTCGTTGCGCTGGATGGTCTGCTCATACCATTGAAAGGCGCAAAGTCCGCAGAGGGCGAGCGCGAGGACGATAAGAAGATTTTGTTGGAAGTTTTTCATGGTTGGTCGGGGGCGGCTTTGACGGTAATGGCGACGCGAGAGATGCCGGCGCGCTTCACTAAATCCAAAACATAAACCACCGAGCCGTGCGTGGCATCCTGCGCGCCGGTGATATAGGCGGGTAAATTCGTATTCAAGCTGTAACGGTTGGTGAGCAGCGTGTTCAGGTCGGCAAATGAAATCGGTTTCTTGTCCACGGAAACCTGGCCGTTGCGGTTCACGAGCAGATTCACGATGTCCGGCTTGGTGCTGGCGGTGGCGAGGATGGCCGTGGGCAGATTCGCTTTGACCGTGCGGACAATCTGCATCTGCAAACTGATCATCATGAACGAGGCGAGCAGGAAAAACATGATGTCAATCAGCGGAATGATTTCCAGCCGCGATTTCTTCTCGGGAATGGGCGTGCGGATTTTCATGGCGCGGCCTCCGACTGGTTGTTGCCGGTCATGAACGAGACCTTTTGAATACCCGCGCTGCGGACGGTTTCATACACCTTCACCATGTCGCCGTGCAAGGTGTCGCGGTCGCCACTGATATAGACGGGCAAATTTGTGTCTGACTTGAAACGGCTCATCAAAACAGCGCTTAAATCCGGCAACGCAATTTGTTTCTTTTCCAGCCAGACCGCGCCCGACTTGTCCACGGCGATGTTGACCATGTCCGGTTTGTAATCCTGGGCCGACTGCGTGGCGGACGGCAGGTTGACCTTGATGTTCGCGGTGCGGCTCATTTGCAGACTGATCATCATGAAGGAGGCCAGCAGGAAAAACATGATGTCAATCAGCGGAATGATGACAATTCGCGAGCGGTGTCTGGGGATGGGCGATGATATTTTCATCGGCGAATCAATGGCTGGTGGACTGGCTAGGCGATGCCGGCTTATGCAAATGAACCGTGTCGCCGGCTTTGCCGCCGCCGACCATCACCTCGACGTTCGTGGCCGCCGTTTCCAGATCGAACTGCAACTGCGTGACTTTGGTGGAAAAATAATTAAAGGGAACCAGCGCAAAAATTGCGATGCCAAGTCCGCAGGCTGTGGCAATCAACGCTTCGCCGATGCCACCGGTGACGGCGGTGACGGACAGTTCCGCACTGCCGATGTTGAGGAACGCGCGCATCAATCCCGTCACCGTGCCGAGCAGGCCGAGCAGCGGCGCAAGCGTGACGAGCGTGTCCATGACGGTGAGAAAGCGGCCGGCGCGCTTGAGTTCAACGCCGGCGGCGAGTTGCAATGCGCCCAGCAGTGAACTGTGTTTATGGCCGACGTGGCCGAGGCCGTGGCGGATCATGCGGATGACTGGATCATCCGAGCCTTCGGAAATTGTTTGCGCGGCGGCGATGTCGGAATTTTCCAGCGCGGCGAGGAGCTGCTCCATTTTTTGCGGGTCGCGCTTGCGGCTTTCGCGCAGCCACCAGAACGCGCGTTCGCCGATGACGGCGACGGCCACAAGGGCGCTGGCGAGAATCGGCCACATGACCGGGCCGCCTTTGCTGAAAAATTCGAAGACGATGTTTGCAAGCATGGGATTCATATTTTTGTTTGGTTGATGAAATTAGTTCAGTTGTATTTTGTAGTTGATGCGTGTTTGAAAAAGCTGGCTGCCGGTGCCGACGGGCAGATGCCAGTGCTGCCTGATAAATTCCACCGTCGCTCGGTCAAGAAAGGGAAAGCCGGATGATTCTTTCAGGTCCACGGAAATCACGTTGCCCGCCGCGTCGCCGCCGAGCAGGAGGAGAATCGCGCCTTGTTCGCCTTCTTCCAGCGCGATTTTGGGGTAGGGCGGTTGTGGCCGTTCGCCGCCCGCGCCGGTGGTGTTGAGCAAATTGACAGTGGCCGCCGTCCGCATCGGCTCTAGCGGCGGTGCGCTGGCGAGGCTGGCCGGCACCACGAGCGAGCCGATGGTCGGCACGCTGAAACTGATGTTCGGCGCGGACGGAATGACGACGGCGACGCGCGGCGCATCTTCCTTGCTCTCGTCGGTTTCTTTTTTTTCAGTGGTTTCCTGCGGCGGCAAAGTCACCGGCGCGAGAATGACGGGGATGATTTCCTCAATCGGCGGCGTAGGTTTGATGGTAATCAGGCCGCGTCGCGCGCCGACCAGTCCGATGGTCAGAAAAAGGATGCAAACCGAATTCACCCAGGCGAGTTTAAGATTTGCGTCGCGGCTGGCTGACGGCAGGCAAAGGCGCGCGAGTTCGTCCTTCAACTCGTAAGCGGGCGTGGTTCGGTTTGCATTCATGTTGATTATCGCGGAATTTCAGAACACCCAAGTCAACGAACCGAAGAATCCGATCCGCGCTCCGTATTGCACGGCGTTGACGCCGACGCCGGAGCCGTTGCGCAGGATATACGAATTATCCGTGAGGTTCACGATGTCGAGCCGGGCCTTCAACATTTGTTTATTCTCCAGTTTGAAGCTTTGTTCCACGCCGCAATTGATGGAGTAATAAGCCGGAACCGTCGAGTAGTTGGGGATGGCAGCGCCCGTAGGGTTGGCGGCGGAAACGCTGTCCGGGATGACTCCGCCATCGGTCCGCAGGCCGGAGCCGTAAAGCGCATCCACATAAACGCGCGAGCTGGTCCAGTCGGACTCGTTCCAGAGATATGACGTGCCGAACGAGCCGGTCACCGTCTGGGCGTGATCCAGGTTGATCCAGTTATTTTTGACGTAGTTGTAGGCGGTCTGGTCAAACAGATACTGCGCCGAATTCCAGTCTTCGCCCTTCGCCACGCCGTAGGCGAGGTTGGCGTAGGCGGAGAAACCGCCGTCCGTGTAGTTGCCTGTGAATTCGACGCCATAAACCTGGCCGCGCGAATAGTTGAAAGCCTGCAGGATGAGTGACTGGCCGAACAACCCGTCGTCGAGCTGGTTCTCGGCGTATTTGTAATAGCCGTCCACACCCACTTGCAGATGTTGGTTGATTTTTTGCGTGATGCCGGCGTCGAAATAATTCGCGCGTTCGGCTGTGGGCGAACTGGCGGGTGCGTTGGTGCCGTAAGGCGATTGATTGGAAGTGCCGTCAAACACATGCACCGTGTTGCCCGACACCGCTTCCGCCGGCGGCGGCGTGAAGTAACGTGCGTAACCTGCGTGCAGGGTCGTCGAGTCCGTCGGCTTGTAAACCACATTGGCGCGCGGGCTGAACTGGTTTTCGTGATCGAATGACGAATTAAAGGCGTCAAACCGCGCTCCATAATTGAACGTAAGCTCGTCGGTGACTTTCCATTCGTCCTGCAAATACCCCCCCATAAAAAAGGAGTAGAGCGAACTGTTGGCCACGATGGGAAAGGCTGAACCGCTCGGTGTTCCCGCTGCATCCACAGTGTAAACGGTCGTGGTGGTATCCGAGGCCACGGATTCGTCCAACACCATCAAGCCGCCGCGCAGTGTGTGCTTGGGGTTGATTTCCGAACTGGCGTCCGCCTGCAGGCCGCCGGAATAAAGATTTTTATCCACGTCGCTGGCCACGCCGTTGAAGTAAAGATCGCCGACCGGGTCGGGTGTGAAATGCACCTGACTGTTCCGGCCCAGCCCGGAAATTTGATAATTCAAATTGCCCACGGTTTTTTGGTAGGTGACCACCCCGTAATAATTCTGCTCAAGCTGCTGCTCGTTGAGCGAAGAAGAATTGAAATTGGCCGGCAACCCGCTGCCAGGAGTATTCCATTGTGTGGTGCCGTCCGGCGCAGTTCCCGCCGGCAGACCCGGCGTGTTGGGCACTTCAAAGTTGGCGTAGGATGCGCTCAACATCACGTTCACGCGGCTCGTGTCGTCCAGGATATAGGAAAAATACGAGAACGACTTGTATTGATAGGTGTTGTCGTGGATGGCCGTCGGGCTGGACGTGGGATTTTCAATGCCGAGGTCGTTGTTGTTGTAGCTGCCATCAATGAAGTAATTCAGATTTCCCGACGAGCCGCCCGCCTCAAAGCTCGGGTTGATGGTGTTGTAACTGCCGCCATACATTTCCACATCGCCGCCGTTTTCAAACGCTCCGCTCTTGGTCTGGATGTCCACGACGCCCGCCGTGCGAAAACCGTATTGTGCCGGCAGCGAGCCGGTGACGAGCTGCATGGACTCAATGAAGTGTGGACTCAACTCCAGGCCGAACCCGGAGATGCCTTCCGGCAGCAACACGCCATTGATGCGGTATTGCAAATTCGCGTGTTCACCGCGAACGTGCAGGTCGCCATTTGCCGCCGAGTCCTGCGCCACGCCTGGCGCGCGCAGGATGATTTCGTTCATCGGCGCGTTGCCGCCCTGCGACAGGCTGGCGATTTGGTTTTTGTCGATCGTGTAGGCCGTCGCCCCCAAGTCCGGCAGGATTTGGTTGCGCGCCTGATCCAACTGCCCGACGACCGTGACATTGCCGAGGTCGGTGATGTTCGTTGAACTGCCGGATGTGACATTTGCCGCCGGCACGCTGTTCGCCTGTGACAGGGCTGTCCCGCCACAGGACACCACCACCGACGAAATCACCGCCATATAAACTCTCCGATTTTGCTTCTTAACATTTTTCTTCTCTGCAAATTTTTTCATAAATTTCCATTGATTGAATTTTTTCAAACACACTTCCGCAAAGCCTTTTGGGATTTGCGCTCTGCACAACGCCACACGGCATCGCACAAAGTTTTATTATTGGAAAAATTCAGACGAAGCGGATGGCAACGCCTGAAACGGATGAATCAGGAAACTGCAGAAAAGACAGGCGGGGCGCGGCCATTCGGGAGCAAGGTAGTGACCGAGCGGAAAACAGAGAATTCAAAGCAGGGAGCAACTTCAACCCCGGTTATCGGTATAACGACCGGAGCAGCACAGGGAGCGGTGTCGATTTTTCCGTGGGAGATGGCGACGATAGCGCAATCGTCGTCGTCCTTGGGAATGATGCCACCATGCAGCCACGCATGAAGCGGCGTGCACAGTTCCGCCGCCGCCATGAACAGCCAGACCGCGAGTGACAAAATGCCTGCCGCCAGATAGAGACGCTGGCGAATCCTGCGGCTGAATTGAAACTTTCTGTCCTGCAAAGCGTTTGCAATATAGCAGGCGCTGTGCCGTTCGCAAATGATTTTTGCTTACAGTCGGCGCAACCCGGCGTCAACAAATAGCAAACTACCGGAAGCGGCCTAAAATCACTTCTGCCATAGTCACGTCATGAAAAGAAATACGGAGCGCGCATTCACCTTGATCGAGCTTCTGGTGGTAATTGCCATCATCGCCATTCTGGCGGCCATGCTTTTGCCCGCGCTGGCCAAGGCCAAAGAACACGCCAACCATATCGCCTGCGTCGGCAACCTCCGGCAGTGGGGTCTCGCTCTCGGCCTGTATTTGGATGATAATAATCAAGTCTTTCCTGATTTCAGCATCGCCAACAACACGCCCGGAGCGGCCGCCGGTTATGACCAGGACAATATCCATTGGACCGACCTCGCCGCTTTCGCCGCCGGCGGTTACGGTAACAACGCATGGTTCAACGCCCTGCCGCCCTATGTCTCACAAAAAGCGCTCTGGCAATACGCGGCCAGCCCCGCCAATTTCGTGAACGGTCGCAGCATCTTCAATTGTCTCACCGCCCGCTTTCTGCCTGCCGAAGTGGACCCGCTGAACCGCGTGGCTTTCAGTTACGGCATCAATTTCAAAGGCACCAACGGCGTGACTCCCGCCGGTTCTCCGTTCAAGGCCACAGTGGTATTGCATTCCTCGGCGTTCGTCTTTTTTTCAGACGTGCGGGCCAATTCCGGTGAGACCCCGTTTTACGGCGCGAATCCGCTGAACGATCTGGGAGTTGCGCGCGGCTCGCTCAACCATCTCTCTTCGCGCCATGCCGCCGGAGCGAACCTCACCTTCCTCGATGGGCATGCGGCTTATTTCAAATACTCCTACATGGCCTATCAGAAAGGCACCAAGATCGGCGACCCCGGCAACCCGGACATCAATTGGTCTTACGATGGAACACCTTCGCAATAACGGGAAGCGTCTTATTGAAATCGAACGATGGACTATTGCTCGAAGGTGAAAAGGCATTACCAATTGTTCTTCATGCTGATGACGACCAAGCCACCTCTCTGCTCCGAGTCGTAGAGTTCGTGTCATCGCCGGAAACAATTCACCGGAGATCGGCAGTTTTCTCAAGATTTCTGCCACTTGCTCGCCAAATGAAATAAGTGCTGCTGATGTTTTTCAATCAGTTTGTGGTGACGAATCAGATCGAATGCCTTGTCCTAAATGGGCGGCGCGGAGCGCCGCCCGTCCCACTGGCCGATGGCTTGAAGATAAATTGTGTCCGGATGAAATCAACTGAACTGAAAATGCTCTGGAAACTGGTGAAGTCGGGCGAGAAGCGACGGCTCTCGGCGGCTGACCTGGCTTTGCTGATGCGAGTTCGGTTCGCGCTGCAAGAATACGAGGCGGCGGCGGTGCCGACTTCGGAACGGCGGAATAGTGAGATTTTGAAACATTGAAATGAGAGACGACCAACAACAATTTTTGCGAATCCTGGGCCAGTTGCCGGCCAGGTTGACGGCGGAGCAAGCGGCCAGGGTGCTTAATTGCCAGCCGCATGATGTGCCGGCGTTGGTCGTGGCGCGACTGCTCAAGCCGCTTGGCAATCCACCGCCGAACGGCATCAAATTTTTTGCGACGGCTGACATTTTGGAACTCACTAAAGATCGCAACTGGCTCGTGCGCGTTACCAGCACCATCAATCAGCACTGGCACAAGAAAAACGCAGGCAAGAAAAACCGTCTGACGATTTCATCGCCAAATGGTCAAGCCACTGAACTGCAAGCGGTCAGTTAATTTCGGCAAATGTCCGGCATCATCACCGGAATAATAGGTGCGGATTTCTTCGTCCGTTTTTCGTAATCTTCCAACGGTGGCAAAACAACTTGTGCTTTTTTCGCATAAGCACGGTGAACGGCCTTGCTGCTGTGACCTAAAGCCTGCATCGCGAAGCGTTCGGAATAACCGGCTTCCATCGCACGTTCCGCCCAAGCGTAACGATAAGAATGAAGCGAAACAGGCCCACTTGAATGCCATCGCGAAAGCAATAGATGACCGCAAACAGGATCTGATCAAGGCGGCTGAGTGGTGGCGCCGGAGTCGCGGGATCACTGATTTTGTGGAAGAAAGCGAAAGAAGGTGGAAAATTCCATCGGGTGTATTGGATCCCGAACAAGCAGCGTGGCTTGCCTGGGCAAAGGAAATCGCCAACAGCATGTCTCCGTTTACAGCAGGCTATCCTGATCCACCAAAACATGGGGCATTTGATCCATCAACAATTCCGTTTGGCGGGACCTATCCCACGGCTCAGAATTTACCTCCGGTATCTTAAAGTTTTTCGAATTGGCTGCCGGGGCAATACGAAAATCCGCAGGATAAATATTCAGTTGGACACCGCCGGTGAAAGTTGGAAGGACGTTGCAAAGTCAGTTTGAAGTCGGCGCCGCAATCTGGCGCATGATGTCCGCCACCCACGCGGGTGCATGGCAGAGGTCTTTCATGAGTTGCGCTTTGTGATTGGCTTTCAGATTCCGGCGCAGTTGCACGATAATGCGATCATCCACATAGCGGCGACCGATCCAGCGCAACGCCTGAATAACATGGCCGCTGACTGTGCCAGCAGTGGCCATGGTGCGGGATGAGGCGTGTTTCAAGGTGATCTGACTTTTGCCGACTTGAATGCGGCGGCTTCGTCCATTGGTGAGATACAC
>Ga0302320_10027099_pt1 | contig 11060 bp, 12 predicted proteins | sample Bog_T0_3_FD_202130 | JGI IMG/M metagenome (GOLD analysis project Ga0302320, IMG submission 202130) | Peat permafrost microbial communities from Stordalen Mire near Abisko, Sweden - Bog_T0_3 | ecosystem: Environmental > Terrestrial > Soil > Wetlands > Peat | place: Sweden: Abisko, Stordalen Mire... | reverse complement strand
CCCCGCCGGCGGATCGATTTCACGCCCATCTCCTTGAGCCGCCGTTCGGTCGCGATCCAAGCGAAGGCCGCCTGGCGTTTGAAATCCGGAAAGACCCGCCGGGATTCCTCCTGGCCGATGCGCAGATTCCAATCGAGCAGCCCGAGGCTCGAGCGCAGCAGGATCTGACCTGCAGCGAAGGACTTCATGCCGCGCGCGGTCGGAGTCAGCTCGAATTGCAAGGTCTCGAATTCACCCGGACCGACCGAAAACCGCACCGGCATGCTCGTGACTTCGAGGCTCGGGTCGGTGAGCTCGAAATACTGTCCCTGCCGGGGGGTGATGCCGGGATTGGCAATGCGGATGCTCACGCTCACCGGCGCACCGACGGCGAATGCGTGCGGAAGTTGGCGGGTTAGGGTGAGCGGCGATCGGCGCCAATCGACGACGCTGAGATAGATGTCAACGCCGAGCACGGCGCAGATGACGACCGCAATCCCGACGGCGATCAGCGCCACCTCGATCGGCGCAAGCGATGTGAACGCCAGTGCGACGAGCAAACCGCCGATGGCCGTCAGCAACGCGATCAAGGATCGCGAGGGCAGCATCGATGAGAGCATCGCGGCAAGATTCACAGGCGCGGTGCCGCCGTCGCTTCGAGGATCATGCTCAACAAGTCATCCGCTTTGCGCCCGTCGAGCTGCGCGTCCGCGGACAATGCAATGCGGTGACGCAGGGCGGCGTGGGCCACGGATTTGACGTCGTCCGGGAGAACGAACGAGCGCGCCGAGATCAGCGCCGCCGCCTTGGCGGCACGCACCAGCGCGATCGGCCCGCGCGAGCCGGCCCCCACCTCGATTCCGGGCCAGTCGCGGGTTGCGCGCGCGATGCGCACCGCGTAGTCGACGACCGCCGCATCGACGCGTTGGCGCGCCACGAGGTTCTGCAAGGCAAGAACCGCGCGCTCGCTCAAGACCGGCGTGACCTCGGCGAGCGGCAGCTGATCCCCGGTCTGGTCGGTCGTGGTGCGGGTGACGATCGCGATCTCCTCGCTCTGGGTGGGATACTTCATGTCGATCTTCAGGAGGAAGCGGTCCAATTGCGCTTCGGGCAGAGGGTAGGTTCCTTCGGTGTCGAGCGGGTTTTGGGTCGCCAGCACCATGAAGGGGCGGGGCAGAAGAAAGGTCTCGGTCTCGAGCGTGACCTGATGCTCCTGCATGACTTCCAGCAATGCGCTCTGCGTCTTCGCGGGGGCGCGGTTGATTTCGTCGGCCAGCAGGATATTGGTGAACACAGGACCCTTCACGACCCGGATGGCGTGGGTCCCGGTATCCATCACGGCATGCCCCGCGATGTCCGAGGGCATGAGGTCGGGCGTGAATTGTACGCGCGCGACCTTGAGCGACAAGGCCTGTGCGAGCGCGCGCACCAGCAGCGTCTTGCCGAGCCCGGGCACACCCTCCACCAGCACGTGGCCGGCGACCATCAAGGCGATGAGCGTCTGGTCGACGACGGCGGTCTGCCCGACCAGGGCGTTGGCGATCTGCGCCCGCAATTTCGAGAGCAGCTCCCCGGCGCGGGCAATGGTGGGGGATTCAGCGTTCATGGGAGCCCTTGGTGGTAAGATTGGATTTGATCGAGATACGTCGGCAGATTTCCAGGAGCGTGAGCGAGGCGCGGTGCTCGTTCATATTGCCCGAGCCATCCGCGGTGAGCGCGGCGCCAATCGCGATGGCATCGATCCCGGTGCTCGAGGCGAGCGCGTCGGATTGCTGACGGACGTTCAGGCCGCCATAGCCGACGATCTGGCGCTTCGCGGTTTCATCCAGTGAGCGGCGAACCGCGCCGCGCAGCGCGCCGAGCTTGCGGGTGCGCCACGCAAAACGCGCGTTGGCGCGAATCTGCTCGGCGAGGGACCGGCGTATCGGCGGCGTGACCGGAATCGGCGGCCCGAACCGCGGCAAATACCGCACGATCAGCAAGATCACGGCGGCGGCGAGAAACACCATGGCCGGCGCCGCGACCCGCCACAACAGCGCGGGCAGGGGTTCACCCTCGGAGGGGCTCTGAATCAAGAGCGTATCGCCGCGCTGCAAATGCGCAGCGTCGATCAGCACCTCGGCGTTGTCGCCCTGAAGCAGGATCTTGTTTCGCAACAGGGTCAGCGGACCCAGCACGGTGAACTCACCGTCGCCGATGACAACGCGAAGCGCGTGGATTCCGGCGACGTCGGTCAGCATCCAGGCCGGTTCCCGTCGGCTCACGAAGGGCGTGAGCAGCGCGGCGCAGACCGACAGCGATTGTCCGGTGGGCGAGCCGTCGACTTGCTCGACGAGTGCAGTACATTTCTCGTTCGGATCGGCGGGCTTCGGGCGGGAATGCACTTTGGTGTCCGGCTTGACGCCGCTCCACGCCTGCAGCGGCGGGCTCGTCCACAGGGTGCTTCCGCCGACGATGAGACGGCCGCCCGATTCGACCCAGTTCTCCAAAGAGGTGAGCTTGTCGCGGCTCAGAGCGGCGTCGAAATCGCTGGCCAAAACCACCGCATCGGCAGGCAACGCGCCGAGCGAAGTGATTTTCCGCGTGTGAATTCCCAGCGAGCCGGCGAGATGCTCGAGGCTGTAGTAGGGGTTGCTCACCGCGTCGCCCGTCATCGGCGTCGGGACGGGGACCTCATCCCAATAGGTGTGCATCGCGACCCACACGGTGATCGCGATCACCGCCGCGCCGGTCAGCAGCTTGACGATACGGTCGGGCTTCACGCGGTTGCTCGGTCGAGGGCGGGAACGAAGCCCCGGCACAGCGCGGCGATCGCATCCCGGGCGACCGCTTCGCCCGCGTAGACCACGCGTTGCCAGACCCCGACCAGATCGCAGATATACGCCGCGCGCGGCGCATCGAGCCGCTCGTTCACGGCTTTGAGCGCCTCGCCCTCCGTGTAGGATTCATCGATGGCGACCCCGTAGCGGTGAACCGCGCGCGACAGCGCCCCGCGGTACAGCAGCGACAGCGCCTCGCGGGTCTTTCCCGCCTCGAGCAGCGTGAGCGCCGCCGCACCCACATCCTCGGGCAGCGAATCGGGCCGAATGTCCATGCCGGCGACACGCTCGACGCGGGGCAAAAGGGCACCGGAGGGCGCAGGGACATAGTCCTTCAGCAGTCGGATGATCCAGACCACCGCGACAGCGGCCGCGATGGCGCCGGCAATCCACAACAGCAGGCTTGCCGACTGGCTCAAGAATTCGAACAGGCCGGTGATCCAAGAGGGCGGGCGCCGTGCCGGGTCGGGGGGATTTACGGCGGGTTTCTTCGATCCGGTCCAGCGCAGCGATTTGATCTTCTTCTCGCCGCCGAGGCTCGGATCGGCGCGCAATTTCGCCACCGCCGATTGGATATCCTGCCGGGTGACGGGCGCGTAGTTCGGCGCGGAGGTCTGATCGGCCGCAGCCGAGCCTGCGATCCACACCGCGAGCAGCAGCGCCTCAGGCCGCAAATGCACGGCGAAACTCCTGTTCGATATCCCAGGCCTCGAGCTCGACGCGCCGATTCAGATACAGGCCGAAGCCGGCGGCGACATAGAACGGTTCGATGAACAAGACCGCGATGGCGTAGAGGAGCGACGACACCAGGGTGTCCCGGGTCCCGCTCAAGGAAAATGCTGCCCATCCGGACTCGATATAGTGCGGCGACAGCCAAAATTGCAACGACGCCAAGCTTGCAAAGATCGCAAGCTCGGCGTTGGCGAAAGCGGCCGTCGCGGCGCGGGCGACTCCGCGATGCCGCTGCGTGACCTGGCGCACCCGCGCCCGCTGTTCTGCTCCCGACAAGCCCTCCAACTGCAAAATCGGCTGAACGAAGCTGCGCGACAAGCTGAGGCGCCGCAGCGTCAACGTGCCGGCGAGATGCAACCACCAGACCTGGCGCCGGGCCCGCAGCACGTCGGCAGGGGCTGTCGATTCGCCGAACAGCGCGCGCGACAGCGCGAACAAGATCGTGCGATCGATCCAAGGCTTCGACATCCAGATCAGCAGCGCAGGCAGCCAAGGGCTCAACTGGTTCGTCGCCAGAAACACGGCGAACAGCGGAACCGCGACGGCGAGGTGGCAGGTGAACACCGGCCGCAGCCAGGACTGCAGCAGGCGCACGCCGAGATCGCAGCCCTCCCAGGTGGATCTCGGGCGCAGCACCAGCGCGATCGACTCAATCTGCATGCGGCCGCCGCAGGAAGAACAGCGCCACCGCGCTCCAACAGGCTGCTGCGCAGCTGAATTTTGCGGTGGGCGTCACCCACGCCGCGGATGACCAGAACGCCTCGATGGCCGCCGCGATCAGCAGCATGACCGCGGAGCCGAACACGATCAGGCTGGTCTCGCGCGCGGCGATTTGCAGCGATTGAACCCGGGACAAGCGTCCCGGCAGCAATACCGAGCGCCCGATCCGCAGGCCCGCCGCCCCGCTGAGGATGATGGCGGTGACTTCGAACGCCGAATGCGTGGCGATGAACGGGAAGAAGGTTCCCCCGTAGCCGAGCGAAGCGATGTATCCGCCGATCGCTCCGCCGAACACGCCGTTGTACACCAGGTACCACACGGTGCCCACTCCGAACAGCAGTCCCATGACGTAGCACTGAAACGCGATCCCGATGTTGTTCATGATGTAGTAGCCGAACATCGCCCAATTGCCGCCCGAGTCGCGGAGCCGGCCGATCGCGGGAGCGGCCGGATCGTACATGTGCTCGAAGCCGGCGGCGGTGCGGCTATCGACGATGGATAGAATGAGTTCCGGCCGGTGGTAGACGGCAATGCCGAGCGCCAGGGTCGGGACGAACACCAGCAGCGCGGAGAGGAGCACATAGCCTCGGTGCGCGCGAACCATGGCCGGAAATTCGTTGAGCAGCGTGCGCGAGATCCGGGCGAATCCGAGATCGCTCTGCCGGTACACGATTTGATGCGCGCGCGCCGTGACGATCGACAGGCGCTCGATGACCGGGCTCGGAAACTCGCGCGCCTGCGCAAGCGCGAGGTGCTCGCAGCAGGTGCGGTAAAGCGCCAGGAAACCATCAGGATTGAGCTGCTTGTCGGGCAGCCCCACCGCCCGTTCGAGCTCCTTCCAATGCGCCTCGTTCGAGGTTTCGAATTCGAGCGGGGTCATTCAGGTTGGGCCGCGCGCGCGGCGCGGGGGCGCGCACCATGCAGCCAGCGGGCCACGCCGACCAGCCGTGCACTCAGGGAGCCTGCGCTCCCTTGTGTCGCGCCGGTGGGTGCCGCCCAAGCCGCCAATGCCGCGATTTCGTCGGCCCGCTGCGGCGTCAGCCGTCGAGAGCGCCAGGCAAATGCGGTAAGGGCGGCTTGTTGGCGCCGCGACAGCGACACCGTCGGGGCGATGGGCTCGCCCTCGCCGACGGCCCCCGCGAACTGCACGTCGTGCCGGTAGGCGACCACGGTTCCCGCCGCCAGATCGCCGAGCCTGCGTGCGTCGCGCCGCAGCAGCATCGAGATCGTCCCGAACGCATACAGGAGCGGCAGAAAATCGACCGCGCGCAGCAGATTGCGGATCAGGCAGCCGGCCGGCGTGATCGGCAACCCGCTCACCATGACCACATAGATCCCCATGATGCGCTTGCCGGGCGTCGCCGCCGCCGCCAGCATTTCGAAGACGACCGCGTAGAGCCAATTGAGAACGAACAGCGTGATGAAAATGAGACCGCTGCCGAAGTGCCCCCCCGCGGCCAGCACGGTGGTGCTCAGGAGGAGTATCGCCAGGCGGATCAGAAGATCGATCAGGAACGCCATGCATCTCACGGCAAAACCCGCCGGGCGTATCGAGATCGCGATGCCTTCAGGCGTTTCCGCCGTGATGATCGTGTCTATCGCGGAATTCAAGCCCGGATGACGATGGTGTCGGCGATATAGTCGTGGGCGCAGCGCCGTGCGCCGCCGAAGATCATGAGCGGGTCCACGAGAGCATAAATCCCGCCGAGCAGCGGAACGAGCATGATCACGATATTGAGGACATTCCTCAGAAAGAAGATGCGCGGGAAGGAGGCGCGGGAACCGTCGGTGCGCACCACCTTGATGCCGAGCAATCGCTTGGCGATGGTCTGGCCGTTCTTGTACACGAGCATCGCAGTGACCCCGAGCAGGATCAGATTGATGAAACTGCCGATGAAGAAGGGCGTGCCCGTCTGCGCCATCATTGCCCACGCCGCGAAGGGATTGGCCGTCGGCGCGCCGTGACCACCGTTCACACCCACGCTCGACAGGGTCCTGAAAAAGGCCACATAAGTCGGGGAGAGGGGGATGGTGAAAATGAGGCCGTCGAGAATTGCGGCGACGAACCGGGACAGGCGCGAGGCCTTCTCGAAGGCGGCGTCGGTGAGGGGGACATCGGACACCACGCTTTGTGGCGGCGCGTAGTTGTTATTCGAAGGTGTCGACATTGCTTGCTCCTTGCGGCGGTTTTTTTCGCGACCCAACGCGCCCATCATAGCGCGTTAGCGGCGGCGGTTGGAGTAGGCGTCGATTTCGTCGAGCATTTCCGGGCCGCCCAAGGCCTGCATTTGATTCAAGATCCAATCGCGGCGTTGAAGGACATAATGCGAGGGCGCGGCGGCCAGGTAGCGCTGCGGATTCGGCAGGACGGCGGCGAGGGTGGCGGCGTCGGCGCGCGTCAACCGCGATGCGGGCTTATGGAAAAAGCGCTGCGCGGCCGCCTCGGCCCCGTAGATGCCGTAGCCGAACTCTGCAATATTCAGGTAGACCTCCAGGATGCGCCGCTTCGGCCAGCAGCTTTCGATCAGAATGGTGAAATAGGCCTCGAGGCCCTTGCGGAAGTAGCTGCGGCCGGACCACAAAAACAGGTTCTTGGCCACCTGCTGACTGATGGTGCTCGCGCCGTGTACGCGGTGACTGTGCTGGTTGAGCTCGTAGGCTTTCTCGATGGCCTCGACGTCGAATCCCCAGTGTTCCGGAAATTTTTGGTCCTCGGAAGCGACCACGGCCAACGGCAGGTTTGGAGAGACGTGCGTGAGATCCACCCAGGTGTGCCGGGACACATAGGTCGAGTCGCGGCTGGTCCACGCCGCGATCTGGCTCTCCACCATGTAGGCGCTGAACGGCGGGTCGACCCAGCGCAGCACCAGCACCGAGGCCGCCGACAGCACGGCGCAGCCGAGCAGGAGCCACAGCAAGCCGCGCAAGACGCGGCCCACGAGGGGTTTGCTGCGCGCCATCGAGCGAACAGGTGCTATTTTGCCTTTCTGCTCACTTTGGTCATGATCACGGGTTCCACCGGCACGTCATCGAACCCGCGCTTGCGGCCGGTTTCGACGGCGGCAATCTTGTCGATGACCTCCATGCCCTCGGTCACGCGGCCGAATACGGCGTACCCGAAATTGCCCCGGCTGTGATCGAGAAAATCGTTGTCCTTCAGATTGACGAAGAACTGCGAGGTGGCGCTGTTGATGTCGTTGGTGCGTGCCATCGAGAGCGTTCCGCGGGAGTTCTTGATGCCGTTGTCGGCCTCGTTCTTGATAGCGGGCTGGGTCTTTTTTTGCGACATGTCCTCGGTGAAGCCGCCCCCCTGGATCACGAATCCGGGCACGATGCGGTGGAAGATGGTGCCGTCGAAGAAGCCGTCGTCGATGTACTTCAAGAAGTTCGCCGAGCTGATGGGCGCTTCCTTCTCGAACAATTCGATGCTGAAGGCGCCCAGAGTCGTTTCGAAGCGGATCATGATCGTTCCTTGTGGCAGACAGAGTAGGTTCCCGCCGTCACGCGGGGCCGGTCGGAGAAATCGTGGTGTGAGGCGATGGCGCCGAAGCCGCGACGCTCGAGCATGCGGGCGACGCGAGGATGTTGATCGCGGCCGTGCTCCAACAGCAGCCACCCGCCCGACTCGAGGTGGTGGGGCGCCGCATCAATGATGGCCTCGAGCGCTTCGAAGCCGGTGGGCCCGCTCGACAGGGCAAGCGCCGGCTCGGACGCGAGCGACTCGAGCGCCGGATCTCCCGTCGCGACGTAAGGCGGGTTGGCCACGATCACATCGTAGCGTTCGGACGGCACGGCCTCGAACCAGTAGCCCAGGCGCCAGTCGACCTCGAGGCCGAGAGCGCACGAGTTTTCGCGGGCGATGCTGAGCGCCTGCGGCGAGAGGTCGACTCCGCTCACCCGGGCCCGCGCGCGCTCCGAGGCGATGGCGAGCGCGATGGCGCCGCTCCCGGTTCCCAGGTCGAGCACCGAGCGCGCTTCGCCCGGCGGCAAAAGCCCGAGTGCGAGCTCGACCAGAAGCTCGGTTTCCGGCCGCGGCACCAGCACCGCCGGCGTCACTTTGAGGGGCAGGGACCAGAATTCGCGGATTCCGGTCAAATACGCCACCGGCACACCATCGGCGCGCCGCTCGATGAGATCGTCATAGGCCTGCCGGGCATGGTCGTCAAGCGGCTCGGTGCCGCGCACGATCAGCGCGGAGCGCGCGACGCCGAGCACGGTGCAGAGCAGCACTTCCGCGTCGAGCTGCGGCGAGCCGCTGTGCGCCGCCAGCGCGCGGGCCGCCCGCTGCAAGGACTGCGCAACGGTGGTTGTAAGCATCATTCGACCTGCTGCGCGAGTTCTTCGGCCTGATGCTCCTGATTGAGCGCGCCGATGATCTCGTCGAGGTCGCCTTTCATGACATCGTCGAGCTTGTACAGCGTCAGGTTGATGCGGTGGTCGGTGACCCGGCCCTGCGGGAAATTGTAGGTTCGAATGCGTTCGGAGCGGTCGCCGGATCCCACCTGCAGCTTGCGCGATTGCGCCTGCTGCGACTGCTGTTTCTCGCGCTCGGCGGAGAGCAGGCGCGCTTTCAGCAGCGACATGGCGCGCGAGCGGTTTTTGTGCTGGGAACGTTCATCCTGGCACTCGACCACGATGCCGGTGGGCAGGTGCGTGATGCGAATCGCGGAGTCCGTCTTGTTGACGTGCTGGCCACCGGCGCCGGAGGAGCGGTAGGTGTCGATGCGCAAATCCGCCGGATTCAATTCGACCGCTTCGACTTCCGCCAATTCCGGCAGGATCGCCACCGTGCAGGCCGAGGTGTGAATGCGCCCCTGCGCCTCGGTGGCCGGAACTCGCTGCACCCGATGGGTGCCCGACTCGAACTTGAGCAGCGAGAAGGCGCCGCGCCCGATGATGCGGCTGATGATCTCCTTGTAGCCGCCGTGCTCGCCCGGGCTCTCGCTCAACACCTCGACTTCCCAGCGCTTGGATTCAGCATAGCGCGCATACATGCGGAACAGGTCCCCGGCGAACAGCGCCGCCTCGTCTCCGCCGGTGCCGGCACGGACCTCGAGGAAGATATTGCTGTCGTCGTTCGGGTCCTTGGGGATCAGCAGGCGTTGAAGCTCGAGCTCTTCGGCACCGATGCGCGCGGTCAATTGAGCGAGTTCCTCGGGCATGTCGAGTTCGCGCGCGGTGGCGGCATCGCCTTCCAAGGCCGTGAATCCGCGATATCGGTCCACGAGCGGTTCCAAGCGCGAGTATTCCATCGAAAGCTCGCGGAATTGGTTTTGGCGCGCGATCACGTCCCGCTCGGACAAAAGCCGGCCGATTTCCTCGAACCGCTCGTCGAGCTTTTCGAGCTTGCGCCTGATGGAATCCTTCATGACCGCTAATTATAGCGGCCTTCCCGCCGCTACCGGTCGCGTTCTTCCACGAGCAATCGAGCGATGGCATGTGCGAGCGCCGGATCGGTCGACTCCGATGCCTGACGCAGCGCCTGGGTCGGCGAATGCAGCAGCCGATTGGTGAGCGTATTGGCGAGATATTCGATGGCTTCGTCGGTGGATTTGCCCGACGCCAGCATGCGGCGCGCCTGCTCGAGCGTCTGCCGGCGTATGGCGTCCGCCTGCTGGCGCAGCGCGCGGATCGCGGGGCCCGCGTCGTGCGCGCGCGCCTCGGCGAGAAACCGCGCCACTTCCTCCTCCAGGAGCAAGCGCGCGCCGTCGGCGGCGACCGCCCGCTGCTGCCGATTCTCCTCGACCAGCTGCTGCAGGTCGTCGATCGAAAACAAATAAACGTCCGCGAGCTTGGAAATCCCGGGTTCGATGTCGCGCGGAACCGCCAGATCGAGCATGAATATCGGACGGTGGCGGCGCGCACGCACCGCCGCCGCCGCGGCGCGCTTGGTAATGATGGGAACCGCGCTCGCGGTGCAGCTCACGACGATGTCCGCTTCGGCGAGTTCCTTGTCGAGCGCGCTCAAGTCGACCGCATAGCCCTTGATCTCCGCGGCCAGGAGCTGCGCCCGCGAGAGCGTGCGGTTCGCGATGACCATGCGTTTCACGCCGGCGGTTGCGAAATGCCGCGCCGTGAGCCCGATCATTTCGCCGGCGCCGATCATGAGAGCGGATTTCTCGGACAGATCGGCGTACATGCGCCGCGTGAGGCTCACCGCGGCCGACGCGATGGAGACCGCGTTCGCGCCGATCTGAGTCTCCGAGCGCACGCGCTTGGCGGCGGAAAAAGCGGCCTGGAACAGCCTGTTCAAGGACGGGCCGGTACTGCCGCTCTCCTGTGAAACCCGGTAGGCATCCTTGAGCTGGCCCAGAATCTGCGCCTCGCCCAAGACCATCGAATCCAGCCCCGAGGCGACGTTGAATGCGTGCTCGACTGCCCGCTGATCCTTGTGCACGTAGAGACTTGCGGCCAGGTCCAAGTTGCTGCCGTGATGCCGCTCCAACCAGGACGAGAGATCCGACGCGCTCGCCTCGCCGGACCAGTAGAGCTCCGTGCGATTGCAGGTCGAGAGGATCACCACCTCGGCAACGCCCCCTTCCTGCCGCAGGGTGCGCAAGGCGGCGACCAGGCGATCCTCGGTGAACGCCACTTTTTCGCGCAGCGATACCGGCGCGGTGGTGTGGTTGAGGCCGAGGATGTTGAATGCCATTGAATCGCTTCGATAGGTAACTGTTGGATTCTCGTGAAGAAACACGGCTAGATCAAGCGGGAATCCAGGGCAATGGACCCCCCATTTGGCTATAGTGAGGCGGTGTTCTCGTATTCAACCATCGCCAAGGCCCTGCTGGGGCCGAGCTTCATTGCCTG
>Ga0302320_10027097_pt1 | contig 11061 bp, 8 predicted proteins | sample Bog_T0_3_FD_202130 | JGI IMG/M metagenome (GOLD analysis project Ga0302320, IMG submission 202130) | Peat permafrost microbial communities from Stordalen Mire near Abisko, Sweden - Bog_T0_3 | ecosystem: Environmental > Terrestrial > Soil > Wetlands > Peat | place: Sweden: Abisko, Stordalen Mire... | reverse complement strand
TGGAAATGTACGGTGACCAAGTCATCTGCGTCGAAGCCGGAGGTTAGTTGCCATCAACGACTCTGGCAACAGAAGCGAGGTTGCTGTGGGAGCGGCGTTTCGCTAACGTTCGTTCAACCACAACCGGAGCCGCTATGTTGCCCTGAAAAGCGATGAACGATGACAAATTCAAGAGCTTCTGGAGAAAACCGCGGAAAGGCTGGAACGCTGTCCTGATTTGGTGTGCGTTGCTTGGCATTTTAATTTTTTCGGTTGTTCTGGTCGCCGTTTCGGGGAAATTGGACCCAACCGTCACTCAGGATAGCATAGCAGGGGTGTTGGTCGCCGTGATTGTATTCTTCCTCGGCCTGCTCGCCATCTATGTGGCGATTCCGTTCATCCGTTGGATGTTCTGGAAACACTGGCGGCGGACGCTGCTGGGCTTCGCCTGCTTGGTCATACTGGTTGCACTTTTTTACGCCGAGGAAGACTGGCGAGGGGAGCACGCCTGGAACAAATTCAAAGGTCAATGGGAGGCCAAAGGCCAAAGATTCGATTGGCAGTCCATGGTGCCGCCGCTGATGCCGGTTGACCAGAATTTCGCCATGGCTCCGATTTGGGTGGAATCCATGAAGGCGGTTTTAGGCCCCGAGAATTCGCGTGAATGGTATGGAAATAATTTCGCGGAAAATGGGCGGACCAATTTCACCAACCGGCTCGACCTCAATGTCTATCGCCAGCAAGATTTGTATTCACCGTCCCGGGAAAGTAAGCCTGTAACTGGCAACTGGCAAAAGGGGGAAGTCACCGATTTGAATACGTGGCAGACCTATTATCGTACGCCAACCAAGATAAATCTGCCGTCACGGAAGACTGTCACGACCAATGAATTTCCTGTCGCACCACAGCCACAAACCCCGGCACAGGATGTCTTACTTGCCCTGAGCAAATACGATTCGGCGATTGAAGAGTTGCTTCAGGCCAGCAAGCTGCCGTACTCACGCTTCCCGTTGAATTATGTCACGGAGAACCCAGGCATGATTTTGTTGCCCCAACTGGGAGCTTTGAAGCGTTGCAGCCAGGCCCTGCAACTGCGAGCCAGCGCCGAGGTGCAGAACGGCCAAAACGAGCGAGCAGTGGCGGATATTGAATTAATCCTGAAGTTGACAGATTCAGTTCATGCGGAGCCCTTTCTGATTAGCCATCTGGTGCGCATGGACATGGTAAACTCCGCGCTCCAGTCGGTTTATGATGGCTTGGCTTCGCATAAATGGTCCGATGCGCAACTCGTCGAACTCGATTCGGTATTGGGAAAGCTGGATTTCCTGGCGGATTACCACTTGGCGATGCGCGGAGAGCTTGGTTTCGAGGATGCGATTGTCAGCTTCTTACGACACCACCCGGAGCAGTATCCAGGCATGGTGGGTGAAAGCGGAAACAACCAAAACATATCAATGGTAAATTACATCATAAGCGCGGCCATGGTTCTTCATGTGGTTCCCAAGGGCTGGCTGTACCAAAACCAGCGTCTCTGTGCTCAATCAATAGAAGAATTTTATCTGCCCGGCATGGACGACCAACATCACACTGTCCACTTGGATTTATTTCGCCAGGCCGACATGGCCGTGAACAACGCGCGTGCGCATCTTACTCCCTATAACATTCAAGAAGCCCTTATGCTTCCCGGGCTGAATCAAGCTACAGTGCGGTTCGTGCACAGCCAAAGCTCGGTGGACATGGCACGCGAGGCCATTGCGCTGGAGCGTTACCGGCTGGCGCACGGCGACTATCCTGATTCGCTCAACGCACTTGCGCCGCATTACATCGTCGAGCTGCCACACGACATCATTAACGGCCAACCATTGCGATTCGGTCGCACATCGAACGGAAAGTTTGTGCTCTATTCCGTAGGGTGGAACGAAGCCGACGATGGGGGAGTTGTCGCTCTAACTGACGGTGGCGAGGTGGACGTTGACAAAGGGGACTGGGTTTGGCGATATCCTGGAGAGTCTGAATGACGGAAGAAAAAATGAAGCATCGGTGTTAGGGCTACGGTCCATAGCCAGCAAGCCACCCGTGGTCGCGGCTCAACACTGGCACTTTTGGCGTTTACTGCATCCCTTTATGAATCCCGACCTTGAGCGCAATGGATTTGTCCTCGTTCCTAGCGTGCTCGACACCGTACAACTGGCTGAATCTCTATCCGCCCTGGGCTCCATTTCAGGTGCCGGTCGTCGCGGACTTCTGGCTGTACCGGCGGTGGCTGCGTTGGCGCGCTCGCCCCGTGTTCTCAACCTTATTCGACCGCATCTTCCACTGGAGCCAGTCCCAGTCCTCCGCTCCGGCGCGGTGACGTGACGAGGTCGGCGTTCGACATTGTGATTTGTTGGTCTCCGCGTTACGCTGAATGGGCTTGGGGAAATTTTGAGATAGCCTCGGGAACACAATAGGATGGTGTGTGTTGTTTGCTGCCACGTCGCCAAAAGACGGTAACTCGACTTGCGTAGAAGTCTTTTCAGCACAAAGTTTTGCGATTGCCTAAAATCTGCCGCGGTTTACGATGCTGCCGAATCTGCATGGGTATGGGAATCGGTTAAAAACTCCGGGTATGACACCTGAACAACAAGCCCGCGAAAAAATAGACGCGCAGCTTCTTGCGTGCGGCTGGGTTGTTCAGGATTACACCAAAATTGATTTTTCCGCCGGGCGCGGCATTGCCCTACGCGAAGTCCCGCTCAAATCCGGCACCTGCGATTATCTCCTGCTCGTGGACCGCAAACCGGTCGGCGTTGTTGAAGCCAAAAAAGAAGGCACGCTCTTGAGCGGAGTCGCCGAGCAATCCGGCCATTATGCAGAAAATCTCCCCGATTTCCTCGCTACCATGGTCGCCGGATCGATGCCTTTCCTTTACGAATCCACCGGCGTGGAAACTTTTTTCCGCGATGAACGCGACCCTGACCCGCGCTCCCGGCCGGTGTTCAGCTTTCATCGCGCCGAAACGTTGGTCGGATGGCTCACCGAGCCTGACACCGTTCGCGCTAGGCTGCGGAAGCTGCCTTCCCTCGTCACCGCCGGCATGAGGCAATGTCAGGTCGAAGCCATCACCAGCCTCGAAGAGTCATTTGTCGACGCCCATCCGCGCGCCCTCATCCAGATGGCCACCGGTTCTGGAAAAACGTTTGCCGCCTGCGCCTTCACCTACCGGCTTATCAAATACGCCGGGGCGCGCCGCGTGCTCTTTCTCGTGGACCGCTCGAATCTCGGACGCCAGGCCACCGCCGAGTTCCAGCAATTCGTCACGCCCGACACCGGGCGCAAGTTCACCGAGCTTTACAACGTCCAGCATCTCACCTCGAACGCGCTCGACCCCGTCTGCCGCGTCACCATCTGCACCATCCAACGCCTTTACTCGATGCTGCGCGGCGAGGAATTGCCCGAGGATTTGGAAGAACAATCCGGCTATGAAACCGCCTCTGCGTTAATGGCAGGTGGCGCTGCCACCCCGAAGGAAGTCGCCTACAATCCCGCCATTCCCATCGAAATGTTCGACTTTGTGGTCACCGACGAATGTCACCGCTCCATCTACAACCTCTGGCGGCAGGTGCTGGAATACTTCGACGCTTTCCTCATCGGTCTCACCGCCACACCGTCGAAACAGACCATCGGCTTCTTCAACCAGAACCTCGTCACCGAATACAACCACGAACGCGCCGTTGCCGATGGCGTGAACGTCGGCTACGAAGTCTATCGCATCAAAACGCAAGTCACCGAACAGGGCGGCAAGGTCGAAAAAGGCTTCTACGTGGACAAACGCAGCAAACTCGACCGCTCGAAACGCTGGGAGCAACTGGATGAAGTCCTCAACTACGCCGCGCAGGACCTCGACCGCTCCGTCGTCGTCCCATCGCAAATCCGCACCGTGCTCCAGACATTCAAGGACGCGCTGTTCACCGAACTGTTCCCTGGTCGCACGCTCGTGCCCAAGACCCTCATCTTCTGCAAGGACGACTCCCACGCCGAGGACGTCGTCCATATCTGCCGCGAAGTGTTCGGCAAGGGCAACGATTTCGCCAAGAAAATCACCTACAAAACCTACAACCCGGAGACGAAGCGTTACGAAAAATCCGAAACACTCATCCAGGAATTCCGCACTTCACCCCAGCTCCGCATCGCCGTCACCGTGGACATGATCGCCACCGGCACGGACATCAAGCCGCTCGAATGTCTCCTGTTCCTCCGGGATGTTCGGAGCCGCGTCTATTTCGAGCAGATGAAAGGCCGGGGCACCCGCGTCCTCACGCCCACCGATTTGCAGGCCGTGAGCGGCGCGGACGCGCGGGCGAAAACCCATTTCGTCATCGTGGATGCTGTGGGCGTGTGCGAGAGCGACAAGACCGATTCCCGGCCGCTGGAGAAAAGGCCCACCGTCGCCTTCGACAAACTCCTGCTCGGCGTCGCCCTCGGCAAGCGCGACGAAGACACGCTCACCACGCTTGCCGGACGCTTGGCCCGGTTGGAACGGGAGTTGACCCACGAAAACACGAAGGAATTAAAGGAACTGACTGACGGAAAGTCGCTGGGCGACCTCGCGCGAAATCTGCTGAACGCCTGCGATCCCGATTACATTCACGCCGAAGTGATGAAAGGCAAATACGGCACGACCACGCCCGACGGCCTCGTTCCCGAGCCAACATTGTCCGAACTTGGTGCTCTTCGTGCCTTGGTGGTTCAATCCGCCTGCGCTCCGTTCGATAAACCCGCCCTACGCGACACGCTGGTGAAGCTCAAGCAACAGAACGAGCAGACCATTGATACCGTTACCGCCGACGTCGTCACGCACCGGGGTTTTGATGCTGCCGCAAGGGCACACGCCACTGGCCTGCTGAAATCCTTCCGCGATTACATTGAGCAGCACAAAGCTGAGATCACCGCGCTACAAATTCTTTATAGCCGTCCCTATAAACAGCGACTCACGGAAAAGATGCTCAAGGAACTGGAAAAGAAACTGCGCGACAACCACGCCGCCTGGACTGAAGACCGCCTCTGGGACGCCTTCGCCGCCACTGCGCCGGGCAAGGTCAAAGGACGTTCGCAAGCCGGACGCTTTGCCGACCTCGTCGCCCTGGTCCGCTTTTCGTTGGAACAACAACCCGTCCTTGCACCTTTCGCCGACTCCGTGGCCGAACGGTTCAACGAATGGCTCATGGACAAGGCGAAAGCTGCCTCTCAACTTTCAACCATCAACTCTCAACCGGCTGCTCCGGCCTTCTCACCGGAGCAGCTGTCATGGCTTAATCTGATTCGCGACCACATCGCCACCAGCCTGAGTATTGACCGGGACGATTTTGAATTAACACCCTTCGTGGAAAAAGGGGGCCTGGGAAAAGCCACCATGCTGTTCGGTTCAACCCTCGAACCGCTCCTGAAGGAATTGTCCGAGGTCCTGGTCGCATGAACCCTCAACCATCAACTTTCAACTCTCAACCGGCTGCCAACCAGCGCGGCGGCTTGGTAAAAGCACATCAACTCTTCGGCGAACAACTGCCCAAATTGCTCAACGAACTCAACGAGGTGCTGGCAACATGAACATCGAAGATACAGTTTGGCAGTTCTTGGATAAGGCGGTCGCACGCTTCAATACGAGCGGCGACCCAAAATCACTTCTCTGTCCCCGTCGCGATCCCCCAAAATTGAAGTCAGATTGGGCGGCAGCAAGCGAACGAGCCATCGCCTATCGGTTGGCTTTCTATCTTGAATCCGAACTGCGAAGAATTCCTTTGCTTGGCGATCATGGCCCACTAGTTGTTGATTGCGAATATAACCGGCACATCGGAGCAGGCAAGTCGTTGGAGGCTGCTGAAGACAAGGTTAAGCGAATAGTGATGGAAGCACGACACAGAGAACTGGAGGCTGATGACGATGGCTTCTACGTCTTCTCTGTCGCCCCAGATATTGTCGTGCATCAGAGGCGAACGGACGTGAACAACCTTTTGGTTGTTGAGATCAAGAAGAGGAGCAATCCCGAGACGGAAGAATATGACAACTTGAAACTGGAGCTGTTCACCAAGTCCAAACAGGATGCCAAGGGATATGGTTACGAGTTTGGTGCTTGGGTGGTTGCCGAAGATGAGTGTAAGCCAGAAGAACGACGCTTGAAAATTTTGGCGCAATACCAGAATGGTTACGGAAAGGTACTGGCAAAATGAGTGATACGCGCAAGCCTCTGAAAAAGGTTCTCCTTACGGACCTGGTGAAAAACCCAAAGGACGACATCGTTGACGGCCCATTCGGTTCTCGCCTCAAGGCCAGCGAATACGTGGAAGACGGAATTCCGATTGTTCGGCTTCAGAACATCGACCGAAACCGATTCGTCGATAAGAACATTAAATTCGTTACTCCTGAAAAAGCGAAGGATATTGCCCGACATCACTTCGTGGCCGGAGACATTCTGGTATCAAAACTTGGCGATCCTCTTGGCGAGGCCTGCATCGCGCCCGACCATTTGCCCTATGGAATTCTCGTGGCTGACGTGGTCCGCATTCGACCGAACAAGGCTAAAGTCGATACCACGTTTCTGTCTTATGCGTTGAACTCAGCCTCGGTGGTCGCGCAGTTTACGGCCGAAACGAAAGGGACGACTCGCCCGAGAGTGAACCTTAAAAAAATCCGAGACCTTCGCATACCCTTGGCGAATTCTCTCCCCAAACAGCGGCGGATTGTGGCGGAGATCGAGAAGCAATTCACTCGACTGGAGGCGGGGGTGGCGGCGTTGCGGCGGGTGCAGGCCAACCTCAAACGCTACCGCGCCGCCGTCCTCAAAGCCGCCTGTGAAGGCCGTCTTGTCCCAACCGAAGCCAAACTGAATCGGAAACTAAAAACCAAGAACTCAAAACTAGAAACTGGAGCGGAGCTCCTTGCCCGCATTCTCACCGAGCGCCGCCAAAACTGGCAGGGCCGCGTGAAATACAAAGAGCCCGCCGTCCCCATACCGCTGGCCGATATTGAATTACCGGGAGGCTGGACGTGGGCGAGCGTTGAGCAACTATTGACAGAGCCGCTATGCAACGGTGTTTCAATCAAAGGAAGCGATGATCCGCCAGGTGTCCGTGCGCTCCGGTTGAGCGCAATGTCCAATTCTGGATTCGACTACTCTGATGCGCGCTACTTGCCGTTACTTGAAACTGACGTTGATGACCTATGGATTCGAGAAGGTGATTTCTTTATGTCTCGGGGCAACGGCAGTCTTCACCTCGTTGGACGTGGCACATCCGCCCAAAAGCCGCCAAAGCCAACCATTTTCCCCGACACGATGATCCGGCTTCGCCTTTCCGATGCGGTCCGCAAATCCGGTTGGGTTCGAACGCTCTGGCCATCGCGCATTATTCGTTCGCAAATTGAGACGAGGGTTAAGACTACAGCAGGCATTTACAAGATTGCCCAGCCTCAAGTGGAAGGAATGGTCATTCCACTCCCACCCCTCGTCGAGCAGACGCGGATTGTGGCGGAAGTGGAGTGGCGATTGAGCGTGGTGGAGGAGATGGAATCGGTGGTGTCCGCCAACCTCCAGCGCGCCACCCGCCTCCGCCAGTCCATCCTCCAAAAAGCCTTTACCGGAGAACTCACATGCTGAAGAAGATCGATTTCATTCAGCATGCGGGGCTTTACCGGTCGTTCAATTGGGGGACGTTGCCTGAATTGAAGCGTTTTAATCTGTTCTACGGATGGAACTATTCTGGCAAGACGACGCTTTCAAGAATCCTTCAATCATTGGAGCGCGGCATTGTTCCGGCAGAGTTCGTTGGCTGCGTGTTTCAAGTAAGCCACACGGATGGAGCGCCACTCGGGACGGGTAGCGTGCTGTTGCATTCGAAGATTCGGGTGTTCAACAGAGCGTTCATCGAAAACAACTTTCACCAAGACATGGCTGGCGCGAAGCCAGTAGTCGTGATTGGCGAAGAGAATCAGAAGCTCAAAGACCGCATGCGGACTTTATTGGCCAGACGCGAGAAAGTGTCGCTGAGACAAATCGCCCTGACGGATGAGGCAAACCGTGTTGACGAGGATCTCAAGTTAAAGGCGCGGGATAGTGCGAGAATTGTTGGTGAGTTGTTCGGAGACAGAACCTACGACCGTCGCAACTTGCTCGCCACGACTGATGCCCTGCCTGCTGATTACTCGGTGCTGATGATTTCAGAGGAAGATCGCGACAGTCTCATGGAGGAGTGGAAACGCGCTGGCGACTATCAAACTCTGAATGGCTTAACATGTGTCAGCGGACACTTACTAAGATCGGCCTCCAAGATTCCCAAGGCTCTCAAAAGAACTGCGTCCTACCAAGCGATAGATCGTCTGAAGAAAAACCGCGTCGTTGAAGATTGGGTTCGGACCGGGTTGGCATTCCATAATGCAGCGCAACAGTGCGAATTTTGTGGTTCGACTATCACTGAGCACCGTTGGGCCGAGTTGCAGGCTCATTTCTCGGCCGCATACCAAGAACTCCATGCAACGGTGGAGTCGCTCCTCGAAGACATGGCGGGCCATGGTTGCAGCGTTCCTTTCCATGACGAAGCGAAGATTTTTCCTGACCTGAAACAGCAATACATCGCTGCCAAGTCGGAAGCCACCGATGCGGCTACGCACATTAACGCCCAACTTTTCGCATTTGCGGAAGCTTTGCGTCGAAAACTTCAGAACCTTGAGAACGTAGAAGACCTGAAACTCGATCTGGGATGCGCGAAGCAATTGCGTGCTGCGGTGCACCGTTGCAATGAATTCGTGTCCGCCCATAACCAAAAAGTCGCATCGGCGGATCAGGTGCGGAACACAGCGCGCTCAAAGATTACCAAACATTTTGCTGCGGAATACGCGTCCACGTCGGATTACAGGGGAACGAAAGCTCGCATTGCCGAATTGAAGGCGGATGCGCGTAGAGCAGGCGAAATAGTCACCAACATCGGTGTAGTTATTTCGCGAGTAGAGACAGAAATCAAAAACTCGTCAATCGCACCTCAGAAAATCAACGATCGTCTTAAGGTGCTCATGGCAGATGACAACATTGAGGCGTTAAAAGTTTCTGAGACAGACTTCGAGTTCCGCAGAAATGGCCAGCGCGCTATAAACATGAGCGAGGGAGAGAGAACCGCCGTTGCGTTTGCATACTTTTTGGCGAAGCTGGAAGAAGGAGGCGAAAACCTAGCCGAACTGATCGTCGTTATTGATGACCCAGTCTGCAGCTTCGACTCAAATCACATTTTTGCGGTCTATTCCATCATTGAGCGAAACCTATCGGCGGCGAAGCAATTGATCGTTCTTACACACAACGCGGATTTCTTTGGCCTGGTGAAAGACTGGATGCAGTCGAGGGACAAATCATTTTACATGGTCAACCGTCTCCTGAATGCCGGGCAAGAATGGTATTCGACCGTCACACCGCTCCCAAGGCTCTTGGACAAATTCAAATCGGATTACCTTTACAATTATCATTGCCTTAAAGTGATCGACGATGACCCTTCCCCATCACTCGAAAGCATGTGCGGCATTCCCAATACCGTTCGGCGACTGCTGGAGACATACCTGGGATTTCGCTACCCTGAAGCCGGTGCATGGCACGAAAAGCTCGTGCGGGTGATCGCGTCCGAAAATACGTGCACTGAAATCAGAAAATTCACCGACGAGTTTTCGCATTCGCACTATTTGCGCCGTGCAATGGAAGTTCCTGATTATGTTTCTCATTGCAAGAGGATGGTCGCTGAGGTGCTTGAAGCGCTTCGGATGAAAGACCCTGATCACATAGCATCTTTGGATGCTGAACTCGCGAAAACCTAGCTGCCGATATGGATCTTAACAGCGCACTTAAACAGTTCGAAGCGGTCGAAGCAAACCTCGGAAAACTTGATAACCTTTGGCAACAGATCAAAAAACTTTTGCCTTCAATCGAGGAAATTCAAGTCAACGACGAGGACCAGTATCTTCAACTACAGCGCTCGTTCGAGCAGATCGCAAAGCAATTGCCCAAAATCGATGGTTACGAGCTGAAAGTCTCAATCATGCACCCCGATGATATTCTCCGCTGCAAGGTAGATCTGTTGGAATTAGGAGAATTTACCGATCGCGCAGCATTCGATACAGATCTCCACCGGCAAGCAGAAGTCCTTAACGATTATCGATTCCGTGTGGAAACCAAACGCCGTGATCTTGCCCGCCAAGCTGTTAGTGGAATCTGCACACAAATCGAAGCCAAGCTGGTGGCTATGGGGCCGGCGGCAAAGAAGAGAAAGTTTAATGCAAAGATGCCTAAGACGGAATGGGCCGCGCTCACGGCCCTGTACGATAGTATCGATGCGCTAATCGGCAAAAGCCTGGCGCGCCGCCCTGAACGATGGAATGACATGTCACGGCATCTCGCTTTCGGGTTGAAATGTGATTACACCGATATCGTGACACTTGATTGGCCAAACATCCGCCAATGGCTTGACCAAGCGCTTTATGCGGAGTCGGATCCAGTTCCCGTGGTTACGACCGATCTAGGAGAACTGGTCAATTCCAAGCCGCAAGGTCAAGTTGCCACCGAATTGAAATGGGAGACCCTCTTACCGGAGGGCTTTGAAAGACTGGTGTTCAATCTCATTGACCAAACCAAAGGTTATGAAAATCCAAAATGGCTCACGCACACTAATGCTCCAGATCGGGGTCGAGACCTGTCAGTAGAACGGGCTTTGCAGGATCCACTGGCAGGAAGCCGAAAGCAAAGAGTGATATTGGCCTGCAAACACACTGACAAAGTGAATCTGAAGGTCGTCTCCGAACTACAGGCACAAATGAAGCTTTGGGAGCCGCCAAGAGTTGACGAGTTGATTATAGTAACGACGGGACGATTCACGACTGATGCGATAGATTGGATTGAAAAACGTAATCAAAGCTCCGATGCGATGCGAATTGAGATGTGGCCCAACAGTCATTTGGAACGGCTGCTTGCACGGCGTCCTGAGTTGATTGCTGAATTTAAGCTTCGCACCTAACAGGCTGCTGCAAAACCGGGTAATTTCTCCCTGAACCGTTTTTTGGTCATGGTTAAATCCATTA
>Ga0302320_10027092_pt1 | contig 11062 bp, 8 predicted proteins | sample Bog_T0_3_FD_202130 | JGI IMG/M metagenome (GOLD analysis project Ga0302320, IMG submission 202130) | Peat permafrost microbial communities from Stordalen Mire near Abisko, Sweden - Bog_T0_3 | ecosystem: Environmental > Terrestrial > Soil > Wetlands > Peat | place: Sweden: Abisko, Stordalen Mire... | reverse complement strand
GTTAGCGATCCGAATTTCGTTCCGCTGCTCAACCTGGAGATTCCGTTCCTGGAGTCCGCCAGTCTTGAGCACATCCACGCGGTCATGCGCGACCATCCGGACGAATTATGCAGCTTCCGGGATTTCCTGTTCAGAACTATCGACAAGATCAAGGACAGGAGCCTTCAGTCCGCCTCGTTCGGCGCCGATTTGCAGGCGGTCCGCCGGGAGATCGACGACAGTCTGCGCAAGCTCAAGGCGGATTTCACGCGCAGCCGGATGAAGCACTATATCGAACTCACCGGCGGCGTTGCGGCGGCCTTCACGCTGGCCGTCGTCTGCCTTGTGCAGCATGACGGTCATACGCTGGCGGTGATCGGACCCGGCGGGTTTCTCTATGTCCTGTCCAGCAAGATTTCCGATTACCTGACGGCTCGTCTGAACCTCAAGGATAATCCGGCGTATTTTCTGTGGCTGCTGGGGCCGAGCAAGCGGCTGTAGGGGGGGAGTCGAGCCTGTTGGTTCCGAGGCGCTTGCGTCGCCCCGTGGCGGCGTGTATGAGTCGATCAGTTGCAAATCATTCGCATTAGCACGAACCGGGGACCGCCGCATGCTCGTCAGCCTGATCATCGTGTTTCGCGAAGCCATGGAGGCGGGCCTCATCGTCGGCATCATCCTGGCCGCGACGGCCGGGGTTCGCGGGCGCGGGCGCTGGATCGCCGGCGGCATGGCAGCGGGCATGGCCGGCGCATCGCTCATCGCCGCGTTTGCCGCGGCTCTTTCCGACGCCTTCGAAGGTGCCGGGCAGGAGATCTTCACCGCCGCCATCCTGGGCTTCGCCGTCGTCATGCTGAGCTGGCACATCCTGTGGATGTCGCACCACGCCCGCACCATGGCGGCCGAACTGCGGGAGGTGGGAAAGGCGGTGCAGCTGGGTCAGCGTTCATTGGCCGCCCTGGCTACGGTTGTCGCCATCGCGGTGATGCGGGAAGGCGCCGAGGTCGTGCTTTTCCTCTATGGCATCGTGGTCGCATCCCACACCACGGCACTGTCTCTCACAGCAGGCGGCGTGGCCGGGCTTGGACTGGCGGCGCTGCTATCCTGGCTGCTGTACCGCGGCCTGGTTATCATCCCGATCCACCGCCTGTTCTCGGTCACCAACGGCTTGATCGCGCTGCTCGCCGCCGGCATGGCGGGCCAGGCCGCTGCGGTGCTGCACGGGGCCGACCTGCTGCCCGGCTGGGGCGAGCATCTTTGGGACACCAGTTTCATCCTCGCCGACGACAGTTTCATCGGCCGCAGCCTGCACGTCCTGGTCGGGTATTCCGCCCGCCCGTCCGGTATCCAGCTTGCCGCCTATCTCGCAACGCTGCTGACCTTGGTCACGGCGGCGAAGATCATCAGCCGACCGCACGCCCGCAGCCTGGCGGCCGGCGCGATGCTGGTCGCCCTGGTGTCGCACGCTCCGCTGGCGCGCGCCGACGACCTGCCGGTGCTGGTGTTCCACAACCACTGCTTCGAACCGCCCCGCATCGAGGTTCCAGCCCACCAGAAGTTCAAGTTGCAGGTGAAGAATACCGACGACACCGCCGACGAATTCGAAAGCGTCGATCTGAACCGCGAGAAACTGGTCACACCGGGGCAATCGATCACGGTGTTCCTCGGTCCGCTCGATCCGGGCGAGTATAAGTTCTTCGGCGACTTCCATCAGGATACCGCGCAAGGCGTGCTGGTGGCGAAATGACCCGTTTCGCATTCGGTTTGGCCACGGCGCTGGCACTGCTGGCACCGATGGCAGCACACGCCGATTTTCACATTTTTTCGCCCTATGAAATCGACCTCGGCGAACTGGAAATCGAGCATAACGGCGATGCGGTGTTCGACCGGCGCCCGGACCAGCGGGGGGCGACGAGCTACACGTCGGAATGGGGGACCGGTCTGACACCGTGGTGGCACAGCGAGATCGAATTGGGCTGGGACCGAGCGCCGGGCGATAACCAGTCGACTTTGCTGACCCAGATTGTTTCGGAGAACATGTTTCAGCTCACCGAACCGGGTGAGTATCTGGTGGATAGCGGGTTTTATTTCGAATACGGCCAGTCCACCACGAGCGGGCGCAACGCCGCCGCCAACGAAGTCACGTTTGGCCCGGCGCTGGCCAAGGACATCGGCCGCACGACCCATACGCTGGACCTGTTCGTGACTCGGCAGCTTGGCCCGGACCAGACCAATCACGGGCTGGATTTCAGCTATGAATGGCAGAGCCGCTGGAACATCTGGCAGCCGTTGTCACCGGCCGTCGAAATCTACGGCGACGCCGGAGTCCTGGGCGACTGGCCCAAACTGCCGCACCAGCAACTGCTGATCGGCCCGGTCGGGATCGGCTCGTTGAACCTGAACGACCTCGGTCTCGGCCATGCGGGCAAATTGAAATACGAGCTGGGCTGGCTGTTCGGCGCCACCGAGGCGACACCGAACGGCGTGTTGCGCTGGCGGCTGGAGGTCGAGATCCCGTTCTAGTGTCCTGCCCACGAAGTTCGCCGTATCATGCGGGGCGGGTGACGGGGATCAGCAGGCCACTGCAACACTAAGGCGACGCCCAACAATAAGCGAGTCGGCCGGCACTTCCCTTGCCGCCGCATCAAGGTTCGTCCATGCCGCCGGTCACGGCAGGTGCCTGCATAGGAGGCCCTGACAAGCCGAGCCATGACGAATGGGGGGTGGCGGGCCCTTAACGCACCTATTCGGGGCGTCGCCTAAGCCGCCTGTGGGCGGCCCCAGAGCTGACGGCTCGCCCGTTCAGCGCCCTGCGCCAGTGACGCCAGCTTGGCCCAGGCAATATCCGGATGAACCCGCCCGCCCAGGCCGCAATCGGTCGCCGCGATCACCCGCTCCCGTCCCACCAGATTGGCGAAGCGCAGAATCCGTTCGGCCACGAGGTCGGGATGCTCGACGACATTGGTGGCGTGGCTGACGACGCCGGGCAGGATCAGCTTGCCGTCGGGCAGCTTGACGTCTTTCCAAACGCTCCATTCGTGCTCGTGGCGCACGTTGCCGGCTTCGAAAGAATAGGCGCCAGCGTTGATCGCCAGCATCACGTTGACGATGTCCTTCATCGGAATGTCGGTGGTGTGCGGGCCGTGCCAGCTTCCCCAGCACAGATGGAACCGGATGCGGTCCTGCGGCAGGCCGCGGATGGCGTGGTTCAGCGCCTCCACACGCCGCATCGAGAACGCCTGGTACTCGGCGACCGTCGGTTCGGGATTGATCTGATCCCAGTTCTCGGCGATCGACGGATCGTCGAGTTGCAGGATGAGGCCGGCGTCGATGATCGCCCGGTACTCCTCGCGCATCGCGTCGGCGCAGGCGAACAGGAACTCGTCGTCGGTCTTGTAGTAGGCGTTGCCGATGCGCGAGGCGCTACCGGGTGCCACCGAGGTCATGAAGCCTTCCTCGATCCCGTTGGCGGCCAGCGCTGCCTTGAAGTGGGCGATGTCCGCCGCGATCGCCGCCTGGCCGATATAGCTCAACGGACCGACGCAGACCGGCGAGTTGGGCGGCCGCGGGCCGGTGGTGATGCCGGACTCCGGGTCATTATAGGCGGCGGCGAAGCGGGTGCGGTCGCGCCGGTCGCCGAAGCTGGTCAGCACGACATGGCCGGGGCCGGACCGGTTGGTCGGCATCGCATACAGGCCGGGGCCGGACATTTCGAGGCCGCCCAGGCGGGTGAACGAATAACTCCACCAGGCGCCATAATTGACCCGGCTGCCCATCGATTTGCCGAACTCGCCATCGCCGGGCAGATCGATCCCGAGTTCCTTCTGCCGCCGCACGACCTCCTTGACCGCCACGCTGAGCTGCGCCTGGAACTCTGCCTCGTCGCTGCCGTGTGCCGCTGCGCGGGTGCGATTGGCTTCGATCAGCGCGTCCGGGCGCGGCAGGCTGCCGGCGTGACTGGTCAGGATTCGGTCGCTGCTGGCTTTCATGGTGTTGCCCCCGGTCACGTGCCGGAACTTGGACTGTCGGCACACCGCAATCGTGCCATCGGGAACCGGCCCCTGCAATTGCCCCTGGCTGGCCGGCCGGACGCCGCCGCCAACGCCCCCGATTGCCTCAGCCCGGCAAAACGTCCGATACTGTGGACTCACAGCGAGGCGAAGTGCACAGCGGGCCGAAGGCAGAACCGGTTTTGGCCGGACAAAGCCTGCGATCCGCCCGACGGGAACAGGAGGCAACCATGACGACAGATACCGCACCATTCCGGCCGATCGTGACGGGCAGCCAGCCGGCCAACGACACGCCGTCCTATGGCAGCACGCACCTGCGCCATCCCACCCAGCCGGCGCTACGCATTCCGCAGACGGTGACCGAGACCACCGGGCCGCGCTTCTCGCCAACCCAGTTCGGCCCGATCGCCGATCTGTCGGTGAGCAACGGCAAGCAAGCGCTGGGGGAGCGGATCATCGTCCGCGGCCGCGTGCTCGATGAGGACAACCGCCCGATTCCGCACACCATGATCGAGATCTGGCAGGCCAACGCCGCCGGCCGCTACGACCACCCTGGCGATCAGCATGACGCGCCGCCGGACGCCAACTTCCACGGCAGCGGACGGGTATTCTCGGACGCCGAGGGCTGGTACCAGTTCGTCTCGATCAAGCCGGGCGCCTACCCATGGCGCAACCATCATAACGCCTGGCGGCCCAACCATATCCATTACTCGCTGTTCGGCACGGGATTCGGACAGCGCGTGATCACGCAGATGTATTTTCCCGGCGATCCGCTGCTGGCGCTGGACCCGGTATACCTCGCGGTGCCCGATCCGGCCGCGCGGGAGCGCCTGATCGCGGCGTTCGACATCGACATCACATCGCCGGAATGGGCACTGGGCTACCGCTTCGATTTCGTCCTGCGCGGCCGTCACGCCACGCCAACCGAACAGGCCTGAGAGATGCTTGTCGCCACAGCCAACCAGACGATCGGCCCGTACTGGCATCTGATCGAAGACCCGACCTGGGCGGACCTGACCCGGTTCGGCGCCGACGGGGACAAAATCGTGCTGACCGGGACGGTGGTTGACGGCGGCGGCACCCTGGTCAGCGATGCGGCGATCGAGATCTGGCAGACCAGCCCGCCGGCGTCGGAATTGTTCCCCGCGTTCGGACGCTGCCGTACGGATGCGGCCGGTTCATTCCGGTTCATTACCCTGAAGCCCGGTCCGGTCGCCGGACTGGGCAATGCACAGCAGGCGCCGCATGTCGCGATCTCGATCTTCGCCCGCGGCTTGCTGAAGGCGCTGACGACGCGGCTGTATTTCGCCGATGAGCCGCTGAACGAAACCGACCCCGTTCTGTCGCTGATCGAGGACCCGGACCGCCGCCGCACGCTGATCGCGCACAAGGTGTCGGCGGATACATGGCACCTCGACATCCGGCTGCAGGGCGCCAACGAGACGGTGTTCATGGAGATTTGATGGCCGGCATGCGCCCCCTGGCAAAATCGATCGCGACCGTCTCCATCAGCGGCACCCTGACCGAGAAGATGGAGGCCGCGGCCGCGATCGGGTTCGACGGGGTGGAGATTTTCGAAAACGACCTGCTGACCTTCGATGGCGCGCCAACAGAAATCCGGTCCCTTGCCGAGAACCTCGGCCTGACCATCACCTGCTTCCAGCCGTTTCGCGATTTCGAAGCGATGCCGGAACCGCAGCGCAGCCGCAACATGGACCGAGCGGAACGCAAGTTCGACGTGATGCAGCAACTCGGGACCGACCTGCTGCTGGTTTGCAGCAACGTGTCCCCGGCCTCGATCGATGACGATTCCCGAACCGCCGCCGACTTTTCGGAAATGGCTGTACGGGCGCACCGGCGCGGGCTGCGGGTCGGGTTCGAGGCGCTGGCCTGGGGCCGCAACATCAGGACCTGGGGCCATGCCTGGCGGATTGTCGAAGCTGTCGGCCACCCGGCGCTTGGCCTGATCGTCGACAGTTTCCACACGCTGGCGCTGGGCGACGACCTGTCGGGCCTGTCGGTCGTGCCAGCCGAGAAAATCTTCTTCGCCCAGTTGGCGGATGCGCCGAAGCTGTCGATGGACGTGCTGTCCTGGAGTCGCCATTTCCGGAATTTTCCCGGTCAGGGCCAGCTGCCCGTCGCGGCTTTCGTCCGCGACCTGCTCGGCGCCGGCTATCGCGGCCCGCTGTCGCTGGAGATTTTCAATGATGAATTCCGGTCCGCACCCGCTCGGTTGATGGCGCGCGACGGATTGCGTTCCCTGTTGCTGGTGGAAGCCGAGGCCGGGGCAACCGCCCTGCCCGCTGTGCCGCATTTCGACGGCGTCGAGTTCCTGGAATTTGCCGTCGATGAACAATCCGGCCGCCGGCTGGCGGAAACCTTGCGCGGCCTGGGATTTCAGTACGCGGGCCGGCACCGGTCCAAGGCGGTCGATCTGTTTCGCCAGGGCCGCATCAACCTGATCCTGAACAGCGAGCAGGACAGTGCGGCCGCAGAGCATTTCCAGTTTCACGGGCCGTCGGTCTGTGCGATGGCGTTCCGAGTGGACGATGCCAGGCAGGCGGTGCAGCGCGCCGAGGCGCTGTTGTGCCCACCCTGGCATGAATCAATCGGTCCCGGGGAGCGTCAGATTCCGGCGGTGCGCGCGCCGGACGGCACGCTGCTGTATCTCGTGGAACCCGCGGCGGACGGCTCGACGATCTACGACGCGGACTTCACCCTGTTCGACAACACGGCCGCGGATGCGCTGCTGACGACTGTGGATCATGTCGCCCAGGCGCTGCCGATGGGCCGGATGGACAATTTCGTGCTGTTCTACCGGGCACTGTTCGGCTTCCACCCGGAACAACTTTGGGAAATCCCCGATACGATGGGATTGATCCAGAGCCGGACCATGGCCAGCCCGAACCGCGACATCAGGCTGCCGCTGAACATCTCGGAAAGCCGGGAAACCACCACGGGGCGGTTCCTGACAACGTTCTCGGGTGCCGGCGTGCAGCATATCGCGATGGCCACCACCGACATCGGCAGAGCGATGGAGCAACTCGCGGCGCGCGGGGCGCGTTTCCTGCCGATTCCGGGTAATTATTACGAAGACATCGAAGCCCGCTGGGGCCTGGATGCGGAGCGGCTGAATCTGTTGCGTGCTAATAACATTCTGTATGACCGCGACGACGGCGGCGAGTTCCTGCACGCCTACACCGATCCGTTCGACGACCGCTTCTTCTTCGAGATCGTGCAGCGGATTGGTGCCTACCAAGGGTATGGCGCGGTGAACGCACCGGTGCGCATGGCGGCCCAGGCGAAGCGGCGGGGAACCCCTCGCAAACCCGAATTGCCGGCGTAAAGGAAACCCGGTAAGCGGGCGCAGACTGCTGACGAGAAGAAATACGAGGGGAAACGACAATGACACGCCTGCTGATCCCGCGCCGCAAGGCCTTGCTTGGCGCCGCCGGCCTCGCTGCCGCTCCGCTCGCCGCGCCCTTCGTCGCGCGCGCCGCGGACCCGATCAGGATCGGGGTGCTGCTGGCGAAGACCGGCCAGATCGCCGCACAGACCGAGTATCTGGCGAACGGCACGTTCCTGGCGATGGAACAGCGCAACAACACGGTCATGGGCCAACCGGCGGAACTGGTCTGGCTGGATGAACCGACGCCGCAGGCCGCCACGCAGAACATGCAGAAGCTGGTGCAGGAGAACAAGGCTGTCGCCATCCTTGGTGGATCGCTGTCGTCCAACGCGCTGGCCGAGGAAGCCACCGCCGCCCAGTTGAAAATCCCCTTCGTCTGCGACAACGCCGCGGCCACCGAAATCAGCGGCAAGAACTGCAACCGCTATACGTTCCGGCTCAACACCCCGGTCGCGGTGCAGCAGCGCATGCTGGCGCCGTACGCGCTGAAATACGGCAAGAAGTGGTATCACATCACCGCGTCTTATGCGTTCGGGCAGGACATCCTGCGTTCGTCGCGCGCATTGCTGAAAGCAGCCGGCGGGACCGAGGTTGGCTCCGACGAGGTGCCGCTGAACACCGCGGATTTCAGCTCGTTCATTCTGAAGATCCGCCAGGCGCAGCCGGATGTGGTGGTGGGCGGGCTGTCGGCCGGCGATCTGTCGACGTTCCTGAAGCAGTGGAACGAGCTTGGCATGAAGGGGAAAATTCCGTTCGTCGAAATCGCCATCGGCGACACCGACATCTGGGCGGTCGGTCCTGATGCGGCGACCGGAACGTTCACCAAGCTGTGGGATCACACCAACCCGGACAATCCGCCCGAGGAAAAGGCCTTCGCCGCGGCATATCTGAAGAAATACGCCAAGCCGGCCGCCGACAAGGCCTGGATGGGCTGGATCACCGCGCGTTCCCTGTTCGAATCGATCGACGCGGCGAACTCGACCGACCCGATGGCGATCGTTGAGGGTCTGGAAGCCTGGAAAGTCCAGTCCGGCGCGACGTCGTACAACTACCGCAAGTTCGACCACCAGATGCTGCTGCGCAACCTGGCGGTGACCGTGAAGCCGAAGATCACTGACAAGTGGGACTACTTCGACGTCGCCGCGACGCTGCCCGCGGACCCGGCCGATCTCGACAAGGTGTTCGGCACGCAAGAGGAAATCGGCTGCAAGATGGGCTGACGATTCCGGGCCAGGCACAGACATGCTGGAAATATTACTCTCCCAGGTGGTCAGCGGCCTGGTGCTGGGCGGCCTGTATGTGCTGATCGCGATCGGACTTTCGATCATCTTCGGCCTGCTGGGTATCGTCAATTTCGCCCATGGCACGTTCTTCACGCTGGGTGCCTACTTCGCACTGACACTCTATCAATACTTCGGCTGGCCGGCGGTGGTGCTGGCGCCGGTTCTGGTGGGCGCGGTCGGGATGGTGGCGGAACGGCTGCTGATCCGCCGCCTGTATGACAAGGAGCCGCTGATCAGCCTGATCGTGACATTCGCGCTGGCGCTGCTGATCGAGGCCTCGGTGCGGCTGATCTACGGCGGCATCGGCCAGCCGTTCAGCCCGCCGCCGCTGCTGGCCGGGTTCCTGATCTGGGGGCCGATCCTGATCACCAAATACCGCTTTTCGGTCCTGCTGACGACCGCGGCGCTGCTGCTGCTGCTGTGGCTGTTCCTGGAGAAGACGCCGTTCGGGCGCATTCTGCGGGCGGGATCGCGTGACCCGGAGATGGTAGGGCTGCTGGGGATCAATCTGCCGCGGGTGCTGACCTGGGTGTTCGGGCTGGGCTGCGCGATCTCCGGCATTGCCGGGGTGCTGGCGGCGCCGCTGTGGACGATCACCCCGGCGATGGCGACCAACGCGATCATGCCGGCCTTCGTGGTGGTGGCGATCGGCGGACTGGGATCGTTCGCCGGCGCCGTCATCGCCGGGCTGATGGTGGGGGTGGTGATTGCGCTGACCATCCAGTTCTACCCGTCGGCCTCGGGCGCGGTGATGTATGTGTTCATGGCGTTGATGCTGCTGCTGCGCCCGCGCGGCCTGCTGGGTGAGCGGTGGGAGCGGTTTGAATGACCGCAATGTTGCGCCATCCGGTGCTGCTGGTCTTCGTCGTGCTGGTGGCGCTGACCGGCGTTTGGCACCTGATCGGCGCGCCGATCGGGCTGATCACCCAGATCGCGATCTACACGTTGTATGGCGCCGGCGTTTGCATGCTGGTGAGCTATACCGGGCTGGTGCCGTTCGGCGCCTCGGTGTTCTTTGGTTGCGCGAGTTATGCGGCGGCGTTCGTGATGCTGCGCGGCGCCCCGAATGAGATCGTCGCGCTGGTGTTCTGCGTGGCGTTCTCGCTGGTGCTGGCGGCCGTCATTGCGCTGATCATTCTGCGCCGGCGTGGGCTGTATTTTTCGCTGCTGACGCTGGCGTTCTCGCAGATCGCGTTCGAGATCGCCTACAAATGGACCGACGTGACGGGCGGCGAGAACGGCGTGCAGGGTGTGCCTCGGCCGCTGTTCAGCAGTGCGACGTCGTTCCATGCGTTTGCCGTGGTGACGGTGTGCCTGGGGATCGGGCTGCTGTGGCGGATCGCGCATTCGCCGTTCGGGCGGTCGCTGCAGGCGCTGCGCGACAATGAGCAGCGGGTGCAAAGCCTGGGCTACGACACGTTTCGGTTAAAGTTCGTGTCGTTCGTGATCATGGGCGGCGTCGTCGGTTACGCCGGCGGGCTGCTGGCGTTCATGCTGAACGGCGCCTACGCCGACAATCTGAGCTGGCAGCACGCCGGCGACGCCTTGCTGATGGCGGTGCTGGGCGGGGTGCACCACTTCCTGGGGCCGCTGTGGGGGGCGATCGCGTTCATCCTGTTGGAGGACCGGCTGTCGGCGATCACTGAAAGCTGGTGGCTGATCTTTGCGCCGATCGTGATTCTGTTCGCGCTGGCCTCGCCGGAGGGGATGCAGGGGCTGGTGTTCCGGCTGATGCGGCGCGGGGACTGGACGCTGACGCGGCGCGGGATTCCGCCTCGGCCGGCGGTGATCGCGCCATTCCGCGGCGGCGGGGCGGCGCTGGACCCGGCGGTGCCGATCCTGACGGTGACCGGGCTGAACAAGCGGTTCGGTTCGCTGGTGGTGGCGACCGATCTGAATTTGCAGGTGTTTCCGTGCAGGCTGCACAGTTTCATCGGGCCGAACGGGGCGGGCAAGACGACGTTCTTCAACATGCTGACGGGGATATTGCGGCCGAACGCCGGCAGCATCGTGTTCGACGGGCACGACATCACGGCGTTGCCGATGCACAAGCGTATCCGCCTTGGACTGTCTCGGTCGTTCCAAATTCTGAGCGTGTTTCCCAATCTGACGGCGTTCGAGAATGTCCGGGTCGCCGTGCAGGCGCAGGATCCTCGGCGGTGGGGCCTGTGGCGGGATGCTTACGGGTATGACGACCTGAACGCGCGCACCTGGTCGCTGCTGGCGGCGGTGGGGCTGGAGGATCGGGCGGCGGCATCCTGTGCGGCGCTGGGCCACGGGCAGCGGCGGCTGCTGGAGATCGCCATCTCGCTGGCCACCGATGCCAAACTGCTGCTGCTGGATGAGCCGCTGGCCGGGCTGGCGGAGGCGGACCGGCAGGTGGT
>Ga0302320_10027091_pt1 | contig 11062 bp, 7 predicted proteins | sample Bog_T0_3_FD_202130 | JGI IMG/M metagenome (GOLD analysis project Ga0302320, IMG submission 202130) | Peat permafrost microbial communities from Stordalen Mire near Abisko, Sweden - Bog_T0_3 | ecosystem: Environmental > Terrestrial > Soil > Wetlands > Peat | place: Sweden: Abisko, Stordalen Mire... | reverse complement strand
AGAAACCGGTAATTTCCTGCAGAATCAGAAGCCGTCGCCTTTGTGGCTCCCGTTGCCGTGTTGACTAGATTGACTTGCGCTTTGGCTACATTAGCCCCTGATGTGTCTTGAACAGTCCCCTGGATGCTCGCCGTAAACTGCCCGCGGGCGGGAACAACCCAGAAAACCAACAAAGAACACACAAAAGTCGCAACAAACGATACCTTACGTTGCACCATTGCTTCCTCCTGTACTCAGTCGATCAAGAGATGCTTCTTGGCAATCCGTTTTTTTCATGGTTGAGGGAAAACGTTTCCCCGGATCAACTAAGCTTTTACTTAGACTGCGGATGAAGTGTCAATGGGTTCTTTGTCCTACTGCTGTAACCTGCAGAACATAAAGGTAGGTTAGCGCTTCCAGCCCCTGTTCGGCACTCGACCCACACCTTCTCTGATGGTCACAAGCTGGTTCGCAGGGATTTGCTGAAATCGCTCATGCAGGCCGTTGGGCCAGTAGATATCCAATGTGGCTTCTGTTGAAGTCCCTAGACCAAAATGCAGCCGGGGATCGTTGCAGGAGTAATAGCTGGACTGACTTACCAGCGCCTGAGCCTGCACCTTATTGCCGTAATGGGCTAGGATCCGTGCTCCGATTGCACTGCGGTTCGACTTCACACCCTCAAGCTTAATCTTCAACCAGTTCTGGCTGACCTTCAGATCGTTTCGCAACAGAGAGGGTGGTTGATTCATATTGACTATCAAGACATCGATATCGCCGTCGTTGTCGAAGTCGCCAAAAGCACAGCCCCGGCTGCTATGGGCCGCCATAATACCATCGCCCGCTTGCGATTCCAGTTCCTCGAAAGTACCATTCCCCAGGTTGCGAAACAGAACGCGTGGAGTCATGTACGGATATTGCGGCAGCTTCTTCTCGACCTCCGGATATACGCTGCCTGTTACAAAAAACACGTCCGGATAGCCGTCATTATCCAGATCGAAAATCCCGGCACCCCAGCTTGTAAAACGAGTCTCCACTCCAATCTTCGCCGCGCGGCTCACCTCATCGAAATTCCCTTTCCCGTCATTGCGATAAAAGCCGCTCGTATCGCTGACAAAGTGTGTCTTGAACAGATCCAGATGTCCGTCGAGGTTATAGTCTCCAATGCCGACGCCCATACCAGCCTGTTCCATTCCATCGTCACTTAATGCAACTCCTCGAGTCACGCCTTCTTCACGAAATGTTCCGTCATGATTGTTCATAAACAACAGGCTGGGAGTTGAATCACACGCAACAAAGATATCGGGCCAGCCATCCTCATCAAAATCGGCCGCTACGACGGTCATTCCATAGCTCTCAGTTGCAATATCAATGCCGGCCTGCTTGGTAACGTCTGTGAAGGTGCCGTTGCCATTGTTGCGGAAGAGAGAGTGTCGCCCGGTAGGCAGCCCGCGCGGTCCGCAATTGACCGGGACCCCTTTAAAATTGCAGGTGGAGTTCTCGCCGGGGACTGGGGCATGCTCGAATGAAAAGCGAATGTAGTTCGAGACGAAAAGATCGAGGTGGCCGTCGCGGTTGTAATCGACCCACGCACATCCCGCCCCCCATCGCGCAGGACCAGCCTCCCAAAGACCCGCCTCTTTCGTTACGTCGGTGAAGGTTCCGTTGCCATTGTTTCTGTAAAGGCGATTTTGGCCAAAGTATGTACAAAAGATATCGTCGAAGCCGTCGTTGTTATAGTCGCCGACGCATACACCATTTGCCCATCCGACAGCCTTCAACCCTGACTTCTCCGTCACATCCGTAAATGTGCCGTCACGGTTGTTCTTGTAAAGACGATTGGTCGCTTCGGGTGGATTCCCTTCCAGCCGCGTGCCCGAAAGCAGAAAAATATCCATCCAGCCATCGTTGTCGTAGTCGATGAATGCACAACCGCATCCGTTGGCTTCCATGATGTATTTCTTCGATTCAATTCCGCCATAGATGATGGGGGCGTGCAAGCCCGCTTCTTTCGCGACATCGGTGAACTGCGCGTAGAACGGACGACCGGAAGGGGCCGGTTTTTCTTGCGCCGCCATGTTTCGTGTCGCAATTCCCTGCTCTTGCCCCAGGAGCCGCTGGGCAGAAGCACAAAGAGACAGAAGAACAAATGAACGTCGGTCTATTGTCATTAGATATCCTGGCTGGGACTCCTCAATTAGTGAGCTTGAAAGTTTCCTGCTAAAGGTCTACCGCTCCCATGTACTTGGCGCAATCAATTGGACGAGCCCGCCGGAGCAACAATCAGCTTATAACGATTGCGCTCTCCTTCAACTTTGGTTGCGTCCTGGCGCGCCTTGGCCAGCCTCTTCAGTAAATCAGGAATCTCGGCTGTGGTGCCCATTTTACGGAGCGCGATGACAAGATGGTACAGGGCGCCCTGGTCCGACTGATCTTGCTGGAGAACCAACCGGCATTCCTTGGCTGCCAGCGCGTTCTGGCCGGAGTCAAGGTAGTACTTGGCTAACACATTATGCGCAGCTGTGAGTGAAGGCTGCAAAGTTACAGCTCGCTTTGCGGAATCGAGGCCCTGCTCAAACTCGGGTGAGCCCGGTTCCGGGGACTTCTGCGATATGATTGCAGCCTGCAGGTACCTGAGGAACGCATCGTCTGGTTGCTTTGCAAGTTTAGCTCGGACTGTTGCGAGTGCCCGATCTGGATCGTTCTGATTCTGCTCCTCTGCAAGCATGCCTTGTGCCGCCCCGCTCATTCCTTGTTTCGGATCGAGTTGCTCCGCCTTATCAAAATCGGCCTGCGCCTTTTCATAATCTGCGAGCTGTACATAAAGCACACCTCTTGCCAGGTACAGTTGAGCCGCTGCAGGTTGGAGCTTGAGCCCGGCATTGATCATCTCAACGCCGGTTTGAAACGACTGGTGATCCATCGCGATCTGGGCGAAATCCACGTACAAGGCGGTTTGGAGCGGGTCTTTTACAATCGCATCTCGCAGTATCTTGACTGCACTTGGCGTGTCCTTATTCGCCTCGTAAATAGCCGCTGCCAACCGCATTGTGCTGACCTCGGGAGACGCATCCAGGAGTGGCCCCACCGTAGCCAGAGCCTCCTGTGGTTTTCCCGCTGCGAGTTGAACCGCTGCCAGACCTTGTCTGTATCTGGGCTCGTTTGGCTCTGTTTTCATCAGCTGCTCGAAGACCTGAATGGCCTTTTCAGTCTGCTCGAGCTTCAACAGGCAAATACCATAACCTTGCAATGCGTCCGGCTGTGAATCCAACATATTCTCAATCACGGAAAAGTGCTGAACTGCCGTGGCACAATCGCCATTCTTTGCCGCCAGGACGGCCAGCATTGCATGGGACGTCGAGTCATCTGGACGCAGCTTCAAAACATGCTCGAGCAAGGGAATTGCGTCTGCGCTTCCAGTTTCATATTGCAGCTGAGCTGCACCTTCCAACGCAGGCAGATAGTCCGGCGAAATCCTCAACGCATGTTCGTAGGCCGCAAGTGCGGATTTGGAATCTCCTGCCCCGGAATATGCCAAGCCCTGAAGCATCCAAAGTTGAGGATTGTTGGGAGACTCCTGGAGTGCTGAATGCAGCGATTCCAAGGCCTGTTGGAAATCCCTGCTGCGAAGAGCCGAGGTAATCGACTGAAGTCGCTCGTTCGCAGTCTGACCGAATATCCAGCCTTGCAGAAAAAGAACAAGTATGACCAGGAGAACTCTGCTAAAAAGAGAATTGGCCTTCATGGATTCTCGCATCTTATCTCATTCTTCCTTTAAATACAGGCTTGCCGGGGCATCTGTGTCAATGAAATTGTTCGTGTTACTTGGAGGCAAGAAGCCCATTCCCTTTGCACGCCCCTAATCTTGGTCTTCAATTGGCTCGAGTCACAGTCAATTCCATTGACGTTCTTTCGCCTACGGTTGCGAGCGCGCCTGTTTGGACGCACACTCTTTCATCGCCCTGTCAACTTCTCTGTCCGCGCTCGCCGCGAGGAGCTTCTGCCCATAAGCATCGGCCGCTTTGCAGTCGGAACTTGCTATTGCGACGTTGAATTGCTCTCGATAATACGACTGCAGCTGGAAAGTGATCTCGAGTTCGGCAGGATCGGGTGTGAGAGGATCAATCTCGTGTGCCTCTCTCAGATGTTTCATTCCCTCAGATGTCTTTCCCTGCATCGTCAAGGCCGCTCCAAGATTGTTATGTGCTGAGGCATTTCGAGGGTCTATTTCAAGAACCCTTCTCCATTCAGCAATTGCCTCGTCAATCTTGCCCTGTGCAGCGAAATCAGAAGCAATATCTAAAAGACGGTAGGACTCGGCTGCCGGAACATCGATTCTCATCAACCCATTTGAAGGTATATTCACAAACTCCGGAATGTTGACCGCCCGGTTCGCGGCGGTCGCGTTGTCGATCAAGACAGCGGGACTGGAGTTGCCTTCCTTATCCAGGTGAGTCAGAAACATCTGCGTGTAAGGTGAACGGCTCTTAGATGAGAAAACCATCCAACGGCCATTGGGAGAGAAGCTGTGCCAGGAATTCATCAGCGGCGTATTGCAACGAAGCCGGCGGGCCACTCCGCCCTCAAAGGGAACTATATACAGTTGGCTGTCAGGACGCATCAACTCTGCATTTCGGCTTTGCACGAAAACGATCCAGCGGCCATCAGGAGAGACCTTTGGAAAACTGTTGCTCATACCGTTGTTGGAGGCGCCTTCAATCGGTACGGCGACACCGCCCTTGCCGCCGTTAAAGGGGATTCGATAAAGGTCGTACTTGATTTGAGTTTCCTCTGGATCGTTCGCATGCCTGGGTAACGTCTGGCCTGGCGTCTCAGGAGCCCGCGCCTCAGCCCGCGCAAAGACCACGAACTTGCCGTCGGGGCTCCATACCGCATTGGTTTGCACGAAACGCTCATCGTCGGCACCAGGCAAAGGTTGCTTTTTCCCCGTGACCCGGTCGTACCAGGCCAGGATTCCGCGCGTTGGATAAAAGACCTGGAGGAAACGGTAGTCCTGGAAGTTCACGAGGAAGTAGCTCTTGCCAAGTTGCGCTCTCAAGTCCCGCAACATGGTCACGATATACCTTCCATCAGGTGACACCTGGGACATGAAGCCGATTCTGGATGGCGAAGCCGTATTGTCCTTGATAGAACTCCAGGAGATCACGTCCTGATTTCGCAAAGTCATCTGCGGCTTGATTGAAGTGAGTGCATAGAGCCCCTTGTCGTTTGCGGGACCATCGATATCCATTCCGAACGTCTTTCCGTCGAGTGAGAATGAATGGCAATTGGCGCAGGTGTGCATGCCGGTGAGCAGCAGACGGCTAGTGGGTTGGCCGATATCGCGGAGGCGCCAGGCCAAAAGAGGCAGATCTTGTTTGGCTAGAGGCTGGATCACCCCCTTTTCCCCCTTGGACGGAATCAACGGCACGTCGCGATAGAAGATTGGCGCTTTCACCGGATCCTGGGAGGTCTCCATGGTCACGGCGCCGCGAGAGACCGCTGCCCCCGGGTGCCCGGTCTGGACCCCCGTGATCGTAATAGTAGCTGTGCGCTCTCTTGAGTGCAGCTTGATTGCCTGCCAGGCCTCCGCTGTCGGAGTCCAGGCATGCGCAGTAGCTTGCCGCGGCGTGAGCGCGGGCGGTTCATTGCTTGAGGAGACGCAGCGAGGGTCGATCTCACCTATGCGAAGATGCATTCCTGGGGACTGGAAATGTATTTCCGGCGAACCGTCGCTGAATGAAACCTCAATCATCCACGACACGGCGGCATTCGATTCGTCATGCCAGATGAAAGTTGGAGGTGTGATCTCCGGCGGAAAGATCGACCCACTTTCCGGATAGTCCACTGAAATCCCACCGAGATCGGTGTGAGTTTGGGCGAAGACGAACCCTCCATTGCGCGTGCAGCAGTGAATGACGCTCCACGCAACAACCGTGACTGTGCCAATTGCCAGCAACGCTTTCGCATTGCGCATCGCTGCCGCGCCTTTTATGAGAGCCAATCCCTGCTTCAAACCATAACGCGCCGGTTCCGTTTGCATCTGTCCTCCAGGTTGCCCATGATCTTGGCTGGCCCGATCATTTGTGCAACCGGCATTGTTGGTGAGACGCGGCTGATAACTAGCATGCCGGGCCACCTTGCACTCTGCATCAAGGATGCTTCGCGACTATCGCATCGAATCTCATACGTCCTGAACTGCCCCGTCCATCTCTTTGCCGGATTGGACGAATTGCACTAGCCTCCTGCAAGCCGATACGCGCAGTATAATTGCGCGGCAGTCTGCTTCGTGAATCGGAATCATACCAGCGTCTTTCGGACATCCTCTATATAGGACAGATGACCCATACTTGCCGGAGACGATAACCGTTAATCAGCTTGTGTAACATGGTCGAGCGATGTATGAACGAAGCAGCAGGAAGTCACGTGATGATGAGGCGAAGGGATTCTCGGAAGATTCGTCGCATTCCGGTTTGGGTACTTTCAAGGTCTTTTGCGGGGCTCTTGCTGTTCAGCACGCTTTCCGGTCTCGGCTGCAAGCGGGCTCCCCTGACGGTGGCTGTCATTCCACGTACATGCGGAACTGCGCTTTGGGAGCCGGAACATGCAGGTGCTGCCGCAGTTGCGCGCTCAGTAGGGCTGAATCTCTACTGGAATGCCCCCATGCGAGATGATGATATGCAGACGCAGATTTCTCTGGTCGAGAAATCCGTCGATCGAGGAATGGCTGGAATCATAGTCTCGCCAATCCAAACGCTCCCCATGCGAACTCCCATCCGCAGAGTTCTTACGCAAGGAGTTCCGGTCGTCGTCATTGACACGGAACTTGGCATTCCATCCGGCCCCAAACTCAGTTATGTATTGAACGATGAGCGAGTCGGAGGACAGATTGCCGCACGCAGAATTGGCCTGATCCTTCAGGGAAAGGGCAACATCGCCATCGTGGGTATCGAGCCGGAGCTCAAGAGCAGTACATTGCGAGAGCGAAGCTTTGAGTCCACACTCAGCCGTGAATTCCCGGGAATTCACGTTGTCGCCCGCAGACTTGGCCTCGCAAGCGTGCCCCAGGAACAGCACAATGCCGAAGAGCTTCTTGCCGGCAGCGACTCACTGGACGCCATTGTGGCACTCTCGCTTGCCTCAACTCGGGGAACTTACTACGCCCTCGCTGAGTCTGCAAAGGTTGGCTCGATCAAGCTTGTGGGATTTGACCAGGACCTTATCCCCCCCATCCGGAACGGAGGTATTGATTCTGTCGTTGTGCAGAATACCTTTGAGATCGGCCGCATTGCGATGGAACTTATGAACCGAGAGATCCACGGAACGTCCGGTTCCGCAGAGGTTTATGTCCAACCGGTCCTGATGACCCGCGAAAACGTGGACTCGGCCGAGATACGTCAGATCGAGGATCTGTCGTGGTGGCCACCTCAATGAGCCGCGCGATCGCAAGACGCAGTCTGATCCTCGCTCTGCTCACAGCGGCGGTCCTGGCTTTACTGGTTATTGCTGTAATTGTGTATCGATCGTTCTTGCGCAGAGGACCGACGCAACACCAAGTCATTTCGCTCGAGAAACAGGATGATTGGCAGGCATTCGGCGGCGCTTGGCAATATGCGGACGGCGTCATGACCAATAACTCCGACGAGCGCGGAGCTAAGTTGATGACTGGCCCCGAATACTGGACCAACTACTCGGTTGAAGCTGACGTGCTTTTGCTCGGGCAATATGGCGATGCCGGGTTGATCATTCGCGCAAGCGACGAAGAAACGGGAGTAGATGCATACCACGGCTACATGGCTGGGTTGCGCGACCTTGATAACACTCTGATGATGGGTCGGGCTGACTATGGGTGGAAAGAATACGCTGCCAAGTCCGTTTCGCCCCGCGTCTACGCACAACAGTGGTATCACCTCAAGTTCCTGGCCTTTGCTTGCGATTTCGCTGTAAGCGCTACGTCTCAAAAAGGTGAAACAACCACAATCGCAATTCGGGATCCTGGCTGCATAACCTCCGGACGAATTGGCCTCAAGTCCTACAACACCGGAGCGCAGTGGAGAAATGTCGAAATTCGGCCGGCTACGCAACTCGACCTGACTGCGATGATTGGTGATCAACAGCCTCAATTGGCGGTGCCGAGCCACATTCCATCCGGAATGGAGCCTGCTCCCTATAATCGGTTTCTCGAACCTATTGAGCGTGAACTCCAGGCACACCGTTCAGACGTTGACGTGCAGGCAATCAGCAACCTTCGACTCTTATCCTCGGATGTGTCCAACTCCGTGAAAGTCCAGGGAGTCGTTACGCTTACCTCGCCAATGCTATACATACAGGACTCGACAGGAGGACTTGCGATTTCCAGCAGTCACCCACATGCCCCGTTGCAGATTGGGGATGAGATTGAAGTCAGAGGGGATTCATATTTGCATGATTTCAGCTCGGAGCTTCGCAATGCCGACATCCATCTGCTCTGGTCCCACACCCCGGTCTCTCCAGTCGCAGTTGCAGCATCACAGGCAGCGACCGGAGCTTTTGATGCGCAATATGTGGAAGTACAGGGGAGACTTGCAGAGAAACGCGACGATGGCAATGGAACGGAGACCCTGACGTTGGAGGATGAGAGCCAGTCGTTCACTGCCGTGGTGAATGGGCTTGGGCGCTCGCCTCATCTTAATTCGCTCAAAGAGAAAAGTAAGTTGCGATTGCGAGGAATCTGCGTCGTCGATTCCAGGTACACTCATGACCTGACCGCGTTTGCACTCCTTCTGCCGTCCTCAGGCGATATTGAAGTTCTTGAGGGCCCACCATGGTGGAGCCCGGCTCACATTCTTGAACTCGTGATCTGCATATTCCTTCTACCCTTCGCCGGGATGACGGCGTTCTTCTTTGTCGAGCGCTGGCGTATGCAGGCGGTCCTTGACGAGCGGCAACGCCTGGCTCATGAGATGCACGACACACTTGCCCAGAGCTTTGCTGGTCTCGGCTTTCAACTCCAGGCAGTGCGCGATGACATGCAAGACGGAATCGATATCATGCCTCAACTCGAAGTCGCACAGGATATGGTTCGCACTAGTCATGACGAGGCGCGTCGCAGCATTTCGGCGTTGCGCCCGGAGCATCTGGAGTCTGTTGGGTTGTTATCAGCGCTCGAAGTGTGTGCTCGTCGCACGATTTCTAATAGCTCTTCCATCGAAATAACAACCACAACTTCAGGGACTATGCAGAATATTCCGCTGCGCGTCTCAGACACACTGCTTCGAATCGGTTACGAGGCGATTGCTAATGCAATCCGCCATGCCCATTGTTCGCGGCTGAATATCACACTTGCGTATGGAAAGTCCACGGTGGAGATGATTGTTGAAGACGACGGAGCGGGGTTCGTCGTTTCAAGCGATTCGGCGGGATTTGGCATTCGGGGAATGCACAAACGCGCGGAGAACATATCGGCGCATTTCAGGGTCGACAGTGCGCCCGGAGAAGGAACTGCGGTTCACGTTTTAGCTCCATTACCGCCCACTTTCCTTAAAACGCTCTCGCACAAATGGATGATTCGGCTACAAATGAGGAAGATGCATGACAAAAGCACCAGAGTCTAGAGCAGTCATTCGAGTTCTAATCGTTGACGACCACCCAGTTGTTCGCGCCGGATTGGCTTCACTCCTTCGGAGGCAAGTCGGGCTAAAGCTGGCGGGAGCAGCACATTCCGCGGAAGAAGCGATAGAAATACTTAAGCGCACTTCTGTCGAAGTCATGCTGTTGGATTTGCGCATGCCGAGTATCAACGGCATCGATCTGCTGAATATTCTAAAGACAAATGAGCACCAACCTAAGGTAATCATTCTGTCAAGCTACGAGTACGAAGAAGAGATCTACCAGGCAATTAAAGCAGGCGCGCGGGGCTACCTTTCCAAGAATGCGCCGCGTGAAGAGATAGTGGTCGCTATTGAGACAGTCGTCGCTGGAGGCACCTTTTTCCCTGAGCGCATCAGCAAGTGGATCGAGGAGCGGGAAGCTCGATCGGGCTTGAGCGCCCGGGAAATTGAAATCCTAAATATGGTCGCAAAAGGGCTCACAAACAAGGAGATCGCCGGGGTTCTTCAAATCAGTTTTTATACGGTACGCAATCATGTAAACCACATCAGCTCCAAGCTTCAAGTAGCGGACCGAACGGAGGCTGCGACAGTCGCCATGCGTCAAGGTATCATCGGCGGTGGATAGGCGATTCCAGTCAGCCACAGGTTCTCCATGCGACCAGATTATGCCGGAGAATTATTCATCGGCCAAGCCATTCGGGCTGCGGAAATGTTAATCATCGGGCAGAATCCAGCCTCTACCTGAAAACTCGGCCACACGATGTTCGGGGTTTCTACCTGTGATTCGGGCACCCAATCTTTCTCGTCGAGCGGTCTTCCCGTGATTTTTCCAGTATTTCCGTTGGCGCTGGTAACAGGAGCACTGTTCACGCAGTATTGCTGTCCCGCGCGCTCAATTTCAAACAAAGCTCGGCACTGAGTATTCACGCAGATGCCAATATCGCGAGGTTGAAGCAACTCTCGCCTAAGTACGCCACAAAGTCTGCCATGAATAAATTTACCGATGTACCCGCGTCTCCGGGTTTGGGGGTCGCGACCGAAGTAGATGCGGACCAGCCATGTGCTCGATCCACGGCGAATGATTTGGCCAAGCTTACGCGTCATTTTTTGTCTCCTAAGAGGGAAATGTGGCACACGTGGCCGCTGCTTAGGGTCGATTCTTACGAGTGAATCTGGATAGGGGAGACCGACGGGGGTTCAGCACCTGCTGTTTGCCTAAAGGCCCGCGGGTTAGCACGCAGTCAGACACACAACCAGGACACTGGAGCGGAGGAGATCGGGTTCTATAGGGATTTGAGAGTGGTGTTACGAATCTAGGAATTCATTTCCAAATTACTGCACCTTGGTCTCTGGCGCATTGGAAGCGATCGACGAGGACTTCGACGGCCAGTCTGAATGCTGGCTCCATTCACGAGCCAAAGTGGCGCTTCTTGCCCGATCCCAGCACACAAGTCGCACACTAGGCGTGGTGGAGGTCATGATTCAAAGGGGGTCTT
>Ga0302320_10027088_pt1 | contig 11063 bp, 8 predicted proteins | sample Bog_T0_3_FD_202130 | JGI IMG/M metagenome (GOLD analysis project Ga0302320, IMG submission 202130) | Peat permafrost microbial communities from Stordalen Mire near Abisko, Sweden - Bog_T0_3 | ecosystem: Environmental > Terrestrial > Soil > Wetlands > Peat | place: Sweden: Abisko, Stordalen Mire... | reverse complement strand
GCTTGCCGAACATATGCTCATTCTTGGCGTCGAAAATCCCAAGGGCGAAAAAACTTACATTGTCGCCGCCTTTCCCAGCGCCTGCGGCAAGACCAATTTTGCCATGATGATCCCGCCGCCCGCTTTCAAGCAAAAGGGTTGGAAAATCTGGACCGTGGGTGACGACATCGCGTGGATCAAGCCGGATGCCCAAGGCCGCTTGTTTGCCATCAATCCCGAGGCCGGCTTTTTTGGCGTGGCCCCGGGCACCGGCCAGCGCACCAATCCCAATGCCATGGCCGCCCTGTCAAAAAACACCATTTTCACCAATGTCGCCCTCACCGACGAAGGTGGGGTTTGGTGGGAAGGCATGACCGATGAACCGCCCAAGCACGCCATTGACTGGCAGGGCAGGGAATGGTCTCCGGAAATCGCCAAACAGACCGGCGCCAAGGCCGCCCATGCCAACGCTCGGTTTACCGCCCCGGCCAGCCAATGTCCCACCATCGATTCGGATTGGGAAAAGCCCGAGGGCGTGCCCATCAGCGCCATTGTCTTCGGCGGACGTCGCGCCACCACGCTGCCGCTCGTCTATCAGGCCTTTAATTGGTCCAGTGGCGTTTATACCGGCGCCACCATGGGATCGGAAATGACCGCCGCCGCCGCCGGTACCATCGGCAAGGTGCGCCGCGATCCGATGGCCATGCTTCCGTTTTGCGGCTACCACATGGGTGAGTATTTCCGCCACTGGATCACGATCCAGCGCAGCCTCTCCGAAACTCCGAAGATTTTTCACGTTAATTGGTTCCGCAAAGGTGCCGATGGCAAGTTTCTCTGGCCCGGCTTTGGCGAGAACCTCCGTGTGCTCAAATGGATCGTCGACCGCGTCCACGGCCGCGCCCTCGGAAAAGAAACACCCATTGGCTGGATGCCGCGCTACGAGGACATCGACTGGACTGGGTTGAAATTTCCCAAGGCCAAATTCGATGAATTGCAAACCTTTGACCGCGCCGCCTGGCGCACCGAGATCATTGGCCAGGAGGAATTCTTCTTCGATCTCCACGATCGCCTCCCCAAGGAACTCATCTACGAGCGCGAGTTATTGATCTGCCGGATGTAACCGTCGGGGGCGCCGTTAATGGCGAATTAAAGCCATTTTATATCTCTTTTCGCCATAAGTGGCGAGTTAAATGCTTTGTTATTTATCGTCATACATGACGAATAAATTGACAAATATATTATTAATCATCATAAATGACGCATTATGAAGATTGAAAAGCAAGCCACGGATGACGGTGTGCTGGCCGAGTTAGGCGGCCGGCTGGCCAAAATCAGGCTTGACCGTAATTTTACCCAGGCCCAATTGGCGGAACAGGCTGGCGTTTCGAAGCGTACGGTCGAACGGCTGGAAGCCGGGGCGGTGGCGACGCAGTTGTCTGGTTTCATCCGTGTGTGCCGCGTGCTTGGTCTGTTGGAGCGATTCGATCTATTGCTGCCGGAACCGGTGCCCGGCCCCATGGCTCAATTGAAACTTGCCGGCCGGAAACGTCGGCGGGCTTCTGCTCCCCGGATTGCCAAACCTTCCACCCCAAAATGGCAATGGGGGAATGAAGCATGACCTTGGCCGAAGTAAAGCTCTGGGGCCGAACCATCGGGGCGGTGACGTTGGAGGATGGAGCCAGCCATGCCGCGTTCCAGTACGATCCGGCGTTTGCCCGGAGCGGCATCCAGGTTTCGCCCATCAGCATGCCGTCGAGCGACCGTGTGTATATATTTCCAGAATTGCCGCTCCAGACGTTTCACGGCCTGCCCGGATTGCTCGCGGATTCCTTGCCTGACCGTTTCGGTAACGCCCTGATTGATGCGTGGCTTGCCACCCAAGGGCGACGACCGGAAAGTTTCAACGCCGTGGAGCGGCTCTGTTATATCGGTACGCGTGGTATGGGTGCCATCGAATTTGCACCCGCCACGGGGCCGAAGCCGCAGCGGACCAAAAAAATCGAGATCGATGCCCTCGTCAGGCTGGCCTCCGAAATTCTAAGCCACCGCAAAAACTTGCAGGCCACCTTTGCCGCTGCCAGCCGGAAGAATGCCTTGAGCGATATTTTGCGCGTCGGCACCTCCGCCGGGGGAGCGAGGGCCAAAGCTGTCATTGCCTGGAACCGCGATACCAACGAAGTGCGTTCGGGGCAGGTCGAAGCCGGCAAGGGATTCGATTACTGGCTGCTGAAATTCGATGGCGTGACCGGCAACAAGGATAAGGAACTTGAAGACCCCAAAGGCTACGGCGCGATCGAATTTGCTTACTTCCTCATGGCGCGGGCGGCGGGTGTGACTATGAACGAGTGCCGTCTGCTTGAGGAAAATGGGCGCCGGCATTTTATGACCAGGCGATTCGACCGGATCGAGGGCGGTGCCAAATTACATATGCAGTCACTTTGTGCGCTGGCGCATTATGATTTCAATCAGGCGGGCGTTTATTCTTATGAACAGGCATTGCTGGTCATCCGCCAATTGAATCTGCCCATGTCGTCAGTGGAAGAACAGTTCCGGCGAATGACCTTCAATATTTTCGCCCGCAATCAGGATGATCACGTCAAGAACATTGCCTTCCTGATGGACAAGTCCCGAAGCTGGTCGCTCGCCCCCGCCTTTGATGTGACCTACAGCCACAATCCGGCCGGCGATTGGACTGCCACCCATCAAATGTCCATGAACGGGAAGCGCGATGGTTTTACCCTGGCGGATTTTAGCGCCTGCGCAAGGAGCGCACTGATGAAACGCGGCCGCGCCGAAGCCATCATCGAGGAGGTTCGTGCCGCCGTCGCAAATTGGCCGGATTACGCCGCGCAGGCCGGGGTCTCAACCAACTGGCGAAAAGAAATTCAGCAAAAGCTTCGACTGACTCTGCCTGCCGCTTAAGCTTCGACTCGTTGGGCAACTTGATTCAGGTGCACTTTTACCATGAATAATGCACCGTGTAAGTCACTACTTTTTCTTCATCCGGCTTGACGGGCACCCGAAATTCAATCGTCTGCGAGTCGGTCTTGGTAAAATCATCCGACTTGTCGGTGATGTCCCAATTGCTCCAGCGGTAAAGATGTTCCACCACCCGGATCGTCACCGGTTCCGACTTCTTGCGGTTGCGCAATTTAATTTGAAAGGATTCATCCAGCCATTTGTTGTCCGAGTCCAGATGGAAGTTCGTCTGTTTGCGTTCGCCCACCAGGTCGAAGGAATTTCCGGTTGTCACCCGGATAGTTTCGTTGCGTGGAGTATGATCGATCGTGTTTTCGCCTACAAACTGCAATTGTCCCCCGTCATCCCGCCGGTAGAATCGTAACTTGCCAGCCGGCAGTGCGATCCCAAGATGATTCGTTTCCGCGTTTACAAATTCACGTTGCACCACAATTTTTTTGTTGTCGCTTTGCCCCCAGTTCTGGTCGGAATTCAAGCCGCCGTAAAAACGGAAATCCTCCGCACCGTCGTAAACATAAATCGTGGGCGCATATAACCGTTCGGCATGGACAAATTCCACCTGTTTCGTCTCGCGATCGTGTAGCGTGGTCGCCCGCGCGATTGAATAGAGATGAAACTCGTCAAACGCTTTTTCGGTTACCGCAGGTTGTGGGGCAGCGCCACCCATCGCCGCCATGGCAAAAATCCGCCGCTCGCCGCCAAATTCTCCCGGAGGCTGGATTTTATTCACATCCCCTGCCATCAATTTGATTGAAGCGTTTTCAAACGTCTTGCCGCAGTTGTTTTCCATTGTGATCCAGCCCACCAGATCCACCAGGTCGCCCCTCTCCGGCGAAACCAGGTTGTAACTCGCGCTCCAGTTCATCCCTTCCGTCACATAACCCACCTCCGCGTCAAACGTTCCGTCCTTGTCTGATTGCAAAAGCCAGTTCAGCGTCGGTTTCAGCACGGTGTCATCGCCAAGATCCGGAAACAACGGTTGCCCGGGCAAAAAAAATTGCAGTTTGCCGTTCACCTCAATAATCGGTTGCTGCGCCTCGCCGCCGGGCACATAACCGCTCCGTACGATTTTGCCGGGGATCAACTCCGTGACCTGCGTATTGTCCCTTGTCCGCACATTTTGGAAATCAATCGTCTTGCCCTCGAAGAGCGAGAGCAGTAATTCTTGCGTTACCGGATCGTTGCGATAATTCTGCTCGAGGATCTGCAGCGAATGTTCGCCGCTCGGATCGCGCAGGATGACCGAGTCCGGCTCCAGTTGAGCGGTCGCGCCGGAATAACGCACCTCATTCACGCCTGCCTTTAAGTCCAACGGCACGGAATCCCGAACCACGGCGAAGTTTTGATTGTAGATGGTGAGGGACGGATCGGCGGCAACCGACAAAGCCATCGTTCCGGCCGACAAGATGAGGCTAATTGTTTTTTTCATAAGGGGAAACCAGTTGAACGGTTCAGAAGTAAACACCGTCGCTTACTGATAGTTTCCACTAGCTGAGAGGTTCCCGCAAGCTTCCAACGGCTCACTCGGGCGGCTTTCCCAGTCCTTAACCCGCATTATCCATCGGTCGGGACGAGATTTCCAGCATGCGGTCGATCGGCAGACGCGCGCGTTCCAGAATCTCCGCCGGCAATTCCACTCGCGGATAAAGATTCCTCAGGCAATCCCGCACTTTTTGCAAGGTGTTCATTTTCATAAATTTGCATTCGCTGCACCGGCAGTTGTCCGTGGGCGCGCGCATCGCGTCAAAAATCGGCGCGCACAGGAACTCCTTGTCCGGGCACGCTTTCTTCATCCGATGAATAATCCCAGACTCCGTTACGATGATAAACCGCCGCGCCGGATCGTTTTTGCAGAATGTGATCATTTTTTCCGTCGAACAAACCACGTCGGCCAGTTCCCGGACTTCGCGCAGACTTTCCGGATGGACCACGATCTTCGCGTCAGGAAATTGCTTCCGTGCCGCTAAAACCTGGTCCCGCTGGAATTCCACGTGCGCGTAACAATTTCCGCGCCACAACGTCATCGGCCGGCCTGTCTGTTCCATCACCCATTGGCCCAGGTTTTCGTCCGGCACAAACAGCAGGTCCCTGTCTTTTGGAGCTGCCCGGACAATCCGTTCCGCGTTTCCGCTTGTCACGATGACATCGCATAATGCCTTCACTGCCGCACTGCAGTTGATATAGGCAATCGTCCAGAAATTGGGATTCGTTTTCTGCAACGCCTCAAGTTGTGGGGCAGGGCAGCTCTCCTCCAGCGAGCAGCCCGCGTCGCGATCCGGCAGCACCACGATCTTGTGCGGATTTAAAATCTTGGCCGTCTCCGCCATGAAATGAACGCCGCAGAAAACAATGACGTCGGCTTTCGCCTTCGCTGCCTCCTGCGCCAGGCCGAGCGAATCCCCGACAAAATCCGCCACATCCTGGATTTCGGGCACCTGGTAATTGTGAGCGAGGATGACCGCGTTCAGCCGCTTCTTGAGCACGGCAATTTCCTCGGCCAACGGCGTAAACTTCTCGGAAGCCAGTCTGCCGCGCGGTTGGATGTCAGCCAAATCAATCATGATAAAATCTAACTGCCCCGCGCCCCCTCGTCAAACCACGGCCAAACTTCCGTTCACTCCTGGATTTATTCAATAACGCATGAGCCAACAGGACGAGGCTCGGCATTGGCCATCGCCCCGAAACGTACTGCCGGCATCTTGCCGGCAGATCTAACTTAAATAAAAGCTTGGTGTCTTTTTACAAACCAGGCCAGTGGCCCCTTGTCACCTGAATTTCACATAATCCTCGGTTATTCTCCTATGAAGTTCAGCACATAACTGATACCATAAGCCCATGATCCGTCCGCACTCAGTTGGCGGTGATAATTTGGAAGTAACCTGGAATCGTCTGTTCAACTACTTCAGGCTAAAGCTTTTTTACCGCCTGTTTTCCCTGCCTTTTGATCGCGGTAACCGCACCTGCATGTCAATGCGCGTTTCAGGATCAACCCCTAATCACTTATGAAAACACCGAGAATTCGCTTTCTGTTGGCGTTGGTTGCTACTATCTGCCTGCCTTGGGGTGCTTTGGCTGGGGGCACCTGGATCCCATTATCCAACAGTCCTCCAGATTCGGCCGGGCATTTCCTTCTGCTCTCAGATGGCACTGTCCTCGCCGAAAACCTTGGCACCAATTGGGGTCCTGGCTGGTTCCGACTCACACCGGACATTCATGGCAGTTATGCCAATGGCACCTGGTCCTCGATCGCGCCGATGCAGAACGTCCGGCTGGATTTTTCCTCGGTGGTCCTCACCAACGGTGATCTTTTCGTCGCCAGCGGTGAATATGGCCCCGGCACGACCAACGCGGAAATTTACGATCCCGTGTATGGTTCATGGAGTGAGTTGAGCATTCCCGACGGTATTATCACCACCGACAATCAGCCCTATTCGGACGGCCAAAACAGCGCAGGTTTTTCCGATTGCAACGCCATTCTGGTGGGTGGCGGTCAGGTTCTCATGGCCCCAGTTTATCCCGCGAACGCCGGCACAACGGTGATTTATAATCCCGCTGTCAACAGTTGGTCCACCCAAACGCTTGTCCGGGGCTACGACGAGGATGAGGCGTCCTGGGTTAAACTGGCCGATGACAGCGTCCTTGTCATCGACACCAGTTGGCTTGCAGGCGTGCTCAGTACCAATTCCGAGCGATATATTCCCGCTCTCAGCCAGTGGGTTAACGATGGCAGTATCCCGGTCGAGTTGTATGACACCTTTGAGCAGGAGCTGGGTCCAGCCATGCTGCTGCCGAATGGAAATGTGATCTGCTTCGGTGCCTCCGGGCACACCGCGATTTACACGCCTACGGGCACGACGAACCAGGGTAATTGGGTGGCCGGGCCGGATTTTCCCAACACTCAGGGAATGCCCGATGCCCCGGCCGCCATGCTGGTAAATGGAAACATTTTATGTGTCGTGGCACAGGTGGGCACCAACAGTACGGAATGGTATCCCCCGATCAGTTTTTACGAGTATAATTATCTCAGCAACAGTTTCTCCCAGGTTTCTGCGCCTGGAGGCGGCAGCACCTTTGACGATGTCTGCTATCCGACCCTTCTGTTGGATTTACCCGATGGTACGGTACTCTTCGGCCACCGGAGCACGGATTTTTACGTTTATCAACCGGATGGCGTTCCGCTGGCGGAGGCGCAGCCCACGATTATCTCCATCAGCACGAATTCCGATGGTTCGTTGCACCTCACTGGCATCTTGTTTAACGGAATTTCGGCAGGGGCGTCCTATGGCGACGACGAGCAGATGGACAGTAATTTTCCGCTCGTCCGGTTTACGGATGCCCACGGCAACGTCCGTTATGGCCGCACTTATAATTGGACCAGCACTGGCGTTCTCAAGACCAACTTGGTGGTAAGCACCGAATGCACCGTTCCGCTCGGGGTTTCGCAGACGAATACCGTCCAAGTCGTGGTTAACGGCGTTGCCTCGGCGGGTGTGGTAATGAACTTCCCCGCCTTTTACGCGGTGACCAACGACGCGGATGGCGGTCCAGGCTCCCTGCGACAAGCCATTGCCAACAGCATTTCCGGCGCAACCATCGACTTCGCACCTTACCTGTCCGGTTCAACTATCTCAGTCACCAACGGTGAAATGCAATTGAACGGCAACCTCATCGTTGACGCTTCGCCTCTCACCAACGGCATCCGGCTGGACGCCGGTTTTCTCTCTCGAATTTTCAACGTTGCGGGCGGCGCGAGCGTGGTTTTGAACTCACTTACCCTGACGAACGCGCACAGCGATGCCAACGACTGGGGCGGCGCCCTGATTAACAACGGCACGCTCACAGTCTCCAATTGCACAATGGCCGGCGACGCGGTTGATGGCAGCGGGTCTGGCGGAGCCATTGAGAATCTAGGCACGTTGACCTTATGGGGTTGTACTCTTTCTGGGAACATCGCGGGTGATGCTGGCGCCTTGCGTAACGATTCCATCTGCTCGTTGCAGAACTGCACCTTCTACGGCAATGCCTCTTTGAACAACGGGGGCGCCATCGAAAATAATTATGGTGCCACCTTGAACGTTCTTGATTGCACGTGTTACGGCAACAGCACCGCATTTAGCGGCGGCGGAATTGACAATTATCTGAGCCAGCTCAACGTCACCAATTCCATCTTGGCCGCGAACAACGGCGGGGACATATACAGCTGGAGCGGCAGTGCCCTCTCCGCCGGAGGCTCGAATATTGTCCAGTCGTTGGTCGATGACGGCGGCGCGGTCACAGGCTCGGGATCCATCCTGGCGGCCGATCCGCTCCTTGCACCTCTCGGAAATTATGGCGGACCCACCCAAACCATGCCTCCGCTCCCTGGCTCGCCTGCCGTTGACAGCGCGCTTCCCCCCACGCTCAACATCGACCAGCGCGGCTTTCCCCGCCCTCTCGGGCTGGCGCCTGACATCGGCGCGGTGGAGGGAATTTATAATGCCGCCGGGCCGGGCCGTTTAACCGGCCCATCTCGTTTGGGCAATCGATCATTCAAATTCGCCTTCACCAACTACACGGACACATCCTACACCGTGCTGGCCAGCACCAATCTAGCCCTGCCGATGAGCATCTGGTGGAACCTCGGCCCTGCTTTGGAATCCCCCGTCGGCTCCGGCCAGTTCCAGTTCACAGACCTGCAGGCAACCAACAACTCAATCCGCTACTACCGCGTCCGCTCCCCTTGAAGCACTTTAAACCCGGATTTCCCAGATTAACTTTGCAAGCTGAAGTTATTTACTTACAATAAAGCCTCATAAACAAAGGCTTTCCTCTAAGTCCAACCAGCAAAAAGCGGCGAATCCAACGGGTGCAGGCAAAAAAACGGGTCTGCGGATGGCTTTTGATAGTCGTTTGAAGCTGGAGTTTCACGGTCCCAAGATCACGTCTGATGCCGGGTTGTTGGCCTATCGGGAACTGGATGCGGCGCTGGGTCTGACCGATCTGGGTGAAAACTTATTGAGTGATTGGCGGACGGGTAAGAACACGCAGCACTCGATGGTAGCGCAGATGCGGCAGTCCATCTTCAGCCGGTTGGCAGGCTACGAAGACACCAATGATGCCGAACGGCTCGCGGTTGATCCCACGATGCGGCATGTGGTCGGCGGGCGGGCCACGGAACACACGGCCGCTTCGACCAGCCAGATGGGACGCTTCGAAACCGAAGTGCTGACACAACCAGGCAATCTGAAGACATTGACAAAGCTAACTGGGAAGTGGATAGACCGGCTGCGGGAACGTCAGCCGGTGCGGGAACTGATCCTGGACATGGACAGTTCCGTGAGCGAAACCTACGGCGATCGGGAAAGAACTGCGTTCAACGGACATTTCGGCTGCACCTGCTACCACCCCGTGGTGTCCAAAAACTCCAATTCACTGGTTAAGTGGATCACAAAAAGCACGTGATAACTCACCAATCCCCTGCCCGTCCACACCTCCACCGTAAAGAAATCTGTGGCGGCCAGCACTTCCCAATGCGCTTTCATAAACTCCCTCCACGTCATTCCTTGCCGTCGCGCTGGCGCCGGCTCCATTCCCCGCCGCTCTCAACACGTTGGCGATGGTACCCCTGCCCACTTCGTGGCAGAGATTAGCCAAGGTACCCTGAATCCGCGTATACCCCCAGGAGCGGTTTTCCCTCGCCAGTTTCAAGATCAGCTCGGCAATTTCACCCTTGGTTCGTGGCCGTCCCACCTTGCGAAGTCGACTGGAATCATATTTCTGGGCGACCAACCGCGGGTGCCAAGCTAGCAAGGTGTTCGGGGTCACCACGCTGGAGAATCGATCCAGTGCTTTACGCCCCAGCCGCTTGCCTTTGGTGGCCATACGTCGGCGTTATCCATCATTGAACCGCGGTTTCTTGCCCAACAGTTCCTTAAAAACACGGATTTCTTCTTGCAGCTATTCGATCGCGCCCTTTTGATTTCGATTCATCCACCCGGCCAAGCAAAGAAGCAAAAATGCCAATGGATTCATCGCCACAGAATGGCAACGCCAGCTTCAATTCGACAGCGGCTTTTGTCAAATCCAATAAAAAAAGCGACCACTTTGGGCAAATTCGAATATTTGGACACCACGAGGCGCCGATGCCACGCCAGCAACGTGCCAAGCGTGACCAGACTCGCAAATCGACACAGCATCTTTTTATATGCTTCAACAATGACACAAGACGAATTTGACAGCCTTGCAATTTTCGTTGCGGTAGTGGAGGAACTTCGGCAAGAGCCGTTTTTTTCTAAGATATAAGCCGAGTCACTCTTGCTAATTGGTTACGGGGAGCCCAAGTCTACCTATATGAATGATTGCTGTAACCTTGGATAACACAACTAGCCACGTCGGCGGGCTTATTTACAACGCTTTGTTGTTAACCACATTAAGTGCCGCCTCCAAAGATTGGATGCTTACGGGTTTGGTCAGATGAGCCACAAAACCTGAAGCGCGACTGCGCTCCACATCTTCTTGCATCCCGTAGCCAGTCAGTGCAATTCCTTTGATCACTTTATTTCTGTTTAGCTCGGCCATGAGAGCATACCCGTTTCCGTCAGGCAGGCCGATGTCGGATATTACAACGTGAAACATTTGTGCGGCAGCCACAATCCTTGCCTCAGCAACTGAAGCAGCGGTGATAACTTTGTAAGAACGACGCAAGAGCAATTGTGTTAAAGCCATTCGGGTAAGCCCGCTAAGCAATCGCTTGCAATCCTTGGCACTCCCTTTTGGATTCGCGCCCACAGCCAAAGGCACGGATTTAAGCACGAAGGTGGAATGGGGTAATTGCTGCTGGTCTGGAAACTTGGGAATCATCGCGGATATACCATTCACCGTGAAGTTTAGTTCCCGAGAGTGAAAAATGTAATTTACCCTTCCCTAATTCTTTCAGCGGCGAGGGGTACAGGCCGCGTCTGAACGTGTCAGAGGAAGATTGCCAAGGAAGGTGCGGATAACGCAGATTCCGGATGATGGAGCTAAGCTCCTTTTGCTGTATTGCTGCCTTAAACACCTTTTTGTTCCTGAAGGCTATACCCGTGACAATAAAAAATACATCGTTGGGGGAATTAATGCTGTCAGAC
>Ga0302320_10027087_pt1 | contig 11064 bp, 10 predicted proteins | sample Bog_T0_3_FD_202130 | JGI IMG/M metagenome (GOLD analysis project Ga0302320, IMG submission 202130) | Peat permafrost microbial communities from Stordalen Mire near Abisko, Sweden - Bog_T0_3 | ecosystem: Environmental > Terrestrial > Soil > Wetlands > Peat | place: Sweden: Abisko, Stordalen Mire... | reverse complement strand
TGTTTTGCTGGCAGTGCATTGCGCCATCTCTTATAACGATGCAATCTTGATCAGACTTGGCGGCACACGGCCACACGGTGAGAACCATCGGGAGGCCATCACTGCTCTGAAGCGGGCATGCACGGGAGCGAAAATCGAACCACGAGGCATTGCTCAACTTCAGAAGCTGCTGAGTGCAAAAACAGACATCTCCTATGGCGACAAGTCGGTCGATGAAGAACGTATCACTGCTCTCTGCACAGCCGCCCAGCGATTTGTGAGGTGGGCGGAGCAAATCCTGCAATGACGGGAAGGAAGGTTACCCTAATGGCCGTGAAAGAAGAAATTCGTGAATTGACGTTGCGCCAGAGAGAGGGACGCGCAATCAATGCGGTCGCGGAACTGCTGCGCCGGAAACTGTCCGTGCCCAATATTTATTTGGAGCCACCATCTTCTCTGATCTCTGCGGACGTATTGGCAGTGGATCGCGGCGGCGCTGGCGACCTGCACGCCGTAGAGATCAAACTGGCGGGCGACCTCAACCCTTCTGAGGGCCAATGGCGGAAACCTGATGACTTAAAAGAGTTACAAGCAAACCTGAATTCGTGGTATCCGAAGTATAGCGAGAAACTGCAGGGGATACATGAACAGGTAATGTCCATGCCGGCTCACTATCGATACTTGGCAATTCCGGCAGAGAGTTTCGATCTGGCTATTGGAGAACTCATGCGTTTCGGATTGTGGCCCGAAGATGGGATCGGGCGTCTTGGCGTTATCACCATCAAGGAAAAGGGTGAAGAGTCTCCCACCGCCGAAATCGCTGTTGTCCCTGAACGTTTCCGTGTGGACCCAGCAAAGCTCAAGACCATCGAAACCAAGTTTTTGGCTAAGAGCCGTCCGGATATCGAAGTCCGAATTTAGGGATGCTGGTTTCGGGAGTAGAGGCTCATCAGATCGAATCAATCGCCGGAACAGCTTTGCAGATTATTTCCGGCATCCTGCTACCCTGAATTCTGGACGGCCTCGTCAAACAGGCCGTCCCGGAATCAGCCGGGGATAGCCCCCTCCCCCTATTTACCGTGGAACTGTGAAACTGTGAACGGATTCTCTTCCCTTCAGGGGATTTTCCTGACGATCAGGTGGTTTTCATGGCAGGCAAAGGCTTTACCGTCAAGAAGAACTGGGACAACCCAGCCGAGCACGCGATGCCCGCCGAGGCGCGGGTGCCTGCGGAGATGTGCATTGGGCCGGTGGTGGTGTCTCCGGCCACGGTTCTCGCGCCCATGGCTGGAGTCACTGACACCGTCTTCCGGCGCTTCATCCGCCACGCCAGCTTGTTTACCAGGGAACAGGGAACAGGGAACAGGGAACAGACGTGCGTTGACGCCACTGTGACCAACACGCAATCCGGCTGCGGCCTCTTGATGACCGAATTCACCTCCGCTGACGGCCTGGCGCGGATGCGCGAGACCAAGCGCCTGCGCTATCTGACCTTCTACGACGACGAACACCCAATCGGCGCGCAGCTCTTCGGAGCCAATCCGGAGACGCTGGCCGAGGCGGCGCGCATCGTCGAAGAGACCGGCTTCGACCTGGTGGACCTGAATCTGGGCTGCCCGGCCAAGCGCGTCGTCGGCTCCAACGGCGGCTCAGGCCTGCTGCGCGACCTGCCCCGCATTCAGGAGATTTTCAAAGCCGTGCGCAAGGCGGTCACGATCCCCTTCACCGTCAAGTTCCGCCTTGGCTGGAATGACGCCGACATCATCTGCCTGGAACTGGCGCGCATGGCCGAGGCCGAGGGGCTGAACGCTTTGGCGCTGCACGCCCGCACGCGCGAGCAGGGCTACAGCGGACAGGCGCGCTGGGAGTGGATCGCCCGCGTCAAGCAGGCCGTCAAGATTCCGGTCATCGGCAACGGCGACATCCGCACGCCGGAAGACGCCGCGGCGATGGTGGCGCAGACCGGCTGCGATGCGGTGATGATCGGTCGCGCAGCCCCGGCTAATCCATGGATTTTCAGGCAGATTGCGCAATACACGGCCACCGGCAGCTACGAGCGGCCCACCGTGGAAGACCGCTATCGCATGATCCGAGCCTACTTTCAGATGCTGCTGGACGAGGCCGAAGCCACCAAGGATCTGCCCCGCGCCGCGCGGCTGGGCGAGACGGCGGGCAAGATGAAGCAGTTCGCCACCTGGTTCACCCACGGCGTGGCCGGCGGCGCCAAGCTGCGGGCCGCTATCTACCATGCGCGCACCGGGGTTGATGTGCTCTCGCAGGTGGACGCCTTCTTTGCGGCCCAGCTTGCGGCGGGCGCGGAGACGGATGCAGCGGCTGAAGAAGATGAGCTGGCGGAGTTTCCGGAAGATATGCTGAGTTGCAATTAAGTTTTTGTTTTATAGAAACTTATTTCCAAAGTCTGTGTTCATTGGTTCAGGCGGGTCGCGTTTCGCTTCCGCGCCGATGCGGAATTGAAGCCGGCTGGTCCTTGAAAAAAATGATTTCTCAAAACAACGGATAGGCGTATGATTCTTTCGGGATTAAAGTGCGCAATCAAGCGGCTTTCTACCCTTTAGTTGGCTTATTCTCAACCGTGACTTTGAAAGGATGGCCCATGCGTTCTCCCTCCTCATTCATCTATTCCTCGCAAATCTCCCGTAACAATCGCCTGCTGTTAGTTCTTGCCGCGGGGCTGGCCGCTGCCTTCACCACGGGCTGCGGCGGAAACAGTTCAACCAAAGCGAATACACCTACACCTACACCTACATCTAGGCCTGTATGCGTGCCTGCATCTACATCGGAGCATGCTTATGTCTTGACTGGCTATGCAGTTTCGATGTATACCGTCGACTCTTGCACTGGTGCCTTCACGGCGACAACACCGGCTTCCATCGGAACCGGATATTCGTATCCACAGGACGACAACTCCGAACAAATGGTCGTTGACCCTCTGGGCAGGTTTGCCTATGTGGCTAACCTTGTCTCCAATGTCTCCGGCCCGTCTTCCATTTCGATGTACACCATCAGCTCCACTACTGGAGTCCTCACCCCGACCACACCTGCTACTATCCCCACCGGATGGTTTCCCCAGGGAATAGCGATCGACCCGCTGGGACGATTCGTCTACACCGCCAACACCGACGACAGTTCGGTCTCCATGTTCACCATCGACCAGTCCACAGGCGTTCTAACACCGACAGCACCGGCCTCAGTTTCAACATTGATCTCGGGTCAGATGTTGTCTATGCCAAACTTCCTGACTGTTGATCCTGCAGGCAAGTTCCTCTATGTAACCGCACTCGATAGCATCGACTCTACAGTTGACATGTTCACCATCAACCAGACCACTGGCCTTCTCACACCGACCTCACCCACCACAGTCTATACCGGCATTAGCCCGTTTCAAATCGTTGTGGACCCCTCAGATAAGTTCGCATATGTAGTGAATAATGATTCTGGAGATGGAAATGCTATAGGCCTTTCGCAGTACACCATCAATTCCGACACCGGAATCTTGACCCCGAATACGCCAAAATTCGTCGCGACTGGAGATATGCCCACCGCAGTTGCCGTAGATCCCACCAGCAAATTTGCTTATGTAGTGAATCGGCTGGATGACACTGTTTCTATGTACACTATTAACCCCACCACCGGTAACTTAACGCTGAATGCCAGCACGGCAAACCCAAAAGGTACCATTGCAACGGGAAGTGAGCCTTTCTGTATCACCTTCGATCCATCCGGCAAGTTTGTATATGTGACCAACGAACAAAGCGCGGCTTCAATCTACACGGTCAATAGCGACGGTGCCTTGACCGCCGCAGGGACAACCGGCGTCGCAACGGGCGGCTTATCGATTGCCATAACAGCCGCCAAGCCGTAGTTGAAAACAAATCTTAGCAAGCCGTTTGGCGGAGTAACTGGAATCAAAACAGGCTTGGAATGCGTTCGGCTTTGTGGTGAAAACCTCAGAGCCGGATTCATTGGTTGACACTTCCATGCACTCTCCCGCAGCGCGGATGAGTCAGTTACTACATCAGGTACCAAATCAGCGCGACGACTCCGGCGACGGCCAGCAGGAAGACCGTCAGAATCACGCCCAGTCCAACCGGTGGATGCTCTCGGCGGCTGCGGCGGCGTGTGGCGGGTGGCTGAATCATCCGCGCTATTTCGATACCGACACCATTCCTTCCGCCAGCAGTGAGGGCCAGCGAGAGCAGATTGTGGGCGGCGGAATCGGCTGTCGCGCTGTCTGCCGCCGCCTGAATCTCCGCTTCTGGGACGGATCTCCACAGGCCGCTGGAGCAGAGCAGCAGCGTATCGCCGACAGCGAGCGGAACCTGTTCAATCTCGATCTCCACGGCAAGCTGCTGCCCCAGGCTGCGCCTGAGTACCGCGGCTTCCGGATGGTGCAGCGCCTCCTGCGGTGTGATTAGCTCCCGGTCTAGCATCTCCTGAACGGCAGTGTGATCGGCGGTCAGGCGGTGCAGGCGCCCAGCACGCAGCAGATAAGCTCGGCTGTCTCCGATGTGGCCGATCCATGCATGAGTAATGTCGCCTTCCTGTTGCAGCAAGGCCAGCACCACCGAAACACGCACGCCCTTCAGCAATGAACCCTGCTCGGAGGCCGCAGCCAGAATGCTCGCATTGGCATGCGCCGCGGCCGCGCGGATCGCGCTGTCGGTCGGGTAGTCGGGCGGCAACGCAGCCAGGTGGGCGTAAAAATGCTCGACCACCAGGCGCGATGCGGCCGCACCTCCCGCGCTTCCGCCCGAGCCGTCAGCCACCAGCATCATATCCGCCATCGCAAGGCGGACATTCAAAACGGAAACGGTGCTCTCCTCACGGTTGGCGGCGTGCTCACACTCCTCGGCAAAGAGAATAACGGGTTGCCCGTGGATCGCTGGACTGCTCATGCCAGTACCTCGCATACAAGGCAGAACTTGCGCTAGAGGGGGGCGCGATTAGGAATCTAAAGAAAATCAAAGTAAATCGCATCAAAGCATAAACGCCGCCTTCCACTCTTACGCGGAAGAAGCGTGATTGCCGGCCGGTCTTGCCGAGGACTGCGTATATACGCAAAATTCAGTCCAAAGGTCACAGACCGCAGCTCAATAAATCACATTTCGGTCGATATGCTTCTCGTATTTTAAGACATAAGATTAAAATGTGCCGGAAATGAATACTTTATGCCATTGGTATTTTTGCTGAATCTGAGGAAAACTGCGCACTATCTTTGACTCCAGACGCCCAAAAGACCGCTTAGCTGCGCGAATGCCACCAGAACAACGGTTGTTGAGGGGGCCAGGCTCGCACTGAACGAGTGATGGTGCGCCGCGCCTCTGCTATGCTGAATTTTGGCTGTATGAGGAGAGATTCATGCCCGAGCACCGAGCGCGCAAGCATCATCAGGACCGGGTGGCGGAGACGCTGCGCGAGGAGATCGGCGTGCTGATTGAGGGCGAGCTGGTCGATCCGCGCATCGACCTCTGTTATGTGACCGAGGTGGCGCTGAATCCCGGCGCCAAATCGGCGCGGGTCTACGTGGCTATCGACAGCGCAGTCAAGAACATCGCCGAAGCCGAAGAACAGACGGTGGCCGGCCTGGAGGCGGCCAAAGGCTACATCCGCTATGAACTCAAGGAGCGGATGGGGGTGCGCCACGTTCCGGAACTGAGCTTTCTGGCCGATCGCTCCGGGCGGTTCCAGGCGCGCATCGAAGAGCTGATGAACCGCCAGCGCAAGCGGCAGAAGACGCTCGCCGATCCCGCGCCCACCGCAGAGCCAAAAGCGCAGGTCGAGTAGCCGCGCATGGATCATTCCAACCGCAATCTGGCTTTTCATCCGAAAAGCATCGCACCCGGCCCAACTTCTCCCAGCCGCATCGAGGAGATTCTGGAGGTTTTGCGCCGTGGCCAGCGCTTTATGGTTTGTTCGCACGCTCGGCCGGACGGCGACGCGGTCGGTTCCATGCTGGCCATGGGAATGCTCCTGGAGCAGTTGGGCAAGCAGGCCGATTTGGTCAGCGCCGACCCGGTTCCCTTGATCCATCGCGCGCTGCCCGGCGCGGAGGCGATCCGCTGCGCGCAACAGGTCATCGGCTCCTACGACGCGGCGATCCTGCTGGAGTGCGATGGGCTGGAGCGCACACGCTTGCAGGGCGTCGATCAGTATTTCATGATCAACATCGATCACCACGCCACCGGCCGCGAATTTGCCAATCTCAACTGGATCGATCCCTCGGCGGCCAGCGTCGGCGAGCTGGTCTACCGGCTGGCAAAAGCCGCTGCGGTGCAGGTTACGCCGCGGATGGCCACCTGCCTCTATACCACGGTGCTCACCGACACTGGAGGCTTCTGCTACGGCGGCACGCGCGCCTCCACCTTCGAACTGGCGCGGGAGCTGGTGCTGGCCGGCGCCGATCCGATGAGCATTGCGCAAAATGTGTACTTCTCCACGCCCGCCTGCAAGCTGCTGCTGCTGGGTTCGGCACTCAGGCATCTGAAGCATGAGGGCAAGTTGGCCTGGCTCTGGGTCACCCGCCGCGAGATGCTGGATGCCGGCGCCAGAGACGAGGATTGTGAGGGCATTGTCACCTTTGCTCTGTGCGTCTCCGGCGTGGAGGCCGCATTTTTTCTCTTCGAGCAACCCGATCAACGCGTCCAGATCAGCCTGCGCAGTAAGGGCCGGGTCAATGTGGCGGCGATTGCCGGGCGGCTGGGCGGAGGAGGCCACGAAAGCGCCGCCGGCTGCGTGCATCTGGGGCCTCTGGAAAGCGCGCGCGACGAGATTCTGGGCCTGTTGCGCCCCTGCCTGGCCGAGTTGGCTGGGATCGAGTAGAAATTGGCCGGGTTCCTTCTCCTGGCCCGAATCTGTTAGCCTTGACCCTATTGAAGCGCTGCACAGCCTTCGCGTTTGATTGATGCGCGAGGATCCAAGCCGAAGCCGGTCAACTCTCCTCCAGCAAACCGGCCTGAAGCTGTTTGGCTTGTCCTTGCGCGGAATTAGTTGGAGAAACGCTGGAAGTGGACATCATTCAGGAACCATCCGCTCCGAAACCGCGCCCGGAATGGCGTCGCCAGTTGTCCTCATGGACCGCCGCCGAGGCCGTTGTTTTTCTTGCTTTCACCGTGTTTTTCCTTTTTTATGGCCAAACCCCGTGGACCGGGGGCACCGGCCTGGGCCTGGTGGGCGCTGATGAACCCCGCTATGCGCAAATCGCCCACGAGATGCTGGACCGCTTCGACTCGGCCCATACCCTGAAGCAGAAGCTAAATGCCTGCGTTACTCCTTATCTTTACGGCCAGCCATGGCTGGAAAAACCCGCCCTCTACTACTGGCGGGCGATGTTCGTCTTCCAGGACTTCGGCGTGCATGACTGGGTGGCGCGGCTGCCCTCGGCCAGCTTCGCCTTCGTCATGCTGGTGCTCATCTACCTCCATATGCGCCGCTTCCGCCCCGGCGGCCACATGGACGCGGCGCTGATCACTGTCGCCTCCGCCGGCATCATGGGCTTTGCCCGCGGCGCTTCCACCGATATGCAGATGGCCGCGCCCCTGGCCATAGGCCTGCTCGGCTGGTATGCATGGTATGAGACCGACTCCAAATTCTGGCTCTTCGACATCTACTTCTTTACTGGCGTGGCCACACTGGCCAAAGGGCCGGTGGCGCCGTTTCTTGCCCTTGTGATTGTCGCGGCCTTCGCCGGCCTGCGCCGCGAGTGGTCCATCCTCCGCCGCTCCTTCTGGTGGCCGGGCGCGCTGCTCTATTTTGTGATCGTGCTGCCTTGGTTTATCGCCGTGCAGTACAAGAATCCCACCTTCTTCCGCGAGTTCTTCCTGGAGCACAATCTGGAGCGCTTCGCCACCAACCGCTTCGAGCATCAGCAGCCCTTCTGGTATTACCTCGCCGTGGTGCTGCTGGCCATCATGCCCTGGACGGTGATCGCGGTGCGGGCCTTCGCCGACGGCATCCATACCTCGATCTGCGAGTGGCGGGTGCGCAACTTCTCCAAGTGCGCACCCTGCGCCGGCCTCCCCGGCGACGCCTTTCCGGAGTTTCTGGTCATCTGGGCGGTCATTCCCATCCTTTTCTTTTCGCTTTCGCGATCCAAGCTGCCCGGCTACATCTTGCCCTCGATTCCGCCCATCACCATCCTCACCGGGGACTATCTCTTCCGCCGCCGCCAGTTGGGCCTGAATCGCTGGGTTCTGCTGGGCCATGCGGCTCTCTGCGGCGTTATGACCATGGCCGCGCTGCTGCTGCCCTGGTTTGTGGCTCATGGCCCGCAGATGCCGCCCTGGCCCCGGCTGCTGGTGGCCGCTGCCGCCTCGCTCGGCGCGGCGCTGCTGATCCTGGTGGTGGTGAAAGGCTACGGCGTGGCCAAGCTGCGGCTGGTCACCTCCGGCGTTCTGGTGATTCTGCTCTTCTTCCTCTTTGGCGTCGGCCCGGTCTTCGGTATTCCCGCCATTGAGCGCACCAAGCGCGTGATTCACCTGCTGGATCGCTCATACTCGGCCCGTCAGTTGGCCGAGCAGATCGCCTCCGCGGCTCCCGGCGAGCAGACGGTCGCCGTCTTCCGGGTGCGCCGCGATGTCGAGTACGGCCTCTCCTTCTATCGCAATCAAGAGGTAGTCAACTATCAGCAGACGGGCGTGCCTGACGAACAGCATGTGCTGGTGATCCGTGTGGCTGGACGCGGCGCGGACCCGCAAACCCAGGCCGACCTCGATGTGCTGCTCAAGGATCGCCACTACGAGCAGCTCTTCAACTGGCCCGAGCAAGGGCTGGTCGTCTATATGGTCGGAAGCAAGTAAGTAAACAGTAGACAGTTGACCGCAGGAAAGATAACATCAAAAAATTGCATCCCGTTTAAGTTCCAGGCTGACGGCAAATGTCCACTATTCAATGTCCCTCCAGGGGGGCCATGGCTTCCGGCGCGTCCATCGAGATCCTCGACCTGCGGCACTTCTCCGCGCCGGTGCTGCTTCCCGTGCTGGAGGCCGAGGGCGTGCTATGGATGCAGCGGCTGCACTGGAACTTCGGCGCCTCCTCCAAGCTACTAACTCAGTACCTGGACGGCCACACGCTGCCCGGTTATGCGGCTCTGGAGGCCGGTCAGATCATCGGCTACGCCTTCGGCGTCTATGAGGAAACCAAGGCTGTCATAGGCGACGCCTTTGTGCTGCCCGGCCTCCACGCCGGCGGTTCTTCCGCGCAGGAGATTGAAGAGACGCTGCTCAAGCATCTGCTGGAGCTGATGGTGAACTCGCCGCAGGTGGAGCGCATCGAATCCCAACTGCTGCTGCACCCCTCTGGCGCCCACGCCAGCGTCTTTCTAGACACGGGCTTTCAGGTTTACCGCAGGCTCTTCATGGTGCGCAAGCTGGACAGTTTCTTCGCCGCGCCGCGCATCCATCTTCCCGTCCGCTTCGATCTGCGTCCCTGGCGCGAGGAGGATCTGAACGCCGCCGCGCAGCTCATCTCGACGGCCTACTACGGCCATCCCGACAGTGTGGTCAACGACCAGTACCGCTCGCTCTTTGGCTCCCAGCGCTTTCTCAACAACATCGTCCGCTTCTCCGGCTGCGGCGTCTTCTCCGCGCCGGTCTCCCACGTGGTCATCGATCGCATCACGCGAGATATGGTAGCGCTGGTTCTCGGCTCGCGCGTCAGCCCGCAGAGCGGACACATCACCCAGCTCTGCGTTCATCCCTCTTACCGCCGCCGTGGCCTGGCCCGCAACCTGCTCAACCTGGCCGCCTCCTGCTTCCTGCGCCAGGGAGTGAGCGAAATCTCCCTCACCGTCACCGAAGCCAACACCGACGCCATCGACCTCTATCGCGCCGAAGGCTACGACTGCCACCACAGCTTCGACGCCACCGTCTGGCAGCGCAATCGCATGGCGTGAATTGTGGAACCAGATCCCAGATTACTGCCCCGCCACCGTCTCGGTCCGGGCTACCCGGTTAATGATCCGTTGAATCAGAACCACGCGGATATGGATGCGCCGCGCCACGTCGGGCAGAAACTCCGTGATGAAGTTATCGACGGGCGCGATGGCCAGCCCGGTCGCATAGCGCTCGGCGCTGGAGGGTAGATTCGTCCGCTGGCCGGGAACGTAAAGATTGCCGATCTCGTCGTCGATGGCAAACCCCACAAGATCGGCGTAGTTCACCATATCCTGCCCATTGTCGCCCCGTGTCCACACCACCTGCACAATGGCATTGCCAACACGGCGGGGAATCGAAGCCCTGGGCATACGGTGGTAGTGCGGATCCTGATGAACGATCGAAGGAATCAGAAAGGTGCCAAAAAATTCACCGGTAATATCCTGCGTATAGCTGACGCCCACGTTGCGGCCCAGTCCCTTCATGCCGGGACCATAGGGCGAATCCGCATCGGAGCCTACCGCAATCGCCGATGCGCCTACAATGGTGAGCGCGTTGAAGGGGTCTAGCACATTGCGCGCCGCCAACCGCGCCTTCTCGGCGGACGTCATCGGCTTCACATCGGGTCCCGACAGAAAGCGCTCAAACCAGTTCTTGGCCGGCCAAAGAGGACAAGGAACCGCTTCTGCTCCGTGCTGGGCTGGTGAGCAGGGCGCAGTCTTGGGCGCGTCGGCTTGCGGCTGCGGCGCATCGGGCAGCGGCGGCGCGGAAATCTCCTCACCGCCGGCCCTTGCCGGTTGCGCCGCAAAGAGCATTGCCATTGCAAGCAGCGTAAGAATGTTTTGAGCGGCGGCAATCTTCATACGTGGGGCCGTCATTCCTTTACGTTAATCAATCTGACGCCGGTTTTTCATAAAGGTTCCCAAACATCTCCAAAAAAAGGAATACCACGCAACTGCTGGAAATCCACGTCCCGTATTGACCATTGCGGCACCTTCCGGCCTTCCGCGATTGACTCACCCAACCGCGCGTCGCAGACTGAGGGAGAGGTTGCTTCCAACAGCCTCATTACGCGAGGTGAATCATGAGTTCCTATCCCCCTCCCGACCCTCCCTTCGGCGGCCTGGGCGCACGCATTGAAGAAGCCGTCGAGCTGATCGAAATGGAGTTGCGCCACACCATCGCCTACGTCAAC
>Ga0302320_10027084_pt1 | contig 11064 bp, 11 predicted proteins | sample Bog_T0_3_FD_202130 | JGI IMG/M metagenome (GOLD analysis project Ga0302320, IMG submission 202130) | Peat permafrost microbial communities from Stordalen Mire near Abisko, Sweden - Bog_T0_3 | ecosystem: Environmental > Terrestrial > Soil > Wetlands > Peat | place: Sweden: Abisko, Stordalen Mire... | reverse complement strand
GCCGGACGGCGATAGCCGGAAGCCGCGTGAAAATGGTTCGGGGCGTTGAAATTGCGCTGGTAAGAGCTGAAATCGCGGCGCTGGCCCGGGTTGCCGCGCATGGCATTCCCGGGACCGCGCATGCCATTGTTGTTCGGCGCCCGCTGCGCAGTGTCAGGCGCGCGCATCCCGTTGCCGGGGCGCTGCGGCGCGGCGGCGGCCGCGGGCGCCTGCATGGCGGCGCCATGACCCATGTGGCTGTGTCCTTGCGGCGCCGGCCGCGCCGCTTGCGGAGCAGGGGCCTGCGCCGCATGACCGGCCGGCTGCGCGCGCGCATCGGCGCCGGCGTGTCCGCCCTGACGATGATCATCGGGCTGGGCCGTGGCCACGGTGCCCAGGGCCAAAAGTCCGGTGATCGCGGTCGAAATCAGCAGTCTGGGCATGATAAATCTCCGCTTCGGGGGCTGGCCCGGTAACGCGCGTCGCCGGCCATGGTTCCATTTGCGGGCGCCTCTGCCTATGGTCCCGCCCGCATTCTGGTTCGGAATTGTCATGCCCGCTTTCGTCATTCGTCCGGCCCGTCCCCAAGATGCCGGCCTGATCCTCGCCCTGCTCAGCGAACTTGCCGGCTTCGAGAAGCTGCCCATCACCCTCACCGAGGAAGAAATCGCTTTTGACTTCTTCGGCCTCAGCCCCCGCATCGAATGTGAGATCGCCTTCGAAGGCGATGCGGCGATCGGCCTGGCCACCTATTACTGGACTTATGCCACCTTCCGCGCCGCGCGGCGGCTTTATGTCGAGGACCTTTTCATTCGCCCGGATTTTCGCGGCCGCGGCTATGGCAAATCGCTGCTGCAATATCTGGCGCGCAAGGGCCTGGCCGCGGGCGCGGCGCGGCTGGAATGGCAGGTGCTGGACTGGAACGCGCCGGCCATCGCTTTCTATCAAGGTATCGGCGCCCGTCCGCACCAGGGCTGGTACACCTATTGGCTGGAAGAATACGCGATGAAAGCCCTGGGTGAAACATGAGTTGCGAGCCATGAGTGTCACTCTGATCCTTGCGGCGGCGGAGAACGGTGTCATCGGCAGGGATGGCGCGATCCCCTGGCATATTTCGGATGACCTTAAGCGCTTCAAGACGCTGACAATGGGCAAGACCATCGTGATGGGCCGCAAGACCTGGGACTCCCTGCCCAAGAAACCGCTGCCGGGCCGCCGCAACATCGTGGTCAGCTGGCAGAAAAAGTGGCAGGCCGACGGCGCAGAAATAATGCCTTTGGAAAAGGCGCTGGAACAGCCGGACGTCATGGTGATCGGCGGCGCGGAAATTTACCGCGCCGCGCTGCCGCGCGCCAGCCGCATCGAATTGACCGAGATTCATCGCGCCTTTGAGGGTGATGCAGCCTTCGTCTTCGGCCGCAAGGACTGGACGGAAGTCGCGCGCGAAACCCACGCCACCGCCGAAGGGCTGCGCTACAGTTTCGTCACGCTCACGCGATAGAAAATCTATTCAATAATGATTTTGGGCGCCGGCCGGTCGGCCACTTTCAGCGCCTCGGCCACTTTTTCCGCCACCGGCAGAAAGGCTTTGGCTTCCGATCCCTCGGGCGATTCCACCATCACCGGGGTCCCGGCGTCCGACATTTCCCGGATGCGCGGCAACAGCGGAATTTCCCCCAGGAACGGCACCGCAAGGCTTGCCGCCGTATCGCGCGCGCCATGCGCGCCGAAAATATGATGGGCATGGCCGCAATCGGGACAGATGAACACGCTCATATTTTCCACAATGCCCAGGATCGGAACCTGGGTCTTGCGGAACATGGCGATGCCTTTTTTGGCGTCAATGAGCGCAATATCCTGCGGTGTCGAGACGATCACCGCGCCTTTGAGCGGCACGCGCTGGGCAATGGTGAGCTGCGCGTCGCCGGTGCCGGGCGGCATGTCCAGCACAAGGACATCGAGCGGCGCCCACAACACGTCATTCATCATCTGGGTCAGGGCCGACTGCACCATCGGGCCGCGCCAGATCATGGCTTCGTCTTCCTTGACCAGAAAACCGATGGACATGGTCTTGAGGCCGTATTTCTCGATCGGCTTTAGTTTGCGGCCGTCGCTGTCCGGCTTGTGCGTGATGCCCAGCAGACGCGGCACCGAGGGACCGTAAATATCGGCATCCAGCAGCCCCACTTTCAGGCCCAGCCGCGCCAGGCCCAGCGCCAGATTGACCGCGACGGTGGATTTGCCCACCCCGCCTTTGCCGCTGGCCACCGCAATGATGTGCGTGACGCCGGGAATGCCTAGGGGTGCCGGCTGTGCCTGGCGCGGCGCCGGCTTGGCGCCATGGTCATGGCCGGCATGCACATCCTGATGGGCCGCCCCTTGATGAGACGTAAGCACCGCCGTCACCGACTGAATCCCGGCTATCGCTTTGACCGCCGCCTCGCAGGCTTGCCGCAGGGGCTCTGCCCCCGGCCCCTGTTCCGGCGCAACTTCCAGGGCAAAGCCCACGGCATTGCCGCCGGAAACCGCCCGCACCACCAGCCCGGAAATCATGTTCTGCTGCACGACGCTGCGGCCGCTGACCGGGTCAATCACCTGGTCCAGGGCCCCGAAAATGTCTTCGCGGCTGACGTTCATGGCGCGCTTATAATAGCGGACGGGTTCCAAACCAACCTGTTCGCAGCTTTGCCCGGCATCAACATTAAAAGGGATTTGCCGATTTCGCCCTATTTGCGCCCAAGGGAGAACGCTATTCTAACCACCGAATCCCGTCAGCCGAGTTCCCCTTGATCCGCCGTTTCGCCGTATCGCTGTTTGTCCTGGTGGCGTTCGCCGTTATGTCTTTCGGCGGGCCCGCTTTGGCGCGGGGCGCACCGGATTCCTTTGCCGATCTTTCCGCCAGGCTGCTGCCCAGCGTGGTCAATATCGCCACCTCCCAGACGCTGAAGGCGCCGCCGCCCCAGGACATGCCGGCCCTGCCGCCCGGCTCGCCGCTGGAAGATCTGTTCAAGAATTTTTTCGGCCCCAAAAGTAACAGCCCGCAGCGCGTCACGTCGCTGGGCTCCGGCTTCATCATCGATCCGGCGGGCTTCATCGTCACCAACAACCATGTGATCGAGAATTCCGAACAGATCACCGTCACGCTGAATGACGGCTCGTCCCTGCCGGCCAGGGTGATCGGCCGCGACCTCAAGACCGATCTGGCGCTGCTCAAGGTCAATCCCAAGAAGCCGCTTCCCGCCACCAAATTCGGCGACAGCGACAAGGCCCGCATCGGCGACTGGGTGATCGCCATCGGCGATCCCTTTGGCATTGGTTCGACGGTGACGGCGGGCATCATCTCGGCGCGTAATCGCGACATCAATGCCGGGCCCTATGACGATTTCATCCAGACCGACGCGCCGATCAACCGGGGCAATTCCGGCGGCCCGCTGTTCGACATGGATGGCGATGTCGTGGGAATCAATTCGGCGATCTTCTCGCCATCGGGCGGCAGCGTCGGCATCGGCTTTTCCATCCCCTCCAACCTGGCCCGCGATGTCGTGGCGCAGTTGCGCCAATTCGGCGTCGCCAAACGCGGCTGGATCGGGGTGCGTATCCAGGGCGTCAGCGACGAAGTGGCCGAAGCCATGCATTTGCCCACCACACAGGGCGCGCTGGTGGCCGATGTCACGCCTGACGGGCCCGCCGCCAAGGCCGGCCTCGCCAAGGGCGATCTGGTCACCGGTTTCGACAGCAAGCCGATCACGGATTCGCGCACCCTGCCGCGCATCGTCGCCGCCACGCCGATCGGCAAGACCGTCAATATCGATGTGCTGCGCGGCGGCCGCAAGCAGAGCTTCCATATCTATGTCGCCAAGCTGGATGAAGGCCCACCCGACAAGGCCGGGAAATCCCAGAATGCTCCGGTGCTGCCCAAGCCGCAATCGAATGCCGCGCCGCAGGGCTCGAAACTGTCGCAGCTGGGCTTGTCGCTGGCGGCGCTGGACGCTGAAGCCCGCGCCAAATTCAAATTGCCGGCCGGCATCCAGGGCGTTCTGGTCAGCGATGTCGCCGCCGACAGTCCCGCCGCCGACAAGAATTTCCGCCCCGGCGATGTGATTGTCGAAGTGCAGAGCCAGAAAGTGAAAAACCCCGCCGATGTCGAGCAGAAGATCGCCGCCGACATCAAGGCCGGTCGCAAGGTCGAACTGATGCTGGTCAATCGTGCCGGCGATTCAACTTATGTCGGACTCAGGCTCGACTGATTTCCGAATCTGTATAGCCCTGCAAATAGAGCAGCGCCGTCAGGTCGTTATGGGCGATGGAGGCGCCGGCGGCCTGCGCCACCACCGGCTTGGCATGATAGGCCACGCCCAGACCACCGTTCTGGCCGGCCTTTTGAATCATCGCCAGATCATTGGCGCCGTCGCCCACAGCCAGCGTCTCGTCCAAGCCGATGTTCAGTTTCGCCGCCGCCTCTTCCAGCGCCTGCAATTTGCCTTCCCGCCCCAGGATCGGCATGGCAATCGCGCCGGTCAGGACGGCACCATCATCCAAAAGCGTATTGCCGCGCTCGGCATGAAAGCCTGCCGCCTCGGCGACGCGCCGGGTGAAATAGCTGAAGCCGCCCGAGACCAGCATAGTGTGGGCGCCATGGGCGCGCATGGTGGCAATAAGGCTTTTCGCGCCGGGGTTCAGCCGCACGCGTTCGGAATAGGTGCGTTCCAGCGCCTCCAGCTTCAGGCCCTTGAGCAGCCCGACCCGCTCCATCAGCGCGGCCTCGAATTCGATTTCGCCTTTCATCGCCCGCTCGGTGATGGCGGCGATTTTGGGCTTGAGCCCCGCCATGTCGGCGAGTTCATCAAGACACTCGACATCGATGATGGTGGCGTCCATGTCGGCGATCAGCAGCTTTTTTTTTCGTTTTGCCGCCGCCATCAGGTTGATATCCAGCGTCAATCCCCGGGCCAGGTCACGTGCCCAGGTCAGCGTGCCGGTGCCCACCACCGGCAGGTCAAAGGCGAAGCCGGGTGACAGAATGACCGGCGCGCCGCTTGCCAGATCGGTGAAGAGTCCGGGCGCGGCGCCCTTGCCGATGACATTCAGAACAAACATGCTGGCCTGATGAATTTTTATGTTTGGTCATCATCCGATGACGATTGACGCCGTGCTTATTGCAGGCCCCACCGCCAGCGGCAAGTCGGCCGCGGCGCTGGCATTGGCGCAGGCGTTGAATGGGGTGATCATCAATGCCGATTCCATGCAGGTCTATGCCGAGGCACCGATCCTGACGGCACAGCCCAGCGCGGCAGACAAGGCGCGCGCCCCGCATCTGCTATACGGCCATGTCAGCGCTGCCGAAAGTTATTCGGTGGGGCGTTATGCGGCGGACGCGGCAGCGGCATTTCAGCAGGCGCGCGCATCAGGCAAGCTGCCCATCTTTGTTGGCGGCACGGGACTTTATTTCATGGCGCTGACCGATGGCCTGGCGCATGTTCCGCTCATCCCGCCCGACATCCGCGCCAAAGCCCGCGCCCTGCTGGCTGAGATCGGCGTTGCCGCGCTGCATGCCAGACTGGCGCAGCGCGATCCCAAGACCGCAGCCCTATTGCGCCCGACCGATCCGCAGCGCACGCTGCGGGCTTATGAAGTGATCGAAGCGACCGGCATACCGTTGGCCGACTGGCAGCGGTCACCGACCGATCCGATCCTGAAAAATCTCCGGCTGGCGAAATTCGTCCTCGATTTGCCGCGTCCCGAATTGCGTGCCCGCGTTGCCGCCCGCTTCGAAGCCATGGTGGAAGAGGGCGGTCTTGCTGAGGCCCTGGCCTTAAAACAGCTTGATCCCGCGCTGCCGGCTGCCAAGCTGTTGGGTCTGCGGCCCCTGATCGGCCTGGCGGAAGGCCGGCTCGCAAAGGACGAGGCGCTGGCGCAGGCCATCACCGCCACCCGCCAATTCGCCAAGCGCCAGAGTACCTGGTTTCGTAATCGCATGGCGGATTATGTCTGGGTTGACCCAATAGACAGCAATATTGTTATCAAAATGAAGCAAAATTTCGCCTGAAATTGCTTGACGTGACAAAAACCGGCTTTTATGGTGCAGCGCGATGAAATTCACGCTTGTACTTATTGTTGGCAGGCCGTCGCCCGGGCGGGACTAACCCCGCTTTCCGGCCGATGGCTTGTTTTCCAAGGGGCGGCAACGCCCCTTTATCTTTTTTGGATTTGATTGACCGCCTTGGGCGGAAATTTTGAAGGCCCCCCGCCGCAAGGCGGGTCTGACTAAAGGACCCGCCAAAGGCGGGCAATTAAAGGAAGTGTCCAGATGGACAAAGACAATACTTTAACCGCCGCCCCGGCCGCCGCCGGCGCGCATCTCACCCTCTCCGGCGCCGAGATGGTGATCCAGGCCCTGCGTGACCAGGGCGTCAGCCATATTTTCGGCTATCCCGGCGGCGCGGTGCTGCCGATCTATGACGCGCTTTTCAAGGCCCCCGGCATCACCCATGTTCTGGTGCGTCATGAACAGGGCGCGGTGCATGCCGCCGAAGGCTATGCCCGCTCCACCGGCAAGCCCGGCGTGGTGCTGGTGACCTCCGGTCCCGGCGCGACCAATGCCGTCACCGGCATCACCGATGCGCTGATGGATTCCATTCCGCTGGTGGTTATCACCGGCCAGGTGCCCTCGCATCTGATCGGCACCGATGCCTTCCAGGAATGCGACACGGTCGGCATCACAAGGCCCTGCACCAAGAACAATTGGCTGGTGCGCGACGTCAATGAATTGTCGCGCACCCTGCATGAGGCGTTCCAGATCGCCACGACCGGCCGTCCCGGCCCGGTGCTGGTGGACATCCCCAAGGATATCCAGTTCCAGAAGGGCGTCTATCTGCCGCCCGCCAGCGTGCAGCATCGCAGCTACAAGCCCAAGACCGATCCCGATCCCGGCGCCATTGCCCGCGCCGTCGAGATGATGGCCGCGGCCAAGCGCCCGGTTTTTTATACGGGCGGCGGCATCATCAATTCCGGTCCCGAGGCGTCCAAGGCCCTGCGCGAGTTGGTCGAGCTGACCGGCTTTCCCATCACCTCCACCCTGATGGGACTGGGCGCGTTCCCCGCCTCACGCCCGGAATGGCTGGGCATGCTGGGGATGCACGGCACCTGGGAAGCCAACAACGCCATGCATGATTGCGACCTGCTGATCTGCCTGGGGGCGCGGTTCGACGACCGGGTTACCGGGCGAGTGGCCGCTTTTTCGCCGGGCTCGAAACGAATTCATCTCGATATTGACGCCTCCCAGATCAACAAGGTGGTGCGCACCGAACTTGGCATCGTCGCCGACGCCGCCAAGGCCATCGCTGAGATGGTGCAGGTGTGGAAAGCCAAGAAGAAACAGGCCCAGCCGCTTAAGGAATGGTGGGCGCAGATTGACACCTGGCGCGCCCGCAAATCGCTGGCCTTCAAGAATTCCGACACGCTGATCAAGCCGCAATATGCGGTGGACCGGCTCTATGCGTTGACCAGGGACAAGGACGTTTACATCACCACCGAAGTGGGCCAGCACCAGATGTGGGCGGCGCAGCGCTTCAAGTTCGAACAGCCCAATCGCTGGATGACCAGTGGCGGGCTGGGCACCATGGGTTACGGTTTGCCCGCCGCGGTGGGGGTGCAACTGGCGCATCCGGATGCGCTGGTGATCGACATTGCCGGCGAGGCGTCGGTGCAGATGACGATGCAGGAAATGTCCACGGCGATCCAGTATGATCTGCCGATCAAGATATTCATCCTCAACAATGAATATATGGGCATGGTGCGCCAGTGGCAGGAATTGCTGCATGGCGGACGTTATTCGCATTCCTATTCCGAGGCGCTGCCCGATTTCGTCAAGCTGGCGGAAGCGTTCGGCTGTGTCGGCCTGCGCGCCACCACACCCCAGGAACTGGACGGCAAGATCCTGGAAATGATCGCTGTCAAAAGACCGGTGCTGTTCGATTGCCGGGTCGACCCGATGGAAAATTGCTATCCCATGATTCCGTCGGGTGCGGCCCATAACGAGATGATCCTCAGCCCCGATGACGGCGGCGAGGTCAGCGAAGCCGGAAAGATGCTGGTCTGATGAGCGGGGAAGCTGTCGAACGCCACACCATCACGGTGCTTGTGAACAATGAGGCTGGCGTGCTGGCGCGGGTCATCGGTCTGTTTTCCGGCCGTGGCTATAACATCGAAAGCCTAACGGTGGCCGAGGTCGATCCCGCCGCCCGCACCTCGCGCATCACCATCGTTACCTCGGGCACGCCGGCGGTGATCGAACAGATCGAGGCACAGCTCAACCGCGTCGTGCCGGTGCGCAAGGTCACCAACTGGACCGCCGAGAAAGCCGGCATCGAGCGCGAAATGGCGCTGATCAAGGTGGCGGGCACGGGCGAAAAGCGCATGGAGGCGCTGCGCATGGCCGATGCTTTCCGCGCCCGCGCCGTGGACACCACCCATACGTCTTTTGTGTTCGAGATCACCGGCGCGCCCTCCAAGATCGACAGTTTCATCGAGCTGATGCGGCCGCTGGGACTGGTGGATGTGTCGCGCACCGGCGTCGCCGCTATCTCGCGCGGCCCGGAAGCGATGTAACCCGAGGCGATGTAGCGACATGGAGCATCGGCCAGCAAAAGTGCGTCCTCGTGGTTTTGCGTCCGGCCGTGCGACCAAATAAAAAGCGAATGCGCGATGGAGAACGGCACCTTCCTTTCGCCGGCGATGATCGCCGCGTTGTTCTCCTTCGCGCTGGTCAGTTCCATCACGCCGGGTCCGAACAACATTATGCTGGCGGTGTCGGGGGTAAATTTCGGCCTGCGCCGCACCCTGCCGCAAATGTTCGGCATCTTCACCGGCCTGATGCTGATCGTGATCGCCATAGGGCTGGGGCTGGGTTTTGTCTTTTCTCACTATCCGTTGGTGCGCGGCGCCTTGCGGATCGGCGGCATTATTTACACGCTGTGGCTGGCCTGGAAGGTTGCCTCGGCCGGTAGCCTGGGCGGCGGCGACTTGCCCCATCCCTTGCGCTTCGGCGCCGCCTTCGCCTTTCAAGGGTCAATCCTAAGCTCTGGGTGACGGCGGTGGCCATCGTGGCGCTCTATGTCCGGCCCGGCCACACACTGGCCGACACGGCTCTGGTGACTTGTATGCTGGCGCTGATCAATTGGCCGGCGATGCTGCTCTGGGCCGGTTTCGGCGCGGCCTTAAGCGAAATGCTGCGGGTTCCGGCCCGCATCCGGGCTTTTAACATCGTTATGGGGCTGGCCCTGGCGGCCAGTGTTCTGGCGCTTTTGCGCATGTGAGATAGGCGCTTGCGGGCGATTGCCCTGAAGCGCCGCAGCGGATAGAAACCGGGCCGGATTTCTGGCCCAAGGGATTTGGACCAGGACGGCAAGAAGGAACAGGGCGATGCGGGTTTATTACGATCGGGATGCCGATCTCAATTTCATCAAGGGCAAGAAAGTCGCCATCATCGGCTTCGGGTCGCAGGGTCATGCCCATGCCCAGAATATGCGCGACAGCGGCGTCAAGGATGTCGTGGTCGCCGTCCGTCCCGGCGCCAGCGCCAAGAAAGCGGAAGCCGCCGGTTTCAAGGTCATGCCCGTCGCCGAGGCCGCCAAATGGGCCGATGTGATGATGATGGTGACGCCGGACGAACTCCAGGCCGACATTTATCGTGACGACCTCGCCAAGAATATGAAACAGGGCGCCGCCCTGTTGTTCGCCCATGGCTTTAACGTGCATTTCAAGCTGATAGAACCGCGCGCCGATCTCGATGTGCTGATGGTGGCGCCCAAGGGCCCCGGCCATACCGTGCGCGGCGAGTATTTGAAGGGCGGCGGCGTGCCCTGCCTGATCGCGGTGCATCAGGACGCATCCGGCAACGCTCATGACCTCGGCCTGTCTTATGCCTCCGCCATCGGCGGCGGCCGCGCCGGCATTATTGAAACCAACTTCCGCGAGGAATGCGAAACCGATCTGTTCGGCGAGCAGGTGGTGCTGTGCGGCGGGCTGGTGGAATTGATTCGGGGCGGCTTTGAAACCCTGGTCGAAGCCGGTTACGCGCCGGAGATGGCCTATTTCGAATGCCTGCACGAAGTGAAGCTGATCGTGGACCTGATTTATGAAGGCGGCATCGCAAACATGAATTACTCCATCTCCAACACCGCCGAATATGGCGAATATGTCAGCGGTCCGCGCATCATCACGGCGCAAACCAAGGCCGAGATGAAGCGGGTGTTGGACGACATCCAGAAGGGCAAATTCGCCCGCGACTGGGTGCTGGAGAACAAGGCCGGCCAGGCCAGCTTCAAGGCCACCCGCGCCAAGGGCGAGGCGCATCCCATTGAAGAAGTGGGGGCCAAGCTGCGCGCCATGATGCCGTGGATAGCCAAAAACAAACTCGTGGATACGGCCAAGAATTGATGGCACCACGCCCGCCCATTCCCAGCCCGTCCTATCATGGCGGCTGCCTGTGCGGCGCGGTGCGCTATCGCCTCGATTCCCGGCCGCTGGCCATCAATGCCTGCCACTGCGGCGATTGCCGCAAGCTCACCGGCGCCGCCAATCTGCTGATGGTGGTGGCCGACCGCGCCAGCCTGCACCAGGAAAAAGGCGCCGTGGACAGCTGGCGCAAGACGGCCGATTCCGGGCGTCAGATCGACATTGTCCGCTGCAAAACCTGCGGTACAAGGCTGTGGCATGAACCTTTGGCCAATCCGGCTTTGGTCTTCATTGCCGCCGGAACGCTTGATCATTCCGACTGGGCGGTGCCCAGCTCGCATATCTGGGTGGAGAAAGCCCGGCCCGGCACCCATTTCGATCCCGATGCGCTGAAGGTCACCGGCCAGCCCGCGACGCGCGAAATGCTGATGGATGCGTTCAATGCGATCTACGGCGCCTAGGTCGGATTCTCCAAACTAAACATCGCGCCATCGTCATCATACGAAAACAACTCGCCGAAACGGGCCCATGAAACAATTGTCTTCAAGGTTTCCTCCGCCGCTTCCTCGGCCATGTGATCTTCCAGTTCATCCAAAAAGCGCGTTTTTGGAGCGCTGTGGCTGGCGCGTT
>Ga0302320_10027082_pt1 | contig 11066 bp, 11 predicted proteins | sample Bog_T0_3_FD_202130 | JGI IMG/M metagenome (GOLD analysis project Ga0302320, IMG submission 202130) | Peat permafrost microbial communities from Stordalen Mire near Abisko, Sweden - Bog_T0_3 | ecosystem: Environmental > Terrestrial > Soil > Wetlands > Peat | place: Sweden: Abisko, Stordalen Mire... | reverse complement strand
GGAAACCGCTCTGAAGATGAAATGGCGCATCTCTGGTTGCAGGTGCTGCCGGTGAATACACCGCCCAACGCGCCCGATCCGCGCCTCCTTCTTGAAGAGGCATGGATGCGTCAGCGCCTGGCGAAGGAGCCCGCCGATCAGGTGAACTTGTATAACCTTGCCAGCGCGCTTGCCGGGCAAGGCAAATTCGCCGACGCAATCCAGGTCTACGACCAGGAGTTGAAACTGGCGCCCAAAGATGTCCGCACGCTCACAGCCCTGGGCGCAGCTCTTGAAGGTGCCGGCCAGATCGACCAGGCAAGGGATCGCTACAACAATGCCATCTCTCTTGCCGCTTCTTCTGATTCAGCCGGCTGCGATGCCCGCTTCGACCTGGGCCGCCTCGGCGTTCGCCATGCCGACTATGCCGAAGCGGACAAGGAATTCCATGCCCTGCTCTCCGCCTGTCCTGAGGACGCCGAAACCCGCAGCGGATTAGGTGCGGCGCTACTCGGTGCCGGCCATACAGACGATGCCGCCAAAGAATTCCGCCGCGCGCTGGAACTGGATGCAACAGACTTCACCGCGCTCTACAACCTCGGCGCAATAGCCGCCGATGCAGGAGATTCGCAGCAAGCTGTCAAACTTCTCGAAGCCGCACTCCGCTCCTGGCCCGCCTCGCCCGACGCCCATGAAAAACTGGCCGCCGCCTATGCGCAACAGGGCAAGCTCAACGACGCTCTCACCCAACTCCGCGCCGCAGCCTCCATAGCGCCAAACGACGCAAAGATCCATTCCTCGCTCTCGCAGGTCCTCGACGCCGCAGGCCAGTCGGAAGAAGCATTCGCCGAGCAGAAGCGCGCCCTCCAGCTAGACCCGCAGGACGCCGACGGCTGGAACAATCTTGGCGCCCTGCTAGCCCGAGGCGGCCAGACCGAAGCAGCCCGCTCCGCCTTCCAGCACGCCCTGCAAATTCAGCCCGGCCACGCCCAGGCCAAAGCCAACCTGGCTCGCCTTTCGTCCCGCAACTGACAGTTAGGTGGCAAGAACGAAGCCGCAGGCGCCGCGGACGCTGCATCGTGCGATATACTGGGCTATGGGCCGGGTGGGCGGGTGGCCCCGGTTCCGACGGATGTAAGTTCTACCCTACGATTGGGTGCCCCCGGTCCCTCGCTTTTGGGAACCGGGGAATTCAATAACCTCAACCGTGGGGGAAGCAATCACGGAACTCCAGATCGGTCACCGAAACGAGCGTGGAACTGTTGGCTGCATGAATCGAACGGTCTTCAACCTCCGAAGTTGAAACCGGCGAATGGGAACCGCAGTGCATTTGGGTCTATTCCAAAACAGACAGTTCTCGTGGATTCAATATGCGTGCCGGTATGCCTACCACCGTTGTTCCCGGTGGAACATCGGAAACGACAACAGCATTGGCGCCCACCCGCGCATGGTCTCCGATCGTGACTCCGCCCAGCACCTTGGCGCCCGCCGCAATGTCGACGTGCCCTCCGATCACCGGCGTGCCGGCTTTACCGCCTGTCCCTAAAGTGACTTGTTGAAAAATAATGCAGTTCGGACCGATTCTCGCGTCAGGATGGACGACAATCCCGTTCGGATGCGGCAGCAGCAATCCGCCGTCGATCGAGACATTCAGCGGGATTTCCGCTCCCGCCACCGCCGACCAGAAGCGATGCTTCAGAACGTTCCACTTCCGGCCTGCCAGACCGATGGGTCCGCGGCGTGTCCGGTAGTACTGATAGCGCCGAATGGTGCGGAGTAGTTGCCGGCCAGGGTCCCACCGCCCGGTAAGCTCCTCTCGCGACCAGTCCGGCTCACTTGAAGAAATGGGAGGGGAAATAGCGGCTACCGCGTGGTCTGGCGAAACGTCGTCCCTCTGCCTTACTGGACTGGTCACGATATGTACCTCGGTTCTAATGTAGGTCCCGCCCCTGAGCCAGAGCGAATACAAAAAGTCCCTTGCGAAACGCTGACTAAAATAATCTCAAAATATCTTCCCGCAGCTTGCAGTTTAATTCGCCGAAACGCGCACAATCGAATCATGACCTCCAAAGCACCCGAAATCCCCCAGTTCCATGAGCCCCATCCGTTCCCTCAACCCGCCCTGTCACACGGCGACGATTTACCCCACCCCTCCCCCCTTTTCCTCCTACACCTATGAAAATAATTAGGTTACGTCGAAAAAAGCCAAAATGACCCTCCAAAACAAACGACTTACGTGGTATACCTGAAACCATGCGGGTCGTATTCTCCTGGCGCGTTGCCGCTCTCCTGTTTGCCGTCTTTGCTGCCACAATTTTATCGTCCGCCCAGCAGCCCCCCGATCCATTCCGCTGGATGGACTTTCACTCCCAGAAAGACCAGGACATCGTCGTCTGGGTCACGCAGGCATTGGCAGTCGAGAAGTGGACGGCGATTCGCGAAATCGGCGTGCAATACGACGCGGCTCTGGTCGTCACCACGTTCCGCGCCACACCCGAAACAGCGGCCAATCAGGACTCCTTTCAGCTATGGAGTATTTCGCTGACCAATCACCTGCTGACCCCCATACTCAAGGGTTATAACCTGCGCTGGCTCGACCTGATGACCTTGAAAGAGGGCGGGCCGCAAGAGCTGCCGATCCTCTACGACAGTTGCGCCGAATGTGCCCCGGATACCTACTTCACCGCTCTCCACTTCGACATTGCGCAGCACTCTTGGGCAGCCCGCTGGATGCGCGGCGGCCAGGGCGTTCCCATTGCAACCGCCAACATGCCGCCAGGCGTGGCCTTGACCCAGGTCCACGCTGGCCTCGCCGACCCCAACGGCCGCCAGCTTGTGGGTACCTGGAGCCACTTCGACTATGGCGGTCAGAAGCCTCCGCAGGATTACATCTATCGCTACGACCTTGACCCCTTTAGCGGTCTGGAGCGCACGCAACTGCTCAGCGCCAAGGACGCTGAAGCCATGAAGCTGCGTCTTTGCAGTGGGAGCATCTTGCCGGGATTCTCGCACGGTCAGGATTCATCCCTCTGCCAGCCTCGTGGAAACCCACGTCCTGAACGCAAGCCAGTCACCACCCCGCCAGTGAACAACCGTGGCAAATCCGTTCCCGGCGCGCATTAAGGAACCTTTGCCTGAGTCGCGGGTTTAAGCCTTCAATAGCCTGAGGATGCACAGCTGCGGTAGACTTGAGAACCGTGTATGGCATCCAACGCTTTGGAGAAAAGAAATGCAACGATTGACCCGCTATTCCCCTTTTGCTCTCCTCGCCCTGGCGGTCCTGCTTTTTACCGCCGGATGCAAGTCAAATCCGAATCAGAACGCTGCGGATACCGGCAGCAGTCAGCCCGCCGCGACCGATTCCTCGTCAGACCCGGCCTCTGCAAACCTGGCGCCGGTTGCAACTGCGCCCGCCCAGACATCCGCGCCAACTACTTCCGCGCCGACTGCAGCGTCTTCCTCAACAAGTTCCGATCAGAGCACGCAATCCACGGCATCCACCACCGACTCCAGCGCATCGGTCGCCAATCTCCCCACCGCGACCGACGACGACACCAGCTACGGCCAGGCGCCAGTGGCCACCGCGCCTGAGCCGCCTCCGCCGTTGCCTGACTATCAGCAACCAGCGGCTCCAGGGGACGACTATCTGTGGACTCCCGGCTACTGGAATTACGCTTCTGCCGGCTACTACTGGGTGCCCGGCGTGTGGGTACAGGCTCCCTACCAGGGTGCGCTCTGGACTCCCGGCTATTGGGGCATCGTGCATGGCCGCTATGGCTTCTTCCATGGCTACTGGGGTCCGCACATTGGCTTCTATGGCGGCGTGAACTACGGCTTCGGCTACATTGGCACAGGCTACCAGGGCGGATATTGGAGGACAGGCCACTTCTTCTACAATCGCTCGGTCAACAACATCAACGTAACCGTGGTGCATAACGTCTACGATTACCGCGTGGTTACGAACAATAACGTGCGAATCAGCTACAACGGTGGACGTGGCGGACTCGAGGTGCGCGCCAGACCGGCGGAGCTGGTAGCCGCATTCCGTGAGCCTCACGCGCCGCCCATGCGCACGCAAATTGAAGTTCAAACCTCGGCCAGCACTAACCGGGCCAATTTCATCTCTGAAAACCACGGCCGCCCAGCCGCCGCCGTCATCGAAAAGCCGATCGTTGCCGACCGGGATGTGCGTCCAGTGCCGCCTCCGGCCCGTTATCAGGCCCCCCAACAGCGTCAAGTCATGGAAGCGCATCCCAATGCAGCGCCTCCCCAGCGCAATAACGAACCGGCTCGCCCTGAAGCTCGTCCAGCAACCCCTCAGCGCAACGAGCCGGCACGTCCAGAAACGCGTCCCAACGTTGCAGCGCCTCAGCACAGCGAGCCGGCCCGTCCAGCGGAAAGGCCAGCTCCCCGGACCGAGGCCACGCCGCGCCCCGAGCCCCATCCTCAGGCCAGTCAGCCACGGCCTGAGGAACATCCCGCGCCGCGTGCTGCTCCAGCCAAGCCCGCCGCTCACCCACCAGCCAAGCCGGAACCGCCCAAGAAGGAAGACGAGCATCCCCGCTAATACCAAACCTGGGTGCCCCACCCTTGTGACGTTCTTGTTGCAAGGGTGGGAAACATCAACCCTGAACGGGCTCGTTCACGATACGATATAGGTATCCAATTACTCCGCCGTCTTTACCCGGATGGCGACCAGGTTGCGCACCCAGCGGGCCGGCCGCTTTTCTCCGGTAGCCACTAACTGAAGCGGTCCATTGTCTCCCAGACCTTTGCCATCCATCGCATCCGCAACCAGCACCGTTCCATCGTGAAGATCCGGCGTAACCTCACCCACGGAGTAGACCACCTGGTACCCGTCAGAACCCTCTGCCACCACGTAGAGTCGCAGATCTTTGCCATGCGGCTTCTCCGCCACGCCCAGCGGCTTCAGAAGGTCAATCAGCAGCACGCCGGAGTAGGTCTGGCTGGCCTTGGCATGCTCATTAAAAACCGTCACAGTCTGGTGCGGCAGCGCTGCCAGGGTGGCCGGTGTCCACTCGGCGGATTTGTCCCCAAACGTAATCTTCAGCGGCCCGGTCGGAACAGCTGGTTTCCCCATGCCCATCCCGTGGTCCGCGCTCGTGCCGCCAGCTGGAGAACCTTGCACCGGCTGGCCCTGATTCTGGCCTTGACCCTGACCCTGCGCCACCGCCCCCATAGCTGTCAAACTCAACCCAAACAGCACGACTGAAACCCAAACCCACATCCGCATCGTGAATTCCTCCACGGATTCATCGTATACTGGCCTCATGTCGATCGCGCGCAACCTCGCCGCCGTTGCCAAGGGCATGAGCATCACCTTCGGGGAGATGCTGGAACCCACGCAAGTCGAGAACTACCCGGATGGAAAAGGCCCCCTGCGCGGCGCCGTCTTTGAGCAGCGCTTCCGTGGCCAGCACGTTTTGCAGCGCGACGAAAACGGCCTGGAGAAGTGTGTGGCCTGTTTCCTGTGCGCCGCCGCCTGCCCTTCCAACTGCATTTTTATTGAGGCCGCTGAAAACACCGAGGAGAAACGAATCTCCTCCTCCGAGCGCTACGCCAAGGTCTACAACATCGACTACAACCGCTGCATCTTCTGCGGCTACTGTGTCGAAGCCTGCCCCACCGACGCCATCACCCACGGCCACGGCTTCGAGCTTGCGACGCTGAACGCCACCAACCTGATCATGCGCAAGCAGGATATGCTGGTGCCGGTTGAGGCGCTGACCGCGGCAAAGTAGGAGCACCATCACATTCTGGATTGAATGATGGGTTCAGTTCGACTTCGAGTACTAAACGCAATTCCGAGTTCTCCGCGTCCTGCGTGCCAAATGCTGCTGATCCAACGCATGCCGCAGCAGCGTCTTAATGACCGCCTGGCGGCTGACATTTAGTTCTCTCGCCGTCTGGTCGAGTTCTTCGAGCATGGGAACGGTAAAGTCAACATTAACTCGCTGAATCGGCGGCATCATCTTACCTGTATTGGTGAAAAAGCAGGAAATATCCTCTCCTCTATCGGCCATGTCAGCGATTTCATCTGCGGTTGGCGGCTTCGGCGATTCAAGAGTTTTTGGCATAGAGTTCCTCCTCACAGCGGGTAGATTTCCAAAGCGTGATCAGGCGGTAAAACTCGCCTTCATCATCCTCCCGCACCTCAAAGGTGAGCGAGAACAATCGATCTCCCACCCAACCAATCGCGCGGTATTGTTCCGGGAAATCTGAACTTCGATCAAGGTAATGAGGTCGATCGAAAATCTTCTGGGCTTCCTCGAAGCCGATACCCCGGCGCGGATTCGCCCTCAACCTCTGGCTCTTGCGAGGGTCAAAGTCAAACCGCATATGTATAACTGTTATACCATAATTCGTAAATCTGCAAGCCAGAAGTCGTTCTCCCTTTCCGCCGAGTAGAATGAGGACGATCTCCGCCAAGCCTGAACCGAGGCGAGGAACCACGAATGACCGCCAAGCAAGCGTCTCGCTCAGCAAAGCAACTCTCCTCTGCGCAAGCCTCGTCCTCCCGCGGCTTCGACAAGGAACTAGCTGAACTGGAAGCTTTGAGCGAAGCCCTAAAGAGCAGCCCTCAGCCAAACCCCGATCAAGCTGCCTACCTGCGCAAAGCTCTTTCCCACCGCAACAACTTCCTTGTAGCCAAAGCCGCCAAGCTCGTCGCCGAAGCTGATCTTGTCGCCCTGCTGCCCGATGTTCTAACCGCCTTCGACCGTTTCTTCATCGACGCGGAAAAAGCCGATCCACAATGCTGGGCTAAGAACGCACTCTCCAAAGCAATGGTCAAGCTCGAATACCGCCAGAGAGATGCCTATCTGCGCGGCATGCGCCATCATCAAATGGAGCCGGTATGGGGTGGCCAGTCCGACACCGCAGGCGCCTTGCGCGGCACCTGCACCCATGCGCTGGTCGATTGCCCCGGCATCTCCGACGCCGACTTGCTCATCGCGCTTCTCGAGCCGCTAACAGATACCGACAAAACGGTCCGCATGGAAGCGGCGCGCGCCATCGCGCAGGTCGGCGGTGTAGGCGCCGCGCTCCTGCTCCGCCTGCGCGCGATGATGGTGCCTGCACTCCGAGGCCAGGACGAGCCTGAGGTGCAGGGCGCAGTCTACGCTGCCTTGCTGGCTCTGGAAGGGAACTCGGCCGTGGCTCTGGTCGCCCAGTCCCTTGAAGAAGGCGACGACACCTCCGGCGAAGCCGCATTTGCCCTGGCGGAACTGCGCACCCCCGAAGCCCTCTCCGCGCTGCTCGCCCGCCTGCATGCCGGAGCCGACGCCTGGTTTACCTCGGTGCTTCTCAGCGCCGTCGCGCTCACCCGTCTGCCTGAGGCGCTGGACTCTTTGATTGGCGCCATTGAGCGCGATGACCGTGGAGCCCCTGAAGCCATTGAGGCCATCAGCCGCATCGCACCCAACGAAGAGCTCCGTGCGCGCGTGGAGCAAGCCGTGGAACGAGCGGACAGCGTGCGCCTGCGCAAGGCCCTGAAAGAATATTTTCCGGCCATCCCCAAATGACACTGGCACGATCGTGAGGATCAACTTGGGCCGCCCGTGATTTTCTAGAGAACGGTATTTGCAGATCACGATCCTCATTTGTGCAACAGTGGAATCAAGCAACAGAGAACGTGGGTGTCCTCCTTGAACGGCCGCAGAGATGCCTCTTCGCGGAAGCAACTCTCGCGGCCGTTCGCCTTCCTCAAATAACAACTGGCGGCTAATAAGATATCCAGGCCCCGTGTTTGACGGACCTGCGCGTGGGTGCTCTCATACTTGCGGCGGAGTGCGCCCAAGTTGAACCGCCGTGAATTGGAGACACTCTCGAAATGCGGGCAGGTGGATTGATGCTTACAGTTATTCTCCTATCGGGAGCTTTGTTGTGTGGCTGCAGCGGCGGCGTCGCCGGAAACGGCAACGAATTGACGACCTCGCCCCCCCAACAAGCGGCAACTCCCACCATTACAACTTCAACCAGCAACGGAGCCCAGAATGGCGCAGTCATTGTCAGCGTGGCCACGACGACCGCCAACGCCACCATCTACTACACTCTGGACGGCACAACGCCCACGACTTCCTCGCAGCAATACCAGGCGCCTATCCTGGTCGCCTCCACCCTGACGATCAGCGCCATTGTCACGGCCAGCGGTTCTACCAATAGCAGCGTCGCCACAAAGAATTTCACGCCCGCCATTCCCTCCGGCACGCTTGTCTGGTCAGACGAATTCTCCAATTCCACCAGCGCCAACGCGCAGCCCAATCCGACAACGTGGACCTACGATGTAGGGACAGACTGTTGCGGCAACAACGAGTTGGAGACTTACTGTGCATGGGCTTCGTCGACTGGCCCCTGCAACCCGTCCAGTCCGAATGCTTATGTGGGTACAGACGGTTCTCTGCACATTGTGGCGCAGCAGCCCACCGCTGGGGCCGCAACCTATACCTCGGCGCGCCTCAAGTCGCAGGGCCTCTTCAGCTTCCAGTACGGACGCATTGAGGCGAAGATGATGCTGCCTGAGTCGCAAGGGATGTGGCCGGCGTTCTGGTTGCTCGGTGACAACATTGCGACCGTCAATTGGCCCGCCTGCGGAGAACTCGATGTGATGGAGCACATCGACGGCAGCAACCCGCCCGTCGGTGTGGCTGGCCCCGGCTACGACTGGGTCCAGGCCTCGATCCACGGAACCAACCTCAACGGCGGCCAACCCTACACCACCACGGGCTTTTCCGCTGCCGCCTGGCACACCTACGGCATGATCTGGACGAAAGGACAGATTCAGTATTACGTCGACGACCCAACCAAGGTTTACGAGACCTTCACGCCTGCCACACAGACCGGCATTTGGCCTTTCGACACCGGCCCCGAGTTCATACTCCTCAACCTGGCAGTTGGCGGCCACTGGCCAGGCTCCCCCAACGCCACCACCGTCTTCCCGTCGCAAATGCTGGTCGACTACGTCCGCATCTACGCCAACTGAATCGAGGATATCGTTCGGCTATATACTTGTATGAGAGACAACCGACGGCGTTTTTATTCGGGCACTTGAGGGAAGGGAGGCATCGGATGAGTGCAACCAACGTGATCGAGATCGGAAGCGATCTTTGGAATGCGCGCGTGTACGCTGGCCTTTCTGTTGCCTCAGAACTCGCCGCCGGGCTAGATAGCTCGAAGCTCAGGACGATTTCCCTGCTTTCCGTTTGGAACATTTATCGGAGACTTGGCAAGCTGAACCAGGACTTGGAAGAGATATTCAAGGGTTATGACCGGCCCGTGCCGTTCCCGGCAGAGATGCCTCGCGAAATGATTCGGGAGGGTCGAGATATTCTCTTCAAGTTATATGCCGACTGCAAACGAATTCAATCCCCTCTCGAAGGCATTCCCCTCCACGGACTAATCAGCAGGAGAGCAGCCCGCTTGCAATCGCAAATGGAGCGCATCCTGGACTTGGCGGATTGGTTTGATGCGATGAGCACGCCTGATGAAATGACCGCCAGGTTTAACACCCTTGGAGCGGACTTGGCCAAAGGCGACGTCATTCCTTGGTCTGCGGTGCAATGTACTGCCGCTTGGGATCGTTCTCAGCAAATCGGCTGCGAAGAGCCTGAATTCGTTGGACAAACCGACCCGCAACAGGATGAGGGAGAAGCTGGAGGCCGTAGCAGCGGACCCGCTAAACCCGCGCCATTCCTATCCGCTCCAGGGAACAAACAAGCGTTCGGCCCGCGTTGGTGGTTACCGGGTTTTGTTGTTGATTCAGGAGCCGAACACCTTGGCAGTAGATGTGATTGAACCGCGTGGGCAAGTTTACCGTCGGATTTGAGTTCCATCAGTCTGCGTCTGCCACTTTCGTTGCAATCCACGCCCGTTCGACCGCCAATGCACACCGTTCGCTGCAGCCGCCCTTGCGTTGCCATTTCCGCTGTGATAAAACAAGATCAATCAGTTTTGCCCCCAAAGGGCAATCCTGAGTTTCATGCAGAGTGGTTGAGGGACAAGCCCTGTGACGCCACGACAACCTGCCCGCGCAAAACGGGAGTATGGTGTCAACTCTTGCTCGCTTCGGCGAGGAACATGAGATTCGGGGGTCGCTTCAGCACTCTTAGCGGAAGCGGCTCGCAAGGTGATTCGAGTCAACTCACGTTCGCTCAGTTTTTGAGCCGGTCACGCGTCTTGAGACCTTCAGTCCACTCGCACTGCGAGGGACTCTTGACGACTGCTTACGAGTTGCGATGTCGCGAATGCGGGAAATCCTATGGGATTCAGCCGCTTTCCATCTGTGATGACTGCTTTTCACCTCTTGAGGTCACCTTCGACCTCGATTATGCCCGCACCCGCTTTACCCGCGAAGCCATTTCCGCCGGCCCCTTGAACATGTGGCGATATCGCGCCCTGCTGCCGGTTCCCGACACCTACGAGCCGCAGACGCCGGCCGGTTTGACACCGCTCATGAAGGCGCCGCGGCTTGGCGCGCACATCGGAGCCACCAATCTCTACATCAAAAACGACGCCGTCTGCCTGCCCACGCTGAGCTTCAAGGATCGTGTGGTCGCCGTGGCGCTGGCCAATGCCCAGGCCTTTGGATTTGACACGGTCGGCTGCTCCTCCACCGGCAACCTGGCCAACGCAGTTGCCGCGCAGGCCGCACGCCTGGGCCTCAAAACCTTCATCCTGGTGCCGGCCGATCTTGAGCCCGCCAAGATTCTCAACACCCAGATCTACGGCGCAACCCTGGTTCGCGTCGATGGCAATTACGACCACGTCAACCGCCTGTGCTCGCAGATTGCCGACCGCTACAACTGGGGCTTCGTGAACGTGAACCTGCGCCCCTACTACGCCGAAGGCTCGAAGACGGTGGGCTATGAGATCGCCGAGCAACTCGGCTGGCGCCTGCCCGACAACATCGTCTGCCCCATGGCCGGCGGTTCGCTTATCACCAAAATCCGCAAGGCCTTCAGCGAACTCGTCGCCTTCGGCCTCGTCGAAGACAAGCCTGTCCGCTTCTTCGGAGCGCAGGCAACGGGCTGCTCGCCCATCTCCACCGCCGTCAAGAACAACACCGACGT
>Ga0302320_10027080_pt1 | contig 11067 bp, 9 predicted proteins | sample Bog_T0_3_FD_202130 | JGI IMG/M metagenome (GOLD analysis project Ga0302320, IMG submission 202130) | Peat permafrost microbial communities from Stordalen Mire near Abisko, Sweden - Bog_T0_3 | ecosystem: Environmental > Terrestrial > Soil > Wetlands > Peat | place: Sweden: Abisko, Stordalen Mire... | reverse complement strand
CAACCATTTCCAGGCGCCGCCCAAGCACGTGTGCCTCGCCGGTCGCGAGGTAGCGCGCAAACCCTTGCTCGTGCTTTTCCCGCAGTGAGGGAGGCACAAGCACCTCGGATAAAGTCTTGCCGATTACCTCATCGCGCCGATATCCGAAGGTCTGCTCTGCAGCCGGATTGAATTCTGTGATGCGGGCTTCGTGATCAACGGCCACCAGGCCGTCGAGCGCCGAGTCTACAATCGCCTTACTCCGCGCCTCGCTGCGCCCCAGCTCGCTCGTCTCATCGCGAAGTCTCTTCTCCACCAGTTCGCACTTTGCAATCTGCCTGCGCAGTTCATCGTTGGTTTCGGCGTGCTGCTGGGTACGCTCCGCCACTCGCTTATCGAGTTCCGCAGTCATCCGTCTCTGTTCAGAAAGCAGTCGCGCCTGCTGCAACCCAATTAAAGCCTGATTTGCAGCTACGCTAAGGACAAGCTTCTCTGTCTCCTCCGGAAACTCCGCGCGCTGAGAACCTGCGACCAAGACTCCGATCTCCCCTTCCAGGCCGAGCGGGAGCGTCAGGATCGTAATCTCTTCTTCTCCGAGAAATGCCCGACTCACCGCTTGCCAATGCCGCGGCTGGTCGCGCCACCTCTGCCCGAACTTGCTTTGCAACACACTCAGCTGCGGCGCCGGACTTCGCCAGCGAGCAGCCCGAATGATTTCAATCGTCTCGCTGCTTGAGGACTCATTCAGCCTTACATAGACGAGATCCAGATCAAGCATCCCCAGCAAAGTCTCCGCGACCGTGCTCGCAATTCGCGCGGGATCGCCGCCTCCCCAGGACGCAGGAAGTGCGAGCACGCTGACCAGGTCATTGATGCAGCACTGCAGGTTCCGGACCGATTTGGGGTGATCGAAATGTTCTTCCATCTCAGGCCGTAGCGGCGGTATCGGAAACCTGTCCTTTGTGCCTTGCACGAATCTCCCGCAGAAACTCCGTCAGCGGCACAAAACACGGGTTCTCGTAAAACCGGCCGCGAATGATCGCAACCGGGTGCGTGTGAAGGATATCAACGGCGACGGTGCCGGTCAGGAGGTTGGCGTCGCAGCTGCAGATCACAGGATTGTCATATCCAGGCAGCAGATTATTCAGCCGGGCCTCGTACTCGACCCATTCGTTGGTAGTGGACTCGTCCAGGAGGATTGGCTCAGCGTGTCCAATAAACCGCGTAATAGGGAATCCAAGCGTGGGACCGGATTCGATCACGCCAAGTTGAGAGCCTGATAAAGGGCATGGTGAAGCGGTCCTGGTCATTCTCGATCCCTCCTTAAGCCCTGCTCGAACAATGATCTTGATCGAGGAGGCGGCGTAGCGCACTCCGAGGCGCCTGCTGAAACAGGCGTATCTTTGCAAATCAACGTTTGGAATGTGAGCCCGCTTGCTAATTCGACCTTGGGGTTCCTGAGCCGGCCGGGGGAACGTTCTGTGCGCAACTCAAGAAGGGAAATGCACCCGCTACGGATCGTGCAGCAATTGTACCGCGATTTACGGCCCATGGCATCGGACAAAGCAGCGAATCATTGGGACTTTCAAGGAAATCTCTGCGGTTCCATCGATCCTGCTAAACGCCTTGCGGACAAAATGATAGGGGGAAAACCTCTCGTTTGCAGAGTGGGCTCGAAGAGTCCGCACACGAATGGTCTTGGGCGGCCCTAACTACTCTTCTGCATACCAAAGTATCGATCAATACCTTCGTCCAATGGATTCGATTCTTCGCCTCTGGCTTAATCACAACAGGAACAGGAGGATTTATGACAACAGCAATCGCAGTAGCGACCATGAAAGCGGCCCAGGTATCCGGAGGCGGAGCCGGTCTTGAGATCGTCGAGCGAGCGATTCCCGAGCCCGGTCCAGGGCAGGTTCGCATTAAAGTGCAGGCATGTGGTGTTTGCCACAGCGATGCGCTTGTCGTCGAAGGCTCGTGGCCAGGAATCCCCTACCCCCGCGTTCCAGGGCATGAAGTCGCAGGCATTGTGGATGAACTGGGCGCCGGAGTGACGGAATGGCGCAAAGGCCAGCGTGTCGGCGTCGGTTGGCACGGCGGCCACGACGGCACCTGCCCCGAGTGCCGTCGCGGAGATTTTCGAAACTGCCAGAATGTGAAGATTCCCGGCATCAGCTATGACGGCGGCTATCAGCAGTACATGGTAGCTCCGGCCGAAGCATTGGCTTCGATTCCGGACACCCTCAGTGACGTCGAAGCGGCACCTCTCTTGTGTGCTGGAATCACCACCTACAACGCTCTGCGGCATGCGGGCGCGCTCCCAGGCGACCTCGTAGCGGTTCAGGGAATCGGCGGGCTCGGCCACCTCGGAATTCAATTCGCCAACAAGTTCGGCTACAAAGTGGTTGCAGTCGGGCGCGGCTCGCAAAATGAAACGCTGGCAAAGAGGCTCGGCGCCGATGTGTATATCGACAGCAAAGCGAAGAACGCTGCAGAGGAATTGCAAAAGCTGGGCGGCGCAAAAGTCATAATGGCTACTGCGCCGAACTCCAAGGCGATGTCCGAACTGATCGGCGGTCTGGGTCCGAACGGCAAACTCCTCGTGATCGGTGCAGCCTTCGATCCCATTGAGGTCACGCCCATCCAACTCATCATGGGCAGCAAGACCGTCCAAGGGTGGGCAGCGGGGACGCCGGCTGATTCGGAAGACACCTTGCACTTTGCCGAACTCCGCGGCGTGCGCGCCATGATCGAAACATACCCCCTGGAAAAAGCAGCCGACGCATATGCCCGCATGATGAGCGGGAAGGCTGAGTTTCGCGTTGTGCTGACGATGTGATACCGGCCCACTGCGGCAAAGAGCAGCCCCTTCGGGAACAGGTGATTTTGCTTGTTGACCCTCGCATTGAACAAATCTCGCGTTGGACTGAGGTCAACGCACAGGAGGAATGAAGATGGCAAAGCTGAAGTATTCGAGCTTGAAAGGTACGCTTCTCTTATCGATCGCAGCCGTCGTGTTGTCCGCAGTGAGCGCTGCGGCACAAAGCGTGACGGACAAGTGTGGACTTGCCCACGTTATCCCGCTCACCACCAGTGAACCTCCCGCAAAGATCCTTGTCGATCCTCCGCTTGCAGGTCCGCTCGCCTCACGCGGCGTGGTTATTATTCAGTATTGTGCCCAGAACATTCATCTTGAGCCGGTGTTCGGCGCCGGCGCCCTGGCTGCTTCCCCGCGTATCGGGCACATACATGTGAGACTCGATGATGCGCCTTGGGTTTGGGCGGATGCGAGCGGAAACCCTGTGATCCTGATGGGTCTTCCGCCCGGCCCGCACAAGGTAGCCCTTGAATTGCAGGACGCGAACCACCACCTTCTCGACAAAGCCGAAGTCGCATTTGTCGTTCCAGAAACGAGCGCGCCCCCAGAGCATCACTAACGCGATAGGAAGCCAGGTGAACGCGCCGCTAGTGGCCAGCGTTCCGGTCTCCGCATCTGGGCGCGCGGTTGTGGTGGAAGCCAGGTTCATCCAAGGGCACTCGACAAGCCCGATCCGGAATTTGCTTTCAAGGAGTCTCAGTGATGCGCCACGTCAAATTCAACCAGTGGATGCGATTCTGGCGGCCTTCATCGATTGCATTGGTGGCCTTGGTAATCCTCGCGCCATTTCAATCGCCGGCACAAGCCGTCGAAAGGGAACACCCCGTGAAATACTCAACCTCTTACCATACGGTTAAGGTGGATGGGCTCACCATCTCCTATAGAGAGGCGGGACCAAAAGACGGCCCCCCGATTCTTCTCCTGCACGGTCTCCCATCTTCGTCGCGGATGTTTGAACCTCTTTTCGCACGGCTCAGCGACCGTTTTCACCTTGTCGCGCCTGACTACCCGGGTTTTGGACACAGCGATTGGCCGGATCCAACGCAGTTTGAATACACCTTCGATCACATCGCTCAAGTGATGGATGGATTCGCGCAGGCGTTGGGGTTGACCCACTACACCCTATACATGCAGGACTACGGGGCCCCTGTCGGATTTCGCATGGCGTTGGTACATCCGAAGCGTGTTGACTCCCTCATCGTTCAGGATGCAGTAGCTCACAATGAAGGACTTGGAGCAAACTGGGCAACTCGACGTGCATTCTGGGCAGATCGCCCTGGTAACGAAGAGCAACTGCGCACAAATCTACTCTCTCTTGCGACAACGAAGACGCGCCATGTGGGGGATGATCCAAATGTTGAGTTGTATGATCCGGACCTCTGGACAGACGAATATGCCTTTCTGAAGTCGGCCGGCCAAGACCAGATACAAAGCGATCTGTTCTATGACTACCGAACAAATGTCGCAGCCTACTCCAAATGGCAAGCTTGGATGCAGAAGACGCAGCCGCGGCTTCTAGTCATCTGGGGTAAACACGATCTCTCCTTCGACCTTGGCGAACCTGAGCGGTACCGAAAGGATGTACCCCACGCTGAGATCCACATACTCGACGCAGGCCACTTTGCGCTCGATACCAAGGCGAACGAAATCGCTGATCTCGTTCGAGACTTCATGCAATCCAAACATTGATGCGCGTGCGTTGTTGCGCCAACCATATCCGGGCGGCACTGCCTCACAAGGAGCCCATTATGACTACAAACGTTGAAACAAATGTCGCCGAGTTGAACGGAACACAGAGTTGTTTGGCAGAGACCTGTTCAGCAGTCCAACAGATTGCTTCCTTCGCTTTTTCGGCGCGGCCTGAGCAATTGACAGAACACCACAGGGAACTCTACAAGCGCAATATTCTCGATAGCATTGGATGCGCACTTGCAGCCCTTTCGGGCCCCCCGTTTCGTGCACTCCGCGATCAATTCGAGGAGTATCGAAGCTCGGGCACCTGCACACTGATTGGAGGCGGCAAAACGTCGCCTGATCAGGCCGCGCTCTTCAACGCCGGACTCGTGCGATATGTTGATTTGCTCGACAGCTACATGTCGCCCGGCGGACTCTGTCATCCAAGTGACAATTTTGGGGCCATTCTGGCTGCCGCAGAGCACGTAGGCGCGTCGGGAGAGGAATTTATGCTCGCGCTTGCGGTAGCGTACGAGGTTCAATGCCGGTTCACTGCAGCCGTCCCGGTGATGGACAAGGGACTCAATCATGCAACCCAACTCGCCATGTCGATCGCCGCTGGTGCCGGCAAACTGTTTGGACTCTCTGAAGACGAGTTGGCCAATGCTATCTCGATCGCAACGGTCGACAATGTATCTCTCGCTTGCATCCACGTTGAGCCCGTATCGCAGTGGAAAGGGTTCTCCCCAGGTTTGACAGGAATGCGCGCGGTGTACGCGGCTTCGATGGCGAAACGGGGCTTCACAGGTCCGCGTGGTCTCTTCGAAGGGCCAAAGGGCCTGGAGCAGCTGTTCGACCAGACAATCTCAGTCGATTGGGAGGACCCTTCACTGGAATTCATCACGCAGACCGTGCTGAAGAAATATTCATCTTTAATCCATGGCCAGCCTGTCCTTGAGGCCACTCTCGACCTGAAGCGGAGCTACGATATTTCGGCCAGTGATGTCGAGCGTGTGCGCTGCGACATCTTCAAAGCAGGGTTCGACTTTGCCGGCGGCGGCATCTACGGCCCGAAGGATCATGTATGGCTTAAGGAGCAGGGCGACTACAACTTGAAATACCTCATCTCTGCGGCTCTCCTTGATGGCGAGGTCGGGCCAGCGCAGCTCGACCCCGCGCGCATTCAAGCGGATGATGCGCAGGCGATGGTCGCCAGAGTTGAAGTACGACCCGACGAAGAACTTACGGCGCGATTCCCCGCGGAACTCAGCGCGCGAGTGACTGTTTGGACAAGAGACGGAAGAGTCCTGGTGAAGGAACACCTCGGCTACGAAGGCGGTCTGGACCAGCCGATGTCTTGGGAGCGAACGGTTGAGAAGTTCCATTGGCTCAGCGAGCCATTCGCCGATAGCGAATTGCGAAAGAACATCATTCTGGCAGTTCAGGAACTGGACTCGCGTCCGCTCTCAAACCTGATCAATTTTCTCGCTCAGGCCCATTCGGTCGCAGTCTATCCCAGGATGCATGCTGGCATCCAGTAGCCTGTTCGAGCGTTGGGAAAGCAAGACGAAGTCGCGCGCCAGAAGAATCTCTCGATTGAAGCACAAGGAGCACTCTTATGACGACCGCAACTATTGGCGTTGGAGACGTTGAGGCTTCTCAGAGGCGTCAAGAACACTTTGCTCAAACGAATTCTGAAGCCGTTGCGCCAGAGCAAAACACAGAGAGAGCACACATTGAAAGTCGTGGGCATGAAGAATGGGCGCAAAGAATCGAAGAGGCTTGGCAGGGCCACATAGAGACTTTGCAGCAGTATTTGTGTGAGCTTCTTGTCAAGAATCAACAGCTAAGGATGGCGCTGATGGCGGCAAACGAGCCAGAACGGGGACACAGAGATGCCAGGAACTTATAGAGTGGCAGAGTCAATCCTCACCCTTCTGCAGATCGTATCGATATTCGTACTCTCAGTCAGTTCACTTCGACTGAGACATTGGGTTATCGCGCCAGTTTGGCAAGTACCTCCCGCGCAGACCGGGGTTTCGGGCTTAATGCCGGTTCCGATGCGCGCACTGCCGGCCGAGACGTCTCGACCGAGGAGCGCGAAATAAGCAGGTTTGGTGCGGCGACAGCTCAAAGGAGACCATGAATGTGTGGCGTAAAACCCGTTCTAATCGGAACGAACGCGACCCGCTCCGGGAGTACCACGCTCTTGGCCGCTTGGCGACCGAGCGACTGCTGAGTGGGCTGCAACATCATTTGATCTAAGTCATCGAGGAGGTATTAAAAATGAAAGAGAAGATTCTCACCATCAAGACTCTGGTTCTGGCGGTCACGCTCGCCGGAGCCTTGCTGAGCCTGCCGCAGGCGGCTCACTCCGCGCAGGACGGAGACGATGCGGGTGCGGTTCGCGATCTCCAATCCAAGCTGAACAAGCCGCAGTTCAAGAACGTGAAAGTCGAAGTCCAGGACGGCATCGTCACGCTATCAGGAACCGTCGATCTTTACGAGTACAAGGCCGATGCCGACAAGCGCGCTCACAAGGAAAAAGGAATCATGGCGGTTCGCAACGAGATTGAAGTCGCCGGCCCCAGCGTTTCAGACGATCAACTGCGCGCCAAACTGGGCGAAAAGCTGGAATACGACCGCGTGGGCTATGGGAACGTCTTCGATGCCATCAGTCTTGGCGTCCAAAACGGCGTAGTCACACTGGGTGGCCATGCGCTCGGTTATCCGGATAGAGACTCAGCCTTGGCCTTGGTCAGCGTTTATCCAGGCGTAAAAGATGTGGTCGACGAGATCCAGGTCGATCCTCCCTCCCCCATTGACGACCGGATCCGCGTCGCGGAGTACCGCGCCATCTATGGCTATCCGACCTTGAACCGATATGCAATCGATCCGGCAAAGACGATACGCATCACTGTAACGAGCGGCCATGTGCAGCTTGACGGCGTCGTCGATTCCAAGGCGGACAAGGAAATTGCGAATATTCGCGCTAACGGCGTCCCCGGAGTCTTCAGCGTAATCAACAACCTGCAAATAGCCAACCAACCCTCTGAATCGCAGAAGCAAGAATTGGTCCCCTAGGCTAACGCGGATCCTTGCGCAATTCGCTAAGCCACGAGTTCATTCCCCATCTGTGGCCATTTTTTCTTCCGCAAGCGGTTCCTAAGCAGCCGGCTTAGCCGGCGGCTGCCTGGTGTCGTTGATCGTCGGCGCGCTCGAGGGGCGGTTGCGGTCGGCGACTTGAGTGCAATTGAAACTGGACTCGATAGCATAGGCATCCCAAAGGACATCCCGAGAACAACGAATTCAAACGGCCTCGCCGATCAAGCCCTCACACATGATACGAACTTTTACGACAACTTGAAGCCGTCTTTGGGTTCGGTAATGTAGTGTTCTTCGGCCGGATAAGAACGAGTGAAAAAGTTTGATACCAAGGTATCGATCAATACCTTCGTCTGGTAGAACGGTCTGCTCGCTTCTGGCCTAATAGCAACTGTGATTTGCGTCGGAAGGTTTCAAGAACAAAGTACCGGGCGGTCATATCGCATGGGACGCTCTGGTGAGGCGAGTGTCACACAATCAATGAGGCTGAGGTTTACGATGCGACTTTTCCTGTGCACTGTGGGGTTTCTGCTGATGGTGCCTAGCCTTCTGTATGGCCAGTCAGGGGCCCAGGCTGATTCGTCGCCCAATGACTCGGGTGTTGGAGCCGAGGTGAAAGCTCTCCGCGAAGCGCTCTTGCGAACTCAGCAGCAAGTGGCCGCACAACAAGAGGAAATTGAAAACCTGAGGGTGCAATTGAAAGCTGGCTTAATTGCGTCTGGCAGTGCCGTAACAGGCTCCGCTAAGAGCCAGGCGATATCTCCAGGTCCGAGGCCCCCCAACGGGAATCCGCCAGACCTTGCGCAGGAAATCCACAAGTACGACGTGAAGGCCTCGATCCCAGCTGTGGTTCCGCAAGCGACGCAAGCGGGACCTACAGTTCCGTCGACGTCTATCAAATTTGGTGACGCTGTATTGACGATTGGTGGATTTGTTGATTTCGAGAATATATTTCGCACGACGAATACCCAGAGCAACATTACCACTGACCTCGGTGGGATACCGTACAGCAACACGCCACAAGGAAGTGTCAGCGAATTCCGGACTACGGCGCAGTACTCTCGCGTGAATATTAAGATCGAAGACACTTTTAGAGGCAATAAGGTTCTTGGCTACGTTGAGGGCGACTTCAGCGGGAACAGCTCGCCCACCGTGTATCAAAGCGTAAACGGTCTCACCAACCGAGTGCGACTCTACTTTGGATACGTAAAACGCGACAAGTGGGAGATCTTGAGCGGACAAACCGTGGGCTGGCTGACACCCAATCGCGTTGGCATCGGACCGCTGCCGTCGGATTTGGCCATTACCTATAACGAGGACCAGAGCCTCGGCGCAGGAGAGCCTTATACGCGGGCCGCTGAGATTCGCATCGCGTACCACTTTAACGAGCATTGGGCAGCAGGGGCAGGGATCGAGAATTCCAACCAATATATCGGTAACTATGTCGCGATCCCTGTTCAATTCAGTGCGATTGGTTCACAGTTCGATAACAACGCCAACGCGGGGGCGGCCAACCTTATGCCAGACATTATCGCCAAGACCACCTATGACAAATATGTCGGGGCCAGACATTTTCACGCAGAACTTGCGGGTCTTTTCACTGGTGCGCACGCCTCGGTAATGCCTGTTGGATCGATTTCATTAAACAGGCACACGGCGTTTGGCGGTGGTGGGGAATTTGCCGCGAACTATGAATTGTTGCCTGATAGACTCCTATTCCTCGCAAACGTGTTTTGGAGTGACGGCGGTGCTCATTACCTTGTCGGAACGGGACCGGAACTTGTGGTTCGCCCTAACCTTGCTGGGACGGACGTGAGCCTGTCCATGCTCCATGCAGGAGCGGGCTCTGCCGGCCTCGAGTGGAGAGCGAGTCGCAAGGAGGCGTTTGCCGTCTACTACGGCGCGGATTATTACGGAAGGAATTTCTTTCCCGACACGACAAACACCGCCAATCCGCGAACAATTATCGGTTATGGCGGTCCGGGTTCGCCGAACACAAATAATCGCGCCATCCAGCAGCCCACATTCGATTGGCTTCTGACTTTCTGGAAGAGCGATAAATACGGAGCGCTGCAGTATTACACGCAGTATTCCTATCTGACCCGCTCTCCCTGGTACGTGGCTCCAGGTGACCCCAAGAATGCACATCTCAGCATGGTTTACGCCGGCATCCGCTACGTTTTCCCGTCGACTTCAGGCACTCTGCTTCACGTGCCTTACCCGAATTGATTTGATATGAGGGTGATTGGGATTCCAAGATATTCCACGATTGCAGAAATGAGGAGGAGCACGATGAAACGGATCGCTTTGATGTTGTCAATGGTAGTAGCGCTGGCCGGGGTTGTCGCCAGTTCGGTCGCTGCGGTTGGACATTCGAATGAGGAGGCCGCCCCGGTCTTCGGAATCAAAATCCCCCCCGGATACCGCGACTGGAGATTGATCTCCGTGGCCCACGAAGAAGGCGACCTCAACGATATACGAGCGATTCTGGGCAACAAAACAGCGATCAAGGCGTATCGGGAAGAGAAGGTTCCGTTCCCGGACGGCACGATCATTGCTCGAATCGCGTGGAGTTACGTCCCCTCGGAGGAAAACAACAGAGTTTTTGGACGCCCCCAATCTTTCGTTCCCGGCCCGCCTCCGGATTGGTACCTTCAGCTTATGGTCAAGGACTCAAAAAAGTACGCCGCGACGGGCGGCTGGGGGTTTGCTCAATTCGATAAGGAAGGCAAACCTGCTGACGAGGCGAAGCTCAGAACCTGCTTTCCATGCCATGAGCCTGTCAAAGCTCGCGACTTTGTCTTTACTCGTTACGCACAATAAGACCGAAAGTCTGGCGATTCCCTTCGACGGTGTAGTCAAATGACGGGCATGGCGATTGCCACAGAATCCAGAGAAGAATGCGCTGCGTCAGAAATGCCCATAAAGAATCTCAACGACTGATCGTCAGCTTGCCGATTCTGGACGTGGCGTTCGCCAGGGCATAAGCACAAGTCGATCTGTTGGAGCAGCCAGGGCATCTTCCTTCCAGACCGAGCGGTGACATTGGAGGCTCTGAACAGATATGGCAGAGGCGGAAAGAGCGAAACACGATCTCAGGCAAGGATTCTTAATTCGAGATCTTGCCGATGGAGCAATGGCCCTGGGACAAGTAGATGGCGAGGACGCCATACTGGTCCGGAATGGCGACGAGTTTTTCGCGGTTGGTGCAAACTGCACTCATTACCACGCAACGCTGTCGGAGGGGCTCGTCGTTGGGGACACTGTGCGGTGCCCCCTGCACCACGCCTGTTTCAGCCTGCGCAGCGGTGAAGCGCTGCGTGCCCCTGCCTTCGATCCAATTCCACATTGGCGCACAGAAGTCATTGGCGACCAGGTGTTCGTGCGAGAAAAACTCGCCGATCCAGATCGAAAGCATCTGGTCAACTCCA
>Ga0302320_10027079_pt1 | contig 11067 bp, 9 predicted proteins | sample Bog_T0_3_FD_202130 | JGI IMG/M metagenome (GOLD analysis project Ga0302320, IMG submission 202130) | Peat permafrost microbial communities from Stordalen Mire near Abisko, Sweden - Bog_T0_3 | ecosystem: Environmental > Terrestrial > Soil > Wetlands > Peat | place: Sweden: Abisko, Stordalen Mire... | reverse complement strand
AGGTTCACCCGAAACCCGCAAGACACCGCGAATGCGCAACGCCGCCTGCACTCCGGCTTCCAGATGCAGATCGCTTGCGCCGCTTGCCGCTGCTGATTCAACTAAAGATTCCAATTCCATTGGTTTGCCTAGAGTATTTAACAGTTCAACCGCTGAAAAGTTCTTTGCTTGAAATGCTTTTTCCCTTTTCCCCCATAATTGGGTTAAAATTCATCCAGCCAATGCCTTCGCGCTTGTTTCATAGGGTTGCAAGATCTCAGTTTTAACCACCAGCCTTCCCCGCACATTTCTCCGCGTCATGAGCTACGCGAAGTGGCTCTAAACGGTCCAGACAGCAGCAGCACATTTAGGACAAGTTTCTGGTTGTGCTGCTTCGTATTTCTCAACGTCAGCTTTTTCTTGAGCCGTGATGGTGTGGTGGATGTGTTTGGAAATTAGTTCGGTGTAGCGTTCGTAAGCAATCATGGTGGCGAAATTTTGGGGGTATATGCCATTTTTGCCCGCGTCAATGCCACAAAAGACAGACTTGCCTGGCAACAGATTTTCTCCAATCACTTCGGTGCCGCCATCGCGATCGCGCGAGCCTTTGAAGAAATTCAAAAACTCAAGGCGGAGTTGGAGCAACAGAATGCCTATCTCAAGGAAGAAGTCATCGAAGCCAAAGCGTTCGGCGATCTAGTCGGGCAAAGCGCGGCGCTGCGGCAAATTTCTAGCCAGATTGATTTGGTTGCGCCCACCGACGCTTCGGTTTTGATTCTTGGCGAAACCGGCACGGGCAAAGAATTGGTCGCGCACGAAATTCATCGCCGCAGCCGGCGAAAAGACAAACCGCTCATCCACGTCAACTGCGCGTCCGTCCCGAAGGATTTGTATGAGAGCGAATTTTTCGGCCATGCGCGTGGCGCATTTACCGGAGCGGTCAAAGACCGCGCCGGTCGTTTCGAGGCGGCGGAGGGGGGAACGATTTTTTTGGATGAAATCGGCGAGGTGCCCCTGGAGTTGCAAAGCAAGCTGCTGCGCGTTTTGCAGGAAAAATGCTACGAACGGGTCGGCGAAGACCGCACGCGGCACGCCGATGTCCGCATCATTGCGGCGACGAACCGCGATTTGAAACAAGAAGCCGCCGCCGGCCGTTTTCGCGAAGACCTCTATTATCGCCTGAATGTTTTTCCCCTTCAGGTTGCGCCGTTGCGCGAACGCCGCGAAGACATTCCATTGCTCGCGCAGCACTTCATCAATTTGTCCGTGAAGGAAATGGGTTGCGCCAAGCCGCGGCTGACGCGCGCCGGCATCATTCGACTCCAGAGCTACGACTGGCCCGGCAACATCCGCGAATTACGGAATGTGATCGAACGCGCCGTCATCATTTCCCGAGGTCGGGCGCTGGCCTTCGATTTGCCGGCGGCAGAAGCCGCGCTGGTTCCCACGCGCCGGGGCCACACGAGCAGCGGGCGACGCCGAACCGGAATTTCTCACGAGACTGAACTGCAACGGCGCGAACGCGAGAATCTCCTAGCTGTTCTTGAAAAAGCCAATTGGAAAATCAAGGGTGCCGACGGCGCGGCTGAACTATTGGGAGTCAACTCTGCAACCCTGTTGAGCCGGATGAGGAAGATGGGACTGAAGCGTCCCACTTGAACGGCTATCTGGGTTTTTCCAATTGTAATAATTTTGTTTCCAGTTCCCCTATCTTCCGGTTTGAGGTGATTAGGTGCTCCACATAGGTGGCAAGTAAATCATCCAATTCCCGTTCGGATCCGTGTTATGAACGAAAAGTGGCCAGAACATTTGCGCGAATTTTGTTAGTCGCAACTATCGCAATCTACCAAAGGCAGTCGGCGAGATTCCAAAAACTGATGCAAACACACGTGAAAAGTGAAACGGATCCAAGAAGCCGGTTTCCACTGCCACCATTTTTACAAGTGTGCCGGGTTGTTGCAGGCGCTCGGCGGCATGATGCATCTTTAACCGGAGGAGATATTGATAGGGGCTTTGGTTGTCGTAGCGCCGGAACAGACGGCAGAGGTAGGCGTTGTTGAGATGACATTCGCTGGCAATTTGGTCCAGCGTCCGCAACTGCAGACTATGCTGTTCGATGTAACGACGGCATTGTTGATAAGTTATATAAGCAAGCGTTTCTGCGCCGTCAAGCGGTGCCCGCGCCCAGGCTATCCGCAGCGCCAGACACTCCAGCAGTTTCGCACACAATTTCTCACTCGCGCGTTGGACTTGCAATCCAACTTGAATCAGCTCGTCAAAAAGAGGTTGCAAGGCATTCGGCGGAACGACGGCTGACACACGGCCGGCGGTCAGACCGCAGGAATGCAGCAAGGCCGGGGCATTGATTCCAGTGAAGTCCACGAAGTATTTTACCAGTGGGTCGGCTGCGTCGCCGGTAATGTGATGCGGGGTGTTTGTGCCATAGGAAAACAAACATCCAGGTTGCAGCGGATAATTTCTTCCTTTGAGTTTCACCTCGCCACGTCCATGCGCCACATACTCAATTGAATAATACGGAAACGCTTCGCGATGAATGGCGTAATCCGGCATGCAATGTTCCAACCCGCCACATACCACCACCAGTGGCCGGGTTTTCGGTGGATTCAGGTCGAGGAAAAACCGCCGCGCCTTCGCCACGTCGGTGGAAAAGAACTCCGGCGCGCCTTTGCCTCGGTTGGCTGGCGGCGGCGTTTTCACAGGATTAAGTCAATAATATCCATGCACCGGCCTACTATATCCATTCCCGCGCAAACCTGTCGAAAGTATTTTATAAATGTTCACATTGAGGTGCCAAAGACCAGCAGGCTCAAAAATCAGCAAACAGGAAGCAAATTTATGAAAGAAAGGAAACGCATCGTGGAAAATGACGCCCCGCTGAAGAAAGATGATTTGATCGTCATCACCGGCGCGGGCGGATTCATCGGCGGCAACCTCGCCCGCTATTTCACCAGGAAGGGTTTTACCAACATTCGCGCGGTGGACAAAAAGCCGCTTTACGAGTGGTATCTGCATACACCAGGCGTCCAGAACCTTTGCCTGGATGTGAGCCTTGAGGAAAACTGCAAACGCGTATGCGAAGGCGCGGTGGAAGTCTATAATCTCGCCGCCGACATGGGCGGCATGGGCTTCATCGAACGGTTCCGCGTGGAATGCCTGCGTTCGATTTTGATCAACACGCATATGGTCGAGGCGGCTTACCAGGCCGGGACGCGGCGCTACTTTTATTCCAGCTCGGCCTGCGCCTACAACACTTTGCTGCAAAAAGACCCGAATGTTCGCGCGCTCAAGGAATCCGACGCGTATCCCGCGATGGCCGAGCGCGGCTACGGCTGGGAAAAATTGATTTCCGAAATGTTCTGCCAGGAATACTGGCACGAGCGCGGCATGAAAACGGCGATTGCGCGTTTCCACAATGTTTATGGCCCGCATGGCACCTGGGACGGTGGCCGGGAAAAAGCGCCCGCCGCGCTGTGCCGCAAGGTCATTGAGGCGATTGCCACCAGCAAGAAGGACATCATGATCTGGGGTAACGGCGAGCAGACGCGGAGTTTCATGTATATTGACGACTGCGTTCAGGGCATTGACAAGATCATGCACTGCGATGGTTTGATCGCGACGCCGATCAATCTTGGTTCAAGCGAACTTGTTTCCATCAACGAGCTTTTGACCAAGATCGAAAAAATCACCGGCGTGAAAATGAACCGCAAATACGATCTCAACGCGCCGCAGGGTGTGGCCGGTCGCAATTCTGACAATACGTTCATCAAAAATGTTCTCAAATGGGAGCCGGGCACAATCCTGAACAAAGGTCTGGCGGAAACCTACAAATGGATTAAGGAGCAATACCATGCACGCAAGGCCGGCAAACGCGTTGGCATCGGCTGATTCTTATCGGAAAATATACAACCGCCGCCAGCAGTCGTGCCCACCGGCGGCACAATTTTAGCCATCGCAACCAAAATTAAACATATGCACCTAAAATCCTTCCTTGCCTCACTTGTTGTCGCTGCCATCGCCGTGAATATTAAGGCAGCACAATCGGACACAAATTTAAATCTGCCGGTCAGCTCCGGCCCTTTCACCGGAACGATGGATTCGCTGACGAATTATTCCTGCCCGGACTGGTTTCGCAACGCGAAGTTCGGCATCTGGGCGCACTGGGGTCCGCAGTCCGTCCCGATGGAAGGCGACTGGTATGCCCGCAAGATGTATCAACAAGGCTCGGCCGATTATAAGGATCACCTGGCGCGTTGGGGTCATCCGTCTACGAACGGCTGGAAGGACATCATCCCGCTGTGGAAGGCGGAAAAATGGGATCCGGAAAAGTTGATTGAACTCTACAAAAAGGCGGGCGCGAAATATTTCGTGAGCATGGGTTCGCATCACGACGATTTCTTCCTGTGGAACTCCAAGTTGCACAAATGGAACGCGGTTCAAGTCGGCCCGCACCGCGACGTGGTTGGCGAATGGCAGTTGGCAGCGAAAAAGAATGGGTTGCCTTTTGGCGTGTCCGAACATCTCGGCGCAAGTTTTAGCTGGTTTCAGGATTCTCACAAATCGGACAGAACCGGCCCCCTGGCCGGAGTGCCTTACGATGGCGCGAATTCCAACAACTGGGAGCTTTATCATTTTCCCGCCGCAACCAACGACAAAAGTTCGTGGTATACCAAGGATCCGCGCTGGCAGCAGCAGTGGTATGATGAAATTAAAGAACTCGTGGACGATTATCATCCTGACCTGCTTTACAGCGACGGTCCCGTGCCCTTCGGCAATGAGGTCGGCTTGAGCCAGATTGCCAATCTTTACAACGACAGCCTCAAAAATAATCACGGCAGGCTGGCGGTCTACAATTGCAAGCAGCCGTCGGGCGGCCGCTGGGTGCAAGATTTCGAGCGCGGCGTCAACGGCGGCATCAATCCGTATCCATGGCAGACCGACACCTCCATCGGCGACTGGTTCTACAACCGGCACTGGAAATACCAGCCGTTGAGTTGGACGGTGCACATGCTTGTGGACATCGTGAGCAAGAACGGCAATCTGTTGCTCAACGTCGTGCTGCGACCGGATGGCTCGCTGGATCCCGAAGTGGAAACGATGCTGCTACAGCTTGCCGACTGGACGGCAGTGAACGGCGAGGCGATTTACGGCACGCGTCCGTGGCTGGTTTACGGCGAAGGACCGATGCAGGTCAAAGGCGGCGCGTTCAAGGAAAATTTTACCTACAGCGCCAAAGACATCCGCTTCACGACGAAGGGTAAGACGCTTTACGCGATTGCGCTGGGCTGGCCGGATGACGGCCGATTTGTCATCAAGTCGCTCGCTAAAACCGATGATGTCAGCGCGAATCAAATCAAGCGCGTCGAGTTGCTTGGTTACGAGGGGAAATTAAAATTTACGCAGACGACGGAAGACTTGACGGTGGAACTGCCTGATAATCATAAATTACAAGACATCGAAGTCAGCGACCTGACTTGCTCACTGCGCATCACCGGCAAGAATTTGAAACCCGCGCCGGTTGCACCGACGGCAAGCGTCATTCTACCAGATAACCAGGGCCGGTTGATTCTGAACGCCAGCGACGCGATGTTGCATGGCGAGCAACTGAAGCTGGAAACGCAGGGCGGCATGCCCGACATCGGCTTCTGGGACAAGGCTGATGAGTGGGTTTCGTGGAACGCGCACATCGCTCAACCCGGCACCTATCAGGTCAGCGCGACTATTGCTGCCGCGAATGGCGCTGCGGAATTAGTCATTGGTGTTGCCGGCGAAAATCTGTCCGTCAAGATTCCGCAAACCGCCGGCTGGGACAAGTTTTCCTCGACCGACCTCGGCCCCGTGGAAATCAAGTCGGCGGGCGATTTAACCGTGAGCGTTCGGGCTAAAGACACGACGAGTTGGAAGGCCATCAATCTTAATTCCATCCGCCTGACGCCGGTCGCCCGGTAATTTTCAGCCAAACCGATGCAAAACAATTCCGCCGCTGCCAAACTGATCGGTTTCATTCCCAACCGCCTGCAACTCGCGGGCGGCTGGATTGACCAGCCGTTCGTCTCGCGCCACAATCCCCGGCCGCCCGGCTCGATGGTCGTGGTGCAGATCGAACCCGATTTCCGGCCAATGGACCGTTCCGGCATCGCCAGCGGCACGCGCACCATCGCGATGAAAATGTGGAAAGGTAAATTGCCGGACCGTCCGAAGGACGAGCTGGTGCGCGAACTTTACGACGCGGAAAATCAAGGCAAGGCCGAGCCGAGCGGTTCGCAGGACATGATCGGCCTAATTTATCCAGGCGTGAACCGGCTCGATTATGATTTCAAAATTCATGACGGCGTTTTTCCCTCGCATATTGAATCATGCACCCACGCCAAGGTTGCACGCTGGCTGGAAAAAGTTTTGCATTTGATCCCCGTCGAGCCACGGCCGGATGGCTACAGCCCGCTCGGCATTAAAAATCTGGAGCCGGAGTGGGTGGCAAAACTCGGCCAGTCGGGAAAAGACTGCTTCGACGCGATTGTCAAAATGGACGCGAACGCGCTCGGCGCGTCGCTCAACCTGAACATGAAATGCTGGGAGACGCTGCTGCCACAGGTCGTCCGACATCCGCTGCTGCGCGTGGAGTTGATGCCGATTTTACAGGCATATCAAAAACAATATCTCGGCGCGATGTATTCCGGTTGCGGTGGCGGTTATCTGATCGTCGTTTCAGAGAAACCAGTCCCCGGCGCGTTCAAGGTCAATGTCCGAGTTGCGCGAAAATGAGCTTATTCAGACAAGTCATCGTCAGCGGCGGATTTGACGACCTCAAGTCGCGCGACCTGCGTTTTCTTGAAGAGGCGGCGAGGCTTGGCGAGTTAACGGTGTTGCTCTGGCCGGACGCGACGCTACAAAAACTTACGGGCCAGCCGCCAAAATTTCCGCTGGCCGAACGACAGTATTTTTTGAACGCCGTCCGTTACGTCAGCAAAGTCATTGAAGCTGACGGTTCGACCTGCTTCGACTCGCTGCTCAAAAGTTTGCAGCCCGACTTATGGGCGGACTGCGAAGCCACGACAAATGACGCCCGCCAAAAATTTGCCGCCAAAAATAAAATTTCCTATCGCATTTTCTCGGCAGACGAGTTGCAAGGTTTTCCCGAACCGCCGCCGATGCCGTCCGCGACGGGCCGCAAGAAGATTATTGCGACGGGTTGCTACGACTGGTTTCACTCTGGCCATGTGCGTTTTTGCGAGCAAGCCTCAGTTTACGGTGATCTTTATGTTTGTCTCGGCAGCGACGCCAATGTGCGGTTGTTAAAAGGCGAGGGCCATCCGCTGTTGTCTCAGGAAGAACGACGCTACGTCGTCGGCTCGATCAAATTTGTGAAACAGGCCCTTATCACCACCGGTTCGGGCTGGGTGGATGCCGACCCGGAAATTCGGCGGCTCCAGCCGGACATTTATGTCGTCAACGAAGACGGCGACAAGGGCGGCAAGCGTGAGTATTGCCAGAATCTCGGCATCGCATACCTTGTGCTCAAACGAACTCCCGCACCAGGCTTGCCCCAGCGTTCCAGCACGGTTCTGCGTGGGTTCTAAATGATAAACTGCATATGCTAAAGACCGGCATCCTCAATCCGCAGATCAACTCACTGCTCAGCCGCGTGCGCCACACGAATACGCTTGTCATCGCCGACCGGGGTTTCCCGTTCTGGCCTATGATTGAGACGGTGGACATCTCCGTGGTGAATGATTTGCCGACGGTTTTGCAGTTGTTGAAGGCCGTTCGTCCGAATTTCCAGATTGGCAAGGCGTGGATGGCGCAGGAATTCTTGAATCAAAACAGCGCCAAAACGCGCGCCGCCTTCTCCGAAGCATTGCGCGGGATGGAGTTGATCCACGAGCCTAATGTTGAATTCAAAAAACGCATTCCGCATGCCATTGGCCTGATCCGCACCGGCGACACCACGCAATACGCCAACCTTATTTTGGAAAGCGCTTGAAGAATCTATGACACCAACTCCACAACCTGCCATAACCAAAAGTCAGGGTGGCGGCCTGTTTCGCAATGCCAACGGACAAAACCTCTTTGTAACGTTTGCACTCGTCACTTCACTCTTTTTGCTGTGGGGCTTTTGCAATGGCATGATTGACATCCTCAACAAACATTTTCAGGATTCGCTGCACATCAACAAGGAACAGTCCGGCCTGGTGCAGTTCGCCAATTACCTCGCGTATTTTCTCATGGCGATTCCCGCCGGCTTGATCGCGCGAAAGTTCGGCTACAAGGGCGGCATCCTGGTCGGGCTGACGTTGATCGCGGCCGGCGCGTTCTGGTTCATCCCGGCAACCAGCATTGGCGAATACTGGGCGTTTCTGCTGGGCTTGTTCATCATCGCGGCGGGCATGACCTGCCTGGAAACCATCGCCAATCCTTACACGACGGTGCTGGGTGCGCCGGAACACGGCGCGACGCGCATCAACATCGCCCAGACGCTGAACGGCGGCGGCTGGATTCTCGGCCCGATTGTCGGCGGGCACTTTGTTTTTTCCAGTGGTGACGGCGCGAACCCCAACGCCGGCCTGTCCACACCCTACCTGGGCATCGGATTCTTTGTGGCCGTCCTGCTAGTTATCTTCGCATTGTCCAAAGTGCCGGATCTGCATGCCAAGGATGAAAGTAAAAAATCCCCCGACCAACAAACTCGCCTTAAACCTTCCGACGGCCAACTGGCGGGCATCGGCATCGCCCTGGCGATTGTCTGGGGCCTCTTATATTTTTTCATCGCGCCGATTTTGGGACTGGTGTGGGCGCTGCTGGATTTGCCCGCCAATCTGCTTGACCCGACCAAATACGGTTTGATCGTGGTCGCCTACATCGGCTCCTTCATCGTGGCTTCCAAAAACTGGGATCTGTTCCGGCGCAAACATTTTACGCTCGGTGTCGTCACGCAGTTTCTGTATGTCGCGGCGCAGACCGGCATCTTCAGCTTCTGTGTGAATTACATTTTGGAAAACGACCCCGGCGTGACCAAGCTGGAAGCCTCCAAATGGCTGGGTGCAATTGGATTCGGCTTGTTCATGTTCGGACGCCTGTGCGGCAGCGCGGTGATCAGCCAGTTCAAACCGCATCGCGTGCTGGCGGGTTACGCGGTCATCAACGTGGCGCTAACGGCGGTGTGCCTGGGCGGCGGCAAACCCGGCCTGTATGCGATGTTCGGCACATTCTTCTTCATGTCCGTGATGTTCCCGACGATTTTCGCGCTGGGCATCCGCGGGCTGGGCGACCACACCAAGCTCGGCTCGTCGCTCATCGTCATGTCCATCGTGGGCGGGGCGATTGCGGCGCCATTCATGGGCCACATCGCGGACACAAGCTCGATGCGCGCCGGCTTTGTAGTGCCGCTGGTGTGTTTTGTCTTTATCGCCATTTACGGATGCGTCTGGCAGAAACTGGAAGATTAGAATCTAGGACGCAAATAAGTTTGGAACTAGTTAAGAATAAGAGGAATACCATGACCTCAAAATCGGCGGCGATCAACAGCCGCCGACCTAACCCATAAGATCAGGGTTTTGCTCCCTCAATGCCACGTCATATTTATTTTTAATTAGTCGCTCCTGAAAAACTCATTTACCGACGGGAAGCTGAACAGGTCAGAGTCAGGTTGCCCGCCAAGAGACGAAGGAGTTGAAGCCAAAAAAAAGCCGTCGTCCGCAGCCACTTCTTCAAGTTCCAGGCTGCCGCCGCCAGCAGCAGGTTCACTTGGTCGCCCACGAACCCTTTGAGGAAGCAACGCACCAGCCGATACTGGTGTTTCAAGTGGCTGATGACCGGTTCAATCGCCGCCCGCCGCCGAAACCGCGCCCGCATTGTTGCGCTTTCCCGTTTGCTTTGGCCAGGCTTGGGTTTGCCCGGCAGCAGCACTTCCGTCCCGTCCACGGCCTTCCGCCCGCGATAGCCGCGATCCACAATGGCTTTGGTCGGTTGTTCTCCGGTGATTGCCCGGGTTTGTTCCAAGGCCGGCCGCAGCGCGTCGCCGTCGTAAAGATTCTCCTCGTGGGCCACCGCCCCAACAATCACGCCGTGCGTCTTGGTCATCACGACCGATGCCTTGCTTCCAAACTCGTATTTCTTGTGTTCCTTGCCTTTGCTCATGCAATACACCTGCGGTTCGTGCAGAGAATACACCTTGTCTTTGTCTCCAGGCTTTTGGCGCAACACCCGCCGATACAAGGCAAAGTTCTCCCGGTGTTCGACGCTCACAGTCTCCGGCAGTTTGCGCTCCAGTTCACGGATCAGGCGGCCCGCGATGACTTTCAGCTTCCGTAACGCCCGCTGCGCGGCCTTCCGTTTCTTCGGGTCTTTGCGCCAGCGCTGGACCATGACACATTGTCGCACCGCTTTGCGGTAGCGGCGGCGCAGTTTGACCGCGTGTCCATCCGCCAGTTTCCAGCAGCGGTGGATGATCTTGTGCACCAGTTTCGTGTCGGTCGGATGCGTGATGTTTTTCTCTTGCACCGTCGTGTCCACCACCACCTCCGATTCATTCGCCTTCTCGCCGTGCAACTGCACGGTGACTTGGAGGATGCGTTGCACGCCCGCTTCGCCAATGCGCTGGCGGAAATAAACCAAGTCACTCGGATCACACGGCACAGCCCACTGAAAATCCGTCATCCCGCAAAAGTATTGCCAGTAGGGATTCTGCACCCAGGCGGCCACCACCGTCTCGTCGCCCTGATTGAACATTTGTTTGAGCAACAGCAACCCCACCATCAACCGCACCGGCTTGGCCGGACGCCCTTCGTCGCTGTAATACTTGCCGAATGCCTGCTCAAACTCCAGCCAGGGCAGCGTGTCGGCGAGTTGTTTGAGCGGTTGGCGAGAATCGAGCTGCTCCCCCAACGAGGGCATCAGGAACGAGATTTGGGACGCCGGCGCGGTCTTGGTTTGCATCGCTCATTTCGACCGGATTTTGCACGCCGGATTCAATTTTTCGGTCGAATATTTTTACGCCGCCACATGCGATCATTCACCACACCCAAGCAATACAGCGTTTTTCAGGAGCGACTAATGAGCCTCACGTCGGCCGCT
>Ga0302320_10027078_pt1 | contig 11067 bp, 15 predicted proteins | sample Bog_T0_3_FD_202130 | JGI IMG/M metagenome (GOLD analysis project Ga0302320, IMG submission 202130) | Peat permafrost microbial communities from Stordalen Mire near Abisko, Sweden - Bog_T0_3 | ecosystem: Environmental > Terrestrial > Soil > Wetlands > Peat | place: Sweden: Abisko, Stordalen Mire... | reverse complement strand
GCGGGACCGGCAAGAGCCATCTTGCAACGGGCCTTTGTCTGGCCGCCTGCCGGCAGAAGCGGCGAGTCCGGTTTGTGACCGCGGCGGCTCTGGTCAATGAACTGGTGGAAGCCAAGCAGAACAATCAGGTGCGGCGCATGATGGCGCGCTGGCAGAAGTACGAACTGATCGCGATCGACGAGGTCGGCTATGTGCCGCTCGCCGACGTAGGCGCGGAGTTTCTGTTTCAGGTGATCTCGGACCGCGCCGAGCGGGCCGCGCTCATCGTGACAACGAACCTGCCGTTTTCCGAGTGGACGACGGTGTTTCCGAATCCGCGATTGTGCAAGGCGCTGCTGGATCGGATTACAGATCGGGCGCATATCATCGAGACCGGCGCGGAGTCCTTCCGCTTTCGGCGAACGATGGAAAGGAGGAAAAAGTGAGCAACAGGAGCGGGAACCACCGGGTCACGACCGTGTTTGGCCAGCCCGGCTTCCGTTCCGCCTAAGGCGCCGCCCTCCGGGCGTCGCCAGGCTTCACTCCAGCCGGGCTGGCCAAACACCTTACTGGAAAGATGGAGCAGAATAGCAGTATCCGGGTGGGCCAAATGAGATGCGCGAAGTGGGCCACGCCGGATGCGCGAACGCAGCGGGTCAGGTCAGTTGTATCCGGACATCAGGAGCACTCCTGCATGGCGGCGTTGCGGTCTGATTGCCGGGGTTGTGACGTTGGCGGAACGGCTCGAGGCCAGCGCGGAATAGCGCCCGCGGAAGCCTCCTTGGGAGATCAATTGTCGCCATATGGCAGACCGGACTGTTGCAATGGAAGCGATCCAAGTACTCTCATCGTGAATGCGCGCAGAGGGCCGCATCGCCAGACACGCGATGCGCTTCAGCGGAGCAAAAAACCCATGGTACAAATCCAACATTGGCCTAAAATGGTTTAGGAGGGTTTCACTATGAAGGAACCTGGGCTTGATGATCGTCACCGCGACAAGGCCCCGCCGAAGGCCGGCGAAATCCAACAAAAGCGCAGCGATACAGTCAACAAGAACCTTCCTGTGCCCATTCCTCAGTTCTCGCCAAACGCAAAGTTAGGCACGATGAGGAAAGAGACCGGGAAGACCAGCGTGGAAGACGTGAGGCGAGCCGCGAGAACGGTCAGGCCAGACAAGTAAGACGGATTGGCAGGTTGTGCCCATCCCGCCACTAACACCTGGTAAAACCTCAACCTGTGGGTTTTCCGTGGAGGCTAGTCCTCCGCCTCCCAGACGGCCGCATCGACCGCAACTTCTGTGGCCTCGTCATCCCAGTTTATCAGCAGCAGCAGAAAGCACCCGTCCTCGGGAGCTTCAAACAAGTGCTCCCTGCACCTGATCACGTCGGTCTGGTGATAGTAACCGGCCGGCAGTGGGTGTTCCTCATCGTCTTCGTCATCGAACTCCTCATCCACCCACACATTGTGGGCTCTACCCGGGCTTCCACTGGGCGGCAGTTTTTGGGCGTCTGGATAAACGCCGTCAATGAACATGGCGGGTTCGGCGTTTGGGCGAGCGACGTGGTTTCCCAGCCCAAGCAGGTGTTAGGGGTGCTCAGGAAACATCTTCCCATTGCCCGCCCATAGCATTTTGCGACTCTCCATGATGGGCCGCAGAATCCTCGTGCGCCTATTATTCAGCTCGTTGAATCGCTGACAAATCAATGCCTTCGGGTTCTCGACGCCTTCCAAATACCTCCATTTCACCTCATCGTAGCCATCGGGTTTTGTCGGCTCCGTTTCTCGCTCTGGCTTCCAGCCGTAAACTTCCCACGAATGCCAACGCAGAAATACTGTCAGCGGCCCGTTCTTGTCAGTGAGGCTCGCAAAGGGTTCTGGAACCATCGCGAGATTTGCAAGGTGCGTGTAAGCGTTGATGTCGTCTGATGCAGGCCACACATGCGCGATGGTCCACCCCTGCGGGCGAGTGCCTTGCAAACCATGTGCCCAAAAGATCGCCCATTCAGGCGTGGCGTTGTCATCATACATTCCCAAGACCACGTCGTTCTCCTCGATGTGGGAAAAGCGCGGGCGACTGGTTTTGTAGCGACATGCTGGAAACACTGCCGTTCCGACCCTTGAGACGGTAGTGGCGTTCGGAAGCCAACTGGTCTTTGCGACCATTTCCACGAGAGCGGGAAAATACTCGCGGAGAGCTTCGATTGGGGGAATTGGCATCGTGCTATATATAAATGATCACATGTAGAAACTGTATCGTGGTTCGATGGGCAAACCGTGGCTACAATACCGAAGCACGCTGCTGCACTGCCGGGAAGCCCTTAAAGTAACGGGCTCCGCCCCGTCAAACTGAGTGTTGTTCCAGTTCATTTTAGTCAAGGCGAGAACCTCACGCGCCAGAAAAGTCCGCGTTTGCTCCGTGCTCTCGCACCGAAGCCGAAGCGGAACGGGAACGTACTTCCCAGGATATGTCTCAAAGAAGTCCACGCTACCCCGCGTGTAAAGTACCATCTCGGCGTCATCAAGCGTAAACAGCGTCCCGCGCATGGGAGGATATACCCCCGCGCGGTAAAGTCGTGTTGCCGAATCCGAGACCCACAGGAAATCCCACGTTCCGATGTGTTCCTCCGTGAGCGCGGCCTCGAAGCCCTTCTGTTCGCTCTCATCAAACCGCGAACTTTTGTGCATTACCAGCCGCGCAGGAGAAGTCTTGTGGACCTCTCGGTACCGGGAAAGCGCGTCCTTGAGGAGCCGATACGCGCTTAACTCAGGCAGATGCACCTGGCGGTCTTCTTTCGAGGCCGTTGCAGCGCCACCGCGGACGACGACTCCTTCGCCGCGCTCGTTGAAAACCTGAGCCACGCTCGTCAAAAGCGCCGTTTTGTCCAGACTTCGATAGAAGCTTACGCCCACGTAGCAGACAGTCAGTTCGGTACTCTCTCTGGGGAGCCTCCATGGGACACCGTCGGCTTTGTAATAGAGTGCCGTATGAATGTTCCACGCTCTTGTAGCCTCATCCTGCAGCTCGCGACGCCGGCCGCTTCTCCTCCGTTTCCGCCGTTTCGATTCGTCATAGGTGGACGGCAGAATAATCTGAACAGGTTTCCGGTACTGCTGCATTGCGCGGGCTTTCAGCATGTCATGGAAATCAATTTGTGTAGCGGCAACGTCAGGAGTAATCTCCTCGCTATCCTCGTCTTCCTCGACAATTTCAACCGGGTCCATCGCGTCAAGCAACGCCGTAGGCACAGCGCAGACGATGACTTTGGCGGCGGTGTTCTGAGCCAGGTATCGAATCTCCTCCATAAACAGGTCGACAGACCGTTTGATTCGCTCCGTCCTGTCCGCCAACACGGTTACATCAGTGATGGCGCGCTTCTGAAAATTCCGGCACAAGGTGTCATCCATGGTGAGAGAGCTTCGAAAACCTGCCTCGGCGGAATAGCCGGGAAAACACGGGAAGAGGTTCGGTTGATTGCTTTCCTTCTCCGGATCGTCCTTATGCCGTTTGGCGGGTATTTCCTTCCGACAGCGCTCAAGCCAAAGCCGGACGCCTTCGACCGACTCCGTGCTGCCAACAATTCCGAGATTCACCTCGCGCGGCGCCACACGAGATTCAAAATCGAGCGGGCCGCAGTTCATGATGCCGAATCGGATGTCGATGTGTCGGCCTGCGCCGAACTCAAGCTCGGGTTCTTCAAGGAATGAGATATTCATAACTCTAGGATTTGTTGCCGCTCGTCGGGGGCCGGGGCTTCGAGGGCAGCGCGCTTTTCCTTCTCTTCGCGCTTCAGCCATGCTTTATCGTCAAGCCCAACATCGAGATGGAACTGGAGCAGCGATATGAAATCGAGAAACTGTGGCGTTACATCGAAAAGGCTTCGTTCTGTAAGCACACTGGCCCACATCACGACTTGGCCGTGCACAGCCTGATTGTTCTCCAGCCGTTTTATCCCCGATAGCAGATTGGCCGCGAACAGCGATGTTCTCTCGCCGTCGCGGGTGAAGTGGTAATTCGGTGTCACCTGTAAAAACCAGTCCACGCCGTACCGGATGAACCGGCCTTCAAACGCGGAGTGGCGGTAGTAAGACATCTTCGACGGATCGGACTTCTTCGGATAGCCTTTGAACACCCAGCGGTCTGTCCGGTTCTCGCGGCTCTGGTATGCGTACTCTCGGTCCGTCAAATCTTTCGTCGCCCGGAAATAGTAAAAGTTATGATCCCTGGAAAACTTTATGCCCTTCGGGAAGAGCTTTTCGCGCAGGCACGCGTTCAGAAGCTGTACGAAGTCCCATTGCCTTGCCGGGTCCTCCGTTTGCGCCCACTCGTCTGTGTCTAATTCTTCAACGGTGCCGCCATCGCATACGTCGGTCCAGGGGCGAGTCCCGAGATCGTGGAACGACGCGACCATCCTGTTTCCAAGAATCCAGTCGCCGCGCACATAGGTTGTCAGTTCGCGAAGCGCTGCGAACACTTCAGGACGCGTCCTGTAATCGGTCCTGGCAACGTAATAGTGTGCAGGGAAGGGGGCAACCTTCAGAAGGTTAGAGTAGACGACCTCCTGTTTCGGCTTCGTTCCCAGGTACAGTCCCGCGTCTGCCGGAAAAGCCAGGCGTTCGAGACTGGCTTTGGCATTTTCGTCGAAGCGATCGCCCTCCTTATCAAAAACAACTTTGCGGCTTTTTCGGGCAGCCGCGTCCCTGAAGCGATCCTTCAGGGAAACCCAGTACGCCTCGTTCGTCTTGGGCCGCGAGCGGATCAGGATAACCGGCGCATTTCCTGACAGCCAGTAGTCAAGGTCCTTCTCGGAGCAGCGGTATTCGAACGTGGAGCCGTTGTCGCCTTCAAACGGCTGCTCGGTGGCCCTGCTCTGGACCTGGATGATGCAGTTGGTGACTTCCCCCGTGGAGGTGTTCCGGATTTCAACATATCCGTCAATTCCGGCTTCCAGACCGGTCGGATACCAGAGGAATCCCATCTTCAGGCACACCGACTCGATCAGGTTGATTCCCTGTTGGCCAACGATGTCGGTGTGGAGGATCTTTTTCACCGCTTCAACCTTGGATATTGATGCTTACGTAAAGGAGACGACCTTGATCCCGTCAAGACCTTAGGCGACCAGAAGCTCCTCCAGCTCTTTCATCCGCCAGGCAGGGCTGCCGATGATGACCATCCACGTCACAAATTCGCGGGAGTAGTCGGCGCACTGGCCGATGCCTCGGTCACGGCCGCCCTTGTCGGGGTCGATCTTCAGTTCCAGTACGAGCTGGCCATTGATCAGGATGTCCGGAACGCCGCAGGATGTCGTCGGCCAAAGCTCCACCTCAACTTCGTCATCTTCCTCAAGCTCGTCGGGAAGGCGCCGATTCAGATAACGATACAAGGCCTCCGTGTATTCGTCCTCTGTGTCATAGTTCCGCGGCGTCCAATTTTCCAGGAGGTCTTCGATCAACGTACAGAGCCATTCGACTCCCTCCGGGTCGTCAATTTCGGCGCGGCTTTTTTTCGCCTCGTCGAAGTGGTTCTTGACGAGGAGCGCGCCCAGGGCGCCGCCGCCAAGCGCGAATGCGAAGCGTTTCAAACCTTCTTGTTCTGTTGACACAAGGGTCTCCTTTACCTAACGATTTTTCCGAAGACCGTGGTGGCTATGGGCTGGCGATAACGTGCCACGAGAAACCGAGATTCTGTAGCCGTAGGAATTCCCCGTCCGCCATCAGTTCGTAATGTCCCGCAGGTATAGAGCGGCCATCCGTAGATCGCATCAACGTTACGGTTGCCGTTATCCTCGGTACCGGCTGCATCCCGCTCCGGATCGTTCGAAGCTCCGTGTCAAAGTGAATCTCGAAATCCACCTCGTACGTTTCCGGGGCCGGCCCTAACGCGCGGAGCGGGGCTCTTCCACTTTTTTTTTCACGCATAACCAGTCGATCCTACGTTCGCTTCAGGCCATCACCCAAAGCTCTCAGGGTCGTCTCCTTCAACTTCTCGCAACATGCCTGTATTTCCCACCCGGTAGCGGTCCGCCGTACCGTCGCCCGTTCATGGTGGTCCGGACACTCCACATCGCGCACTGCGTGCTCCACTTGGCTTGTTGCCGCTTTCATGATGCCTTGCTGCAACTCGCGCTTGAACCGATCAGGGTTGAAGGGCTGACCGTCACTGTGAAACAAACCGGCTTTGATCATCTAAGACCTCCCTGGTCGCGGACCTGTCGACTGTCCGCTGTCTTTTCGTCAACCGAGAAACTGTAATGACCCGCCTCAATCTTTTGCTTCGCCTTCTTGAAGAAGCGCTCGGGCGGCGTGAGGCTTGCCCCGCGGGCGTCGTCCATTCTGACCATCAGATCGTCGAAATCATTCTTGAATTCCCCAAACGCCCCGAGGCCGGCAATACGCCAGCATTGGCGAAACCGATCCTGCAGAACCTTGAACTGATGGGCGTGCTTCGCCACCATGCCCAGATTGATGTCAAAATCTAGCGCCTTGTAGATCGCCGGGGCGAACCCGGCGAGCAGGGCGCACGCACCCGTGACCCATCTATACTCATCCTGCTTTGCCAGAAGCGGCCACGTGGCCAAGCCCCCGAGAATGATCGGGGCGACCACCAGGAAAACTTTTCGCCTCCGGAGTGACTTCAGCCACTCGAAGAGGGCGGTCGATGTATAAAGGCAGGATTCCTCCTGCCTCCGGCACTCCTCAATCAGGTTTTGCGTGCGCTCGTCCATCAGACTGTCCTGGGAATCTGGGAGCCGAAGATTTTCTGCCATTCCTCACCGGCAGCGTCGACCCGGTTGTATTGGTCGTGGTCACATGCCTTAACGGCCCGTCGGTACGCGCTTTCCGCCCGGCTTTGCCAATCGTTCCCGAGATATATGGTTTCCAGGGTGCCCGGCACGGAAATGAACGTGTTAGCCCGGTGGTACAGGTACGCGAAGAAATCGCGGGTAATCCAGTCGAACCAGAAGAAGTCGCGGAGTCGCCACGGCGAGTTGCTGATGAAGTCCGCCGCCAGCAGCTCAAGCTGGAATGACTTGATCGGAACGGAACAATATGCCTGCCATGCTTTTAGCATCCGGATCAGGGGTCGAAGATTGCCATTGTTGGCCTGATCGATTGTGTTTATGTAGCCGACCTCCGCCCATGGATCTGTTTCCTTGTAGGAGCCGCCATCGTTCGTGTTGCATATCCAGTACTGGCCGTTCGTCAGCAAAAACGCCGGCACGACCTCGACGCTGTAACTGCCAAACCGCACGACCACGACTTGTCCATCCCCGCTCATATCTGTATCCGGATAGGTCTCTGTCAGAGCGGCCTTCACTTCCTGAAGGAGCGCAGATTGGCGGTTCCAGACGTGACCCTGGAATCGGGTGTGAACCGCGACCGGCAGAAGAAAGTACAAATCCACATCGCGCGGCGGCCGCATGGCGGTGTCTTTGCCCCATGAGCCGACGAGAAAGCTGTTATCCGTATCGGATGTGGAGCCGTAATAGCGCCGGTTCAGGCAGTTCACCACGCCATTGCGTTTCGTCATGCCGTCGAGGAACTGCGTCGGCGTGAGCGAAAGGTTGCTGTGGAACTGCGTGAATCGCTGCCGCACCGCGATCCATTGCAGGCCAACCGTGGGGAGGGGCGTCGCCGGTACGGCACCCAGCGCCGCCAACAGATTTGGATACGGCGCCGAAAGTGCGCCCAACGGGGAAGGTGGCGATAACGGGTTGAGGTAGTTCATATTTGGGTCCGGCCAAACTTCATGGTTTACAACACAACGATATAATACTATAATTGTAAACCAGAGGCAAGGAGGACAAAACCCTGATCGGTAAACGACTTAAGCTCGCTCGGGCCGCTGCTGGTCTGTCGCTACGGGATCTTGCAGACAGGATTGACAACCGCGTTTCGGCCCAGCAAATCGGCAAATACGAAAGGGACGAGGATGTGCCCGGCTCCGCCGTGCTGATCGCCCTGAGCCACGCTCTCGGCGTGTCCCTCGACTACCTGGTTGGCGATCAGGAGATGGTTCTGGAGGGCGTCGAGTTCCGCAAAAAGCAGATTACGAGCAAAAAGGAGCAGGCACAGATTCAGGCAAAGGCCCTTCACCTGATCGAACGCTACCTGATGGTGGAGGAAATCCTCGGTCTGCCCAGCGCTGAATGGGACAAACCCAGGGAGGCACCGTTTCCCGTGGTCCAGATCGGAGACGCCGACCGCGCTGCGCAGTACCTGCGCGAGCACTGGAATCTCGGAATCGATCCGATCCCCAATCTTGTCGAATTGCTCGAAGAGCGGGGCATAAAGGTTCTGGTCGTCGACTCAGAAGAGAATATCGACGGACTGAGCGCCCAAGTCCGCCGTTCGCGCGGCGAGCCGGTGCCCGTCATCGTCATTCGCCGCGGCGTCCACGGTGAGCGTCAGCGCTTCAATCTCGCCCATGAACTCGGGCACATGGTCATGGATGTGCGAGGGGACGACAAATTACGTGAGAAGGCCGCCCATCGGTTCGCCGGGGCTTTCCTCATGCCGGCCGATGCACTCTGGTCCAACGTCGGCAGGCACCGAAGCTCTATCGGCTGGAGCGAGCTTTTCGCACTCAAGCAATTGTTGGGTGCCAGCGTCCAGGCCATTACGTACCGTTGTGGTGATCTCGGCATATTCCCTCTGTCACTGTCGCAAAAGCTCTTCCGAGAGTTTTCCCGTCTGGGCTTCAGGAGCGCACCTAATTACGAACCTAACCAACTGCCCGAAGAAAAAGCGGGACGTTTCGATCGCCTCTGCTACCGGGCGCTCGCCGAAGGGGCGATCTCGGAACCCAAAACGGCGGAGTTGCTGAATATCACGGTGCGCGAACTCAATCGCCGCATGGAGGAACCGGCCCCGGCTGTATTGCAATGATCCTCGTCTCCGACACCTCCGTGCTGATCGATCTGGAGCGAGGAGGCTTGCTGGAGGCTCTTTTTGCTCTTCCTCACGAATTCGCGGTTCCCGACGTTCTTTATGACCATGAGATGCACGGGGACTGGGGAGAGGGACTGGTAAGGCTTGGGCTTCGGGTCAAGGAGGTGTCGAAAGAGGGGGTTGCCAACGCCCTCCGTTATCGCCAGCAACGGGCCTCACTTTCGGTGCCCGACAGTTTCGCTCTGGCATTAGCGAAGGAGCGTCAGTGGCTGCTGTTAACAGGAGACGGCCAACTGCGGGATCTGGCCGGCGGTGAGAACGTAGAATGCCACGGTGTGTTGTGGCTGCTGGACATCATGGAAGTGGCCGGAACTCCGGCCATTCAATCTCTTCATGATGGTCTGACGGCGCTGGCGGCCCACCCAAGATGCCGATTGCCGCGCCGCGAAATCACGATCCGCCTGGAACGATACCGGGTCGTTATCGGACCCGCATGATCTGTCCAAGGCGATGGTTAAAGGAAGATGGCGAGAGTTGAACTCATAATCAAATTCACTGATGGACTGCGGAGCACGCGCTCCGAAAGCCTTGACATTGAAACCTCGTACCCCGGCGACCTCGCAGGCGAGCACAGAGTAGCTCACATCCTCTTCGCTGAGCTGAAGGTCACCGTCGGCAAGCAGGCCGTGGCGAAGCACAACGCCGTTGCGCGCCGATGGCTTGATTTCCCCGGTAAGCCCACTGGTTTTGACAAATACTTCGATATTCAGAACTCGCAGGCTCTCTGGCTCGAATTGGCTAACCTGATAATGGGCGCGGAAGGCGATCTCATACTGGCCGTTGCGTTCAAGGCCCTTGAACCGGCGCAGGAACCGTCATTTGATGACAATGCTGCCACCCGAATTATGCGCCGCGTCAGGCGCCGCGCATAATTCGGGGTACAACAGTCCAGGATTACAGTGCAGTGACGTTGTAGTGAAATCCTGGCAAACTATTGAAAACAAGCGTACTCAAATCCAGGATTTCAGTGCAGCCCGACAACCGCGAATCCATCCCGAATTTCGGTGAGCGTTACCGGCAGGGCGAGACGATCAGCACCGCGTTTGTGGAATCCACGATCAATCAGGTGGTGAGCAGGCGCTTCGTCAAGAAGATGCAGATGCACTGGACGCTGCGAGGCGCGCACCTACTGCTGCAGACCAGGACCAAGGTGCTGAACAACGAATTGGAAGAAGTCTTTCGACGATGGTACCCGCTATTCCGGGTTCAAGCGCGAGCCGCCTGACCCCCAGGTTGCTGCTGCTCTCTCAGATCATCCACTCCGCGCTTCAAACTAGCAGCCCGAGCTTGGAGCATACCGTCAATTCGGTTTGCCCCAGCCTAAGAACGTGGACACCGTGGAGGTATGCCTTCCCCTTGATTCTCTCGCCGTCGATAAAAACTCCGTGGGTGCTGCCGAGGTCATACACCCAGACATCATCAAGGTAGTTCACGAGTGCGCAATGGCGCCGGCTGACATTGGTGTCCGGGAGGCAAATATCATTTTCGTCCAATCGCCCGATGGTGATCACCGGATCCTTCAGCTCGCTCACCCGTCCCTCGGATGTGACTGTCAGAGTGTTCTCTTTTCGAGTAGGAAGGCCAAACCGGTAATTCTCGAAGAGCACCAGGGCCTTCAGCTGTTCCGAGGCCTGCGTCACGATGTTGACGTTGTAGCTGATGAAGGGGTTGCAAAGCTTCGCGAGCGTGCGGTTGATGAGTTCATCGTTGGCGGAGTTTGACAGAAGGCCGCAAAGGAAGCCGTTGTTCTCGAAGCAGTCGCTCGGCGCCTTTTCATCGATCATCAACTGGGCCACTTGCATGCCGACCTCGTAGCGCTCAGTCCGATAGAAGCATTCCAGCAACAGATTGAATGCTTCGTAGTCGGCGGCATTGCGTTGAAGGTGGTCTGTCAACAGTGAAATGGCCTGGGCGTAGTTGCTGGCTTCCAGACAAAGCCAACCCAGCTCCTTCTGGATGTTAGTCCTCGGGTTCAAGGCCAGAGCCTGATCGAAGTACTGCTTCGCCTCGGCAAACCAAGCTGAAGGACCTCGTCAGGATTGCGAAGCATCGCTGGCTCATTGAACGGGACTACGAGGAATTGAAGCAGGAACTCGGACTGGGCCACTTCGAAGGCCGCGGATGGCGGGGCTTCCACCA
>Ga0302320_10027074_pt1 | contig 11069 bp, 10 predicted proteins | sample Bog_T0_3_FD_202130 | JGI IMG/M metagenome (GOLD analysis project Ga0302320, IMG submission 202130) | Peat permafrost microbial communities from Stordalen Mire near Abisko, Sweden - Bog_T0_3 | ecosystem: Environmental > Terrestrial > Soil > Wetlands > Peat | place: Sweden: Abisko, Stordalen Mire... | reverse complement strand
AACTGCGCGGCTGTAGTGCCAATCGCCGATACAGGTGTCGGTCTGCCATGGCTGGGGCCGAATGGCGTTGGCGGTACTGCGCTCGATGTCCTCGACGAACGAGCCGATGTGCTCCGGCAGAATGTGCTTGCCGTTCACAACAACCTCGGCATTGCCGCCGTTCTTTGCGGCGCTCAGGTTGTAATAATGCGTGACGAGATCAAGCCCCGCCTGCCCCAATGGCAACTCATTCGTGTCGAAGTAAAGAATGTCCGGCTGGTACTTATCCACCATGTCTTTGCAGCGGAGGTACCAGTTCTCACAGAAGGCCTCGGACGGCATGGGATTGCTCTTGGCGAGGCTGGTGTATTCATTCACCCAGGCCTTGATGGCAGCGATACCGTGGATGCCGTTGGGCATGCGCACACTGTTACCGGTGTACAGGTCCTGCGGGTCGAGGCCTTCCCACCACTTGCCTTTGCCGTCGGCTTTGGTCAGCGTATAGGCGTCGTAACGCACGCCCTCCAGCAGGCCTTCCCCGTCGTATCCGTACGCGGGCTGCAGCCAGCGCGCGGCCCACGAGTTGTGGTTGGAGATGCCGAAGCGCAGGCCGTTGGCGCGAACGATCCTTGCCCAAATGCCAACGAGGTCCTTCTTCGGGCCCACCTTGACCGAGTTCCAGTCGTGGTGGGCTGAGTCGAACATGTCGAAGTTGTCGTGATGCGCGCCCATGGCGAAGAAGTACTTCGCTCCAGCGCGTTTGTAGAGGCCGATCAGATGCTCGGGATTCCACTTCTCCGCTTTCCAGAGATTGTCGATCTCCATGAAGCCGACCCTGGAGGGGTGGCCGTAGGTTTTGACGTGGTAATCGTAGTCATTCTCGCCCTGGACATACATGCGGCGCGCATACCAGTCGCCCTGCTCGGGGACGCATTGCGCCGTCCAGTGCGCCCACATGCCGAATTTAGCATCGCGAAACCACTCCGGCGTCTTGTAGTTCGCGGTGAGCGATTCCCATGTCGGCTGGAATGGGCCTGGTGCGATCTGTCGCGGTGGCGGTGCGTACTGGGCAAATGCGCGAGGCAGGCGTGCGCACGCCGCGGCGGCGGCGATCAATTTGGCAAACTGGCGTCGGGTGAAGGTGGTATGCATGGCTGGCGTTCCTCAGGCGCCGATCATCTTGAACGCGATGGCGTGTTCGCTGGGCTGCTTTTCGGGCAGTTCGACCGTCAGCGCCGTATCATTCTGCGCCAACTTCATCTTTCCTCCGCCCGGCAGCTCGACAGCATCCATCTGCACTGCCTCGGGACCTGGCGGTCATCGAACAAACCCCAACGCTTCCTAAGTCTCGCACAGGTCAAAGCAACGGCGACCTGCTTAGCAATCCTTAAGACCGACTTTCGGGAAGCAACTTGCAGGCTGGATTCAGCCGCACGCCAAAGCCCGGCGCCTCGGAGAGTTTCATCCGACCGTTTACAGGGATGGGCTCATCAAGCAATTGCGGAGAGAACATGGGAATCACTTTATCTGCCTGAGGAGCCATCATCAGGAATTCTGAAAATGGACTGTTATGCCGGGTAATGGTGAAGTGGTAGCTGTAGACACTGGACCCGTGGGGCACGACCAACACGCCGCGCGCGTCTGCCAGTGCCGAGATTTTGATGAGTTCAGTGATCCCGCCGCACCAGTTGACGTCCGGTTGAATGATGTCAGCACAGCCCATTTCAAGAAGCATGCGAAAACCCCATCGTGTGGCTTCGTGTTCACCTGTGCTGACGAGCATGCCGGGAGGCATTTTCGCGCGAAGCTCCGCGTATCCCCAGTAATCGTCGGGCGGCAATGCTTCTTCGAGCCACTTCAATTTGTATTCAGCAGCCGCGTGGGCCAGCCGGCTGGCGTAGTTCACATCGAGACTCATCCAGGCGTCATACATCAGCCAGAAATCATCGCCGGTTCGCGAACGCATCTCCGCGAGTTGCGCGAGGTTCTTGCGCAACCCATCCTCTCCTTCTGAAGGGCCGTGATGCAGAGGCATTTTGCCGCCAATGAATCCCATTTCCTGGGCGAGGTCCGGCCGTGCTCCGGTCGCGTAGAAAATGAGCTCGTCGCGAACCGCTCCTCCGAGCAGGTGGTAGACAGGTTCCTGCCGAAGCTTTCCAAGAAGATCCCACAAGGCGAGGTCGACGCAACTGATTGCGTTGAGCACGAGCCCTTTACGGCCGTAGAACAAAGTGGACAGATACATCTGATCCCATATACGTTCCACGTCGGTGACGTTGGCGCCTATCAAGAATCGCGATAGGTGTCGTTCTACGATCCACGCTGCCGGCTCTCCACCGGTGGCCACGGCGAATCCAACGACGCCGTTGTCCGCTTCAATCTCCACGACGAGCGTGCCAAGCACATTCAAACCAAACGACTGCCTGCTGGCTCGATAAGCGGGATATTTGGACATCGGAGTTGCAATGTGATCGTCAATCCAATGGCCTTGAGGCTGATCATGATAATCAGCTCCGCCTCCCTGAAGATAGAAAGCGCGAACTTGACGAATCTTGGTTGATGGCATGAGCCAGATTCCCTCCCGGTTTAGTTTACTGATTGCTCTAAGTGATCTTGTCTCGTGGATGATGAGTTCTGACGATCGCAATCAATCCGGCATTGAGAAGGGTGACTGTTGCGAGTACAAATAAACCTGCCCGAGGGGAGCCGAAGTGCTCATCTGCCCAAGTCTTGACGTTCGGTGCAACAAATCCGCCAACGGCGCCTAGAGCGTTAATCATGGCGAGACCGGCAGCTGCTGCACCGCCGGAGAGATAACTTGTCGGAAACGTCCAAAAGAGAGGCTGCACAGCGATCAAGCCGGTCGCGGCAATGGACAGAGAAATCAGACCGGCCCGCGGGCCGACCAGCGGAAACAGAAAGCTCGCGCACGCCGTCACTGCAAGAGCTATCGCCGCAACACGCCGCCGCTGCTTGAGCCGGTCGGCCAGGCGCGGCAACAAGAAAGCGCCGGCGATTGCACAAATCCAGGGAATCGCCGAGACCAGTCCGACTTCCGATCCGGCTGGCTTGTTCATGAGTGTAGACACTTCGCTCGGCAAGTAAAAGACGACCCCGTAAATGCTCATCTGCAGGAGGAAGTAGATGAGCACGAACCGTAGGAGATGAGGATCGCGCAGCATGGCAGCCAGATTGAAGCTACTGTGAGGATACTGTTGACTCTCCTCGCGCGCGAGTGCCTCTTCCAGTGCGCTTTTCTCAGCGGTCGAGAGCCAATTTACGTCAACCGGCCGATTATCCAGGTACTTGTAGGACCAGATACCAACAGCGACCGCGAGAGATCCTTCTACGAGGAACATCCATTGCCAGTTCTGCAACGAGCCCACTGGGTTCATCTGCAACAAAAACCCGGAGATGGGACCGCCGAAAATGAGCGCAAGCGGCGCGCCAAAGTAGAAGAGGCCAAAGACCTGCGCCCGGGCGCGATTGGGAAACCAGTAAGTGAGATAGAGAATAACTCCTGGGAAAAAGCCAGCCTCCGCAGCACCGAGCAGCAGGCGCAAGGCGTAAAACGACCGGCTACCTACCACGAACATCATCGCCATCGAAACCAGGCCCCAGGTGACCATGATGCGAGCCATCCACAACCTCGCTCCGACCTTGTGAAGGATGAGGTTGCTGGGAACTTCAAAGACCGCGTAGCTGATGAAGAAGACACCGGCGGCGAATGCATAGCCTTCTGGAGTGATTCCCGCGTGTGTCTCCAGCGCTTGTTTTGCGAAGCCGATGTTGGCGCGGTCAAGGAACGCAACTACGTACATCAGCAACAAAAAAGGTACGAGTCTCTTGCGTGCTCGTGAGATAGCGCGATCCAAGGTTTCCTGTGAGGAGATCACGGCCACGTCCTGTGTTGGAATCCGGTCATAATGGACTCTCGGGAGAGAAGAGCCCGGCCCACCGGTTCACTGAGGACGGAAGGCATAGAAAGCAATGAGGACTCCTTGTGCGTGCGCCGGTCGCGCAGTCAAAATCTAGCATACAAGTCTGCCATCGTTCTCCACGTCCCAGCAAGCTGTCGAGAGATGTCTGCAATGTTGCTGGCGCGGAATCACCTGGATGCCGGCGTTCGCGGGCTAGTCGCCATCCATGGCGACAGCAGAAGGACCGGCCGAAGCGCCTGGCGGCCACGGCGGGGTAAAATGGCTGGCAATCGGAAGAGCAGTTGGGAATTGGCGCCTGAATGCGCCGCCGCGATGAACGGGATGCGCATGGACCTTGTTTCCCGGTTGCACCTCCGCCTCTGGAGTTATCTATGCAAATGTATCGAGTGTTTTTGTTGGGTTGCGCGCTGAGCGCCGCTCTGGCTCTTTCAGGCCGGGCGCAAACCGATGCCGGTATTCCACATCTGCAAAAGCAGGGCAGCGCTACGCAGTTGATGGTGGATGGAAAGCCATTTCTGGTTCTCTCCGGAGAGCTTTCCAACAACGCGGCCACCAGCTTCGAGTCCATGGAGCCCATCTGGCCCAGGGTCGTGGCCGGCAATCTCAACACGGTGCTCGTCGGCGTCTCCTGGGCGCAGCTCGAGCCCGAGGAAGGCAAATTCGATTACTCCCTGGTGGATGGCGTCATTGCCGGCGCCAGAGCGAATCACCTGCACCTCGTTCTGCTCTGGTTCGCTTCCTGGAAGAACGGCACCTCGAGCTATGCGCCCTATTGGGTCAAGAAGGACTATCTCCGCTATCCTCGCATTCAAATCGGCGAAGGGAAGACAGTCTCAATTACCGGCCCGATCGAGACGCTGAGCACCTTTGGCGATGCCAGCAGCGACGCCGATGCCGTCGCCTTTGCCGCGCTCATGCACCACATCAAAGAAGTGGACGGTACCCAGCACACTGTGCTCATGATGCAGGTCGAAAATGAAGTCGGAGTTCTGCGCGATTCGCGCGACCGCTCTGCCGCGGCGAATCACGCCTACGCCGGGCAGGTCCCCGCAGAGCTGATGAACTATCTTGAAGCGCACAAAGACAATCTCATCCCCGAGCTTCGAGAGGTCTGGGCCGCCAACGGCTACAAGAAGTCCGGAACCTGGGAAGAGGTCTTCGGCCAAGGCAAGCCCGCGAACGTGGAAGCCCCTCTGGCGACAACCAGCGCGTTGCTGGGCCTGATGCAACATGAAGGCGACTGGCTGAAGTGGAAGTGGCCGTCGGACGAAATCTTCATGGCCTGGAACTATTCCCGCTACCTTGAAAAGGTCGTCCACGCGGGCAAAGTTGAATACAACATCCCCATGTTTGTAAACACCTGGCTACAGTCGCGCGATGAAGCTTGGCCGGGCAGTTATCCCAGCGGCGGCCCGCTGCCCGAGGTGCATGATATCTGGCGGGCCGGGGCGCCGGAACTGGATATCCTGGCGCCCGACATCCACATTGAATACTTTGACGACGTTTGCGCGCGGTATTTGCGCAACGGCAATCCACTCTTCATTCCCGAGACCAGCACCAATTCTGCCAACGTGATCATGGCGGTGGGCAAGTACAACACGATCGGTTTTTCTCCTTTTGGCGTCGACAGCGTCAGGCCGGTTACGTCAGACCTTGCGAGCACCTATGCCATACTCTCGCAGTTATCGCCCATCATTCTGGCCCACCAGGGCTTCGACACCATGACCGCCGTGCGCATGAACAAAGGCGATCCGCCGAAACAGGTCAAGTTGGGCAACTACACGCTGACCTTGACCTATACGGGCCGCAATACGTTTCTTCCTCTGCAACCCAAGGGGGGAGTAGCCACCTCGCCAAGATTTGCCGACCCTGAAGCGGGCACGGCGACCCCGCTCGAAGCCGCCGCAATTCTTATTGCTACGGGTCCCGACGAGTATTACTTCGCCGGAGGCGGCTTCCGCGTTGACTTCACGCCCAACACTCCCGGACCGCCGAATGCCGGCCTCGGCGTGGTGCAGGAAGGCAAATTCGTGGATGGAAAGTGGGTCGTCACCCGGCAGCTCGCCGGCGATGACGATGGCCAGGGAGAAATCCTCACGCTTCGTCCCAACACCATCCTGCGCGTGTTGCTCTACCGCTTTCTCTGAGCGGTATTGATTCCCGGGTCCCCTTGAGTCTCTCTGGCGGACCCGCGTTCTTTCTACTCGACGTAGGTTTTGGTAATGGCTTCGCCCTCTTTCACATCCAGCGACAGCCCATTGACCTGGTTGCATAAACCTTCCGAAGATCAGTTCCCTATTCTTGGTGCAAGCGACGTGAGCACTATCGTCGCAATAACGATCTACGTGGGACGCCGCATCAACAGCAGCCAGGTGATCGAGGTTCTGGCTGATGCCATGATTGCACTCAGAGTCTTTGTGCAATTGAAACTCAATGGTTACGTCAGGTGAATACATGTCGCGTGTCGTGGGTTCTGTTGCTCTTGTTTCTGCAATGGCCATTGCAGCCCTTGGATTGCAGTGCCCGTTAGCATCCGGGGCAGAGGCGGGCAATGCTGGAGAGCAACCCGCTGAGGAATAACCGGCTGGAGACTCATCGACACCGATGAGCGCCGGGAGTGGGCACGACTGCCGCTCCCGGCCTTTTCTTTCAACATCGGATCGATAGATTTCCCCATGCCTCGAAAAACTCACCCATCAAGCCGCCGCGTGGCGGCATCCATGTTCCTATGTTCAGGCTGCCATCGAATCCGGCAAGCGGTTGAAGTAGGCCTGATCGGGCGTGAACCTGTTCAGGCTGGAGTGGGGCCGGATGGAGTTATAAAACTCCAGGTATTTCCCGATGGAAGTTCTGGCTTCGCGGACCGTCTCGTAGGCGTGGAGATAGACCTCCTCGTACTTGATTGACTTCCAGACCCGCTCGACAAAAACATTGTCGCGCCAACGGCCCTTGCCGTCCATGCTGATTCTGATTCCTTCTTCCTTGAGCCGCCCGGTGAAGGCCTCGCTGGTGAACTGGCTGCCCTGGTCGGTGTTGAATATCTCCGGTTTTTCATTCGCGGAAAGAGCTTCTTCGAGCGCTGCGATGCAGAAGGAAGCCTCCATGGTGATCGATAACTTCCAGGCAAGAACGCGGCGGCTGAACCAGTCCACCACCGCCGCCAGATAGATGAATCCGCGCGCCATGGGGATGTACGTGATGTCCATGGCCCAGACCTGGTTGGCCCGCGTGACAGCCAGACCGCGCAGCAAATACGGATAGATCCTGTGTCCTGGCGCGGGTTTCGAGGTGTTGGGTTTGCGATAGATGGCCTCGATTCCCATCCGTTTCATCAGCGTCTTGATGTGCCTGCGGCCTACCTCCAAGCCCTGCTGCCACAGTAGACCGCGCAGCATGCGGCTGCCGGCAAAAGGATAATTCAGATGGAGTTCGTCGATACGCCGCATCAACCACAGATCTTCGTCGGAGATCGGGCGCGGCTCATAGTAAACCGTGCTCCTGCTGATGCCCAGCACCTCTGCCTGTTGCTTGATGGGAAGGTCGTGCTCCGGGTCGATCATCGTTTTGCGCTCAGCAGTCCCGCCTTGGTGAGCGCGCCTTCTAAAAAATCGTTCTCCAGCGTCAGCTCGCCGATCTTGGCGTGGAGGGTCTTGACGTCCACCGTAGCCGTCGCCGCCTCTGCCTTCGCCTCGCTTCCAAAAACTCCGGCTGCACCCTCCAAAAGCTGGCTCTTCCACTGCGTAATCTGGTTGGCGTGTACGTCAAACTGCCCGGCCAACTCCGAAAGTGTCTTTTCTCCCTTGATGGCGGCCAAAGCCACCTTCGCCTTGAAGATCGCTGTGTGGTTCCGACGTGGACGTCTGCTCATCTGCTCTCGTCATCCCTGCCATTTTAGGCTGCGGGCGAACAGACCCTCCACTTAAACCCCTGTCTGAATTTGCGGAACCGGCTCTGCCTTCCTAAAATAATCTTTATGCTGGGGAAATCTGGTGGCGGGAGGCAGGATCGAACTGCCGACCTACGGGTTATGAATCCGTCGCTCTAACCATCTGAGCTACCCCGCCAAAGAGGGAACAAAACCGTGCAGAAACGCACGTAATCACCATGTTTCAATGATACGGGCGCGCGCGGAACAGGTCAAACGTTTTGGCCCGATCTCAGCCGACGATTCTTCGCTTCCTTTCTCGCGAATTCGACCGGGCAACGCAGCAATCCGTTCCTTCCTGCGACAATTCTTTAAGCCTCATTTGCATTCTGCCGGAGAACGTTCATGTCCGCCTTGCTCCATGTTGACTCCAGCCCTCGGGCCGCATCGGTTTCCAGCCTACTTGCCTCTGTCTTTGTTGAGAAGTGGAAGCAACAAAACCCCACCGGCACGGTCTTCCATCACAACGCGTCACGGGAACGCTTCCCGTTTCTCGATGAAGACGCCATTGCCGCGATTTTCACGCCCTCGGCAAAGCGAACCGCCGCGCAGAAGAAGACACTCGCCTTTTCCGATCAACTGGTAGACGAACTGCTCGCCGCCGACGTCGTGGTCCTCGGCGCACCCATGTGGAACCTCTCCATTCCCGCCTCGCTCAAGGCGTGGATCGATCTGATTGTGCGCGAGGGGCGCACCTTTGCCTTCACCAAACACGGCGTTGCGCCACTGATTCCGCCCGGGAAACGGGTCTATGTCTTTTCAGCGCGTGGCGGCGCCTATCCTGCAGGCACGCCGTTCCAGGACCTCGATCAGCAGGAGCCGTATCTGCGCAAGATTCTGGGCGTCATCGGGCTGACGCGGATCGATTTTATTTGCGCCGAGCATCAGAGCGGCGATGCCGAAGCCGCGGCCCAGGGCCTGGCGCAGGCTGAAAGCCACCTGGCCGAGCTCCCGTTATGATGGTGGCCGCGCGGCGTCCATGTACACTCGACTGCATGAGTTCCCTGCGCATTGCGGCCGTTATTCCGGCGCGGCTCCAGTCCACGCGCATGGCGCGCAAGGTGCTGCGGCCGATCGCCGGCCGGCCCATGGTGGAGTGGGTGTGGCGCGCCGCGAGCGCCAGCGGGTTGATGGATCCTGTGGTCGTTGCCACCGACGCCGAAGAGGTCGCGGATACTTGCCGTGCGCGGGCCATTCCCGTTTTGATGACTTCGCCCGAGTGCGCCAGCGGCAGCGACCGGGTGAGGGAAGTGGCGCGGCAGATCGAGGCTGATATTTACGTCAATATTCAAGGTGACGAGCCTACGCTTACGGCAGAATTCTTCCCGCCGCTGCTGGGGCTTTTCGATCGGCCTGAAGTGGAAGTGACTACGCTTTCCGTGCGCTGTCCGGCGGAGGAGTTTACAAATCCCAATGCGGTCAAAGTGGTGACGGCGCTCGACGGGCGCGCTCTGTATTTTTCGCGCGCGACCATTCCGTTCGATCGGGATCGGGTTGGATTCACCCGCTATCGCAAGCACCTCGGCATTTACGCGTATCGCAAGGCGGCGCTGGAGCGGTTTGCCGCGCTGCCGCCCTCGCCGCTGGAAAAGCTGGAGCGGCTGGAGCAGTTGCGGTTGCTCGAAAACGGGATTGCGATTCATGTGGCCGATGCGCCGCGGGATACCATCGGCGTGGATTCGGAAGAAGACCTGGTGAGGGCCGTGGCTCTCCTGAAGCAACTGCAATCGCGAGAAAAATAATTCCGGGTCGCCGGGTTTCTCAGCGCCTTGTCAATTCGCCGGCGCGTCTTTCCCTACTACCAGAATCTGGAAGGAATGCGGAATCATCGGCGCACGCGGCCCGCGCATAAATGCGGGTGGGCCACCGGCGGCTGGAGGGCCACCCGCCGGCGGTGCTGCCCCTGCCGGTGGAGCGGGCGGGGTTGGTGTCGGTCCATACTCGGCTGTGATCAGGAAGAGATTGCCCGTCTTGGTATCGAGCGTGATCGTCTTGGCGCGTTGCGGCGTGAATACCGTCTGCTCCACGGCGAAGTCGGTCGGCGAATTCTCCTTGATCACGGTGAGCGTGCCATCGCCCTGCGAGCTGAAGACTTCCATGGTCTCGGGATTGAAGGTGGCGCCGTCACATCCCACGCCGGTCGGCAGGTCGGTAACGATGTGTCCATCGGCAGCGGACAAAACGATCATGTTGTTCTTTTCGCGGCAGGCGGCAAACAGGATTCCATTCTTCGCATCGAGAGCGAGGCCCGCGCATCCGCCGCCGCGGCTCGATAGGTCGTAGCGGCCCACCATCTTCATGGTGTTGACGTCGATCACCGCGATCGCGGCCTTGTCTTCAATGTCGACGTAGATTTTGCCGTGGCCGTCCGCCGCGGCCTGCTCCGGCGCGCCGCCAATGTCGATGGTGCCGAGAATCGATCCGTCCTTGTCGTCGAGCACCGTGATATTGGGCGCCGAGTGACTGAGGATGTAGAAGTGGTGATTGTAGGTGTCGTTCAGGTAACCGTCGGGATTGCCTTGGACGTCGATCTTCTTAAGGATCGCAAAGGTCTTCGCGTCAAACATCGTGACCGGTTTTGAGGTCGCGAATCCGTGTCCCGTGGCCGTGTCGACCGCCGCGCCGTGGCCGCTCGTGCCGGTAAGATCGCCCACTTGCGCGAGCGTGTCGAGATTGAAGACGCCAATGTGGCCGCCCTGCCCGGAGCGCGCTACGTACAAGTTGCGGCCATCGGGATCGGCAGTCACGTAGTCGAATCCGCCGTCGCCGCCGACCATCTGGATCTTCTGGACCTTGTAGGGACCATTGGCCTGTGCGCAGACCAGCGTGGGAATTGAGAAGAGTGCGGCAAGCGACGCGATGGCAATCGGATTGCGAAACATGGTGAAACCTCCGTGGATGTATGTGGCTTGGCGCCTGGTCATTAGAACGGTTCGAGGCCGGACGAAGCGCGATTTTCTGTGCAGAACGAGGATACACGGCGAGGCGCACCGGTTGTGTCAATGCAAGATAGAAGCCCTTGGACGCCGTGGCTGTGACGCGAGCGCGGATTCCCGACGGAAAATTGAATTGCGCGCAAGAATCGGAGTGCGCGCGGAACGGCAATCGGCGACTATCATTTCCATGAGCACTGTTTCGCAAATCTCAACTGAATTCGCGACCGTTTCCACGATGCCCACTATATCGAGGACCGCCAAGCCGCAAATTGCAAAACCCACACCCGT
>Ga0302320_10027073_pt1 | contig 11069 bp, 11 predicted proteins | sample Bog_T0_3_FD_202130 | JGI IMG/M metagenome (GOLD analysis project Ga0302320, IMG submission 202130) | Peat permafrost microbial communities from Stordalen Mire near Abisko, Sweden - Bog_T0_3 | ecosystem: Environmental > Terrestrial > Soil > Wetlands > Peat | place: Sweden: Abisko, Stordalen Mire... | reverse complement strand
CAGCCAGTCGCGCACGGGCTCAGTCCCCGAACGCGGAAGATAGAAAACCAAAGGGATTTTCCGCGGCGTTGGGTCCTCTGTCACCATGCAACTTAGACAATACCACTGTACCTTAAAATGTACAGCTCGAAAATTACTGATTGCGCAGACGGGAGGTCTTCGCGGAGAATGCTTCGCACGCCTCGTTTCAAATCAGCAGACACTGAGAATTGTGCCCGTTTCCGGGTAATTTTCACACCATCTGCATCGCGCGCGCAACGCAAGTCCCGCGAAACCTTATAATCATATGGAGTAGCACAGGAAGCCCCACAACTATGACAGTGAAGAAACTCCGTGTTGGCGTACTTTTTGGCGGCCGCAGCGGCGAGCATGAAGTGTCTCTTTTGTCGGCCGCATCGGTCATGCAGGCCATGGATCGCAGCAAGTACGAGGTGGTTCCGATCGGCATCACCAAGCAGGGGTTGTGGTTGACCGATCTGCATGCCGAGCAGTTGATCAAGGGCGAGTTTACGCCCGGTGCGCGCAACAAGAACGCGCGTGCGGGAGACGCCTCGGGCGCGGCCGCGATGCTGGCCAAGGGCGATGCCGTGCTGGCGCCGCCGATGCCGTCGGCGGACTCGATGGTTCCGTTTGAGACGGCGCGCAATCACGAAGGGCCGCGCGCGATCAGCGTGGATGTGATCTTCCCCGTGCTGCACGGCACGTTTGGCGAAGATGGCACGATGCAGGGATTGCTGGAGCTGGCCGACATTGCCTACGTTGGGTCGGGCGTGCTGGGGTCGGCCGTGGGGATGGACAAAGACATCATGAAGCGGCTGTTCTGCGACTCGCGGCTGCCGCTGGTGAAGCATGTGACGGTGCTGCGTTCGGAGTGGGAGCGGCAGCCGAAGAAGGTCGAGAAGGCAGTGGACTCGGCGCTGAAGTATCCGGTGTTTGTGAAGCCGGCGAACCTGGGCAGTTCGGTGGGCATCAGCAAGGCGCACGACGCCAGCGAGTTGCCGGCGGCGATGAACGAAGCGGCGCGCTTCGACCGCAAGATCATCATCGAACAGGGCGTGGGCGGCAAGCGGCACAAGGCCCGCGAGATTGAGTGCGCGGTGCTGGGCAACGACGAGCCGATCGCCTCGATCTGCGGGGAAGTGATTCCGGCCAAGGAGTTCTACGACTACAACGCCAAGTACATTGACTCCGGCTCGGAGTTGCTGATACCGGCGCGGCTGGACCACACGCAGGTACGGCAGATTCAGGAGATGGCGATCCGGGCCTTCCAGAGCGTGGAGTGCTCGGGACTGGCGCGGGTGGATTTTCTGATGGACCCGGTGACCGGCCACTTCTATCTCAACGAGGTGAACACACTGCCGGGCTTCACCGCGATCAGCATGTATCCGAAGCTGTGGGCGGCGACCGGGATTGAGTATCCGGTGCTGATCGACCGCTTGATCCAGTTGGCGCTGGAGCGCCACGCGGACAAGAAGCGCAACCAATACTCGAAGGACTAGAAATCGAAGCATGCCCGTGCCGGGTGCGGGCGACGCGGGGCTGGTGTGAGCTTGCCCATGCCCGGCGGAACTTTTCCTCCCAACATTGCGTAACTGTGATGGCGTGGCCCTGGAGGCCGCGGGGAGGTGTGCGTTCCGATGAAGGTCAAACTTTTTTGCATCTTCGCACTGCTGCTGGCCGCCGCCTCGGCGTCTGCCGAGGAATGGAAGCGCGACTTTACGGTTGGGGCGCATCCCCAGCTCCGGGTGCAGGCCAACGACGCGCGCATCGAGGTGCGCGGCACGGGCGGCAACACGATTTCGGCGAGGGTGGTTACCGACGGCTGGCGGATTGGTCCCGGTGAAGTGTCGGTGACGGGGCGGCAGACGGGCGACGCGATCCTGCTGCAGGTCAAGACGCCGGACCGGCACATTCACTTCAACTTCGGCAACCGCTCGATCCACATTGAGGTGAGCGTGCCGCAGGGCACGGCGCTGGATGTTTCCTCCTCGGACGGCTCACTGCAAGTTTCGGGAGTGAAAGGCGAGGCGCGACTGCTGACTTCCGATGGCTCGATCCACGTGGATAATTTCGACGGGGCGCTGCACGGACACACCTCGGATGGGTCGATCCAGGCGGCGGGGCGCTTTGACCTGCTCGATCTGAACACGAGCGATGGCAGCATTACGGCCGATGTGTGGAAGGGCTCGCACATGAATGGCGACTGGAGCGTGCGCACCTCGGACGGTTCGATCACGCTGAAATTGGCGGATGATTTTGGCGCATTTCTCGATGCCTGGACCAGCGATGGCCACATCGATCTGCAGCTTCCGGTGGAAGTAAGCGGGCGGGTGGAAGGAAAGCGGGTTCGGGGCAAACTGCACGGCGGCGGCCCGACGCTGCAGGTGCACACTTCGGATGGTTCGATCACGCTACGCCCGCTGTAGACGGCGGGTAGCTTGCATTTTTCCTGGCGGCGCTCTATTCTAACTAACCAGTTAGTTAATTATGGCAGCGTCCAAGCGAAAACCGGCGGCGCCGCGCGCCCGCAACGCAGCGGCCAGCCGCACTTCGATTCTCGATCACGCCATCGCCGAGTTTGCGACCGAGGGCGTGGCGGGGGCGCGTACGGCGGCCATTGCGAGGGCGGCCGGGGTGAACCAGGCCCTGCTCTACTACTACTTCAAGGACAAAGAGAGTTTGTATTCGGCGGCGCTGCACGAGGTTTTCAGCGGCCTGGTCGGAGACGTGCTGCCGATGCTGGAAGGCCCGATGCAGCCCGGCGAAAAGCTGCTGCGCTTTACCAGGGCGCACTTTGAATACCTGATCCATCATCCCCACTACCCAAGGCTGATCCAGCAGGAGCTATCGCGGGCGCGCAATACGGGGGAGCCCTCGATGGAGTTCCGCGCCATCAGCACGGCGCACTTCATTCCACTGCAGCGCGCAGGACTGCGGGCGGTGAAGGACGGGATTCGGTGCGGCGAGTTCCGCAAGGTGGAAGAGGCGAGCGCGCTGAGCACGATGCTGGGGATGAATGTTTTCTACTTCATCTCCGCGCCCATCATGCGCATGGTGCGCGGCATCGATCCGTTTTCTCCGCAGTGCATTCGCGGGCACATTGCCATGTCGCTGGACTTCATCGGGGCGTGGCTGTTTGTGGATCGCGGTTACGGGATCAGGCTGGCGAAGAGAATTGCTGCCGCGCGCTCGGCGCTGCCGCGACAGCCCGGCGGAGTGCGCCGGGTAAGCGATGGGCACGAATGATGGAAGGAAAGCGAGCCAACGATGAATGCTAAGTACCGTGTGTTTGCCATGCTGGGAGTTGTTTTTGTGCTGGCGCTGGGTTTCTATTTCTACTCGACGCGCGGCACCTCGGACGTGGTCCTGATAGGCACGGTGGATGCGAACCAGGTGATTGTGAGCAGCAAGGTTGCGGGACGCATCGAGCGGCTGCTGGTGGACGAGGGGCAGAGCGTGAAGCAGGGCGAGTGGATTGCGCAGATCGACAACGCGGACCTGATCGCCGAGCGCGATGCGGCGCGCGCAACGGTGGACGGGCTGCGTTCGCAGGTTCGGCAGAGCAGCGAAAGCTACGACAGCACGCACGGCGAGACGGACGCGCAGGTGAACAACGCGTCGGCGTCCTTGAAGGCCGCGCAGGCGGCGCTGGAGGAGAGCGAAGCCACCGAGCGCCAACAGTCGCATGACACGCGGCGCACGTTGGCGCTGGCGGCGCAGGGCATTGTGAGCCAGCAGGAGCGCGACCACGCGGAGCAGACGTTGACGGCCAACCAGGCGCGGGTGCGCGCCAATGGCGAGCAGGTGATTGCCGCGCAGGCGACGCTTAACACGATGCGGGCGCGCATCAACCAGGCGGCGGCGGCGCACAGCAACATTGCCGCGACCGAGGGCCAGATGGATTCGGCGAAAGCGAAGCTGGACGAGGCCGAGGTGCGCATCGGCTATACCAAGATTGCCGCGCCAGTGGATGGGGTGGTGAGCGTGCGGGCGGCGCGCGAAGGCGAAGTGGTGAGCGCGGGCACGCCGATCGTCACCATCGTCGATCTCACCCAGACCTGGGTTTATGCGGCCATTCCCGAGACCCAGGCGCAGGCGGTGAAACTGGGGGACACGCTGGATGTGCGCATGCCGGGCGGCGAACACGTTGCGGGCAAGATCATTGCCAAGGCCGCCGAAGCCGATTTTGCGACCGAGAGGGATTACAGCCGCGCGAAGCGCGACATCCGCACGGTGCGCTTGAAACTGCTGATCGACAACCCGCGCGAGACCTACGTTCCGGGGATGACCGCCGAAGTTTTGCTGCCGCAGCACGTTCTGAAGGGCAAGTAAGGGAGCCGCAGGCATGAGCATTCTGAGCCGCAGCATTCTCAGTCGCAGCATTCTCAGTCGAAGCAGGGGACCGCACGCGGGACACGAGGGACAGGCCATCGCGGTCGAGAAGATCGTCAAGAAGTTCGGCGACTTCGAGGCGGTGAAGGGGGTCACGTTCGACGTGAAGGACGGCGAGATCTTCGGACTGCTCGGGCCTAACGGCGCGGGCAAGAGCACGCTGATCCGCATGATGACGACGCTGATGCCCATTACCAGCGGCAAGGCGTACATTGCCGGCTACGACGTGAGCGAAAACGCCGATGCAGCGCGGCGCACGATGGGAGTGATTCCGCAGGCGATGACCAGCGACATCGATCTGACGGTTGCGGAGAATATGAGTATATACGCAAAGCTTTACGGGGTGCCGCGGGCCGAGCGCGAGCGCAACATCAACGAACTGCTGGAAGCCGTGGACCTGACGAAGTGGCGGGACGCGCAGGTAAAGACGCTGTCCGGGGGAATGCGCCGCCGGGCCGAGATTGCGCGCGGACTGGTACACAATCCGCGGATCTTTTTTCTCGACGAGCCCACCACGGGACTCGATCCGGTCTCGCGGGTGGCGGTGTGGGAGATGCTGAACACGCTGAAGAGCCGGCGGCAGCTTACGATCCTGATCACTACCCACTACATGGACGAAGCCGACCGGCTGTGCGACCGCATCGCCATAGTGGACCACGGCAACCTGGTGGCGCTGGACACGCCGATGGCGCTGAAAACCAGCATCCCCGGCAACAACGTGGTCGAGGCGCAGTTCCTCAATCCGCCTGCGGGATGGGGCGACGAACTGCGCAAACTGGCGGGAGTGGAGAGCGTGCAGGAAGAGGGCGGCAACATGTATCGCGTGCTGACTTCGACCGGCTCGCAGACCACGACCGGACTGGTTGAACTGGCGGTGCGGGCCGGGGTCGAGATGAAAACGCTGACCGTGCAGAATACGTCGCTCGACGATGTGTTCGTACACTACACCGGCCGTCAGCTTCGCGACGAGCAGGTGAAGGCTTTCGGCTACGTAATGCCGCCGCGCCCAGGGATGCAGCCATGAACAGAATGTTTGCGATTATCGAGCGCGAGATGCGCAAGTTTTTCCGCTCGCCCACGCTGATGGTTACGGCGATGATCATGCCGCTGGTGCAGTTGATCATTCTGGGCAACGCGTTCGGGGGGAAGATTCGCGACGCGCGCATCGGCATTGTCGATGAAGACCACGGGGTGCAGGCGGTGCGGATTCAGGAGGCGTTCCGCTCGGTGGAGGCCAACATACGCACCTTCGTCGCCGTGCCCTACACGGACGAGGTGCGTGCCCGCGAAGATGTGCGGCAGGGCAAACTGGAAGGCGCGCTGATTATTCCGCCGCAGTTTTCGCGCCGCTTCTACGAGGGGGAAAATCCGCAGCTCGGGATGGTGGTGGATAACAGCGACCAGTTCATGGCGACCTCGCTGCAGGACGAGATGGGATCGCTGGTCAACTCGCTGAACCTGCCCGACGCGAGCGCCAGCAGGGTCAGCAACAGCGTGGCGCTGAAGATCATCGAGCTGTACCCTTACGTGGAATATTTGAAGTACCTGCTGCCGGGATCGATCACGCTGGCGATGTTCGTCTCGGTGATGATCGGCGGCGGAATGCTGTATATCGACGATAAGGCGCGGGGAGTCCACGAGGGCTACCTGGTGACGCCGATCACGCGGCTGGAGATGGTGCTGGGACTGAACCTGGCGGGAGCCATGAAGGCGGTGATGGCCGGGTGCACGCTCACCGTGCTGGGATCGCTGATTGCGGGGCTGGGGACGTCGTTTGAGCCGCAGCGGGTGCTGCAGTGGTTTCTGCTGATCTGCGCGACGTCGTTTGCGTTCAACGGCATGATGTTCATGCTGATGGTGCGGGTGGAAGACCCGCTGGTGCCGCGCGCGATGTTCGGCATACTGAACACGCTGCTGTACTTTCCCAGCGGCGCGATCTATCCGGTGCAGGCGTTTCCCAAATGGCTGCAGGTCATCTCGTTTGTGGACCCGTTCAGTTATGCGGTGCACGGCCTGAAGGCAGTGTTGCTGAAGCAGGCGGCGTGGGGGGCAGTCTCGCAGGATCTGCTGTACTTGTCACTGTTCGGGTTGATCAGCTTGACGATCTCGGTGCTGCTGTTCAAGCGCACGCTGTAGGGGGCGACCCGGCGGGGCAGCGCGAGTGTTGCGCGTTGCCAAAGTTGTCCGGTACAGGCTATCTTGCCAGCAGGAAATTCCGGAGGCGGGTGGATGCGAAACCTGATTCTTGCGCTGCTGCTGATTGCCGCCGCGGGCATTGGCGCCCTGGAGTACCGGAGACTGCGCGAGCCGGTTCCGGCCAATCGCGCGTTCGTGGGAAGCTGGCGGCTGGTTTCCTCGGTGGAACTGCTGCCCGACGGAAATCCGCGGCCATACGGTTTTGGCCCGCACGCCCAGGGATACCTGATGTACGACGCCACGGGACACGTTTGCGCCCAGGTGACGGATCCGGACCGGCAGCGCTGGGCGGACCAGGAGCATCCGACAGCACCGGAGCTGGCCGCTGCCTATAACGGCTTCGGCGGCTATTGCGGAACCTACCGGGTCAACGACAAGACGCACACGGTCGCCCACATCCCGGAAGTCTCGATCAATCCCAACCTGGTGGCGCAGCCCCAGCCGCGCAGCTATCGCATGGAAGGCGACAAGCTCATCTACTACGGCACGGACAAGCTGGAAGCGGGCGGCGAAAGCCACTGGACCATGACGTGGGAGCGGCTGCAGTAGAGGCGGACACTAGGTTGCGAGGGGCTGGAGGAGGCGCCAGACTTCGTGGACCTGGGCCTCGACGGCTTCCCGGGCACCGCTGTTGTCGATGACGAAGTCGGCGAGCTTCACCTTTTCCTCTACGGGCATCTGCGCCGCCATGCGGCGCTGAACTTCGTCGCGCGCGGCGTGGAGAGGGAGGCCGGTGCGCGAGGCAAAGCGGGCAATCTTCTGCTCGAGGGTACAGGTGACGACGACGAGGCGGTCGTAACGCGCGAGGCCTCCGGCCTCGATGAGCAGCGCCGCCTCGCAGATGGCCACGGCTGCGGGATCGGCTTCGCCGACCTGGCGCATCCAGTCGTCTTCCAAGGCCAGCACGGCGGGATGAACGATGGCGTTGAGTTCGGCGATGCGGGCGGGGAAGGCGGCGGCGGCAAGGCGCGGGCGCACGATGGTTCCGTCGGCGTCCAGAATGCCGGCGCCAAAGGCGGCGACGATGCGGGAATAGAGCGGTGCGCCGGGGGCCATGAGCTGGTGCCCGACCAGGTCGGCGCGCAGGGTGTGGGCGCCGAGGGAGGCGAAGATTTCGAGCACGGTGGTTTTGCCGCAGGCGATGCCGCCGGTGAGTCCGACCTTGAGCATGGCAACAGTGTCAGGCTTACGGGGACGGAGCGCAAGGCGCACGCGAACTGGCGCCCGGGCCCAGGTATCATGGGGAGCATGGAATCCACGGCAGCCATCGAGCTGGGTGGCTCCGGGCGCATCCGGCTTCTCCTCGTCCACAAGGGCTTTTGCGGCACTGGCTTGGGGGCGGCGGCGTTTGACACCGCGCGGGGTGGGTCGTTATTCTTGTAGTCTGTCCTGAGGAGTGTTTCCCGCCAGGAGTGAGGGAGTCGATTCGGCTCGTGGTCGGAGCCGGCGAATTCCTTGCGTCTCGTTCGCTTACAGGCGAAGCGGTTGCGTTCTGACCGGTTGGGCTGGGCTTCGGGAGCATGTGTGGCATCATGAAAATTCGCATTCAAGACCTGGAATTCCGCAAGCTGGAGTTTGAACTCGAATTCCAGCCCGGAGAAATTGATTTTGGCCCTGAGGTGCGGCAGGTTGGCTTGCTCCGGACCGACGGGCACGCCGAACTGATACGGGAACACCACGGCGGGCACGCATCGATTGACGATATACGGCTGGTGGGCAAGCTGGACGGCCGAGTCGAATTGGGTTGCGCGCGTTGCCTGGAGCCGGTTGAGATTGCGGTCTCGCGTGCGTTCGATCTTTTGTACCGTCCGCTGGCGGCGGAAAAAGGCGCGGACGACGTTGCGATCCACGAGGCCGAGACCGAGATTGGCTACTACTCGGGCGAAGGCATGGAGCTGGAAGATTCCCTGCGTGAGCAGATTCTGCTGGCGGTTCCCATCAAGACGCTTTGCCGTTACGATTGCAAGGGGCTGTGCGTGACCTGCGGAGCGAATCGCAATCAGCAGCTTTGCGGTTGCGACCAGGGCAAGCCGGATCCGCGGTGGGCCGCGCTGGGCGGATTGAAAGACAAGTTGCAGTAGCGCCTTAGGGCGAAATTGAGTTGGCGGCTGCACTGCGGCCGCACCGAAAGTTGAAAGGTAGTCGATCATGGCAAATCCTAAACGGCGACATTCCAAGCAGCGCACGGCACTCCGTCGCTCTCACGATCACCTCACCGCACGCTCGATCAGCGAGTGCCCGAACTGTCACGAGGCCAAGCTGCCGCATCGCGCGTGCGCCAAATGCGGCCACTACAAGGGCCGTGAAATCGTTGAGGTCGAAAAGGCCAAGTAGGCCTCCTCTCACGGAAGATGCCAATCACCATCGCGGTCGATGCCATGGGTGCGGACCGCGCCCCCCAGCCGGAAGTCGAGGGCGCGATACTTGCCGCACGGCAGTGTGACGTTCGAGTGCTTCTGGTAGGGCAGGAGGATGTGGTGCGCGCCGAGCTGGCGCAACACCCCGAAGCCAGCGCCCTGCCGATCGAGGTCGTGCACGCCTCCGAGTTCATCACCATGGACGAGAAGGCGGCGCACGCGGTCAAGCAGAAGCGCGACTCGTCGATGCGCGTGGGGCTTCGGCTGGTGAAAGAGGGCAAGGCCGGCGGGTTTGTTTCGGCGGGCAACACGGGCGCGGCGATGGTGACGGCGAAGATGGTTCTCGGGGTGATTCCCGGAGTGGATCGTCCGGCGCTGGCCACGGTGTTTCCGACGGCCGCGAACACGGCCACGATCCTGCTGGACGTGGGCGCGAACGTGGATTGCAAGCCGCAAAACCTGCAGCAGTTCGCCATCATGGGCGACGTGTACTTCCGATCGATTTTCAGCGGACGGTTTCCCACGGCGAGCAATCCGCGTGTGGGTTTGCTGTCGGTGGGCGAAGAAGAGACCAAGGGCAACGACCTGACGCGCGACGCCTTCCAACTGATCAAACTGCTGCCGTTGAACTTTCTGGGCAACGTGGAAGGGCGCGATCTGTACAACGGACACGCCGACGTGATTGTCTGCGATGGTTTTGTCGGAAATGTTGCGCTAAAGGTGAGCGAGGGGTTGGTGGAGGCGGTGCGTGCGATTCTGAAGGAGTCGCTGCAATCGACGATCACGCGGCAAATGGGTTACCTGCTGTCACGCAAGGCCTTCATGGATTTCAAGAAGCGGCTTGACTACTCGGAATACGGAGGAGCGCCGCTGCTGGGCCTGAAGGGCGTTGCCATCGTGAGTCACGGGTCGTCAAATGGGACGGCGATCATGAACGCCATTCGCGTGGCCGCTGAGTTTATCCGCTCCGGGCTGAATCAGAAGATCGAGGAGCAGATACGGGCGGCGGGCGATCGCATCGCGGCGAGCGAAAAGGTTTAGTATCTGGGAGTGCGAGGCCGGCATGACTGGCAGCGCTCCATTGCAGCGAGCACAGGGCTGGCGCGGCCGCGGCGTTTCCGGCCAGGAGAATTGTTGACGGAGCCATTGATGGCACACCGCATTCCCGGACTCGTCTTTCTCTTCCCCGGCCAGGGCTCGCAGGCGGCGGGAATGGGGAAGGAACTCGCCCTCCATCACCTGGTGGCGCGGCGCACGTTTGAAGAGGCTGACGAGGCGCTGGGGTACGGGCTGAGCAAACTCTGCTTTGAGGGCCCCGACGAGCGGTTGCGCCTGACGGAAATCACCCAGCCCGCTATCCTGACGGTTTCGGTGGCGGCCGCGCGGGTGCTTGCGGAGGCCGGGATCGCTCCCAGCTTTACCGCCGGGCACTCGCTGGGCGAATACTCGGCACACGTTGCCGCCGGCACGATCAGCTTTGCCGATGCGGTGCGCACGGTGCGCAATCGCGGCAAGTACATGCAGGAGGCAGTGCCGGTGGGGGTTGGCGCGATGGCGGCCATCCTGTCGCTCGGCATGGATGCCATACGGGCCGCCTGCAAGGAAGCGACGGCGGGACATGCCGGCCAGGTCTGCGAGCCCGCCAATGTCAACTCGCCCGGACAGGTGGTCATCAGCGGCTCGAAGGCCGCGGTGGAGCGCGCCGCCGAACTTTGCAAACACAGAGGCGCCAAGCGCGCCGTGATGCTTCCGGTGAGCGCTCCGTTCCACTGCTCCCTGATGCAGCCGGCACAGGATCGGCTGGCCGCCGACCTGGAGGCGCTTACGTTTCACACGCCGGAGATTCCGGTGATGTGCAACGTCGATGCCGTGGAGGTTCGCGACGGGGCGAAAGCGCGCGACACGCTGACCCGCCAGGTGACGGGCGCGGTGCAGTGGGAAGCTTCGATGCGAGCCCTGATGGCAAGGGGCGCAACCCAGTTTCTGGAAGCCGGTCCTGGGTCGGTGCTGACCGGACTGCTTCGCCAGATCGACAAATCCAAGGCCTGCCTCTACGTGGAGAACGAATCGACGCTGCAGAAGGCCAAGGCGGTGCTCGCCAGATAGGAACGATTTTCAGTTTCC
>Ga0302320_10027072_pt1 | contig 11069 bp, 9 predicted proteins | sample Bog_T0_3_FD_202130 | JGI IMG/M metagenome (GOLD analysis project Ga0302320, IMG submission 202130) | Peat permafrost microbial communities from Stordalen Mire near Abisko, Sweden - Bog_T0_3 | ecosystem: Environmental > Terrestrial > Soil > Wetlands > Peat | place: Sweden: Abisko, Stordalen Mire... | reverse complement strand
CCAACCTCAGCCCGCCTCCGAACCACGGGCACCAACACGGCGAATTCGTCTCCTCCGATGCGGGCCAGGGTGTCGTGCGACCGGAGTTGCCGCTTCATTCTGTGCGACACTTCCTGCAGGTAAAGGTCGCCGACCCGGTGCCCATACTCATCGTTGACCTGCTTGAAGTGATCCAGATCGATATAGATCAGGCCGAAGATTCCGGCATTCTGGCGCGCCTTCTCGATCAGGGCATCAAGCTGCTTGTCGAGCGAGAATCGATTCTGGATGTCGGTGAGCAGATCGAACTCGCTGCGGTGCAGCAGGTCGGTATAGAGTCGACGAGTCTCGATGGCCAGCGTAGCCAGCCGAACGCCGACAACCAGCGCCTCGTAGTGAAGGGTAGACGGCTGGCTCCCAGCCCCGAATCCGGCAAAGAGCGTACCCAGCGGCGGCCCGACACGGGCCAGAATCAATTCGCGGCTGATCCCCAGCTGATCGGCGTCAGGCGGGTAAGTCCCCAAGCGCGCGCCATCTGCAATCTCGCACCAGCAGGGCACGCCGCCCAGCCTGAATGACACAAGGCTGGTGATCTGTTCGATGATCTCGGCGAGTGGCCGCGATCCGTTGATATCTTCAAGAATTCTGCTACGTTGCTGTTCCAACTGGGCGTTGTGCCGCTCCGTGGCGGCCTCTGCTTCGATGCGAACTGCCATGGCCGTCGTCTGGCGGTGAACCTTCGATTTGAGCGTCCAGCCCCAACCGAGCGCCGCAATCACCAGCAGCAGCAGCAAGCCGGCGGTCAGGCTCAGGTTGCGGACATTGAACAGCGAAGGCTCGGCCACGATCGCCATGTCGCCATAGGACCGCATGAGAATGGTGAACGGCACCTGCGAGTTGAACGGGTTCGAGTCATCGAGCATACAGATCCCGGTAATGCGGATTCTGGCTCCCAGAGGAATCTGCCGCATCGGCGGAGGCGGTGCCGGGAGCAAGCTCGACGGCGGCGGATGGCGCAGAATCGCTGAGAAGACTTGCCCGTCCGCGTCCAGAACATATTCGTCTTGCGCGGCTTCTCGCACCTCCGTCACAACCTTGCCTTCAATTGAGACGAGGTCGAACGCATTCTTGCTTAAGACCAGCGATCCCCATGTTGCCGGGAGCGCCGTAACCGGTGCTTGCAGATGGCTATCCTGAATCTCGCCGTTCGTCAGGGTGAGAAACCCGTCATGGAGGCCGGGAAAGCCGGTCACGTCCACTCTGTCGCCGATTTGCAGAGGATCGATGGAACGAGTCTGTATCCAGAGGCTTCTGACGCCGTTTTGCAGCACAAGTGCCGAACCGGGCTGGTAGTAGGTGATCGTTCCGCTGACCCTGATTCTTTCGGAGAGGACCTGGACATGATACCCAGCGAGAATCTGGTCCATCGGTGTAAACGGCAGGGTCGACGGGCTCTTGTTGGCGAGCTTCAAAACCTTGATATTCGCGAGGGACGTGACATGGAGCAGAACTCCCGTCTGCTCCATCTTTCCATCGAAGCTTCCGGAAACCGCGCCTGTGACCTCCAACTCAGCGTCAAGAAGGCCTGGGAGCGCGCTGGGGTCGTAGCTATCAACCACGGCGTCAATGGTGCCCCCGTCGGTGACCATCTGCAGGTAGGTACTGTAGACACTCGAGCTGTTCACCGTGTCTGCCGCACGGACCCTGGCATGCACTGACACCAGCATGCAGTCGTGCTCGGCGCGTATCAGTTCGTCGTGGTTTGACGGTATGGGATTGGGCGGTGCGCCGTGTTGGAGCAGGGTGATTTCGCTGCTCGATACAAAGGGGCGGAAGCTGTCGTGGGTGACGCCTTTGATCAGGATTCGATCGCCGGGAACCAGCTTGGCGTCGGTCGTGGCCATCACAAAGATGGCAACGTCCCCGTCCTGGACAAACATTGTCTTTTCATAGCCCCGGAAGTATGTGACTGTGGCCTGAAAAGAGACCGGCAACTGGTGGCTGGCCTCGCCATTGGTGAGCAGGTGAATGGCGTGGAGGGTGGTAAGGGGAGCCGGTCCTACTGCCCAGCCTGCGCAGGCACATCCGAGAAAAAGCGCGATTGATGTGATCAATCTCTTCATTGGAAGAGCCTTGCCAACCCGGCCCCGAGCCGTCTGGCCCAGCACATCTCTTATCGGCACATTCACGTAAATCGGTCAATTCGGCTCAACAGAAAGCCGCAAAACAGCACAAAGCGGTTTGGCCATGATTCTGTCGGTACTTATCGTACGCCTCGCAGGAATGTTTGAGTGACCCTCTTGGGGGATTGCCATGACAGTCGACAGGTCCCATCGCCGCCGTTTCTAGATCGAAGGCCGCCCAGGGGTTCTACACTGAATCAAGGCGGTAATTTGCACATTTGAAAGCGGTCATCCGAGAGGGAAATGGCGAAAAAGCTTCGGGTTGGAATTCTGTTTGGCGGGCGAAGTGGCGAGCATGAGGTTTCACTGCTTTCGGCAGCTTCGATATTAAAGGCGATTGATCGAAAGAAGTTTGAAGTGGTTCCGATCGGGATCAACAAAGCGGGGCACTGGCTGACGTCGGCCGCCGCGCAGGGCCTGCTGGAGCCGCCTGCGCCGGACCTGGACGGATCAGGGTCGGTCTCGGCAGCGGGACAGTCGGCGATCGAGAGCCTTCCGGCCCCTTCTGGCTCCTCGGGTCTGCCTGGAAACTCGAATATGTCCGGCCAGTCTTGCCTCGACGGTCAAGCTTTGGATGTGGTTTTCCCGGTGCTGCACGGCACCTTTGGCGAGGACGGGACCATTCAGGGGCTCTTCGAGCTTGCCGGAATCGCCTATGTCGGATCGGGCGTCCTGGGTTCAGCTGCCGGCATGGATAAGGACGTGATGAAGCGCCTCTTCGCACACGCCAAGCTCCCCATCGTCAAGCACGTGACCGTGATGAGGGCCGATTGGGAGAAGCAACCGCGCAAGGCCGTCGCCCAGGTTGAGGCGGCGCTCAGATACCCTGTGTTCGTGAAGCCGGCGAACCTGGGATCGTCTGTGGGCATCAGCAAGGCGCATGACCGCAAGGAACTTGGTCCGGCACTGGCTCTGGCCGCCAAGTACGACCGCAAGCTGGTCGTGGAGCAAGGCGTAGGCGGCAAGACCGGCAAGGCTCGCGAATTTGAAGTCGCCGTGCTGGGTAACGATTCGCCCATCGCCAGCGTGGTCGGAGAGATCATCCCTGGCAAAGAGTTCTACGACTACGAGGCTAAATACCTTTCGGAAGGGTCCGTCCCGGTGATTCCAGCACAACTGACCAAGGCGGAGTCGAAGCAGATTCGCGATATGGCGTTGCATGCGTTTCGCGCCTGCGACCTGTCTGGTTTAGCCCGCGTGGATTTTCTGATGGAACCGGACGGCAAGCGCCGCATCTTTCTCAACGAGGTGAACACCATGCCGGGGTTTACCAAGATCAGCATGTATCCAAAGCTGTGGGAGGCAACCGGGTTGCCCTACAAAGACCTGATTACGCGGCTGATTGAGCTGGCCCTTGAACGGCAGGCGGAAAAGAGCAGGACAAGCTACAGCCGGGAGTAAGTTGCCGGTGAACAGTGAACAGTGATCAGTTCTAGGTTGGTGATGCCGGCGGAACAGCAACCAGGAATTCTGCTTGGGAACTGTGAGGATGATTTTGGTGTCTATAGTGAGAGCCGGCTCATTAGGTTTCGCCGTAGTAGCGTTGCGCCGGGTCTGATCTCTGATCACTGACCTCTGTTCACTGAACACTGAACACTGACCACTGACCACTGCCCCCGTCCTTGCCGTATTCTGAAGTAGAGGAAACTGTGCGATGACATTGCTCGACGCTCCCAAGTATGACGCGGCACGCGAAAAGAGGCGCCAGGTGATCCTCTACAGCGCTGCCGGCTTGCTGCTGGTGCTGTTTGTCGCCTGGTGGCTGGTGGCTGGCAGGCCAGTCGACTGGCCCTGGAACTGGAACAGCTATTTCTTTGGCAGGTCGACGGTCAACGAGTTTCTTACCGACGTGGAGAAGAACGACCTGCCTGCGGCATACGGCGTCTGGATCCACGACAAGAACTGGCAACAGCATCCCTCGCAAAACGGCGCCTACCCCTTTACGCGTTTTCAAGAGGATTGGAGCTCGACCAGTTCAGACAACGAATATGGCGCGATTCAGAGCCACAAAATCGTGTTGGCTGGGCGCTACGGCAACGGCGTGCTGATCGCGATCCTGATCAACGGACGCAAGAGCAAGGCGCTCAACCTGGAGTACGACCCGAAGGGCCATTCGCTGGACTTCGCGCCGCCTGGAGTGGAGCTCTACCTCGGGCCGTAAGCGGAATTGGAGTGCTCGGGAAATCTTTCCCCGGACCCTGCTCCGCTGGATTGCATCGAACAGGGCAGGAGAATCTCATGCCCCAGAGCACGCACGAACGAGTTGCGGAACTTCATAACCTTGCCGCCCACACCCACGCAGCCGCGGCAGTCGCCCACGGCAAAGCCGATCATCTTACCGCTCACGAACTCAGCAGCGAAGCTCACGAGCATTCGATGAATGCTCATAAGCACTCTGAGCAATTGGTCGAAGAAACGCACGGATCGACAAAACCCTGAGCGGGAACGGTCTCGAATCTGGATGCGCGGCTTTATCTGCCGGAACTCTCTGGTCCAGCGAGGGCGGCTAATGTCGCTTCCAGGCTCGCCGGGTCTTCAACATTGAGCGACTTTCGTCCTGAGTCAATCTGCCGGAGCAAACCGCAGAGCACCTTGCCGGGGCCAACTTCAATGAAGGCTGTCGCGCCCGCCGCAACAACAGACTGCATGCAGTCAACCCAGCGGACCGCGCCGGTTACTTGGCGGATGAGTGCGTCTTGCGCCTCTGCCGCGGTGGTCACCAGGCCGCCGGTCACGTTGGCAGCCACCGGAATGCGGGGATCGGCGAGCGCCAGTGTCGCCAGCACGCTGGCAACTTCATCCTGAGCCGGCTGCATCAGTGCGCAGTGAAAGGGCGCGCTGACTGGGAGCATCACGGCGCGGCGTGCGCCCTTGAGCTTGGCCAGTTCTGACGCTTTCTCGACCGCAGGCAATGTGCCGGAGATGACCGTCTGTCCCGGCGAGTTGAGGTTGGCGGCGGCAACCACCTGCCCGGTCACTGCGGCAGCTTCATGGCACGCTTCGGCTACCAGTGCCGGGTCCAAAGAAAGAATCGCGGCCATGGCGCCCTTTCCAGCAGGCACGGCCAACTGCATGGCCCGTCCGCGAGCTTTCACTGCGCACACCGCATCGGCAAAGCTCAGCGTTCCAGCCGCAACGTGAGCCGACCACTCGCCCAGCGAATGGCCTGCGGCAAGTGCCGGCTCGACGCCCTGCGCTGTGAGCACGCGCCAGGCCGCTACGCTGACGGTGAGAATCGCCGGCTGTGTGTTCTCCGTGAGCCGGAGGTTCTCTTCCGGCCCCTCAAAAATCAGTTTCGAAATTGCGAAGCCCAGCGCCTCATCTGCCTCGGCAAACGTTTGTGCGGCGATAGGGAAGTTGTCGGCCAGTGCGCGGCCCATGCCAACGGCCTGCGAACCCTGCCCAGGAAAAAGGAAAGCAATTTTGGTGGACATTTCAGAAAAGATTGTATCGCGACCGGGGTATGATTTTTTTCGTGAGTCACTTTTCGCGGGAACGGCGCGAACAGTCTACAGAAGGCTGGACCGAGTTCGTGGCCGGTAATACGCTTGGAGAACTCGACGGAATGAAAGACAAGGAGTCGATTATGAAGAACCGATTCGCGGTGGTTGGCGGTGTGGCATTCGTCGTCATGAGCGTTGGCATCCTCGGCTGCCAGCAGAAGAGCAACAATGCAGCCGGCCAATCCAGTTCCATTTTTGGTAGCTCTTCGAAGGTCTCCTGGTCCGGCGGCCGCCAGGTCGAAATTCCCGATCCCCACTACGGAATCGTCGCCGCCACCCTCAACATCCCCGACGGTTGGAAGTTTGCCGGCACCATGGTTCGCACCCAGGGCTGCCACGCAAGCCCGAATGCGAGCCGAGTGTTTACGGCGCTCGCCCAGGACGGCGTTACGGCGTCTGTCGCGCTCCCCGGCTTTGCCTGGGGCTGGTCGAGCGATCCCGGCATGGTGCAGCGGATGGCTCAAATGCAGCATTGCCCAGGCATCGACATCACCACGGCGGGGAAGTTTCTTACCGATTTCGTAGTCCCGAACCTGCATCCCGATGCCAAAATCGAAGCGGTTCTGCCTCTGCCGCCCGAGGGGCAGGCCAACCTCGAAAAACAGCATGAGCAAATGGTTCAGCGAGCCGAGGGTATACCGGCACAATTCAGGATGCAGAATCAGACCCTCGACGGTGGCCGGGTGCGGATTCAATACAACCGTAACGGAACCCCCGTGGAAGAGATGATTACCGTCTGGGTTTCATGCTATGAAAGCTCGCTTCCCGCGATGGGGCGCATCCAACCGGCATCGCAGCAGCGCCATTGCTCCACGCCCAACGGCGTCTTCATCGTGCGTGCGCCCCAGGGCCACCTCGATGACGTTTTGGCTGCGTGGCAGCAACCTCATGCAAAGGAATTGACGGCATCATTCAAAGTCAATCCCGAGTGGCAAGACCGTGTCTTCCAGGACGGGCAGGCGGCTGCCCAGCAATCCATGGCGGCCAGCAACGCGATGTTCCAGCAGAGCATGGCCAACAGCAGGGCCCAGTTCGGTGCGATGGTGCAGCGTGGACAGGCCTTTCAAGCGCAGCAGCAGTCAAGCTTCAACAGCGCCATGGCCAATGACCGCGCCAAGCAGGCTCAGATCGACGCCAGTGCGCATAATATGGTCAATTACTCGCTTGACCGGCAGGACTACACTAACCCAACCACCGGGCAGACCGTCACGGGAGCCAGCGGATACAACCACCAGTATGTAGATCAGAGTGGGAACACGTTGGTTCAGTCGAATGACCCCATGAGCCACGCCCAGGCGGTGAGCGAAGGCTGGACCGAACTGGTTCCCAAGTAACCTAAGGGTTGAGAAGGAGAAAACCATGATTGCAGCGATCAACATTTTCTTTGTTCTTCTGATTGCCTACTCGCAATACAAGCAGGGCAAGCGCAACGGCATGTGGTCCTGGTATGGCTTTCTGGCCTTCCTTGGGGCCGCCGGACTTTTCCTCTGCCTCTTCTTGATCCCCGTGGTCAATTCGACCACGCTTCAGGCACATCCCGGCGCCATGATGACCATCATCTTCAGCGGCATCCTTGTCTTCACTGTCGCGCTGATCTGGTGCGCCCGGATCTACGGGATACGAGCTGTAAAAGCGCAAGCCGAGCGCGAACAGGCCCGGCAGCAGTCCAGTGGCGTTCAGGCGCCGTTGGTGGCGTTGGCGATCCTGTTCGCATGCGCAGGCGCGGCCCAACTCCACGCCCAGGGCAAGAGTGTTTATAGAGATCCAAACGGCGCTTACTCGGTGACGGTTCCGGCGGGGTGGGAGACACAGCCCCAGCAGGGTTCGCCGATGGTCTCGATTGTGAACATGAAGGCGAAGGTTAGTGTGACCCTGGGCGTAATGACCGGACCGGCGGCGAGCACTCCAACTGCCGAGAAGGAACTCGAGAGCATGCAGGCGCAGTTTCCGCAGAGTTGCCCGGAGGCCAAGATTCTCTCCAAAGGAGCAGCCACGGCTGCAGGCTTGAAGGGCGTCTTTGTCGAGGTGCAGTGCAAAGGAGACACGGGGCCTGAGTTGATGAAGTACACAACGGGAAGCAAGCCGGGGGCCATTGCTCTTATGATTTCCGCATCTCCAGGAAACGCGTACCTCAAGCTTCTTGTTCCTCTGGCAGAGATCAGGGATAGCTTCAAGGTTACATCCGGAATGGCGGCTCAAGGGTCCGGTGGCGGCGGGTCTGGCATGGGCGGTGGGCAGGGTGGACACCAGGCTCAACAGCCTATGCAGGGCGCGGATGGTGGACAGAACTCAGCGCAGGCAAGTGGCGGATTCCCGGATCCCTCCAGTTCCGGATCGGGATCGGGAACCTACCACGATCCGCAGGGACGCTACTCGCTCGTGATTCCCATCGGATGGACGGCAACGCCCGACAAGAGCTCAGGGACGCTGCAACTGACGCATGGCACCTGCTGGGCCACGGTTGCAGGTGGGGGAGGATCCGGGGCAAGCGACGTGAACCATCAGATCGTGCAGCAAATCCAGGGTCAATATAAAAACTTCCAAATTCTCAACGAGGGCGACTTCCAAAACAATGGCCACCCCGCGCACGGCACCAATGCGACCGGTCTCAATCCCAAGGGACGGCGGGTCTCAGTGCTGGTGGTGAGCATCGGAGCAGGCAACGGAAACTTTCTGACCATCATCTCTTCTGCCTCCGACGATCAGGCCAAGGAGATCAACAGCGAGATCATGGACATGGCAAAGAGCCTGCGCTTTGGCGGGGAGTAAATTTGGGTCGTATCGCGACATGCATGGGGCGCCGCGGTGTTGCTGCCCCCTCTGCCAATCAACTGCTTGATTTCAGCACGCTGAGTTGAGCAAACAGCCGCGTCCGTAGAGGCTCGTCGATAAAGGCCGCGCTCAGCGCCTCTCGATTACACGCCAGCAACTCCGCATCGCCCCATCCAAAACGCTCGCGCAGCAGGGCATACTCCTGCTCCAGCGTCACATTCGTAATGGTGCGCGTATCGGTGCTGATTCCCAGCGAGACGCCGGCTCTGAGCAATCGGTCGACAGGGTGATCGCTATATGTGGGGCAGGTGCGTGTCTGTACGTTGCTGCTTGGGCAAACCTCGAGATGGATGCGCTCGCGTTGCAGGTGTTCCACGAGCGTGGCGTCTTCAATGCTGCGCACACCGTGACCGATCCTTGACGGCTTCAGGGTTCGCAGCGCCTCCCACACGCTGTCAGCGCCACGCGCCTCCCCCGCATGAGCCGTGCGATAAATTCCATGGTCCATCGCATAACGAAATGCCGCGACATGCGCATCGAGTGGGAATCCGGCTTCGTCGCCGGCAATATCGAGGGCCACAACCCGGCTCCCTTTGAACTGTTCAACCAACTGCGCGGTCAGCAGGCTTTGTTCCGCATTGAAATGTCTCAGCGTACACAGAATCAGCCGCGCTTCAATGCCTGTCGACCGAATGCAATCTTCGGTGGCGCGATCGACCGCCGCTACAACTGCCGCCGGCGTGAGACCCTGCGCAAGATGCAACAGCGGGGCAAAGCGAATCTCCGCGTAGAGGACGCGATCCTGCTTCAACTGTTCAAACAGGTCTTCGGTGACCAGCCGCAGGGCAACTTCACTCTGCATCAGTTGAAAACCCCGCGGAGCGCGGGTTAGAAAATCCGCGAGGCTTGAGCACTGCGGCGGCGCAACAAACTCGGCGTCAAACTGTTGGCGAGAGATGGATGGGTCCAGCCGCGCGACTACCTTGTAGCTGAGCGAGCAATCCAGATGCAGATGCAATTCGACCTTCGACATTTGGGCCAAGTGGGCAATCGCCTCCCTAGTTCCACCGCTTCTTGTCGTCGTGATCGTCGTCAATCTGCCGGCCGTTGCCGTCAAAGCGAACGGTCTTGCCCTGCGAGCGCATGTAGACCTCGAACTTGCGCGCGGCCCGGCGGCGCTTCCACCGGTAATAGCGATTGCGCAGGCCGTACCATGTCTCGCTGAAGGCAAACGAGATGCCGCGTCGCGGAGCCAGCTTGATAAACAGTAGCCCGGCAAGCGCACCGCCTAGTTGGGCGAATGCGTACATTTTCTGCTCGCCAAAGAGCATGGCGATCGAGATCAGCGCGTAGACGGCGGCCAGGTATTTGGCCTTGATCCCAATGGTGAAGAAGAGCAAAAATTCCATGTTGCCGTAGAGAAACCCGATGGCGATGAGCAGGCCAAAGATGCCCCCGCCGCAGCCATAAATGGTGATCTCTGAGAGCGAATAGCCAAGCGTGCCGCTGGCCGCATAAATCGCCGTGGCCGCCGCGGCTGTGCCCAGAACAGAAGCGGCATAGAGACCGGCAACCCAGCTTGAAGTATGAAGATTTTCAAGAAACCCAGCCAGAAACCACAGCGAAAGCAGTTCGAAGAGGGTTCCGACGATGGTCGGATGGACAAAACTATAAGTAAATGGCTGCCACAACCACCCGAGGTGAAGAAATGCGCTGGGAATGAAGCCGAAACGCTCTGGGAGTGGAACCTCAAGGTTGCGGAAAACGAAGGGCGTTAGCAGCAACGCAAAAAAGGCGAAGAGGTTGATGAGGACAAGCCGGCGCGTGGTGCCGCGAAAGTCGGGGAAGGAAAACGGGCTGCTGCCAGATCTAGGCATCGTAGAGAACAGGGTAAACGGTGGAGCAGGCCGGTGTCATTGGGGCCAGGCGATTCGGGACTTCGCGCCTCGCTCCGCCGGTTTCGACAACCGAAGGAATCCGGCGCTTGTCCCATTCTGGGCCAAGGGGGAAAGGCCTGCTCACGAACCAGCGGTTGCCCCAGTCCCAGTGTGGTCAGATTGGTAGCGTATTCTCCACTCTTGGGGGTGCCGGTCCACCGGGCAATACTTGCCTCTTGACCTGAGGCCGGGTTCTCCCCAAGAATAGCGGAGTCGTACCGAAAGGTACCGCCATCCTAAAATGTGAAACGCGAGCAAAAGAGAGGAGTGTGTCATGCCCAACTGCCCTGAGTGCGACAATGGACTTGACATCGAATTGGACGAAGTAGATGAGGGTGACGTCGTCACCTGCGAAGAATGCGGCACAGAGTATGAAGTGGTGGGCACAGAGCCACTGGAGTTAGCGCGGGTAGACGGCGATCTCGATGACGACGACGATCTGCTTGCCGAGGACGAGGAGGAAGAGTGAAGTTTTTCAGCTCGAGGTTGGCGGTTGGGGTGGCGGTTACCGCCCTGGCAGCCGGAGTGTTTCCAAGTGGGTCACGCGTCGGGCTGGGTGCAACCGGGTTTGGCCCGGCAGAGGCATACGCGCAGAATATCGGCCAGCGCGTTGTTTATGGTTTCGTCATCGATCCTGACGCCAAGCCAATCTCGGGCGCCACCGTCTTTCTCAAATACCTTAAGACCAAGTCGAT
>Ga0302320_10027070_pt1 | contig 11070 bp, 8 predicted proteins | sample Bog_T0_3_FD_202130 | JGI IMG/M metagenome (GOLD analysis project Ga0302320, IMG submission 202130) | Peat permafrost microbial communities from Stordalen Mire near Abisko, Sweden - Bog_T0_3 | ecosystem: Environmental > Terrestrial > Soil > Wetlands > Peat | place: Sweden: Abisko, Stordalen Mire... | reverse complement strand
GCTCTGCTCGCCTGCGCGCACGCGCCCTCTCACACCGCCACTGCGCCCCGGGTTTCGCCGGACCTGCCCGGCGTCGCCGTGACCTATCGCATGCTCGACGGCGACGGCGTGGTCCTCTCCGGTCGCAGTGAGTTCGACGCTCATTACATCGCGCGCGTCGACACGACGACGTCGGGCACCCATGAACGGCTCGAGCTCGAGGCGCGACCCCGCGACGACGGCACCGTCCTCGTCCAGGTCCGATACGAGGAGACGCGCGCGCAGGGCAGCATCGACTGGCGCCCCTCGGTCCGACTGGCGCGAGGCGCCACCGCTCACGCCGACATGACCGGCAGCGGCTGGAAGCGGCTCCTCGAGATCTCGGTCGACTGACGTCGGGCCGTCGAAAATCGACCGTCATGACCCCGCGGAGCCACACGTCGCCCGGGCTCTTCGAATAGATTGCTCCGCATGCTTCGTCGCATGCACCTCGTGCTCCTGCTCCTCGTCACGCTCGCCTACGTGGGCTGTGGGGCAGAACCGCCGCCACCGGTGGCGACGCCTTCGAGCGCGCCTGTCGTCGCGTCAGCAGCCCGGCGAGGTCCATCAGACGTCGTCCGCCAGCACTGGGTGTTCGACGAGCACGCAGAGCTCACGCTGTATGCAGACGTCGCGGGCTTCGCGCACACGGCGCTCGGTCAAGCGCTCGTACCGATGCTGCTGGGCGTCGCAACGGCGTCGCTCAAGCCCGACCAGGCGCGCTGCGTCAGCGATATCGTCCACGGAGTCCAGGAGGTGCTGGTCGGCAGCTACGACGGCGGGCGTGCGATGCTGCTCATGCGCGTCGACGACCACGCATTCAACCTCGCGGGCTGCATGGCGGCGGCGTCCGCGAGGCCCACGACGATCGAAGGCTCGGCCGAGGCCTACCAGCTCCGCGACGGTGTCGTAGCGCACGTTCCGGGGCTCGTGGTGATGGGGACCGACGCGGGTGTGGTCCGGGCGATGGCGCAGACGACGCCGCGACCAACCCCAGCCGCCGTGACACTCGGAGATGGGGAGTACCTTGCCTGGACGCTGAGCACCCCCAGCGCCACCGACGTGAAGTCCGCGAGCGGACGCCTCGTCGCCGGCAGTGAGCAATTCCGCCTGGACGTCGAAGCCGAGCTGTCGGAAAAGGACGCCATCGACCTGGAGCAGCAGGTCCAGGCGGTCAAGGCGATGACCTCCTTTCCGGGCGTCGGCGCGAGCGAGACACCGCTGATCCAGTCGCTCCTGTCGACCGTCAGCCTGAATCGCGACGGCAAGCACATCAGCGCGGCGATGACCCTGGAGGAGCCTGTGGACGGTCAGCTACGCGACCTCACGAAGCTCGTCGAGCTCGGGGTCTACGGCGTCCGGAAATACATCACGAGCGCCAAGATCGCCGAGGCGCGCGCCATCACGCGACAGATCTCGAAGGACCTCGTGTCCTCCTGGGCTCGAGACGAGGCGAGCACACCCACAGAGGCCAAGCGTCCAAAGGCACCGAAGAAGACGAAGCTGGTGTCGTTTCCGGCCGTCCCGAAGGAGATCCCGCGTGGCGTGAAGTACCAGTCGACCCAGGACGACTGGAAGCCGTGGTCCCCCATCGCTTTCTCGATAGAGGCGCCGCAGTACTTTCAGTACGAGGTCGTGGCAGCCAAGGACGGCCAGTCGGCGGCCATCCTCGCCCGGGGTGACCTCAACGGCGACGGCAAGTCCTCGACGTTCAAGCTCGCCGTCTCGGTCGACCCGAAGGACCATAGCCTTCACGTCGCTCCGGCCCTCGAGGAGTCGGACCCGGAGGAGTGACCACTATGCTCCCGCGGGATGTGGCAACATAGGACACGGAGGTGGTCGCCCATGCAGTGCTCTCGCTGGTGGATTCTCGTCGCAGCGCTACCCGTCGGGTGCGGCTCGTCGTCGGGCGGGGGAAGTGGCAGCGATGCTGGGAGCAGTGACGTGCGAACCACTCCACATCCCGACGGAGGGCAACACGGCAAGGACGGGGGAGCGCCGACGGACGCGGGCGCGTCCCACAAGGACGTCGGAACCTCTGCGGACACCGGTGGCCAGCCCGGCGACGCCGGGGGCACGCCGACGGGTGATGGATCGGTCGTGGGCTATGTCCCGGGAGGACAGGTCGGCCCCGGAACCATCGTCAGTGGGTGCGAGATTTTTCCGAAGGACAACGCGTGGAACGTCGCGGTCGACGGCCCCGACGTGCCCATCACGTCTGCGTACACCGGGCTTCCCCAGGGGACGCACCTCCACCCGGACCTGGGAGCGTGGGCGGCGGACGCTGGGGGACCGTACGGCATTCCGTACAACGTCGTGCCCGCGACGCAGGCGTTCGTGAAGACCACGTTCGGATGCTTTGCCGATCAGAGTGATCCAGGGCCGGGCGGCTGGACGAGCGGACCAGCCGCAGGAAACCTGTGCCCTGCCTACGGCGGTGGCGAGGAGGGGGTCACCACCTATCCATTCTTCACTGGGATGAAGATCGAGGGGGATCCGGGCTCGGGCGGGACGGTCGGCGGCCTGGCGGGCGACCAGCACGCGTTGATCCTGCAGCAGGCCGCGGCCGGCGCCGCGTGTACGTCGTGGGAGGCATGGAACTGCATCGGGTCGCCGGCGCCGTTCACCTGCGCCAACGGCGCCAAGTGGAACCTCGGATCGAACGCGCTCCGGACCCTCGGCTGGACATCCGCAGACCTCGCGGGGCTCTCGATCTTCGCAGGCCTGCTCCGGATCTCAGAGCTCAAGTCCGGCACCATCACCCACGCGCTTCGCGTCACGTTCAACAGCACGCAAGCCGGCTACGTCTATCCAGCGACGCACGCGGCAACAAGCGGCTCTGCGCTCGGTGGATCCGACCCGCCGATGGGGCTCCGCTTGCGCATGAAGGCCAGCTTCGACACGTCGTCGCTCAGCGACTCGGGCAAGATCGTCGCCGCAGGCATGAAGAAGTACGGGCTCATCGTCGCCGATATCGGCTCCGACTGGTTCTTCCAGGGGGACAGCGATGACCACTGGAACGACAACGCGGCCGACGGCCACGCCTATCTCAGCGATCTCCTCTCCGACTTCGACAACGTGACCGGAGCCGCCTTCGAGGTCGTCGACACCGGCGCGCCGATGAGCGCCGGCCTCTAGCCTTACAGGTGGTGCAGGAGCGTCCCCGCGCTCCCGACGGACCAGACATCGGAGGCGCTGCTGCCCCAGAGCCCGAGCAGCTGGAGCGTCGTGGCCGTCTGCGAGACCGTCCAGCTCGCGCCTCCCCAGTGAATGGCTTCGCCCACCGCCCCGACGGCCCAGACGTCGCCCGACGCGCTCCCCCAGACGCTGTAGAGCGTGCTCGCGGCAGGGGTGACGACAGGAGTCCACGTCATTCCGTTCCAGTGGACGACGGTGCCGGCTTCGCCGACGACCCAGACGTCGCCCGCGGACGAGCCCCAGACAGACTCGAGATCGCCATTGCCGATCGGAGGGTCCACGGACCACGCCATCCCGTTCCAGTGCAGAACCGTGCCTCCCTGGCCGACAGCCCACACGTCATCGGATGCGCTCCCCCACACCGCGTAGAGAGCGGACATCGACCCTGTCGCGGTGGCGGACCACCCGGCTCCTTTCCATTGAATCGCCATGCCGCCCGCACCGACCGCCCACACGTCCGTCGCGTCGCTCCCCCAGACGCCGCTGAGCTCGGCAGTGGTGCCGCTGGTCGACGCCGCCCACGAGCTTCCATCCCAGTGGATGATGGTCCCCGTCTCACCGACCGCCCAGATGTCACTCGTGCTCGAGCCCCATACGGATTCGAGGAGGCCTGAGCCTCCGCCCGACGCAGCCGTGAGCTCGGTCCCGTCCCAGTGGACGATTTGACCGACATCACCGACAGCCCAGACGTCGCTCGCGCTCGAGCCCCAGACCGACGTCAGCGTCCCGGTGGTGACCACAGGCGGCGTCCACCAGGTGGAGCCGGTCCATCTCATGATGGTGCCCCCCGCGCCGACGATCCACGCGTCTTCGGGCGAGGTCGCCCAGACTCCGTTGAGGAACACCTCGGAGTTGTTGGGAGCCGGATTCCACGTTCCGTCCCAGTGATACACGGTGCCGTAGGCGCCGACCGCCCAGACATCGGTCGAGCTCGAGCCCGACACGCTGCTGAACGTGGCAAACTGCGGTTGCGTGACGAGGACCCACTTGCTGCCGGCCCAGTGCACGATCGAGCCGGCGTAACCGACCGCCCACACGTCTGTGGAGCTACTCCCCCATACGCCTACGAAGGAGTCCGGCGTCCCCGCGTCGGGAGCCTGATACTTCGACTCGGACGGAACCCACGTTGTGCCGTTCCAGTGTGCGAAGGTGCCGTACTCACCGACGGCCCATACGTCGCCGCTGCTCGCGCCCCAGATGGCGTGGAAGTCGCTATACGGGCTCACGCGTGTGAGCGCCCACGTGCCGCCACCCGTCCAGTGGATGACGACGCCGTCGGTTCCGACAGCCCAGACGTCGGAGCTGCTCGAGCCCCATACGCCTGCAAGACTCACGGTGGTGCCGGTCGCCACGGCCGACCACGCACTCCCATTCCAGTGAATCGCGGTACCGAGCGACCCCACGGCCCACACGTCGTTCGTCGCGCTCCCCCACACGGCGACGAGGTTGCCAGAAGGTCCACCGTCGGGAGCCGGTGGCGGTGTGGAGCCGCTCCACTTCGATCCATCCCAGTGGAGAAGCGTCTCCCCGAGACCGACCGCCCACACGTCATTCGCCGACGAGCCCCAGACGGCGGCCAGGTCGTTGCCCTGCGGGACGGGGTTCGCCCAGCACCAGTCGGTCGTGCACACGGCGGCGGACGTGAAGGTCGCATCCGGGTCGCCCGCTTCGGGGCCGACGTCTCTGCCGGCATCATGCGATGCATCGACGCGTGTGTGCGCGTCCATGTACGCCGTGTCTCGGCCGGCGTCCGGGATCTTGATGAGCCCCTGGTCGGCAGGGCCGGCATCGACGGAAGGTCCGTTCGAGGAGCCCGACCCGCAGGCACTGGTGACAAAGGCGAAAGCGACGAGAAGCGCGGAGGCCGCGACGTTGACGATGGAGCTCTTCATGACCTGGCCCTCGACCGCTACTGAACCGTGATGGCGACGGAGGCCGACGCGATGCCGTTGGCGACGACGACGAGGTGGCTCGCGCCGACCTCGGTGCGCGGAGGCGCCTCGAACAGCGTGGAGACCGGGAGGGCCCCCGTGGCGACCGCCATCGAGCTGTGGTCGTGCGTCACGCCGTAGAAGACGTGCCCCGAAGTGTCGTTGGTGATCCGGACAATCGGGTAGTTCGTCGCACCCTGATAATCATCTCCGTAGGCGACTCCCTGGGACAGGCCATTGAGCTGGGTGCCGACCAGCGGATACGTCGTGCCGCGAACGACCGTGGCCGGAGAGCTCGTGATGGACGGTGCCCAGGAGGGATCTGGTGACCCACCGGGCGTGTAGATCTCGATGTCCTGCGATCCATCGATGGCCATGATCTGACCGGTCGGCAGCAGGAACAGGAAGATGTTGTAGGACGAGTCGTTTGCGGCGTTCGGAATCGGGGTGACCACCGAGAGCGCCGAGCCGTCGAACTCGAGGAAGTAGGCCCCCATCTGGTAGTACCCGGCGCTCGCGACGCAGAGGACCTTGCCGTTCGGGAGCAACACCGCGGGCCCGTCGGCAATATCGAGCTGCCCTTCCGGTACCTGCGGAAAGTCGGGACCCGCGGACCATGTGCCGGCGGCGCTGTAGATCGCTGTGTGGCTCGTTCCACCTGTGGCGAAGACGCTGCCATTGGGCATGAGCACGGCCGGACCAATCTCGTAAACCGGGTTGGGTGCCGGCAGCGTGACCCCGGTGCTCCCGGCACCGGTCCACGTCCCGGTCGCGGGAGTGTAGAGCTCCGAGCCTCCGGGGCTGAAGACGTCCACCGTCAGGACTTTCCCGTTCGGGAGAAGAGTCCAGCCTTCTTCCGAGTTCTGGTCGGCCTTGCCGGCTCCTGTGGAGCGCCACGTGAGGGCACGCGCGTCGAAGAGCGCGTTGTCGGCACTGGCAGCACTTCCGATCATGAAGGTGCCGTCCGGCAGCACGACGCTCGGCGAGTCTCCGACGTCGGGCCAGCCCGGCGTCCCGATGGGGGTCCACGCGTTGGCGCGCGGGTCGTAGATGGCGCCGAGGATCGTCTCCGCCGTGGCGCCCTGGTTGTACTCACCCCCGATGACGACGACCCGACCGTCTGCGAGCACGGCGGACGCGAAGAACTGCGGCTGGTCGCCCGAGGGCATCGGCTGCAGCTGCGACCATGACCCGTCGAGATAGCTGCCAAACGCATCGGGCGTCAGGCGCCACCAGTTGGAGCCGTCATCGAGCGCGTGAACCATGATGCTGCCATCCGTGAGGAGGAGCGGAGTGTCTGGATAGAAAGATGGGGCGTGGACGAGCGCTTGCCAGGTGCCCACGACGGCCGCGTCGGGAGGCGGTCCGCCGCCTGAATCCGGAAGGGCCGCATCGGCCCCGCCGTCGGTCGACGGCCGATGGCCAGGTACGTGCGGCGTGGGCCGCGTCCGCGACGACGGCGACTCCGGCGAGAGCGGGACCACCGGCATGTCGAGGCGTGGATCGCCCCCGACGGTGGACCGGTCGGAGCGCGACGGCCCGGACGCGGAGGGTTGCGACCCACAGGACATCGGGAGGATCGAAGCCGAGGCAAAGACCCAGAAAGCCAACTTCATGCCGGCAGCCTAGGCCACTTTGAGCTTCCTCGCCGAGGATCGGTTGCGGGCGGCCCGGTGCGGGCGCGCCGTCACCTCGGGGGCAGGACGAGCTCGAACAGGAACGTGACGTCGCCGAGGGTGATCTTCCCGCGCGAAGCGTCCGTGAGACGGACTCGCCCGCGCAACGTCGTGACGTCCGCGATCCCGCCTTCGAGCGCGACGCGACCGGTCATGCCCTCGCTCACGTGAAGGAAGTAGTCAGGCCCATCCGTCTCGAAGAGCGAGACTGTCGTTCCGATCTCGTCGCTGGCGATGACGAAATCGGCCCTCTCGCTGGCACCGACGGTGACGGCACGCCGCTCCCTGATGATGCGATCCTCGAGGACGCGCCCGCCCTGCACGACGCCGATGCGCAGCAGACGAGGCCCTCCGGCCCCTGGCAGAGCCTGCATCGCGGCGGTCATCGCGCCGGAGCGTCGATGCGGCTGGTTGGACGGACGCTGCATCCACGTCGGTTCGACGTTCATGAGTCAAGGCCTCGGACGAATCTAGACAGGCGGACGGCCGGAAAGTTCCCGCGACGCCGGGCTCATGCGGTGTCCCACGCGCGCCAGCCCCCTTCGTGCGCTAGGTTGCATCGCCTGATGCGCTCCCTGTCACCCATGGCCCTCGCTTTCCTCGTCGCGTGCAGCAACTCTGCCGGTTCTGCGTCGCCCACTCCCCCGACGGCCGCCGCCAGCGGGCAGCCCGCGGTATCCTCGACGGGAACTGGCGCCGAAGTCGGACAGCCCGCGCCTGACTTCACACTGCCCGATACCGAGGGGCACCCGGTGCGCCTCGCCGACTACAAGGGCAAGACGGTCGTCCTCGAGTGGTTCAATCCCCGATGCCCCTTCGTGAACAAGGCGCACATGGCGGGCTCGCTGCGCGACGCCGCGAAGCGCCACGAAGCCGAGGGGGTCGTGTGGCTGGCGATCAACTCGGCGGCGCAAGGCAAGCAGGGCTCGGGCGCCGACGCGACGCTCGAGGGCAAGCACAAGTTCGGCCTCGACCACCCCATCCTGCTCGACGAGTCGGGCGCCGTGGGACACGCCTACGGGGCGACGAACACACCGCACATGTTCGTCCTCAACGGGGCGGGAACCGTGGTCTACCGAGGCGCCATCGACAACTCACCCGACGGCGAGGGCGAGTCCCCGACCGGGGGAAAGCTCGTCCGGTACGTCGACGACGCGCTCGCCGACCTCGCCGCGGGCCGGCCCGTCGCCACCCCTTCGACCAAGCCCTACGGCTGCTCGGTCAAGTACGCCCACCCCTGACACGGGGCGACATGCTGGGCGCGACGCCGGCGGCATCTCCCGGCGACTCGACACGGACGGCCGGAGATCGCCAGATGCGCTCGGCATACTCGCGAATGGATCGGTCCGAGCTGAACGCCCCCATGCCCGCGACATTGCGCACCGCCGAGCGCGTCCATCGATCGGGCGAGCCCCACGTGGACGCAACGCGCTCCTGACAGGCGACGTACGCGCGAAAGTCGGCCAGCACGAAGAAGGGATCGTGCTGGACGAGCGTGCGCACCAGCGGCTCGAAGAGCCCACTCTCGCCGTGCGACACCCCGCCCCCGCCAATCCAGCCGAGAAGGTCGGCGAGCTCGGGGTCCCGAGCGAGCACTTCCTCCGGGCGATAGCCGCGCGACCGCAGGCCAGAGACCTCGTCGGCGGTCATCCCGAAGAGGAAGAAGTCCTCTGCGCCCACGGCATCCCGGATCTCGACGTTGGCGCCGTCGAGCGTTCCGATCGTCAGCGCCCCGTTCATGGCGAATTTCATGTTGCCAGTGCCGGAGGCCTCGTAACCGGCTGTCGAGATCTGCTCCGAGAGATCGATCGCGGGATAGATGCGCTGGGCAGTCTTGACGTTGAAGTCGGGAACGAACACCACACGAAGGACGCCGCGAGAACCCGGGTCCGACTCGAGGGTGTGCGCGACGCCGTGAATGAGCCGGATGATGAGCTTTGCCGTGCGGTATCCGGGCGCGGCCTTTCCCGCGAACAGGAAGGTCCGTGGAGTGACGGCTGCTCCCTCGCGGAGGCGCCGATAGAGCCATGCCACGTGAAGGATCGCGAGGTGCTGACGCTTGTACTCGTGGATGCGCTTGCACTGCGCGTCGAACAGGGAGGCAGGGTCGACGACGAAGCCATGTGCGGCTCCCAGCCACGAGGCCAGCTGGGCCTTGTTGGCCTGCTTGACCGCACGGAAGCGATCGCGGAATCCGGCGTCGTCGGCAAGACGGGAGAGGGCGCTCAGGCGGTCGAGATCCGTCAGCCATCCCGGCCCGATGGCCTCGTCGAGCAGCCGGGCGAGGCGTGGGTTGGCGAGGGCGAGGAAGCGTCGTGGCGTCACCCCGTTCGTCACGTTGGTGAACCGCTCCGGGTACATCTCGGCGAAGTCCTTGAGCACTGTCTCGCGCAGGAGGCGCGAGTGCAGCGCGGCGACGCCGTTGACCGTGTGACTCGCGACCGTCGCAAGGTGCGCCATGCGCACCGCCTTGTCCCCGCGCTCGTCGATGAGCGACATGCGCCGCTGCCGCCCATCGTCGCCAGGAAACCGGGCGCGCACCTCGTCGAGGAACCGTCGATTGATCTCGTAGATGATCTCGAGGTGTCTCGGGAGCAGCTGCCCGAAGAGTGAGAGCGGCCACGTCTCGAGCGCTTCCGGCATCAGCGTGTGGTTCGTGTACGCGAAGCTCTTCGACGTGATGTCCCACGCCTCGTCCCAGCCCAGGCCGTGCACGTCGACGAGGAGCCTCATGAGCTCCGGAATCGCGAGCGTCGGATGCGTGTCATTCAGCTGGATTGCGAACTTGCTCGCAAAGTGATCGATGGTCGTCCGCTGAAGCAGAAGCCGGATGCAGTCTTGCAGCGCACACGAGACGAAGAAGTACTGCTGCTCGAGGCGCAGCTGCTTGCCCGCGAGCCCCTCGTCGTTCGGGTAGAGCACCTTGCTGATATTCTCGCTCCGGACCTTCGCCTCGACCGCCCGCCAGTACTCTCCGACCTGGAAGGCCTCGAGGTCGAACTCCTGCGCGGCGACCGCCGCCCAGAGCCTCAGAAAGTTGGTATTCGCGGTGCCGTATCCGAGAACGGGAGTGTCATAGGGCACCCCCTTCACGATACGGTCGGGCGTCCACGTGACCTGGAGCTTCCCGTCGGGCCCTTGAGTGTGCTCGACACGCCCCCCGAAGCCCACGGGATGCTCGATCTCCCAGCGACGCACTTCCCAGGGGTTGCCCGTTCGCAACCAGCGGTCGGTGATCTCGACCTGCCAGCCGTCTCGAATGGCCTGATCGAAGATGCCGAACTCGTAGCGGATGCCGTGGCCGATGGCGGGGCGGTCGAGCGTGGCCAGCGAGTCCATGAAACAGGCCGCCAGCCGGCCGAGGCCGCCGTTGCCGAGCCCCGGCTCCTCCTCGTGCTCGACGAGGTCCTCGAAGCGGAGCCCGACGGAGGTCATGGCCTCGCGTGCCGCCTGGTCGACGCCGAGGTTGACGACGTTGTGCCCCAGCTGCGGCCCCATGAGGTATTCGGCCGACAGGTAGATGACCGTCCGGTGCTCGCCCTCGAGATAGGTTCGCGCCGAGCGGACCCACCGATGAAGCAGGCGGTCCCGTATCGCGAGTGACAGTGCCAGGAAGCAGTCGTTGGTGGTGGCCACGCCCGGGAACTTCGCGAGATCGAAGAAGAGCTTCTTCTTGAAGTCGTGCGCGAGCGAGCGAGCATCGTTGCCGAGGGTGATGTCGTCCTCGTCGAAGCCGTGGGTCTCTAGTTTGGCGATCACGGCGCGATACTACGCTTCACCGAGCGGGGATCCAGTGTAGGCAAATGGAGGTGCCACTTTCTTCACCCGCTCGAAGGGTTGGCGGTACACGGGCTGAAGGAGGATCTCGCGCCATGATGCTGACCGAAGCATTACCGGCTTCTGCGCCGCTCGACATGTTGCCGCCTCCGCGCAGCACCATGCCCACGCTCCCGTTCGAGCTGGAGGAGTACGCGCGCCAGAGCTGCCTGCCGGATGCCGATGACGAGCTCGTCTTCGAAGCCGGCCCGCCTCTCGCCGCGATCACCAGCCGTGTGCCTCACCCCGTCGCGCGCGTCGAGATCGACGAGAGTCTTTCGGACGCGGAAGCCTTCATGCTCTCGCTCGTGGATGGGATCGCCCCCGTGAGCCGGCTCATCGAGCTCGTCGGTGTCGCGGCTGAGGAGGCGCTGGTCGTGATCTGCGATCTCTACGCACGCGGGCTCGTCGCCTTCGATTGATGCGCCAAG
>Ga0302320_10027069_pt1 | contig 11070 bp, 14 predicted proteins | sample Bog_T0_3_FD_202130 | JGI IMG/M metagenome (GOLD analysis project Ga0302320, IMG submission 202130) | Peat permafrost microbial communities from Stordalen Mire near Abisko, Sweden - Bog_T0_3 | ecosystem: Environmental > Terrestrial > Soil > Wetlands > Peat | place: Sweden: Abisko, Stordalen Mire... | reverse complement strand
TGAGGTTCTTTCACCGCAGGATTGGATCACCTTCGCTCCGGCATTCCTGGGGACCGGCTCTCTCGCAATCTCTCTTGTTATCCTGCACGGCATCCTGCTCTCCACGACAGGAGTGGCGCTTGTCGTAAATTATTATCGCAAATTAACATCCGCGGTGGTCGCTCTGTTATTGTTTGAAATCCTTGCGAACCTCATCACGCAAAGCGGATTTTCTGATATTGTCATTCGGGATATCGGCATCCTTGGCGCTGCTATCGCTCTTTTCTTTATGCCTTCGTGACGGATAAGTAATACGAAGCGCGCGCCGAGAAGTGGATTTGATTTTCAAACATTAGTACACATGAGATCAGGAATACGCGCCATCCCCTCTTGAAGACGCCAATTTTGGGCAATGGCTATATTGTATAATGAGAAAAAGGCCGAAATGGAAATTTGATAAAATATCGGTAACAACCTATTATGAAAATGAATAAAAAAACAATACTAATCATTATCGTCGTCGTTGTGATCGTCGTGGCAGTTGCGGCAATCGTTGTTCTCGGCGGACATCATGGCGAGCCAGCCCAAACCACAGAAAATGGCAGTGGCCAAAATCAACCAACCCAGCAAGCTCCGGCATTATACACGTCGAGCGCGGATGGTTTCTCGGTTGGTCTTCCAGGAACTCCGACCATCGCAAGCAAGACGGTCAAATCACCGACCGCCGGAACGATCTCGGAAACTGACTATACGTTCGTATCTTCGGCTGCCGGAAAAGGAATATTGTACATGATCGTCGTCTTTCATTATCCGGCGACGTATCAGTTTTCGAGCAATTATTTGACTGGTGCCTTACAAATGTTCACCGCGGTGATCAATGGAAAATATCCTGGAACCACCGTCGCGGCTCAGCCACAATCGCAATTCTTGGGCGGTCCCGCAATTTCCGGGTCGGTCACCGTACCGTTCATGGGAACGCCAACGGCGGGCAATGTACTCATCACGACAAAGAACCATAACTCGTATGTTGTGAGTGCGTACGGATTATCGCAAAACGATTACAACGCCTTCCTCAACTCGTTTACCTTCACCCAATAAAAATAGTCTAATTTCATTGGTCGAAGTAAAAAGCCGGTCTTTCGATCGGCTTTTGAGGTTCTGCTCCCTCTGGGCTCTCCATTGATTTCACAGATCAACGGGGACAATGAACTGGTTCCCTTTATTTACGCCCACGGAAAGTTTTAGGGCAACCTCCGGAGAGGCGGTAGTCAGCACAGCTACTGAGACTTTTCGACCTCGACGAACTTTCCGCCGATGACGTCGAAGGCGCGCCCGTTCGCTGCGGTAAAATGATCGGCATACTTACGGACATGCAACGTCTGCGAGGTACCGTTGCTTTTCACTGCGATTTCTGCCCGCTTGCCGTTCTTACTGAAGCTGATCAGCTGGATCATTTTCCCCTCCTGAGGAACTGGTTAGATGTGCGTTATTCGTTCATCCCCGCCTGCGCCGCGGATGCGCGCGCATACGTGATGCCACGAGGATCGCCACGGCGCCGTAAAAGAGCGGCACGCAATAGAGATACGTCGTGTACCACGGAGCGAGCCCGATATGCCGGGTCATAACCATGAGAAGCGCGAAGAATGTCGGCTGTCCCGTGGTCGCGGCGTGAGCATCGACGAGCAGCATGAGGAAACCGATCCCCAGCAGCCCGACTCCCATGAGGCCCAGCACGATCCGCGGCGCAACATCCACCACGAACACCACAACCCGCACGACGAACAGCAACATATTCCGCATAGCACCTCTCCTTCAAAGAACTACCTATTTTGAGATCACGACATTTCTGTCCCGAGCTCAAAAAGAGTGGCGTAATGAAGCTTACGCCAAGCTTACGGTCTCGCCCTGCCTTATCGGCGCGATGATCAAATCCGATCATCAACGACTTGTTTATTTTTTCACAAGTCATTCGGAGCGGCTGGCTCCGGCTCATTTCGCGCAGGATCCCCGTTCACGGGAGAGTGCATAGCTCGTGGCTATGCCTCTTCCGGGCGTGCAGGCTGAAGCGTGCCGGTCGAAAGGAAATTCCTGAACAGGAATTCCATCGTCCGGTGGCCGCCGCACTCGCAAAGCACCCGCCCTGCTTCTTTGAGACCCATCGCTTGGATCAGCATCTCTTTGAACAAGAGATTGCAATCACAAGCGACGAAGGTCACCTTCGAAGCTGGCAGCTGTCTTGCAAGAGCGATGGCTTGCTCCGACCCGTCCGTGCCGACGTAGACCACGACGTGGTCGAGCTCGGGGAGAACCTCCTGGACTTTCGCCCAGAGTTCGCCGACCTCTTCCTCGCGTCGCGCAGTCCCGATGGGGCCACCATTACGGTAGCTCCCCTCGCCCTTCGTGTTCTGCAACACGAAAGCACGCCGACCGTTGGCTTCATGCCAACCGTCGCGGACGTTGCCTTCCCGCCCTATCTGGTTATAGGTAAGGAATGCAGCTGTTTGCATGGATACACCTCCTTTCGCCTCCCGGAAGCCATCCGAGATTGTCCCGTTTTTAGGCTGGTGGGTCTCCCAGCTATATTTGAAAAGAGCTTTACCTATTTTGAGAGCGCGAAGCAATAACACTTCGTGACCTCAAAAAGAGTGATCCGTGAGGTGGATCAAACCCGCAAGGTTAATGCTTCCGACCGCCACCGCCGATCATACGGAGGGCGACAACGATGATGACGACCATCATCGCGGGTCCCATGACCGGCATCAGAGCAGTGAGAAGCCGTGCGACAGCAAGGCTGAGGAGGCACGGGTTAAAAATAACGACAACGAGGGCAAGCGCGATGGCGGTCGTACAGAACCGCCGCGGCGTTCCCAGGAAAAAGCGAACCCATACGTCCATGTATTCCTCCTTGCAAAAATGAAATTAATGAAAGAACTGTCGCCAATTTTGAGATCACGAACTTGCGATTCCCGACCTCAAAAAGAGTGGGGAGTTTTTAGTATCTCACTCCCCTGCTGCGTACCCATGCTTTCACGCGAAAGGATTTTTTCGCAACTTGCTCCGCATGCCTTCCTTCGGAGCGAGGTTTTTCGCCGTTTTATTTCAGGCGGCGAATCTATCCAAGCGGCTAACGATTGCCTCTCAGATAGGCGAGGAGCGCCTCGCGCGTCCGGAATATTGATCCGTCCGGAGCAACCCACAGCGTCATATAGCCTCCCTCTCCTGCGTTTTCTTGCGATTTGGATAAGAACGATCCGTAAAGCCAAGGACTGTTCCGATTCCTCTGCTCGAGAAGAATTTTATATTGGTAGTGGGCAGGATCGGCGGCGCTTAATAGCCCCACCGATCCTTATGCAGCGGCAGGAACGTAGGGATCCCTGCCTTTACCCGTCACATTCCGGCTCCTCCTACGGAACCGGCCTAGGATATTTACGTAAGCCGTCGGTTAGAAAACCCGCGGGCAAACGCTATCCATTTCAGGAACCGTCGAAGATGCTTCGACGGTTTCCCTGTGGGGAGTGACGGCCCCTCGGTTGTAGGCAGCTGCAATCTGCCTTGTCCCTTTTATTCTGATGAAAAGAGCTTTAAGCCGCGTTCTTTGTGCGATAACCGGCGCACTTAAGGATGGCAGTTGTATGAACTTCCAAATCCTTGCTTATTGCTCCCCTCCGGCAAACCGATAAATACATTTTTCTCGGCTTTCCGGAGGGGAGCTCCGGTCCAGTTCTTCCCAAAAATGGAAATGGCTGGAAAATTACAGAAGTCCGATGTTCATTCTCCGGGAGGATCCGCGTTGAATATCTTAGCGGTTGTTCGCTCCAATATTTCGGAGAACCAATATCGAATTTCACGCCCATTATACTCGCGTTTTTTATTTTGTCAAGTCCCCCTGACGTAAATCAACAAAATGGCTGTATTTTATAGGTTTTTCAATACAAACACGCCGTTTAAACATGTCATTCCATCTTGACCGAAAGTGTCAAATGCTCTTGACAAATTAAAACTATAGGAATATAATATGCACAGAGATGAAGAATCTCTCGGGCTTCTCTGAGGCCTGAATCTACTCCGGGAGGGTGACTATATGCTTGATTTTAAACATCTGGCCATGCCTCTTGGGGGAAAACACAAGAGGTGCCCTTATGGGCGAAGGTTACTAGTAGTCCTTTCAGACAGAAAAAAACGACTCTTCTGCAGCGGCGCGATCTATGCCGCAGCAGATTCTCTTGCGCGCGGGTAAGTCCGCGCTAACCCCAAAACAGGCCGTTTCCTCCGGGAGACGGCCTGCCTAATATATTGAGAAAAATAATTTTCAAAAAAAGCAGAATAAAGTATCATGATATCAATGCTCACAAAATTAAAAGAAATTGGACTAAGCGAAAACGAAGCAAAAACGTATCTTGCCATACTTGGGCTTGGATCCGCAACCGCACTGGAAATCGCTTCCGAGGCTCGCATCAACCGTCCAACAGCATACGCACAAATTGAATCGCTAAAAAAAATAGGGTTGGTAACGACGAAAAAGAAAAGTGGAAAAACGGTTTTCACAGCCGGATCTCCGGAAAAGTTGGAATTCCTGCTTGATAAGCAACGAGCTGAGATCGATATTCGTAAAGTAGGACTTGATCGTGTCATGCCAGAGTTAATGGCGGCGTTCGATCTAACGGAAGAAAAACCAATCATCCGATACTTTGAGGGAAAAGATGGTCTGGCGAAATTACACCACGAGGTATTGCGCTGTAAAGAAAAACTTGTTCGTAATATATCTCCGGTAGATAAAGTTCTTCCGCAGATTCCGAACGCAGTTTCAGGACGTCCTCTTGAAAGAGCCAGGCGCGGAATCCGCTCTAGATTAATCTATACCAGCAAAAGAGGTCCGATCTTTAAAAAAACCGATAAGGAATATCTGAGAGAATCGAAATATATTGTCCCCAAGGACCTGGATATGAAATTTGATTTTCTGGTCTTTGATGACAAGACGGTCCTTGGCACCCCTTTCGGAAAGGTAGGTTGTATCATTATCCAAAATAAGAATATAGCAGAGTCATTTAAGAGCTTGTTCGATTTCATCTGGAATTCGATCAAAGAATAACAACGATTTTTTCGGTCCAATATCGAGGTGGGAAACTGAGAAGAAAAAGCATTGAGAAAACTGCGGTAAGTAAAAAAGCAAAAGGGCCCGCTTTTATGGCGAAGCCCTTTCCTCTCTAAAAGTTCTGTTCGGCGCGTTAGCGCAGATAGATCATCGCGAGGCGCATGCCCCATAAAGGAGCAAGAAAAAGTACTGCTAAAACAACTATCAGCACGCAACCGCTACGCCTGCCTAACGTTCCCGGCGCAGACAACCGCAAGAGAAAATACACCACTACGGCGACGAGCACCGCAACTGTTACGGTCAGAATGCTCAATTCGGGAATCCCGAGAAGAGTTCCCGTGAGCGCGCCGATCATAACGAGCAATCCCGCGAAACAGAAATGCTTAATGTCCACGCGAAGCCGCCTTTCTCGATCTGTCTACATTTATAGCCCAATGGTCACTGAGTGTCAAAATAACTTGAACCTATCGAAAACAAAACGAATCCCGTTCGATACAAGAAATAGTTGACTAAAGATGGATATGTATTATACTTTGCTCGGTTCTTGAAAGGAGCCATGTATGAAACTGACCGTTGTGTCGTGCGATTGCAGAAACCCTGCACCGCATGTGAAGCTCCAGGACGAGAGAGGATACAAGAGCGATGGTATCTTTTCCCTTGCTTCCGGCCGCCACTTTATCGGCAAACTGAAAGACGGTGGCCACATGACCGATGCCGAATATGCGGCGACGGACGCCGAACTGGTTGCCGCCAATTTGCCCGAGTTCCCGTCGTTCACCGATGAACGGATCGATCGGGTAGCGTTCGATCTCATCGCGAACTGTGACGAAGCCGACACCGACAGGGGCATAACCCAAGCCGTCAGCGAAGGCGATATCTCGCCGGCCGACGCGGAACGTCTTCGCGCAGCGATCCGTGAGATGAAGCGCGATCCCACGAAAGCCGTTGCGCTGCTTGCGGAGCAGCTCCGCGCGGAGATGTCGCAAGCGGCATCGGCTCGGCGCTAACCATCAGGGCACCGTTCCTTACCCGGGATCACGCAGAACAGGCTGTGTCGTGGTCCCACTACCTGAACTTAGTATCGCCATGATAGCAAGTTGAGGTAATTAAGAAGATGATCTCTATGGAGGCGAAATAGGTTCCCCTCATCCAATCGGGAAATGAGATTTCTATAACTTGCAGTTTTCCGATAAAGGTGTATTGATGTAACTACCGTGACCATCGAACGGCGAGATCTTTCATAAGGAGGTTCGCGTCATGTTCTCTCATTGGTTGCTTTTCCTGACGCTCACGATCGTATTCGGCGGCGGTGCCGTCGCGCTCAGCTTGGCGAGCATCGCAGATTCACGGCCCAAGAAGCTGGCGTGTTGGTTGGTTCGTATTTTTGCAGTCCTTTTCTGCATTTCCGGCCTGCTATTCCTTATAGCGTCCTATGTAAAATTCTGCTATTGATAGAATTTTGCTGACGCCAGCCACTCTAAGCCCCGTCACTGAGCGATCCTAAAAGGCCCCTCACTTCCGGGGCCTTTTCGTTTTCTATAAAATAGAAACTAAATCAAAAATACCAGCACTGAGGCGGCTGGCTTACCCGAGGATCATCAATCCTCCGAATTGAAGTTTTTAACTGAAGCACCGACGGGATCCGCCGAGGCTGCGCCATCGAGCTTGCGCAGCGGCCCACGATTCAAGGGCTGCATCCATTCCGTGTCGCACTCGTCGCAGTAGTAACTGGTTCCGCCCGAAGAGAACTCCCCTTCCATCGCCGAACCACACTCAGGACACTTCCTCGCTTTTGCCATGACAGCCACCTCCTAAGATCATTATAATTCACTTTTCCGCGGCGCTCAAAGAAGGGGAAAAAATAGAACGGCGCCCCTTGCGAGAGCGCCGCCACCAACCTGCCCAACCTCAGACCTACGCGGTTCCATCGTACCGTGACGTTGGAAGCGTCTCCCAGGGGAAGACAACCCAGCCTTCTTTGTTCCGAACGTGAAAATCGGGCGTAAACTGTGCCCCAGGATTGAAGAAAATGCTGGCGGTTTTGAATCCGATTCCAAGCGAAGCAGTGAGGCGCTCCATGGTCCCGCCGCCATCCACGATATCATCGACGATGAGCGTTCGTTTCGTGATATCGCTCTTTGAAAGGATCACGGGGATGTCGAGTTGGTGGGACAACATTACCGCGAGCACCAAACCGCCTCGCGGGATACCGTAGACGCCCTGAAAGTGTTGTTCCCTTGCCCATGCGGCAATTTTCAGGATATCTTCATCGCATTGATCCCAGAGATATATCTGTTTTTCCATGGAGCAAACTCTCCTTCCGCTTGCGGAAATGAAATCTGCCCATAGCTTAAACCCTATCTTGAAAATATTCCAGTCCGCATCTTTTTGAGGTATAATGTCTCTTGTGCCAAACACCTCAAACGGAAAATCACAGAAAAGATTGATCGAGCGATACTTTGCTCAAAAGGGATTGCCGCTTGATCGCGCCGTCGCATTTCCGGACGTCTATATTATCGATCGCACCTCGCGCATCGGCAGACGGAGCGATATCAAAGATTTCGATGTGCATCTTACGAAAGAAGTGGCGCTGCATATCCCGATCGTTTCCTCGAACATGATGGACGTAACGGAGTCCCGCATGGCCATTATGATGGCGCGCGCCGGAGGGCTCGGTTTTATCCATCAGTTTCTCCCGATCAAGAAGCGGGTGCATGAGGTGGAAAAAGTGAAGCGGGCAGATAACGAGATCGTGGAAAATCCCTGGTCCGTAGACGAAGACATGCGGCTCATCGACGCGCTTCAATTTGCGCAGGAAAAAGGAACCTCCGGCGTTCTCGTGGTGGATAAAAAAGGCAGGCTCGCGGGAATTCTCACTTCACGGGACGTCCGTTTTGCCACGCAACGTTTCGGCGAAAGACTGGAGAATATCAAAGTGAAAGATCTCATGACACCCATGCCGCTCGTCGTGGGCCCAAAAAATATTCGGATCAAGGAAGCGATGAGGCTTCTGGATGAGCATAAGATAGAAAAACTTCCGTTGGTCGATCGCGTTCTGCGTCCGGTCGGCCTCGTAACCGCGAAGGATGTCCTGAAACGCAGCGAGCATCCATTCGCTTCGCGCGACAGAAAAGGACAGCTTATCGTAGGAGCAACCGTGGGGATTTCCGGCAATTTTTTTGACGAGGCCGCGGCGCTTATCCGCGCGAAGGCCGACGTCATCTTGATCGACACGGCCCGGGGAAATTCGATCCGTGCACGCGACGCCGTAAGAGCGATCCATAAGAAATTTCCGAAGACACCGCTCGTGGCCGGAAATGTGGACTCCGCGGAAGGCACGGCACTTCTCGTGGCAGCGGGCGCTACAGGAATTAAAGTGGGCATCGGGCCGGGATCTGCATGCAAGACGCGTGTTACGACCGGGATCGGTACGCCGCAGCTCACGGCGATCGCCGAATGTGCCGCCGTCGCCCATGCGCGAGGAATTCCCGTGATCGCCGATGGTGGCATAAAGAACGGCGGCGACTTTGCAAAAGCGATCGTAGCCGGCGCGGACTGCGTCATGCTCGGCAGTATGCTCGCGGGAACCGAAGAGACACCGGGGGAGGTTTATTATGACTCTGGAGAGCGCTATAAGCTCTATCGCGGTTCTGCCGGACTCGACAGCCAGCTCGCACGACTCGACCACGGAGGATTGGACGGCGTTCGCGCGCCGGAAGGGGTCACGCGAAAGATCCTTTTCAAAGGAGAAAGCGCGTCCGAAACCATTGAGGCATTGTTGCAAAATCTCCGCTCTTCCATGAGCTACACGAATTCCCGCACGATTAAAGAATTTCATGCCGCCACGTTCCGTCTCCAGACGAACGCCGGCTACGAAGAAGGCAAACCGAAAGACTAGAACCTGGGTCCCTGCTTAAAAATAGATCACTTTTTTATTTATGAACCTGCAAATAATACAGGCCGATCCCTTGGAAATCCTTTCTTCGACACGGTCCATGATCGAGAAAGCTCAATTTGTTTCCATCCACGAGACCGCATTGGATCCTCTCGCAGATAGGATCGTCGAAAGATTCGGTAACGGATTGGATAAACGGAAACTCGGCTTCGATTCGATCGGCGACCTTGATGAAAACCTTCAACTAATTTTTATCGAAGACGCGGTCAATTTCTGCTTCTGGCCAAGCAAAGGACAACCGAAATGGGAAGTTGAATGGCCGACGGGGAATATCGTTTCGGGCGGATGGTATGGCCTCGTGGCATGCTTCAGGCGGGGCCTTGCGGAACAAATACCTATTTTAGACGCTGGCTATTTGAGCACGATGGCCATGGATGAAGCTCGAAAATTCTTCAGGGGCACAAATGACATCGATATTCCCCTGCTCCAGGAACGAACGGATAACCTCCGAGAGGCCGGAAAGGTATTGATAGAAAAATTCAACGGCAGGTTCAGTAACGTTCTAAAAATATACGGCTATGGCAGCGTGGACATCGTAAATGCCATCACCGATAATTTCCCTTCGTTTCGCGACGTCTCTCTCTGGCGCGGGCAAGAAGTTAAATTTTTAAAACGCGCTCAAATATGCTCCAATGACCTTGCGTACGCACTCAAGGGCACCGAACACGAGATCGTAAAGCTCGATCAGCTTACCGCGTATGCGGACTATAAGCTTCCGCAAATACTGCGTGAGTTCGGGGTACTTGAATATGAAGATCCACTCGCCGAAAAAGTCGATAATCTCATCGAAATCCCGCACGACAGCATTGAAGAGATCGAGATCAGGGCGGCGACCGTTTGGGCCGTCGAACTTCTACGACAACGGATCGGGAAGCTGACTGCGGGCGAAATTGATAATACCCTGTGGTTCATGAGCCAAAAAATGGAAGGCGAACCGCGACCCTATCATAGAACGAGAACGATTTTTTATTGATCACCTATGGCGGTGTTGGATAAAAAACGGCGGCGACTCTCGCCGCCGCACGGTATCACTGCATCCATTTCTCGATAGAGATGGACGTCGACCAGATTCCACCAGTGTTCCTCTTGCCGACGCCTCTGAAGGTGCATAGCCGCATTACGTTCGGCGTTCTGAGGACTCGATCGAAACCGAATGAACTCACTTTTTGTCCGATAACGAAATCTGTTCCGCCCGCCCACTTTTTCGTCGAACGAAACATCAAGCACTACTTCCAGGGCAAAGCGTTTTAATTTCATAAGTCTCCCTCGTCACGAACTAATTCATAGCATATTCCGGATGCCTCGTTCTTGCAATTCATTTAGTTTTCATCAAAGATAAATAACGAGAAGGACCTTGGCAGCGCAAGGTCCCCGTCAAAGAGCTTCAGCCGACCGTATGAAGTTTTGGCCCACGGTCGGTCACTTCGAAATACGAGGCGGGGTGCTCGCAAAAACTTCCTATACCGTGACCGATCACTCCGTCTAGTATCATTTCGTCCACTGGTTCATGCGTGTGCCCCCAAAAGGCGTGACGCGCTCCGAGTTCTTTTGCCCGCGTCATCACCCACCGCGGAGTGCTGATAGAACGTTCTTCCCGTATCTTCCGAGTGAACATCTTCTCGATCTTTCGGCTCATTTTCGGATCTTCCTGATCGATCTTTTGGATCAGATCATGGAGAGAGCAGGCAAAATCGGCAAGCGGATGCTGGAGCGACGCATCTCCCTGATGGCCATGCGTGGCGTAATACCTGACACCATCGCGCTCCCAGGAGTATTCGTCCAGCACTTTCCCAAAAATAAAACGTGGATGGTGCGGTTGGACCGAAGCTAGATTGGGATCGTGGTTGCCCGGGACCGTCACGAATTCAACGCCATCTTCTTCTGCCATCGCCCTGAGCTCGAGCAATGCCTGAGCTTGTTTCGGATGCTTCCTCATCTTCCGCTCAAAATAATCTATCTTGATGCGCGGCGGTTTATGAAAACCATCCCCAACGATTATCACGCGCCGCGGCTCCTTTTTCCTGATATCTCGCACTGCGGCAAG
>Ga0302320_10027067_pt1 | contig 11071 bp, 15 predicted proteins | sample Bog_T0_3_FD_202130 | JGI IMG/M metagenome (GOLD analysis project Ga0302320, IMG submission 202130) | Peat permafrost microbial communities from Stordalen Mire near Abisko, Sweden - Bog_T0_3 | ecosystem: Environmental > Terrestrial > Soil > Wetlands > Peat | place: Sweden: Abisko, Stordalen Mire... | reverse complement strand
TTTCGGGTTCCATGGGAAACAGCATGATGGCTTGTTTATTAACTTCGCCGAGAACGACCGGGGCCGGCACTAGATACCATGTATCTTGCGGTATGACGCAGGCGGCGAAGAAGTCCACTTGATCTATGGAATACGGCTGACTGAAATAGTTGGGCTTGAACTGACAGAGATATCCGGTCCCGTAGCGGTTGGAGGTCGACTTCACCTGGACGCGGACGATGCGGTTGCCGAAGGCGAGAGCGACGTCGCAGGGCTGGGAGTCTCCCCAGGGCTTGAGGACTTTGTAGCCGTGGCGCATGGCGTCGGCCATGAAGCGGGCTTCCACCTATTCTCCCCGCTCTTTGAAAGTCTTGAAGAACTTGAACTCATCCATCGGGCTCCTGTGGGTACGAATCTGGGCAGGGCTCCAATAAAAAAGGCGCGGCTGGTGAGCCGCGCCTTCGTCTATTATCTTGCCCTATACTCTATTATATCAATTTGCAATAGGGCATTGTGTCAGCTTTGCTGGATTTATATTTCCATTGAGATGAATGAGTTAGGCATTTTTGGACGGCTTTTGCCTATTGACAAGATTTTGCGGGTTGGGAACTCAGGCGGCAAAACAGCCGGTTCCTCCGCTGCTCGTCCCCTTCGGCTTCACTCAGAGTCCGACTCCGGTCGAAATGACAGGGGCATGGTGCAGGGCCAATCGTCAGTTTCTCTCAGGCCGCCGATTCCCATTTTGGCCATCAGAGGAGAATCCAAACGGACGATTCATCAGTTGCGTCTCAGAAATTCGATTAGAAAAGACTACAGTGAAAACTTGGGGAATCTTGTGTTTTCTCGACGTGCATTTTCCGGCGAACCAACACGGTTCGTGCTTCGAACGCTCGACTGGCTGGCGGAGCATACTTTGCCGGCGGAGAAACTCGCTGGGCACCATCGCACCGGCAGGCGGGGAGAAGAGGCGGCTTACTTTCATCTGCGAAAGTTGGGGTACACAATGGTTGCGCGGAACGTTCGTTCTGCGCGCTGCCGGGGAGAGATTGATTTGATTGGATGGGATGCCGGGGTGCTCTGTTTTGTAGAGGTTAAGACCCGGACGACGCGGGACGTGAAGCCCGGCGAAGCGGCGGTGGACCGGCACAAGCGGCGGCTGGTGGCGATGGTGGCGCGGGACTACTTGCGGCGGCTTCCACCTTCGTGCCAGTGGCGCTTTGACGTGGTGAGCGTATATTATGGGCAGCCGAAAGTCCGCCAGCCGCAGATTGAAGTATTTCGTAATTCCTCCCTGACGGCTTAGAATGAAAAATCGTTATTCTAATCGACGAGGTTGAGTGCGTGCCTGAATTAAGAAAAGATCCTATTGTTGGCCGCTGGGTGATTATTTCCACCGATCGGGCGAAGCGTCCGACGGATTTTGCGCGGGAAAATGTGAGGCTGAAAGGCGGATTTTGTCCGTTTTGCTATGGAAACGAAAGCAAGACGCCGCCGGAGATTCAGGCCTACCGTCCGGGGACGAATGGAGGGCCGACTTCGCAGCGCGACACGCCGGGGTGGACGGTTCGCGTGGTGCCCAACAAGTTTCCCGCGCTGGGGATTGAAGGCACGCTGAACCGGCAGGCTGAAGGCATGTTCGACCGCATGAACGGGATCGGGGCGCACGAAGTCATCATCGAGACGCCGGATCACAATGCGAGCCTGGCGACCCTGCCTCCGAAACGCATTGAAGATGTGCTGTGGACTTTTCGCGATCGCATTCTCGATCTAAAAAAAGACCGCCGGTTTAAATACATTCTGCTGTTTAAGAATCATGGCGAGGCGGCGGGAGCATCATTGGAACACGCGCACTCGCAGCTGATCGCGCTGCCCATTTTGCCCATCAATGTAGTGCAGGAGATTGAAGGCGCGAAGCAGTATTTCTTATATAAAGAGCGCTGCGTGTTTTGTGACATTATTCGGCAAGAGACGGAGAATGGGAGCCGGGTGGTGGCGGAGAACGAGAATTTTCTGACCATCGCGCCGTATGCGCCGCGGTTTCCGTTTGAGACCTGGATTTTGCCGAAGCAGCATGAGTCGGCGTTTGAGAATTCTTCGTCGCACATGTTTGAGAATCTGGCGAAGGCGCTGAAGACGCTGCTGATGAAGGCGGACCGGGTGCTGGATAATCCTCCGTACAATCTGGTGATTCATACGTCGCCGGCGCAGGATCCGACGAACGACCACTATCATTGGCACATGGAGTTCATGCCCAAGCTGACCAAGACGGCGGGATTTGAATGGGGCACGGGATTTTATATCAATCCGACTCCGCCGGAAGAATCGGCGAAGTTTTTGCGCGAGGCGAGTGTGGAGGATCCGGTTCCGGTGACGGTGGGATAACTTTGGGATTGCGTTAGAAAAGCGCGGCTTTCGAGTCGCGCTTTTTTACGTTCCGGCGGGGGGGATGCCGGTGAAGACCTGCTCAATGATTTTCCACGTGCCGTCGGGCTCGCGTTTGAAAATAATTACGTAGCTGCCGGTGGTATTGATTTTCGCGCCGGTGGCTTTGGCGATGAGGACTTCCTGAAAATCTCCGCTGTCGTAGGCCAGGTCGCCGGAGGCTTCGAGGTTTTGGCTGTGCAGCGTGAGGTTGCTGTCGAACATCCCCATGATGGTTTGAAAGAGGTTGCGAAGAGCGGCGGAGCCGGCGAGGCGTTCGCCGGAGGGTTGGAGAAAGACGGCGTCCGGGGCGTAGAACTTTAGGATGGGTTCGAGTTGTTTGGTGTGAAGATCCTCGACCCAGGCATCGCGGATTTTCGCGACAGGTGCGGTTGGCGAGGATTGGGCGGCTGCGATGCGGGAAAAAATCGGCAGGAGCACAAGAACGAAAAGCGCAAGGACGGCGCGGCGCGAGCGAGGGGTGTTCATGGTAGGCTCTCCTGCCTGATGTTGTCGTTGTTCAGTTCGGTGGAGCAGCAATCCGAATCGATCGCAGTCTGATCGTCATCCAATCGTGCGGTCTTGAAATTCTTCGTGCCATGCCATTTGGATGGCTTCCAGTTTACCTTCGTTCGAAGCGCCGGGATCGCCTTTGAAATCGGGCAATGCGATGACATAGCGGTGCAGGTCCGTGAAGCGGACGGTAAGCGGTTCGAGCTCGGGATGGATTTCGGAGAGCAGGATGCCGATGTCTTCGGCGTCGTCCCAGGTGAGAGGTTTTGGCATAAGGTTCCTTGTTGGCTATCGGGCTTCGGCTGTCGGGCTTCGGCAAATGCGCACTTAATCCAAAAGCCGATCGCTGAAGCCCGAAGCCCGGTTTAATGATGTTCTTCCGAAATATAGTTTCGATTCCAGGCTGGAATCTCGACTACTACTTTTCCCGGCTTCACGATCTGCACCTGGCATCCGAGACGAGAGTTTAACTGTAAGTCGGCGGCCATGTCGAGGCGGTCGGCTTCGTCATCCTCCATCGGGGAGACATTCTCGGCGCCTTCTTTGATCCAGACGTGGCAGGTGGTGCAGGCGTTGTTGCCGCCGCAGGCGTGGTCGAGCGTGATGTGATTGTTCAGCGCGACGTCGAGAATCGATTCTTCCTTGCCGTGATATTCGTAGGGCAGTTTGCCGTGCTCGAATTGGACAGTCTTACCTTCGGGCAGGAAGGTGACCTGGACGGTATTTGGGCCGAGCGGCTTATCGTTGTTATTATTTTTCTCGCCGGGAGCGTCTTCGGTTATGGTCCCGGCGGATTGTGTTTTTTCTTCTGACATACTCACCTCAAGCTCTCCATTTTGTGTTGTCATCCTGAGCGCAGTGGATTTCGCGCAAAGGCGCGAAACTCGACGCGGTCGAAGGATCTCTAGCGTGATCCCGCACTCGGGCGCCGTGGCCGCCGCTAGGGATCCTTCGACTCCGTACGGCATCGCGTTCGCGAAGCCGTGCTCCGCTCAGGATGACAACGCGAACCGCTATTCGAATTCTGCTTTGGCCATGGGATGCGGGGCGGTGGGGCCTTCGCCCATGTCGGCCTCGTCCATCTTTTTGCCTTTCAGCGCGGTCGAAACTGCGCTGTCCATCATTAGTTCCGCGAGACGCGTGGTGCCTTGATTCAGGGCGTCGATGGCTTTGCGAATGGCCTGATAATCTTCTTCGGCATTTACGGCTGCCAGTGCTTTCTCCATCTTCGCGATCTTTTTCTTTTCGTCAGTGGTGAGGTGTCCCCAGGCGGGACTCTTCTTGCCTTTTTCGAGCGCGGCCAGAATTGTGGCGGCTTCATTGCGTGCTTCGATGACCTGGCGTTGGCGGAAATCTTCTTCCGCGCTGTCGAAGGAGTCGAGGATCATGCTCTCGACTTGCTCGTCGGTGAGTCCGTAGCTGGGCTGAACCTGAATTTCGGATTCCTTGCCGCTGCGCTGCTCGCGAGCGGAGACATGCAGAATGCCGTTGGCGTCGATGAGAAATTTCACTTCGATGCGCGCCATGCCTGCAGCCATCGCCGGAATTCCTTTGAGATCGAAACGGGCGAGCGAACGGCAATCTCGCGCGAGTTCGCGCTCGCCTTGTAAAACATGAATCGCAACGTTGGCCTGGCCATCGATCTGCGTGGTGTAGTGTTGCGTGGCCGAGGCGGGAATGGTCGAGTTGCGGAGAATAATTTTATCGGTAACCCCGCCCGCGACCTCGATGCCGAGCGAGAGCGGAGTGACATCGAGCAACAGCATGTTCTCGGTGGCTTCGGAACCTCCGCCAAGAATGTTGGCTTGCACCGCGGCACCGAGAGCGACGACTTCGTCGGGATTCAGATCAGTGTGCGGCTCGCGTTTGAAAAGATCTTTTACTAAGGCGCGAACTTTGGGAATACGCGTGGATCCACCGACGAGGACAACTTCATCAATCTGTTCGGGCTTGAGGCCGGCGTCTTTTAGGGCTTGCTTGCAGGGGCCGATGGTGCGATCGATGACGGGCTGAATGAGTTGTTCGAACTGTTCGCGCGTGATTTCGCGGAGATAGCGCTTGCCACCCGGAAGTTCAACATCGAGTTTGACCGAGAGTTGCGAGGACAAAGCAATCTTGGCTTCGATGACGGCTTTGCGAATGGCTTGCACGGCTTCAGGGTTGCGACGGTCGTTGCTTCGGAGATCGAGTCCAAGATCGCCGAGAGTATCGTCGAGGGCGATGGTGATCAGCAGGTTGTCGATGTCGTCGCCGCCGAGATGGGTGTCGCCGTTCGTGGCGATGACTTCGAAGATGCCATCGTGCAGCTTAAGGATAGAAATGTCGAACGTCCCGCCGCCGAGATCGTAAACCGCGACAATGCCATTCTGCTTTTTGTCGAGGCCGTAGGCTAAAGATGCGGCAGTCGGCTCGTTTACCAGGCGCAGGACTTCGAGTCCGGCAATGCGGCCAGCATCTTTGGTGGCTTGACGCTGGGCGTCGTTGAAGTATGCGGGGACGGTGATGACCGCTTTGGTGACGGACGCTCCGAAAAAACGCTCGGCATTCCGCTTGAGCTGACGAAGAATTAGCGCTGAAATTTCCGGAGGCGTGGACGTTTTTTCGCCGAGCTTGATGCGGATGACTTCGCCGGGCTGCAGATCATCGGCAAGGCGGAAGGGAAAGAATTTTAATTCTTCCTGAATGTCATCAACGCCGCGCCCCATGAGGCGTTTGATGGAATAGACGGCGCGTTCCGGCGTCTCAGCCAAATATTTTCGCGCGGCGTTGCCGATGACGGGCTGATTATTTTCGTCGAGCGCGACGACCGAGGGGACGAGATTCGTGCCATCTTCGCCGGGGATGACGACAGGACTCTCCCCTTGCATGAAAGCCACGAGAGAGTTCGTGGTTCCGAGGTCGATTCCGACGATGCGATCAGTTGCCATTGTGCGATTTGGCGATTTTGTGATTTTGCGATTGTGTTGCGATTGAACTTCGATTCAATCGCTCAATCGCCCGATGACTCAATCTCTCAATTTTCCAGCACTTCGCTTACATCCCGCACCAGGTTGCGGATGTAGTTGCGGCGATTCAGCAAGTCCACCATTTTTCCGCGTTCCTGCTTGCGTTCTTCTTCCGAGACCGGTTGGCCGTTTTGTTCACGCTGGATCATGCCATCCCACATCTTCCATAGATATTCGAGATCACGAAGGAGACCTTCCTGCTTTTCGTCGAGTTCGAGCTTCTGGCGGCCGATTTCTTCGATCAGGGCGGGATCGTCCTCGCCCATTTTTTTCTGCATACGCAATTCTTCCAGCTGCATGTTTAGCTCGAAGACCTCTTCGAGTAAGTCCGGCGGAACGATTTGCTTCTTCAGTTGTCCGCTGGAGCGGGCCTGCTCGGTTGCGGACTTCGATTGCTCTTCGAGCTCCACGCCTTCGAGCTGCAACAAATACTGCGTGCGCTTAATAGGATCTTTCAACGTGCGGTAGGCGTCGTTCAGCAGCGAACTTTGTTGCAGGCTCCACTCCTGCTCCTGGGTGCCGGCGCGGGCGTTAAGATCGGGATGCAGCTTGCGGCTTAATTCATAGAAATCTTTTTCCAGCGCGGGAACGTCGATGGTTAATTTGCGCGGCAATCCAAAGAAAGAAAAATAATCCACCGGCGCGGGAGGCTGCACCTTGCCGCAAGCCTCGCAGAAGTGCGCGGCGCGCATGGTTCCGCAGGACCAGCAGGATTGCGTTTCCTCTGGTGCGGGCTTCGCCGTGATGGTGGTTAAATTCGTCATAGCTCTAAATAGCAACTCCGTATCGGTGCGGACTGTGGGCTCGTGGTCAGCTTTCGCGGGCGGGAGCCTGCCCTGAGCGGAGTCGAAGGGGCGCCCGCGCCACACCTAAGCGGAGAAAGACGTGCCGCAGCCGCAGGACTTTGTCGCTTGCGGGTTCACGAATACGAACCCCTGCTGCATCAGCGTTTCCTGGTAATCGAGGATCATTCCGTTCAGGTAGATGAACGACTTGGGATCGACGAATACGCGAACGTCGGCGAACTGAAAGATGCGGTCGCGTTCGCGAGGCTGTGTGTCGAAGCGCACGTTGTAGCTGAGACCGGAGCAGCCGCCGCCTTGCACGCCGAGGCGCAGTCCGCCCTGCTCGGGCGAAATGCCTTCCTTGGCCATCGCGCTTTTCACCTTGACCAGGGCTTTATCGGTGACTTGAATGCCCTTGGCGGGTGCGGTTGGCGATGGTTGCGCGAGTTGTTCGGTTGCAGTCATTCGATTTTGTGGAGCGGCCGCGCTGCGCTAAGTTCTCGCGTCGCGTTTAACTTCCCTCAAGTCCGGAATACGGTGTTCGTAATCCTCGAAACCGATTCCCAATCTGTTCACGGTATCCGTCATGATTGACATTTTGACGGTTAATTCTTGCATCTTTGCTTCCGTTTGTTGCTGTGCATTTAACACGTCTTTATGCATCCCTGCCAATAGCTCAACCGTGTGCGTCAGGGCCTCAAGTCTTTCATCAATGTTCATTTTGGTGGGTTAGCCCCGGTGCCAGCAATGAAGCACAATGATTGTCCAAGCCATGTCGCCGCAACGGAACGCGAGCCGCCTTCGCGACGAGCCGTGCCCTCTAAAACTCCCGCAGCCAAATCCTTGCACGCGGGAGGCGTGGTGATTCGACCCCCGCCACAAAGAGAATTTACTGCGCGACCGTAGCTTCGACCGGCTTAACGCTTGCCTGCTTCTTTTTCCAGTCGCCGATGGCGGCGCGGATTGCGTCTTCGGCCAAGACCGAGCAATGGATTTTTACGGGAGGAAGCGAAAGCTCCTTCACGATGTCCATGTTCTTGATGGCGAGAGCTTCTTCCACCGTTTTGCCCTTAACCCATTCGGTGGCCAGCGAGGACGAGGCGATCGCGGAGCCGCAGCCGAACGTTTTGAACTTGGCTTCTTCAATCACGTTGGTATCGCGGTTCACTTTGATCTGCAGCTTCATGACGTCGCCGCATTCGGGCGCGCCCACGAGTCCAGTGCCTACGTCGGCGCTGGATTTATCCATGGAGCCGACGTTGCGGGGATTGTTGTAATGATCGATTACTTTATCGCTGTATGACATTTGTTCTCCTCAGGGGCTAAAGCCCCGCCAAAACTATGATCTATGTGGCACGACTAAAGTCGTGCCCTTCCCAAACCCTGCGGCTGAAGGCGTGCCCTGATACGAATCCGCTAATAACTTTAGTGCGCGTCTCCGGCCCATTTCACGTCTGCCAGATTGATACCTTCTTTCGCCATTTCGTAGAGCGGAGAAAGTTCGCGCAGGCGCTCGACGGTTTCAATGACGCGGTCGGCCACGTAATCGACTTCGGCTTCGGTGTTGAAACGTCCGATACCGAAACGGATGGAGCTGTGCGCCAGATCGTCGCCGGTGCCGAGAGCCTTCAATACATAAGATGGCTCAAGCGTCGCGGAGGTGCAGGCCGATCCGCTCGAAACCGCGATGTCGTTGATGCCCATCAGCAGCGATTCGCCTTCGACGTAAGCGAAGCTGATGTTCAGGTTGCCGGGCAGGCGATGCTCCATGGTGCCGTTGATATAACTTTCGTCCAGGCGGTTCATGATGCGGTCGCGCAGACGGTCGCGCAGTTTGCCGAGCTGTTCCGCTTCCTGCGCCATGTCTTCCGAAGCGATGGCGCAAGCTTTGCCGAGACCAACAATTCCGGGGACGTTGAGCGTGCCGGAGCGCATGCCGCGCTCGTGGCCACCGCCATCGAGGATGGCAGAAATCTGCACCCGCGGATTCTTGCGGCGGACATACAAAGCGCCAACACCTTTGGGGCCGTACATTTTATGTCCCGAGATTGACATGAGGTCGATGAAGTCTTTGTTTACGTCCATCGGAATTTTGCCGACAGACTGGGTGGCGTCGGTGTGGAAAATGATGCCGCGCTCACGGCACATCTTGCCGATCTCGCGGAAAGGCTGCACGACGCCGATTTCGTTATTTGCGGCCATGATGGTGACGAGGATGGTTTTATCGTCCATGGCGCGCTTGAGCTCTTCGAGATCGACCAGGCCGTTTTTCTGCACCGGCAAATAGGTGACCCGGTAGCCATATTTTTCGAGGCGCTTGCAGGTATCGAGAACCGCCTTGTGCTCGGTGACGGCGGTGATGATGTGGTTGCCCTTTTCGCGATACATCTCGGCGACGCCCTTGATGGCAAGGTTGTCGCTCTCAGTGGCGCCGGAGGTGAAGATGATTTCCTTGGTCGTGGCGCCGATCAGCTTGGCGATGCGTTCGCGGGCGGTCTCGACACCTTCTTCGCCGGCCCACCCAAAGGAGTGGTTGCGGCTGGCGGCGTTGCCGAATTTTTCCATGAAGAAGGGCAGCATCTCTTCGAGGACGCGGGGATCCATGGGCGTGGTGGCATGGTTATCCATGTAAATGGGAAGCTTGACGCCCCGCGGAACCTGGTGCTGGGTCACGGGGAGGGTCTGGGGGATTTTTACGTCGGTGCTCATAATTGCGTCTCCTACCTCAGGGGCCGAAGCCCTCATTTTTTCTTGTTTCGGCGGCACGGCTAAAGCCGTGCTTGATACGAATCCAAATCTTCAAAATCAAAGCTCTCTAAACTAGAGAACGGTTACAAACTAAACGATGGTTACTAATTCTGCCGCTTTCACGGTGACGCTTTCGGCTGCTTCGGGCTCTTCGCGCATGTGTGAGATCTTGATGCGCTTCAGTACGGCTTCGATGCTGTCATTCACTTTGCGCAGCGGCTCGCGGATATTGCAGCGGTCGCTCTGGCCGCACTCGCCGCGAACGGTGACGCAGGAAGTAATAAAGAGCGGGCCGTCGATGGCCTGGATCACCTCAAAGGCCGAAATCGTATGCGCCGCTCGCGCCAGGCGGTAACCGCCGTTCGTACCGTGCTGCGACTGGAGCAATCCAGCTTTCGCCAGCCGCTGCAAAATCTTCGCTAAAGCTTCAGGCGGAATTCCGAAGGAATCGGCAACGTCTTTCGCGCTGGCGCTGCGAGTTCCGTCATGCGCCTGGTCGGCCAGATGTTTCATGGCCATCAGAGCGTAATCCGCCTTTTTAGTAAGCTTCAGCATCTGCGGTGGAACTCCGACCTTTTCTGTCGTAATTCATTCTACGTCTAGAATCTTAGATTACGCAAGTACTTGCAGGGAGGAGTCCAACCTAGCATCGAATGGTAACTATCGGCGATTGAATGGTTTAAGCCTTGGCGATATATTTGGTCGGATTTCTATTAGGAACCGACTCTCCCGTAGGAACTAGATTTTACGAAATCGGGAAAGAATTCACCGGGTTGCAACACAGAAGGACTTGACAACTGCAAAAGCAGGTCTAAAATACCGGGAAATTCCCAACGAATCGTTTCCTCCGCGTATTCGATGAGGGTAATTGTTCCGTATTTATGACCTCTACGCCGTTTCCTCGCCCTCCGAACGCCGGCCAACAACCCTGCAAACATCCACGGGTGCAGATTGTGAGCCGGGACGAAGATGCCGAATTCGTGGAATGCCTTGAGTGCCGCGAAGTCTTCGAGTCCAGCGAACTCAAAGATATGAGCATTGAAGAAAGCTCGGAGGACGACGCCACGGAAGCTTAGGCCCGTCGTAAGCACCTCCGAAACACCTTGGTAATCCCGCCGGCTCGAATCGTTCTTGGTAGCTGGGGAGTGCTCTGTTAGTCTGCGCGCGGGGGCGTGCGTCTCGCACGCGGAACAGTCATGCCTGCTGTAGCGCTGGTGGTCGACGATTCGATGCTGATCCGCTATACCGTGTGCCGCTTTCTGGAAGAGCGCGGCTTTACGGTGGAGGCGGCGACCAACGGCGTGGAGGCATTGCAGATTCTCCAGCGCGTGCATCCGGATTTGATTTTTACGGACATGCAGATGCCGAAGATGTCCGGCAGCGAACTGATTACGGAATTAAAGAAGAATCCCCGGACGGCGGATATTCCGATCATTATTGTCGCGGGGCGCGCCAGCGGCTTCGACGCGAAAGAAACCCGGGCCAACTTCGCTATCTATAAAGACATCGACATTCAGGGCCAGCTGGAAAAAGCGCTCGATGCCGTGACAGGAACAAGCGAGCGCCCGGCCGGAAAATAGCAGGCGTTGTTTACCTACCTCTCCAACCTCTGCCGCAGTA
>Ga0302320_10027065_pt1 | contig 11072 bp, 12 predicted proteins | sample Bog_T0_3_FD_202130 | JGI IMG/M metagenome (GOLD analysis project Ga0302320, IMG submission 202130) | Peat permafrost microbial communities from Stordalen Mire near Abisko, Sweden - Bog_T0_3 | ecosystem: Environmental > Terrestrial > Soil > Wetlands > Peat | place: Sweden: Abisko, Stordalen Mire... | reverse complement strand
AAGACCCTGCGGCTCTGGAACCAGGCCGCCAACTACCTGACCAAGTGCGCCAGCGAGGGCAAGACCTTCCTGTTCGTGGCCACCAAGCCCCAGGCCCAGGAACTGATCGCCGAGCAGGCCCAGCGCTGCGGCGCCTACTACGTGAACAACCGCTGGCTGGGCGGCATGCTGACCAACTTCTCCACCATCAAGAAGTCCCTGGACAAGTTGAAGGAGATCGAGGCCACCCTGAACGATCCGGCCCGCACGGCAACGCTCTCCAAGAAGGAGATCCTCACCCTGACCCGCAGCAAGGAGAAGCTGGAAGCCTCCTTCGCCGGCATCCGCGACATGCGCGCGGTGCCCGACGTGATCTTCGTGATCGATCCGCATCGGGAAGACATCGCCGTCACCGAGGCGGTCAAGCTGGGCATCAAGCTGGTCGGCCTGGTCGACACCAACTGCGACCCCGACAAGATCAACTACGTGATCCCCGCCAACGACGACGCCATCCGCTCCATCCTGCTGTTCTCCGAGCGCGTGGCCGACTCCATCCTCGAGGGGCGCCAGTCCTTCCAGGACAAGAGCGAAAGCGACGACCAGAAGGCCATGATGGCCGAGAAGATGGAAGAAGGCACCGAGGCCTAGGTTTTTCAGACAAGCGGTCAGGCGTCGGCTTCCCATGGCTGATTCCTGACCGCTCAACACTTCAATCCCAGATCAATTACAAGGAGTTTCCCATGGCTTATACCGCCCTGGATGTCAAAGCCCTCCGCGACAAGACCGGTCTCGGCATGATGGACTGCAAGAAGGCGCTGGAAGAGAACGGCGGCGAAATGGAAAAGGCGATCGACTACCTGCGCAAGAAGGGCCTCGCGGCCTCGGCCAACAAGGCCAGCCGGATCGCCACCGAAGGCATCGTCGAATCCTACATCCACCCCGGCGGCCGGGTCGGCGTCCTGGTCGAAGTCAACTGCGAGACCGACTTCGTCGCCCGCACCGAAGCCTTCCAGCGCCTGGTGCGCGAGATCGCCATGCACGTGGCGGCCCACGACCCCCAGCCGCGCTTCGTCAACAAGGACGAGGTCACCCAGTCCTTCCTGGACAAGGAGAAGGAGATCGCCACCGAACAGGCCCTGGCCACCGGCAAGCCGGCCAACGTGGTGGAAAAGATCGTCGAAGGCAAGATGAACAAGATCTTCGAGGAAGTCTGCCTGCTCGAGCAGAAGTTCATCATGAACGACGATGTCACCGTGGCCCAGTACCTCTCCACCAAGACCGCCGAGATCGGCGAGAAGCTCAGCATCCGCCGCTTCACCAAGTATGTGCTGGGCGAAGGCCTGGAAAAGCGCAAGGATGATTTCGCCGCCGAAGTGGCCGCCCAGTCTGCCGCCGCCAAGTAGGACTGACTAGGGCGTGTCGGCAAACAAGGAGGCCCATGGCCGTCTTTTCCATGTAAAGAGGTGACCGATGAGCAAAGTCGCATGGCTGTTTCCCGGCCAGGGTTCCCAGGCGGTGGGCATGGGAGTGGATCTGGCCGCGGCCGAACCCGCGGCCCGGGCCGTGCTCCAGGAGGCCGACGATGCCCTGGGCTTCCCCCTTTCCGCCCTCATGGCCCAGGGGCCCGAGGACAAGCTGAAGCTCACCGAGCACACCCAGCCGGCCATCCTCACCCACAGCACCATGGTGGTCCGTGCCTTCGGACCGCGCCTGCCCCAGCCTGATTTCGTGGCCGGGCACTCCCTGGGCGAGTACAGCGCCCTGGTGGCCAACGGCGCCCTGGAGTTCAGCCAGGCGGTGGCCACCGTGCGCGAGCGCGGCCGGGCCATGCAGGAGGCGGTGCCGGTGGGCGTGGGCGCCATGGCGGCGATCCTCGGCATGGGCGCGGCGGACGTGGAGGCGGTCTGCCGCACCGCCCAGACCCAGACCGGCATGGTGGTGGTCCCGGCCAATTTCAACGGACCCGGCCAGATCGTCATCGCCGGCCACGCCGAGGCGGTTGAGGCCGCCATGGAGCTGCTCAAGACCCGCGGCTGCCGCAAGATGATGAAGCTCCCGGTGAGCGCCCCCTTCCACAGCCCGCTGATGGAACCCGCAAGGCTCCATATGCAGCCCGTGCTGGAGGCCCTGGTGTTCGCCGCCCCGTCCTGCCCCCTGGCCAACAACGTCGACGCCGCCCTGGTGAGCGACCCGGAGCAGTTGCGGGACGGACTGGTCCGGCAGATCCCCGGCGCCGTGCGCTGGGAGGCCCTGACTGCCCTGCTGCTGGAGCAGGGCGTGACCACCTTCTTCGAACTGGGACCCGGCAAGGTCCTGGCCGGTCTGGTGAAGCGCCAGGCCAAGGAGGCCGGGATCGAGGTGAAGACCTTCTCCATCGCCGGCCCCGAGGACTTCCTGGCCGCCAAAGCCTGATGGACCTCGTCTACCTGCACGGCTTCGCCTCCGGTCCCATGGGTCGCAAGGCCGGCCACTGCCGGGCCTGGTGCGCGTCCAGGAACATCCCGTTCCACGCCCCGGACCTGAACCTGCCCGACTTCGAGCACCTGACCGTCACCGCCCAGGTGACGGCAGTGGTGGCCCTGCTGCGGGGACTGGCCGAGCCCCCGGTGGTGGTGGGATCCAGCATGGGCGGCCTGGTGGGGGCCGCCGCGGCCAACCTGGGCGCGCCCATGGCCAGGCTGATCCTGCTGGCCCCGGCCTTCGGCTTCGCCCGGCGCAGGCTGGCCGGGCGGCGCTGGGCCGGCTACCGCAAGCGCGGCACCATGCCCACCTTCCACCATGCCCAGGGCCAGTGGCTCACCCTGGGGCCGGAACTGCTGCCGGACCTGCCCCAGTGGCAGGACGACGACCGTTGGCAGCTGAACGTGCCGGTGGCGATCCTGCACGGCCGCAAGGACGAGTCGGTGCCGCTGGCCGAGAGCGAGGCCTTCGCCGCCCGGCATCCGGAAGCGGTGCTGCGCGTGCTGGACGACGACCACGGGTTGCTGGCCCCGGCTTCGCTGCTGGCCCTGGACGATCTTCTGGAGGAAGCTTTCCGCTAGCGGCTTGCCGCAGTAGACTGCCCCCGTGCGAACGGTTCCGCTCCTGTTCATCATCATGCTACTCACCGCCCTGCCGATTCCGGCCCAGGCCCCTGGCAGGCTGGCGGGTGGGAAGGAGGCAGTCATGCAACTCGTTTCTCCCGATCTTGTTCCCGGCGCCGCGATCGCCAAGGCGTTCACCGCCGACGGCGCGGACCTCTCCCCAGCCTTGGCCTGGCACGGTGCTCCTGAGGGCACACGAACCTTCGCCCTCATCGTGGATGACCCGGATGCCCCGGTGGGACTCTGGGTCCACTGGGTGGTTTTCGACTTGCCGGCGACGGTCGCTGGGCTCCCCCAGGGTCAGGCACGTACCGGCAACCTTCCCAACGGGGCCAGGCAAGGGCGCAACTCCTGGTCCCGTCTGGGCTGGAATGGCCCCTCTCCACCCCCCGGCCGGCCTCACCGCTACTTTTTCAAACTCTATGCCCTGAGCGGAGCCCTGGGTCTGGAGCCGGGCGCCACCGCCCACGCGGTGACCGCGGCGATGGAGGGCAAGATCCTTGCGGAGACCAGCCTGATGGGCACATACGGCCGGTAGGCCTGTCCGGCGTGAGTCGATTCAGTCCTGCTTGACCGCCGACTTGACCCCGTTCCCGACCGCCTTGGCCCCATCCCGAACCCCTTCCGCCACCTTCTTCGCGCCGCGCCCCACCGCCCGGCCGGCCTTCTTGACGCCCTCCTTGGCGGCCACCGCGCCGTCGCGCACTGTGTGGCCGACCTTCACCCCGGCCTCGCCCACGGCCCGGCCGGCCGACTTGAAGCTCTCCTTGACCTGCTCCTTGGGCCCTTCCTGGGCCCCGAGGCTTGGCGCCGCGAGCGCCAGCCATCCGCACAGCAGCAGTCGCAACATGGGTTGCCTCCCGCCGGTATTTTACCTTCAATTCATGGTTGTTTTGCCAGGAAGCCGAGGATGATCGTGTTGATCTCGGCCGCCTTCTCCAGCACCACGACGTGGCCCGCGCCCGGAACCAGGTGGAACTCCGAGCCTTTGATGCCTTCGTGCATGATCTCGCCGTAACGCCTGGGCTTCAGGATGTCCAGCTCGGCCGAGGCGATGCAGGTGGGCACCTTGATCCTGCCCAGTTCGGCGGTGACGTTGAACTGCTTGAAGCAATCCAGCAACCGCTCGGCGGCGGGCAGATCGAGGGAGGCGTAGCGCTCCTCGGCCATGGGGATCAGGTCGGCCCGCTCCACCAGGAAGGCCTCGGAATAGACGTCGGGGTAGGTCATCCGGAAGAATGCCGGTCCGTTCCCGAGCCTTGCCGCCATGCTCCAGCGCTCGATCATGGCCAGGCACATCGGATCGCTGTGCGAAACCGAGGCGATGATCACCAGCGAGCGGCAGCGCTCCGGGTGGTGGATGCCCATCATCAGGTTCAGCTCGCCGCCGTAGGAGGTGCCGACCATGTGCGCCTTTTCCAGCCCCAGGCCGTCCATCAGGCCGAGCAGGTCGTGGGTGTGCAGGGCGAAGGTGTATTCGCTGTCCGGGTGCTCGCTCTGGCCCTGGCCGCGCATGTCGTAGGTCAGCACCCGGTAGTGCCGGGACAGGGCCGGCAGCTGCATGGCCCAGGAGGTGGTGTTCATGAACACGCCGTTGTTCAGGATGACCAGCTCGCCATCCTCCGGCCCGTGGAACTTGTAGTAGAGGTTGACGCCGTTGACGCGCAAGTGTGGCATGGTTCAAGCCCTCCGTGCTTTGGCGCGCAGCTTGCCCACGATCCCCGTGGGGAAGCGGTACACGCTCAGGACAAACAACAGGCCCAGCCAGAGCAGCCAGCGGTCCGGATTCACCAGATCGCGCAGGAGCGGCACCTTGACCAGGCCTTCGCTGGCGAATTTCATCACATCCTGCAGGTAGTTCTCCACCAGGATGAACAGGGTGGCGCCGAGCACCGAGCCGTACAGAGTGCCCATGCCGCCGATCACCACCATGAGCAGGATGAACAGCATGATGTCGAAGGAGAGCGTGGTGTCGGGGCCGCTGTAGCGCAGCCACAGGGCCAGCAGGGCGCCCGCCAGGGTCGCGAACAGCGCGGCCAGCACGTTGGAGCTGGTGCGGTAGGCGACGATCCGGTAGCCCAGCGCCTCGGCCCGGAAGGCGTTTTCGCGGATCGCCTGCAGCACCCGGCCGAAGGGCGAATTGACGATGCGCAGCATGATCAGGAACAGCGCCACCGCGCAGGCGAACACCAGGTAATAGGTGATCAGCCGCCCGTTCAGGTCGACCCCCAGGAACGGCTTGTCCCAGAGCGCGAAGCCTGGCGACAGCAGCTCGGGCACCTTGAAGGTCAGGCCGTCCTCGCCGCCGGTGAAATCGGACAGCTGGGAGGCCAGGGTCTGGATGGCGGTGGCCACGGCCAGGGTGATCATGGCGTAGAAGATCGCCTTCACCCGCAGGCTGAACAGGCCGATCAGGAAGGACAGCACCAGGGACACCAGGAGGGCGCAGATGACGCCCACGGCCACGGCGGTCCAGGTGGGTCCGAACCGGGTCAGGGCGATGGCCACCCCGTAGGCGCCGATGCCGAAGCACACGGTGTGGGCGAACGAGATGATCCCGGTGTAGCCCAGCAGCAGATCGAAGCTGGCCACCAGCACGACGAACACACAGATCTTGGCGGCCACATTGAGCGCCTTCATCCCATGGAAGATGAAGGGCGTGAACAGCAGCCCGGCGAAGATCACGATCAGCAGCAGCCAGAGCACGCGGCTGCGGGGCAGATCGCCGGAGAGCAGGCGCTTGAGGATCATCGTTTCACCACCGGATAGAGCCCCTGGGGCCGCCATAACAGGACGATCACCATCAGGAGGATGTCGGAGAACAGCGCCACTTTCGGAGCGAGGAAGCCGGCGTAGTTGCTGACCAGGCCCACCATCAGCGCGCCGATGAAGCAGCCGCCCACCGAGCCCATGCCGCCGATGATGATGACGATGAGCAGCAGCACGTTGATCGCGCCGCCCATGGCCGGGTTGATGCTCTGCTGGTACAGGCCCCACATGACCCCGCCCAGGCCCGCCAGGGCCGCCCCGGCCATGAACACGCCGAGGAATAGTCGGCCGACGCGGTAGCCCAGGCTTTCCACCATTTCGCGATCATGTACGCCAGCCCGGATGAGCAGGCCGACCTTGGTCCGGCTCAGCACCCAGTACATCACGGCGAACACGCCCACGCCGATGACCACCGCGATCAGCCGGTACTTCTCCACCGCCGCCTCGCCGAACAGCAGCGAGCCCTGGAAGGCGGTGGGCAGCAGCAGCGGGATGGACTGGGCGCCCCAGACCACCTTGATCAGCTCAACACCGACGATCATGCCGCCCATGGTGATCATGATCTGCTTCAGGCCCTGGCCGTAGACCGGACGGATGATCACCCGCTCGAACAGCAGGCCGACCAGGCCCACCACCAGCATCGCCACCAGGATCGCCAGCGCCATGGCCGACAGGTTGGGCAGCAGGGCGGGGCTGGTGGTCCAGTTCGGCATCCGGCTGAGCACCGTGGAGGCCAGGAAGGCGCCGAGGGTGATGAAGATGCCGTGACCGAAGTTGAGCACGTCCATCAGGCCGAACACCAGGGTGAGGCCCGAGGCCATGATGAAGATGATCAGGCCCATGGCCAGGCCGGCAAAGGTGAGCGTGATCCAGGTGGAAAGCGAGCCCACCAGGGGCACGGCCACCAGCGCCAGGGCCGGGATCAGCAACAGCGGAATGCGGTCGAGCTTGACCTTGGCCAGCTCGTCCGGAACCGTCGGGATGGAAGAACTCATCTGCGCTCCTTCATTCATTGATGCGACGCCAGGGAGAGGCCCAGCAGGCGCTGCTGCAGGGGCTCGTCCCCGGCGAGGGCGGCCATGGTGCCGGTGTGGACGATCCGGCCGCCGTCCATCACGGCCACCCGGTCGCCGAGCTGGCGCGCGAAGTTGAAGTTCTGCTCCACCAGCAGGATGGTGGTGTCGGTCTGCTTGAGTTCCCGGAACGCCGCGATCATGTTCTGGATGATCACCGGCGCCAGGCCCTTGCTTGGTTCGTCGATCAGCAGCAGCTTGCGCGGCTCGATGATGGCCCGGGCGACCGCCAGCATCTGCTTCTGGCCGCCGGAAAGCAGCCCGGCCGGATGCTGCCAGAACTTCTTCATGGCCGGGAACAGCTGGAACACCCATTCCAGGCGCTTGGGATCGATCAGCTCGGCCCGCTTGGCGCCCCGGGCGGCCAGCAGCAGGTTCTCGCGCACCGTGAGGTCGGCGAAGATGCCCATGTTCTCGGGCACGTAGGCGATGCCCTGGCGGGCGATCTCCGGCGTGGCGCGGGTGTGGATGGCCTCGCCCTCGAACCGCACCGACCCGCCGGAAGCCCGCCACAGGCCCATGATGGTGCGCAGGGTGGTGGTCTTGCCGGCGCCGTTGCGGCCGAGCAGCACGGTGAGCTCCCCGTGGTTGATCTCCAGATCGACCCCGTGGAGGATGTGATAGGCTCCGATGTGGGTGTGCACCCCGTCCAGTCGCAGCAGCGGCGCGCTCATGGCTTCACCTCGAGCCCCAGATAGGCTTCCTGCACCACCGGCATGGCGATCACCGCGGCGGGTTCCCCGTCGGCCACCAGGGCGCCGTTGTGCAGCACGATGATGCGATCCGAGAGTTCCCGCACCACGTCCATCTTGTGCTCGACCAGCAGGATGGTCTTGTCGGTCCGGGTCTTCAGGGTCCGGATCAGGTCGAGGATCACCGGCACCTCGTCCACACTCATGCCGGCCGTGGGTTCGTCGAACATGAACACGTCGGGTTCCAGCGCCATGAGGATGCCCACTTCCAGCTTGCGCTGGTCGCCGTGGGGCAGCGCGGCGGCCGGCATGTCGCGCCTGGTGGTGAGCGATACCGTCTCCAGCACCTCCTCGGCCCGGCTGATCAGTTCCTTGTGGTCGCTCCAGATGCTCCAGAGGTTGCCGCCCAGGTGATGGCGTGACTGCACCGCGAGCCGCACGTTCTCCATGACGCTGAGATAGGGAAACAGGTTGGTCAGCTGGAAGGCCCGGCCGATGCCCCGGCGGCTCCGCCTGGCCGCGGAAAGGGCGCTGATGTCGTCCCCGCCCAGCAGCACCTGCCCCGCGCTGGCCTTGAGCTGGCCGGAGATCAGGTTGAAGTAGGTGGTCTTGCCCGCGCCGTTCGGGCCGACGATGGCGGTCAGCGTCCCGGCGGCGAAGCCGCAGGACACATGGTCGACCGCCACGTGGCCGCCGAAGCGGATGGTGAGATCTCTGGTTTCCAAAGCAAAATTCATATGCACTCGGGTTGGGAAAGGATTTTTCTTTTCTAAGCGATCCTCCGCGAGATCTCGCGGAGGATCGCTTAGAAAGAACTTATTTAGTATCCAATTAACGCTTGTTGCGGATCGGGATGTTCATGTCCGCGATCTTGATCTCCCGGACCAGTTCCGGAATCGCCCAGGCCACCTTGGGATCAACCTTGATCTTGAAGTGGTACATGGACTGCAAAGCCTGATGGTCCTCCTTGCGGAAGGTCATCTTGCCCTTGGGCGTCTCGAAGGACATCCCTTCCATGGTGGCGATCAGTTTTTCCGTGTTGGTGTTGCCGCCGGTCTTCTTGAGGGCTTCGCAGATGGCCAGCCCGGCGCACATGCCGCCGGCGGTGAAGAAATCGGGCGGCTGGTTGAACTCCTTCATATGCTCGGCCACCAGCCACGTGTTGATGGGATTCTTGGGAATCTCATAGTAGTAGTAGGCGGAGCCTTCCATGCCGGGGAAAGCCTTGTAGGCGGCCAGCGCGGGCAGGATGTTGCCGCCCGTGGCGATCTCGATGCCGTAGCGCTTGGGGTCCAGATCGGCGATCTTGAAGGGATTGCCGCCGCCGGCCCAGTTGATGAAGATGACCTTGCGGCCCGGCCTGCTCTTGAGCGCATCAAACAGGCGCTGGGCTCCCGCAGTGAAATCGGTGGTGTTGAGCGGGAGGTATTCCTCGTGCACCAGCGTGGCGTTCTTCAGCGCGCCCTTGAAAGCCGTGACGAAGTCCTTGCCGAAGGAGTAGTCCTGGGCCAGGGTGGCGATGGAAGTGCCCTTCTGGTCCAGGGCGACGGCGTTGGAGATCGCATCCTGGGAAGAATTGCGGCCGGTGCGGAAAATATAGCGGTTCCACTTGTCGCCGGTGATGGAATCGGCCACGGCCGGCTCCACGACGAGGATCTTCTTGTACTCCTCCGCCACCGGCAGCATGGCCAGGGCCACGCCGGAACTGGTGGGCCCGACCGCGATGTCGCACTTGTCGTCGGCGAAGGCCGAGGCCAGCAGGGACTTGCCGACGTCCGGCTTGCCCTGGCTGTCCTTCTCGATCACCACCAGCTTGTGGCCGTTGATGGCCATGGTGCCTTTGGTGGCGTAGTTCAGGCCCATCATGAGCCCGACCTGGGTCTGCTTGGCATAGGCTTCCAGCACGCCGGTCTTGTCGCAAACATGGGCGATCTTGATGTCCTGGGCGGCGAGGCCGGAGCCCAAGGCCAAAGCGGCCAGCATGAGGCGGGAAAGCAAGGTGTATTTCATAATTGCTCCTCCTTTGGTCCAGGCGGGCGGACAACGTCCGCCCGCCGGATGTTCGGAAATGCCCGCTTAGAACCAGTAGTTCAGGATAACGCCGACCTGCTTCCAGGACTCGCCGGCGAGGATGTTGCTGCCGCCGAAGGGGCTGTAGCCGGTGAGGAAGGGCTGGTAGAAGGCCTGGGAATCATTCTTCAGGTCAGTCCAGTAGACGCCCAGGAAGGCGCGCGGGGTGAGGGCATAGTCGTAGATCAGGTTGTACTGCTTCATGCCGGTGTTGTCCATGCTGGAGGTGTTCCCGGCCTGGCCATAGTTGAAGTAGACGCCATGCTTGTCCCATTGGAAGGACAAGGGGATCAGGAAGGCGGTGCGCTTGGCGTCGGAGAGGGCGGTGCCGGTGGCGATGCCGTTGACCTGATCGGTGTGGTCGTAGATCAAGCCGAACTTGAAGCCTTCGATCTTGTAGGACACGCCCAGGCGGTTGGCCTTGAGCTCGCTGTTGGCCGCGTTGGCGGGGACGCCGGAGTACCTCTGGTCCAGGTAGCTGCCCATGGCGGTGAAGCCGTGACCGATGTAGGCGACCTTGGCATAGACGGCGTTGCCGTTGTCGTAGGTGGAACTGTAGGGGGGGGTCAAGGGCTGGATGGGGTCGGAGCCCGCAGGGTTCTTGCTGTAGGCGAGGCTGAAGTTCAGCGTGCTGACGTCATCAAGCTTGAAGATGGGAGAGTCATAACGCACGACGTTGCGCGAGCGGGTGTTGCCCAGGATCTGCTTGGTTGTGGGCGTGAAGACGCCCGTAGTTGCGCTGCGGGCGCCGGTCAGGTAGGTGGACAGGACATTGAAGGTGGCCAGGCCATTGGCGTCCCAGATCCGCTGGCCTTCGCCGGGGGCCTCAAGGCTGGCGCCGAGGTAGCCGGAGGAGATGGTGTCGGTGTAATAGAGGGTCGACTTGCCGGCCACGATGGTGCCGAAGGGAGAGGAGACGCCGCCCCAGGTATCGCCGTCGGCGAAGCCGCTGGCGTCGTTGACGGCCAGGCCGGCGGCGGTGCCGCCGCCATAAACGGTGTTGGTGCCAGCGTAGCTCGGCAGGAGGGGGTCACCGGGCCGCACGTTCGCAGTGAAGCGGCTCTCCAGGCGGAAGATGACGTTCCACCCGTCGGTGATCTTGGACACGCTGGAGATGATCAGCCGGGACGTGTTGTCGTCCACGTGGAACTCGGAGGGCTGTTGGCGGTTGACGGCCGCGTTGCCCTGGCTGACCTGGGAGTCCTTGATGCCCACGCTCAGCAGGCCGCTGATGACGATGTTGGTGTTGGCCGTGACCTGGAGCGGCGCGATCTGGGCCGGAAGGGTCGTGGCGATCAGGGATGCCGCGGCCGCGAGGGTGAACTTGATATTCATTTTGGCTCCTTTCAAGCGTTTTCGATCGGGGTGGTTGGGACCCGCGATCCGGGGGGAGGGGTAGAGGTGAC
>Ga0302320_10027064_pt1 | contig 11073 bp, 7 predicted proteins | sample Bog_T0_3_FD_202130 | JGI IMG/M metagenome (GOLD analysis project Ga0302320, IMG submission 202130) | Peat permafrost microbial communities from Stordalen Mire near Abisko, Sweden - Bog_T0_3 | ecosystem: Environmental > Terrestrial > Soil > Wetlands > Peat | place: Sweden: Abisko, Stordalen Mire... | reverse complement strand
AGCAGTAAAACGAAACCCCGCTGGGAAGCGGGGCTAAGTGATAGAAAGTATGGAGCCGACGACCGGAATTGAACCGGTGACCTGTCGATTACGAATCGACTGCTCTACCAGCTGAGCTACGTCGGCAAATCTCTTTTCCATAGTAAAGGGAGCCCTGCGCATTCGTAAAGAGCAGGGCCATGATTTACTCGCACTGTGTGTTTCATACCTGCAAAGCGAGAAATTGCATTCGGAGTTGTGCACATCTCTTCGCTGCGCCGCATTTGTCAAGTTCGTTCTAAGATTCCCCTTGCATTTGCAAACCATACATGGCGATAATTGCTGCGAACGGCGAACCCCTAAATAACGTGACCCATTTCGAACGTTCTGATTTACTAAGGATTCTTCGTATTACCGCACGGCAACTAAGCGGATGGCAAAGGGCCGGCTTGGTAGCTGCCAGCGACTCCTTCTCCTTTTTCGATCTCCTCCAAATCAAGAAAGTTCGTGACCTGCGCGCCAAGCGCGTAAAGAGCGCTACGATTCTCGCTTCTCTCCATGCAATGCAGGAGCGCGTCGCCGGGATGGAGAATCCGTTCCTTGAAGCTGGCTCGTTCTCCATTGGTTCGCGGGTAGCCTTCCGTACCGAGGGCAGGGCTCTTGATCCCATCGATGGCCAGTTCGTCATGGATTTTGGTGACTCCGGTAGGGTCGTGGAGACCACCGCGAGTTTCCGCCCGATCAAAGCGCCGAAAACCGTTTCTGAGCTTTTCGCGCATGGCGTCGCCATTGAGGAAGACCCAGCTCGGGCAAAGGAAGCCATCTCGGTCTACAACAAGGTACTCAGCCTCGACCCCGAGTACGCTCCCGCGCACATCAATCTCGGTACTCTGTATTACAACCAGTCGGACTACGAACAGGCCGAAGAGCACTATCGCAAGGCAATTGAGTCGGACCCGCGCTATGCGCTGGCTTGGTTCGATCTCGGCAACGTGCTGGATGAGACGCAGCGCCTCTCGGACGCCATTGCCGCTTACAAGGCAGCATTGCAGCTTGCTCCCACCTACGCTGACGCTCATTACAACCTGGCCCTTGCCTATGAGCGCTCCAAGCAGCCCCGGCTCGCAATCAAACATTGGCGCGCCTACCTCAAGTTGGACGGTCAGGGACCATGGGCCGTACATGCCCGCGCTCAATACCGCAAGCTGCTCGATGGCGACACCCTCAAAGTGGTATACCGCCATTAACCGGATTCGCGGAAGGTGTATACCGCAAAGTAGTCGGGACGCTTTTCCCGGCGGTGATTCGACGGATGCACCAATGCTGGAATTGGTCTAGTCTGCGCCCTCCCCATTGCCGCCGCCGCTGGAACTGATACAATCTCCGGTCTGTCAATCCGTTTGAAGAAGGCAGGGCATACCTATGACTCCTACAGCAGCCGGACATGCATCAGCCCCACAGCCGCTCCTCGTTTTGTCCGAGGACGAGCAGCTTTTCCGTGACAACATTCGCAAGTTTGCCGAAGAGTCCATCGGTCCGCTCGTAAAGGAGATGGACGAGCGTGGCTCCATGGATCATTCCCTGATTGAGCAGTTTCACCAGCTCGGACTCATGGGCGTGGAGATTCCAGAAGCGTACGGCGGTGGCGGCGGCACGTTCTTTGAAGCCATCCTCGCCGTTGAAGAACTCTCTCGCGTGGATCCCTCGGTCGGAGTCCTCGTAGACGTGCAGAACACGCTCGTCAACAACGCGCTGATCCGCTGGGGCAATGAAGCGCAGAAACAGAAGTATCTGCCCAAGATGGCCAACGAGTGGGTCGGCTCTTATGCGCTCAGTGAGGCAAGTGCCGGTTCCGATGCTTTCGCTTTGCAGACCCGCGCCGAGGACAAGGGAGACCACTGGCAGCTCAATGGGCAGAAGCTCTGGATCACCAACGGCAAGGAGTCCAACCTCTTCATCGTCATCACAACGGTTGATCCATCCGCTGGATACAAGGGCATCACGGCTTTCATCGTCGAGAAGGGATTCCCAGGCTTCAGCATCGGCAAGAAGGAAGACAAACTTGGCATTCGTGCCTCCAGCACTACCGAATTGATCTTCGAGGATTGCCGCGTCCCCAAAGAAAACCTCTTGGGCGAGGTGGGCAAGGGTTACAAGGTAGCCATTGAGACCCTCAACGAGGGACGCATCGGCATCGCCGCTCAGATGCTCGGCTTGGCGCAGGGTGCGTGGGATTGTGCTGCGAAGTATGCCAAGGAGCGTAAGCAGTTCGGTCAGCCAATCGTGCAGTTTCAGGCCGTTTCATTCGAGTTGGCACAAATGGCGACTGAGATTACCGCACTCCGCCTGATGGTTTACAACGCCGCGCGCATGAAGGACGCCGGGATCTCCTTCCTGAAGGAAGCCGCAATGGCTAAGCTGTATGCTCCCCAGGTGGCCGAACGGGTTGCGTCCAAGGCCGTGGAGATCTTCGGAGGCTACGGGTTCACCAAGGATTATCCAGTGGAGAAGTTCTTTCGCGACTCGAAGATTGGTAGTATCTACGAAGGAACTTCGAATATGCAGTTGGCCACCATAGCCAAGCTCACTCTTGGTCTGAAGTAGGCGCATGAAGAAGAAGCAAGCTGCCGTCCCATCCCGCAAGTTGGCTGAAAAGCCACTACAGGAACGCCGCAAGTATGAGCGCGTCGGCGTTCCCGCAGCAGCGTTTGCCCGCGACGCGCTGGGCAATGACATGGGACGTGTGGCGCAAACCAGCGGAGGTGGCTTGCTTCTTGAGCCTGCTTCGCCGTGGGCCAGGCTGGCTCTGGTGAAGGGCCAGCAGCTCATGCTCACCGTGTTGGAGCCCGCCACTGGCAACGAAACTGATATCTACGTAGAGGTCACACGTATCGGCGTGCAGAGCATCGGACTCCGCTTCCTGTAACATGCCGTTGCACCTGCGAACTCTGCTCCCGTGGTGTTACCCTAAAACCTGAGGGCTCATGCAGGGTTCCAGGGAACCAGATCAATTCTCCAACAATGAGACCGCCGACGCAGTGCTCGCCGCAGGTCAATCTGCAGAAATGGAGAGAGAGCGAACGTCCCCCTTTGCGGGCGGAGACAACTTAGCGGTTGTTGCCGTCACGCTTGCTGGTATCGGCGCATTCCTCAATCTATACGCCACTCAGCCGCTCCTTCCGCTCTTTGAGCAGATATTTCACGCCTCCAAGGCTGAGGTGGGGCGCACCGTCAGTGCTGCAACGCTCGGCGTGGCGATCAGCGCGCCTTTCTGCGGAGCACTGGCTGAGCGCGTGGGGCGCCGCAAGATCATCGTTCTCTCTATATTCCTGCTGGCCCTGCCGACCATCCTCGCGGCGACTTCCACAGGGCTCGCGCAGTTGGTCTTCTGGCGATTCCTGCAGGGGCTTGTCATACCCGGCATCTTCGGCGTGACCATTGCCTACATTGCCGAGGAATGGCCGCGTCACCGCGCACCGCAGGTTATATCGATCTACGTCACCGGAACTGTGCTGGGTGGTTTCCTCGGACGCATATTCACCGGAGTCGCAGCCACGCATCATCTGATTCCGTTTGTGTCTCCCAACTGGCGAAACGGATTCGTCGCGATCGGCGCTTTCGATCTCGTCTTCGGAATACTTCTCTGGCGCTGGCTGCCCCCTGATTCGCCGCTCCCTGCCGGCTCTGATGAAGGGACGAATGTTACCCGCCATCTTCGCAACCCGCAACTGTTGGCGACCTACGCCGTCGGGTTCAACGTGCTCTTCACTTTGGTGGCGACCTTCACCTACATCACTTTCTATCTCGCTGCCCCTCCCTTTGGACTCTCGCCTGCAGAACTTAGCGCGCTTTTCATGGTTTACCTTGTAGGTCTCATCGTCACTCCGTTGGGAGGGGTCTGGATCTCGCGTGTTGGCTCGCGTGCCGCACTGGTAGGTGCGGTCATAGCAGGAATCGCGGGAATACTCCTCACGCTGGTCCCCAGCCTGCCGATGATTCTCGTTGGATTGGTGCTGTGCTCCTCGGGAGTATTCATCTGCCAGTCGGCCTCCACCAGCTACATTCAACGTGAAGCCCAGTCAGGTGGCCGTTCCTCTGCCGCAGGACTCTACGTGATGTTCTACTACATTGGCGGCAGCGTTGCCGGAGTTCTGCCCGGAATGCTCTGGCGCTACGGCCAGTGGAAGGCCTGTGTCGCCCTGATCGTCTGCGTGCAACTGATCACTATCGCCATCGCCGGAAGCATTTGGAAGAGCCGCGAAGCCTGAGCGCTTATCTGATTGGCATAAGAGCAATTCTCCACCCTTAGACCGATTCTGTACCCGCGAGCAACTCTCAATTCCGCAGATGCCATCCAAGCCCGAGTAAGTCTGTGCGGCAGGGAGATGTGCGATGGAAATTCCGGACTACTACGAGTTCCTTCAAATCAGCCCGAGTGCGGAAGCTGACACAATCCATCGCGTTTATAGATTTCTGGCCGCCCGGCTTCATCCTGACAACCAGAACACTGGCGATGCCGGAAGATTCTTCCTCCTGAAGGAAGCTTATGAGGTGCTGTCTAATCCAGAGCGCCGCGCCGCATACGATGAAGCGCGACGAACGTCCCAACAGGTTCCGCTATCGGAGTGGGTTGATTTCATGGACACCATGGAGGGTGAGTTGAACCGCAGGTTGGCAGTTTTGACCGTGCTCTACTTTCATCGCCGCACAAACCCCAATGCGCCAGAAGTTTCATTTCGCGAAATTGAAAAGCGGCTCGGGTTTCCCCGTGACTACCTGGTGTTTACGGCCTGGTATCTTCGCACCAAGGGATACATCACCCGCGCGGACAACTCAGAGTTCACAATAACGGCGGACGGAGTGGACTTTGTGGAAACGCAACGCGTGAACCTCCCGGTTCTCGACAAGTTGCTTACCAACGGTGAAGGGGGCGCGACGCATGCCAAAACGGAAACCGCATCCAGTACGCCCTCCGCTGGCCCCGACCTCACAAGTACTAGCTCCCAATACGATGGATTCCAAAGTTGATGCGAGAGTTCTTGGTAGAAGCGGCAGGACTCGAACCCATGTCAGCTCACTTCTAACGGAGGCTCGTCGGAGACAGGGCTTAGGAGACCTGCGGGGTTTTCTTGCGCTGGCTGCGTGGAGAAAACTCCAGCGATAGCCTTCTCCAAGCCTGACCAGGTGACAGGTTTGGAAAGATATCCGTCCATTCCCGCATCGAGGCACCGCTCTCGGTCGCCGCTCATGGCATGAGCGGTCATGGCGATAATTGGGATATGGGAGCCAGACAGCTTCTCACTTTCGCGGATCTTCCCACTTGCAGTGAATCCGTCCATCTCTGGCATCTGCACGTCCATCAGGATCAGATCGAAGCTCTCCAGTGCCAACATGGAGATGGCCTCTACGCCATTCGTGGCAGCCACCACGGTGTGTCCCGCCTTCTCCAGCATGCGAGTGGCAACAACCCGGTTCACACGGTTATCCTCTGCCAGCAGGATGCGGAGGCTCCGATTGGTGGCATTGTCGTCCAAGATCAAAACTTTCATGCCACGAGGTTTTTCGCTGGACACCGGGACCTTGGGTTCTGCGACTCCCTTCAGCACTTTCACTTGCGCGGTAAAGTGGAATTGGCTCCCCTGCCCTACTACGCTGTCGAACCAGATTCGTCCGCCCATCATCGATACAAGTCTTGCACTGATCGTCAGTCCCAGCCCTGTTCCACCGTAATTGCGCGTGGTTGACGTATCTGCCTGCGTGAATGGTTCAAAAATCGCTTGTCGCTTATCAGCAGCAATCCCGATGCCCGTGTCCGTTACCGTGAAATGCAAAATTCCGCTTTCACTTTCTCGCTCCGCCATCGCTACTCGCACAACCACCTCACCGGCGGGGGTGAACTTAATGGCATTGCTCACCAGATTGAGGAGTACTTGGCGAATTCGCGCGAAGTCCGCCCATATCACTTCGGGCACTTCGGAGGCTATATCACAAAGAACCTCAATTGCTTTCTTGTCAGCGCTCACTGCGAGTGGCCGCAGAGCGTCTTCCAAACATTCGCGCAAATTGAAGTTGACAGGTACCAACTCCATCTTTCCAGCTTCGATCTTAGAAAAGTCCAGGATGTCGTTGACCACGGTCAACAAGGAATCCGCGGAAGATCGGATCGTTTCCAGGTATTCGCGCTGCTCTGCATCAGGCATCGAACTGAGGGCTAGTTCGGTCATGCCCATCACTCCATTGAGAGGTGTGCGGATTTCATGGCTCATGTTTGCCAGAAAGTCGCCCTTGGCGCGGCTGGCGGCGTAGGCATCCTCGCGGGCTTGAATCAGCTCTGTCTCGTAGCGTTTCTGTTCCGTAATGTCCGCCGAAAGTCCGACCATGCGAATCAACCTACCGTCCTGGTCGCGGACAGGAAAAGCTCGGTCGTGAACCCATTTCTCCTGCCCGTCAGGAGTCCGAATGCGATACTTCGCATCGGAGGCTTTGCCCGCTAGGTTAGACTCAAATCTTAACTTTGCGTCCTCCAGGTCATCGGGATGTAGCGCGTCCATCCATGATTTTGGATTCTGGTATAAGCTGTCGCAGGTTCTGCCCCAAATCGCTTGATACGCTGGGCTGCAATATGGCTTCTCGTTCGGTTCGCAGGGCACCATCCAAATAACCTCACGAATGTTTTCAGCCAGCTGAAGGAACTTCTCTTCGCTTCGCTGCCTCGCTTTCTCGGCCTGCTTGCGCTCTGCCTCGCTTCGCAAAGCTAGAATTCCGTAGGTGAGATTCGCAGCCAGTTCCTTGAGTAATTCAACCTCTCTGTCGTCGAAGGCATCTGGCTCTTGAGCGTAGATTGTAAGAGCCCCGATGCGATGCGCTTCATCCTTCAGAGGGAGAGCGATGTCTGAGGCGAACCCATGCAGCCCCGCGTCCTTACGCCAAGGTTCGAACTGGGGATTGCAGATAATATCTCGGAGAACAAAAGTCTCTCCACTTTTGACCGCAGTTCCAGTGGGACCGCATCCTCGCGGCGTATTATCCCAAGTGATACAGGCCTTATCGAGGTAGCCATCATCCAAACCCGCCTTCGCCATTACATGCACGGCCATGTCAGCATCATTTGTGTAACCAACCCACACCAAACGATACCCACCAACCCGAACCACAATCTCGCAGATTTGATCCAGCAGTTGGGCTTCATCCGTTGCATGCACCAGCGCCTCGTTGCACCGGCTCAGGGCAGACATCGCACGATTGAGGCGGCCTAACTCCACTTCGGAGCGTTTGCGATCAGTGATGTCTTCGATGAAGCTCTCAAACACCCGCTCGCCATTCGCGCCCCTGCAAGTGTGGCCGCTGAGAATGATCGTAATCACGCGTCCGTCCTTGCATCTCCAGATGCTTTCAATGCTGTGAAGGTCACGGTCGTTCATCAGCGCCTCGACGAATCCCGATCTCTCCTGCGGGTCGCAATACACGCTTTCTGACAAGTTGATTGATATCAACTCCTCCTCTGAAGCGTAGCCAAGTATGCGGCACAGCGCCGAATTGCAACTGAGAATCCTGCCCTCTGGAGTGGATCGGAAAATGCCGTAAGGCGCATTCTCCACAAGAGAACGCTGGGTTGCTTCCGAGAGAGAAAGTGCTCCGTCTTTCCGTTTCTGTTCGGTCAGGTCACGGATGAACACAACTGCACCGTCGCGGCCCTCAAACCTGAATGGGATAGCCGTATTTTCGGATGGGAAGGCTGATCCATCCAGACGAAGGCGTTGTTCTTCCAAGGGAGGCAAAGCTAGTAGTTCTTCTGCTAGGGTTCGGGCGCGTTCGATCACAGCAGGGCGGCTGTCTGGGTGAATCAGGTCTAGAAAATCCTGGCCAACAATTTGATTTGAACTTACTGCACCAAACATGGAGAGGGCAGCCGGATTGAGGTATCGCACAATCCCGTCATTATGGATGTAGATGCCCATAGGAGCGGCCTCGACAACGCGGCGAAAGCGTTCTTCACTCTCACGCAGCAACTCTTCCGACCGCTTGCGCTCAGTTATATCCTCCACATGGGCAACAAAGTATAACGGCTTGCCGTCGGAATCTTTCACCAGCGAGACGCTCACCCGCCCTCGAACCACGCTTCCGCCGCGGTGAATGTAGCGTTTCTCAATTTCCAGGGATCCGCTCGGACCCTTGCACAACTGCTCCAGCATTCGGAACGAGTCCTTCAAATCGTCCGGATGGGTTAGATCCGAAAACCTAACAACAAGAAGTTCTTCTGTGCTATACCCAAAGATCCGACAAAGGGCACGATTCACTTGAATGAATTGCCCATCCATTCCGCACACGCACATACCCAAGTGGCCATGTTCAAAGACTTCACGGAACATCTCTTTGCTTTCGCGAAGTTGCCGTTCAAACTGAGTGCGCTCGCTCTTGTTCCTTAGAACGATGGAGATTGTTGCAACCTCTCCAGCGCAGTTTCTTACAGGACGCAAACTAACCGACAAGGGAATGCGGTGCCCGTTCTTGTGCATTCCTGTGCCCGCATATTCGGAGACTACATCTCCGGCAGCGGCTTGGTTGATGAGGATGCCCAGGCTTAACAATCTCTCTGATGCAACCAGCATCGAGATATGCTGTCCAATTACCTCCGCCCCGGAGTACCCAAAGACTGTCTCTGTAGCACCATTCCATGTGACGATGATGCCTGCGGAAGTAGTGGTGATGATAGCGTCTTCCGAACTTTCAACAACTGCGGCAAGATTCCTGTTGGCTTCCTCAGCCTCACGTCGCTCGCTCGCATTCCGATGGATCGCGACATAGCTTGCAATCTCGCCGCTTGCATCCCGCACCGGGGAGATCTGCAACTCCTCGTTATAAAGCGTCCCATCCTTGCGCCGGTTCACCACCTCGCCATGCCATGCCTGCCCTGACGAAATGGTATTCCACAACTTCGCATAAAAGGCGTCGGATTGGAGGCCTGACTTCAGTACCCGCGGGTTGTTTCCCAAGGCTTCTTCGCTTGAGTAGCCAGTCATGGCCGCAAACGCGGAATTGACGTACCGAATGGTCCCGCTGGGATCAGTGATGACGATTCCATCCGAAGCATCTTGCAAAGCTGCGACGGCGGCGTGCTCGATCATCCCGCTTTCCTGCCCCACGCGCGACTCCTTGGAGGCCAGCGCCTCTCTTCACTGCTTATCGGCCATTTGTGAGCACGAGTTCAATGTCTTGTGAACAAAACTCCAAGATATCTTGGTGGCAAGCGCTAAGGTGGCAGGAGCTTTGGGCAACATCCGTCGTCTCGGATATTGGTAACGGCGAAACGAAAGATTGAGATAGTGTTTAATTGATTGATTCGAATGGTAGGAGCGGCAGGACTCGAACCTGCGACCCTCTGCTTAGAAGGCAGATGCTCTATCCAACTGAGCTACGCTCCCACAGTGTTTGAGCTGGCGCTCGTTTCTATTTTAGCTGAGTTCGCGATCTTTCGCGCGTTCCCAGCGGCTGCAATTGCAAAAGGCATGCACCTGCTAACCCGATCGCTTGCTCCCAGGCTGCGGTAGCCCCTTCGCCAGAATTTCCAAACCCGCTGACGTACATTGTCAGGCAATAGCCCGCGTCAGACTCATTCATGTCCCACCCCGTTTCCCGGAACTTCCTGGGTTTTGTCTCGCGATGGAAATAACAACGCCGCACCACGATCTCGACGGTTGCAGCGATCGAGTCTTTTGTTTCGAGTGATCGAGCAATCTCCCGAGCCATACCTTCGTGCAGTTCGAAATTTGCGCGTAGCGATTTCCACTGCTTGGCCAACACAAGGTCCACATAGCAGCTCTGCATGAATGCTGCGCCGTACAGGTTATCCGCCGCCTCTGCGGTTTCCGTCCAAACGTCGCACTTCGCCGTCTGCCATGGTGTCAGCGGAGCGTTTACATCGATCAGTAATTTTCGCAGGGCAGGGAACTGCCGGGCTTCCGGTATGCGTTCAATTCCGTTGGGCGCATCTCGCAGGTCAATGTATTCGACGTGCCCCTTCGGATCTGTCCACGGAAGTTCCAACGCTGGCGCATCCGGTCCAAGTTCCACGCTGAAGTCGGCGTCCATCTCAGCGTTCTCCTGCGGCTTCTACCGATGCCAGAAACTCCACGACCTTGCGCTCCGCCCAGCGTCCGTCGCCGGACTCAGCATCGGCTTCGCCGATGAAGGCACAGTGTCCGCCGTGCCTGGTATGCAGAAATGTCACGCGTGGGTTCTGCTCCAGCTTGCGCTGGCTCTCTGCCGAGATCACCACAAACGGATCATCATCCGCGTGAATCACCAACGTTGGAACCGCAATCTGCTCTAACACGTGCGACGAACTCGCCTTGTCGTAGTAGTCTGCCGCGCCCGTGAATCCCATGTAGCGCGCCGTGATGTGCTCGTCGAAATCGCGCACCGAGTGTACGTGGCGAAGCAGAGCCGTGTCGTATCTTCCTGGCCACAGCTCAGCCTTACGACGAAAGCTCTTGCGTAGCGAGATGAGAAACCACCACTCATATAGAGAGTTTGCCGCCTCGTGAATCCGGTCGGAGGAGATTGCCAGATCGCACGCCGGAGAAACCGTTGCTGCGGCAACCAACTCCGGAGGCGTATTCTTCCCCCAGCGGCCCACCGCTCGCAGCACCTGGTTACCGCCCATTGAGAAGCCGACCAGCGCCACGCGTTGCAGCCCATCGGTGGCAATCATCTGCTGCACCAGTTTCTCCACGTCCTGCGAGAGGCCAGAGTGATACAGCGTCGAGGACAGAGCCTCCGTGCCGCCGCAACCGCGAATGTTCATTCGCACCACGTTCCAGCCTTTTTCCCACGCACGATTACTCGTGCCAATCACGTAGCCAGATTTGCTGGAGCCTTCCAGCCCATGCACCAGCATGAGTGTCAGTCGCTTTTCCCGCTCCTTCTGCCAATGGCAGTGGCAGAGAACCTGTACGTCCTGCTCAATCTCGAACAGCCGTTCTTCCGGCTCCGGCAGGTTGTTGATCCGAGTCATGAAGTTTCCCGCTATGGTCTGGGCATGGCCGCTACGCAGCCATCGGCGCGGCACAAAGTCATTGGTGATGCGCGAGGAGT
>Ga0302320_10027063_pt1 | contig 11073 bp, 6 predicted proteins | sample Bog_T0_3_FD_202130 | JGI IMG/M metagenome (GOLD analysis project Ga0302320, IMG submission 202130) | Peat permafrost microbial communities from Stordalen Mire near Abisko, Sweden - Bog_T0_3 | ecosystem: Environmental > Terrestrial > Soil > Wetlands > Peat | place: Sweden: Abisko, Stordalen Mire... | reverse complement strand
CCGGCCGAAGGCTCTTCAGCGCCGGGTACAGCTTGCGCCATTGGACATAGCCGGTCTTGTAGGCGGAAACATCGATGGGGTTTGGTTCGATGCGCTGGGCAACCTCAATAGCCTGAGCGCACGCCTGGTCAAGATTGGCCCAGTGGCCTTGGCCCACACCGGCGAGGAGCGCAGCCCCAAACGCCCCGCCTTCCTCGGCGGTCAGGATCTCCACCGCGCGCCCGTAGATGCCTGCCTGGATCGATCGCCAGAGCGGACCGCGCGCGCCACCACCGCCTAGCCGGATCCCGCTGACGGGAATGCCCAACTCCGCAAACAGCGCAAACGTGTCCTGAAGGGAGTAAGCCACGCCCTCCAGCACGGCACGGACAAAGTGTGCGCCCGTGTGTGTCGTGGAGATTCCGGCGAAGGCGGCACGGACTTCCGGATCGAGATGTGGCGTGCGCTCACCGAGCAGGTAGGGGGCCCAATCCAGGCCTTCGCTGCCGGCGGGGATCTTCGCGGCAAGGGCGGTCAGTTCGTCGTAATTCTGGCCAGCGAAGAAGGTCTCCTTCAGCCAGCGGAAACTGAGACCGGCAGACTGGGTTACCCCCATCACGTGCCACAACCCTGGAACCGCATGGCAGAAGGTGTGCAGCCGCCCGTGGGGGTCCTTGGTGGGCGCGGCCGTGGCTGCGAACACGACCCCGGAGGTGCCAATGGTGGCCGAAACGGAACCCGGTTGAAGAATGCCCATGCCCACCGCGCCTGCTCCCTGATCCCCGGCCCCGGCAACCACCGGAATTCCGGCAGTCAGCCCGGTCAATCCTGCCGCGTCTTCGCTGATCCGCGCGCACACCTCGGGGGACTCGTAGAGCTTGGGCAGCCAGCTTGCGTCGATTCCCGCCGCTTCCGCCACTTCTTTTGACCAGCGCCGGTGGGTCACGTCCAGCAAGAGAGTTCCCGACGCCTCCTGCACGTCGATGGCGAACTCGCCCGTCAGGCGGTAGCGCACATAGTCCTTGGGGCAGAGGATGTGACGAATTTTGGCGAAGATCTCCGGCTGGTGCTCTTTCACCCACAGCAGCTTGGTGACAGTGAAGTTGGGCAGGGCCGGGTTGCAGGTCAATTCAATGAGCCGCTCGTAGCCAATCTTGTCTGTGAGCCAGTCGCATTCGGGCTGGGTGCGGGTGTCGCACCAGATGAGGGCTGGACGCAGTACCGCGCCATTTTCATCCAGCATGACAGCGCCATGCATTTGGCCGGTCAGGCCGATTGCGGCAATCGGCTGGCGCGGTTCAGGCGCCTGGGCAAGAACCTGACGGATGGCTTCCTGCGCGGCGCGCCACCAGTCCTGCGGCTCCTGCTCGGCCCAGCCGGGGTGTGGGCTCTTGAAGGCCGCGTGTTCGCTTGAAGCTCCGGCAATCAGCTTCCCTTCTCCGTCCACAATGACCGCTCGCGTTCCGCCCGTGCCCACGTCCATCCCCAGGAACCACATACAGTTCTCTCCTCACATAAATCGCTTTTCCCAGCGCTCGCCAGCATATCATTCCGGGGTAACAAATGGCTCAGCCGAAGCCCCCATGGCAAAATCTTCCACTCAACCGCGTTCAACCAAGCGACGAGGGACCGCGATCTTCCCGCGCTTCATGAGCCCCTCGATTGAGCCGTTGGCGAGACGAGGCGCGCGGCACACAGCTAAGAGCCAAGGCTTCCTTGCTTACCACGGTAATGGCGGCGCGAGGACACCGTGGCCAATCCGCTTCCACGGTGGCAAGATTCCCTGTATCTTTGGACTTGCGGGCTTTTCCCGCTTATCTCCTCGATCAAAATAGAGCTCTGTTCTGCCACGACCAGGAAGACAGGTGCGGCCCATTTGCAGTCAGCCCGGCTTGCGTCCCTTCCCTTGTACAAACCTCGCTTCGCGAAGGAATTTACGTATGCGGCTTCAACTCATGATTGCGGTGTCCGCAGTCGCCTCCGCGCATCTGCTCGCCCAGTTCCCACCGCAGATCAAGAACATCGTGATTATTGTTCAGGAGAACAGAACTCCGGATAACCTCTTCCACTTTTTGAGCCCTGCCTGTCCCATTCCCCGCGATGCGAGCGGCCTTGCGGCTTGTACGCCTTACCCGGTGACGGATAGCTGCTACAACATCTCTCCTTGCGGTATCTCCAACCAGAGCGGGACGCCGGTGGCCGTCCCCCTGAAGGCCCGGCCCTTCGCAGGCGGCTCCGATCCAAACCACTCGCACAAGGGATTCAGTGAGATGTGCGATTTGGACCCTGTAAGTTTTCAGTGCCGAAACGATGGGGCATGGAGGATTGCGGGCCAGAAATACGCGTACGCGTACGTAGCGAATACGCCAGTCAAGAACTCCAACGGGGCGAAAGGCCACTTGCTTGACCCGTATCTCCAGTTGGCTGAACAGTTTGGCTGGGCGAACTACATGTTTCAGTCGAATCAAGGCCCGAGTTTCCCGGCGCATCAATTTATCTTCTCGGGCACGTCAGCACTCTCTGCGGCCGACGATGCGAACGCAACATTCGTTTCCGGAAATCCGGGTCAGAACGTGTCCAGCGTGCTATCGGGTTGCCTGGCCCCACAGGGCGCCACGAACGTCTTACTCTCTCCGGTGCTCGACAATCGTCCTACTCCAGGTTGCACGCTCTACGCCGGGGATTCGGTGCAGGAGTGCGTGGTCACGAACACGGCACTGAGCTACCCTTCGAACCCGGTGGGGACTTTCTGCGCGACGCATCAAAGCATGGGCGATGTTCTCAGCCCCGCCGCCGTTTCCTGGAGATACTATTCCTCGTCCCCGGGTGTGGTGTGGACCGCGCCCGACGCCATCCAGTCCATTTGCCAACCGGCATTTGTAAATCCAGATGGCAACCCGGGATCCGCGCTGGAGTGCGCGGGCGATGAGTTCAAAGCCCACGTGGATGTGGCAAACCATGGAACCGATATTTTGCGGGATATCTCGAACTGCAATCTGGCCCAGGTGAGTTGGGTGACCCCGGATGGGGCATGGTCCGACCACGCTGGCCCGAGCAATCTCTATGGCCCTTCCTGGGTGGCGGCGGTGGTGAATGCCCTTGGGCACAACCAGAAATGTCCTGCCGGCACTGCAGGCGCGGGCCAGACCTACTGGCAGGATACGGCGATTCTCATCACCTGGGACGACTGGGGAGGGTGGTCAGATCATGAGCGCCCTCCGTTGCTTAGCAATTTGCCATGTACTTCCTCGAATTGTCCCGGAGATTATGGTCATGGGTTCCGCGTGCCGCTACTGGTGGTTTCGGCCTACACGCCCGCAGGCTACATCGATAACACGCCCCACGATTTCGGCAGCATTCTGAGGATGATTGAAGGAGTCAACAACCTCCAGGAGGGCGTTCTAGGGTTTGCGGACCTGCAGGCGACCACGGACTTACACGAGTTCTTCAGCCTTTCCACGCCACGCGAGTTTTCTACCGTTCCGGCGCAAAAGAGCGCCAACTACTTCCTCACCGATAAAGCCGCAGCCATTCAACCGGATGATGACTAAGTCGAGGACAGCGAATCCCGCGATGCAGGACCGCAGTTCAACGCGTGACACAAAACACATGGGAAAGCCGACAGAGGGCGAGACAATCAATCCGTAAGGCCGGCAAGCACGTCACAGCGCCGGCCACGGAGAAATCTCTACATGAGCGATTTGGCGCCTTTGGCTGAAGCTGTTGCCGTTGATCCGCTGGTTGACCACCCCGCCGACTTTCATGTCTTCCACCAGTTCATCGAACGCTGCAAGGACCTGCCCGCGCTTTGCACCGCGGTGGTGTGGCCGTTGTCGGAAGTTGCGCTGAAGGGCGCTGTGGAAGCCGCTCTGGAAGGGCTGATTGAGCCAACCCTGATTGGCGACGAAGCGGCCATGAAGGCGCTGGCCGCAAAGATCAACGTTGACATCGGCAAGTACTCCATTCTCCAGGCGGACAACGAATCCAAGGCCGCAGATTTGGGTGTGGCCATGTGCCGCGCGGGCAATGCGCAGGCCATGATGAAGGGCAGCCTGCACACCGACGTGCTGATGAAGGCGGCCATGCACCGCGACCTTGGGCTGCGCACGTCGCGGCGGATCAGCCATGTGTTCATCATGGATACGCCAGCCTATGCACGAACGCTTCTGATCACGGACGCGGCCATCAACATCACGCCGGAGCTGGAAGACAAGATCCACATCGTGCAAAATGCGATCGACCTGGCCCATGCGCTGGGCATCCCCGAACCGAAGGTTGCCCTGCTCTCGGCAGTGGAGACGGTGAACCCCAAGATCAAATCCACGCTGGATGCCGCGGCGCTGTGCAAGATGGCGGACCGAGGCCAGATCACCGGGGGGATTCTCGATGGCCCCCTGGCTTTCGATACGGCGGTAAGCGCGAAGGCAGCGCAGATCAAAAAGCTGGATTCGCCGGTCACGGGTCAGGCCGACATTCTTGTGGTGCCCGACCTGGAGAGCGGCAACATGCTGGCCAAGCAGCTCGAGTACCTGGGCGGCGCGCAACTGGCCGGCATTGTGCTCGGTGCGCGCGTGCCGACCATTCTGACCAGCCGGGCGGATTCGGCGGAGACACGGCTGACGAGTTGCGCGGTTGCGGTCCTGCTGCATTATGCCGAGCACCTGCAAATCAAGGTCTAACGCCCGAGTCAAAGACGCTGGGTCTGCGAAACTGGAATGTGCCCACAGGTTTGCCTGCCTTGATCTTCGACCTTGACGGAACCCTGACCGACTCCATGCCGGGCATCGTTGGATGCTTGCGCAAGGTTCTGGACGCGCGGAACATGGGCGACTGCGGACGTCCGGAGCGCTTTGTGGGGCCGCCGGTGGATGAGTGGACCGCCGAGTTGCTCCCCGCTGGTAGCGAAGAGGAACGCGCCGAACTGGCTCGCGCGTATCGCGCCTGCTACGACCAGGAAGGCTGGAGCAACAATTCCTTGTTTTCCGGTGTCCTGCCGATGCTGAACCAGTTTCGATCGGCTGGTTTTCCGCTCTACGTCTGCACCTCGAAGCGGGAGCATTTCGCCGTGCGTGTTTTGGAGAGATATGGACTGGCCGGCTTTTTCCACGCGGTTTACGGAGATAATGCTGCCTACAAGAGCCACAGCAAGGCGGACCTTCTGGCCAAACTGTTGAACGACTGTGCGATTGCAGTGGAAAACGCCTGGATGATCGGCGACCGGATCTACGACATTCAGGCCGCGCACCAGAACCGAGTCCGCTGTGTAGCCGCAGCGTGGGGCTATGGATCCGCGGCGGAGTATGCGCAGGCTGACGCAATCGCACGGACGCCGGGAGACTTGCAATCGGTGGTAGCGAGCGAGGCGGACGGTCAAGCGGCGCGGAGCTAAGGATGCAGAAGCCGGAAGGCGAATGGACAATGCGGGAAGATAGGAGCTCAGGAAGGTCCGGGCATTCAGTTTTGCACCGACGGAACGCGGGGCGCGAAGGGCGCATCCAACCTGACGCACGGGAAGGAAGGCAGGCGCCCATCTCGGGCGCAGCAAGTTCGCCCGTCCAAGGAGATTTCGTCATGTCCACACATACGCCCGAGGCGACCAAGGCTACCAAGACCAACGTTCCCGACGGATTCGACACCGAGCAGGTCAAGAATCTCTCCAGCGTTTTGAATGCGTTGCTGGCCGATGTATTTGCCCTTTATCTGAAGACAAAGAACTTCCACTGGCACATGAGCGGCCCGCATTTCCGCGACTACCACCTGCTGCTGGATCAGCAGGGAGAGCAACTGTTCGCGATTACCGACGACATCGCCGAGCGGGTTCGCAAGGTGGGTGGAACCACGATTCGGTCCATCGGCCACATTGCCAAGCTGCAACGGATTGCGGACAACGACCAGGAATTTGTGTCCGCGCGCGACATGTTGCTGGAATTGCATGGCGACAACAAGGCGCTCGTGGAGAGTCTGCGTGCGGCGCATGAAGTCACAGATAAGGCCAACGAATACGCGACCACCAGCATGATCGAAGTGTGGATCGACGAAGCCGAACGGCGGGCGTGGTTCCTGTTCGAAGCCACCCGGTAGAAACATTGAAGAGGGATGCCCCAGGTCTCACAGGCGAGGCCTGGGTGTATTCAAGCGCTGTCTAGTCTTCTATGGCAGTTTCCGAAATGGTGTAGCCCTTGAACTCATGGGTTTCCCACCCTTCCCCCAGAGATGAGCGGAAAGGATGGGGCACGGAGGTTCACAGTAAAAACGAATATGCCCTAGAAGTTCCACACCAACCCGGTGGAAAGGCGGGCGAAGTTCGTTGGCAGGCCGGGAACGCCGTAGGGATTCTTGAGAAGCCCGTTGTAGACGAAGTAGGAATATTGGTAGCCGCCTTCAACGCGAAAGGCGAAGCGACGCGTCAACGGGGTGTCGATTCCGCCGCCGACCAAGGCGGCAAAGGATGCGGTTTGGCCGTTCGCCCCGTTTGCCGGCCAATTGCGGTTGGCGCCGGCGGTTCCCGTCAGGCCCAGCGCATAAATCGACTCTCTGCGAAGCTTCCACGCATACTGCCCTCCGCCCAGTATGAAATAGGGGTGCTGCGGCGCGCCCTGGTTGGTTCCCCGGTAAGCGGTTGTGTCAATTCTGAAACGCAGCGCATGCCAGGGCGGGAAGGCGACAGAGGCCTCCCAGCCGTTCAAGACATGATGCGCACCGGGAAGGCCGTCGAGGGAATTGGAGAGAAGGCTGTAGCCTGCGCAGAGTTGGTAGCGTGGGGAGGAGTCCGGTTGTTGCGCGCTGAGCAATGCCGCGAAGCTGAGGAGTAGAGAGAGGACCGCAACACGATAGGGCATGAAAAGGCCTCAACGACTCCTTGCCCCTATCTTAACCAATCGGCTTGGGTTCTGGCACGCGGCGCCAGAAGCTTCAGTCGGTCGACATGCTCAATTGATGGCGCACGTCCGCGCCGCGGATCCAGAAGATCACATCGGTGGCAATATTCGAAGCGTGGTCTGCGATGCGTTCCAGGTTGCGCGAGACCATGATGCCGTTCATGGCCTGCTGCGTGAATTGCGGTTTTTCCTGGATCAATTGCAACAGGTCAGCATGCGCGCGGCGGTTCATGCGGTCGATTTCGTCGTCCATTTCGCGCACCGAGTCAGCCAGACGCGCATCGCCTTCGAGGAGGGACTGAACGGCGGAGCGGATCATGCGGCCGGCAAATTCGCCCATCGCCGCAAAGTCCACGGGAAGATCGACTTCGCCCAACTTCAGAATTTCCTTGGTGCGCCGGGCAATGCCCATGGATTGGTCGCCGATGCGTTCCAGGTCTCCGTTGATCTTGATGACCGCAAGGATGAACCGCAGATCGATGGCCATGGGCTGCTCTTTGGCCAAGAGTTCATAGGCCATCTCGTCCAACGCATGTTGCGCGGTGTTGATGGCCGTCTCATTCTGCTTGACGTATTGGCATAAGCCCTTGTCCCGCTGCAGGTAGGCGTCTACGGCAGACTCGACAGCCTGCTGGGACAGCGCGGCCATGGCGAGGAGCTTGTCCTTCAATTCGGCAAGCTGCAATTGAAAATGAATCCGTGGCACGGAAAGGAAACCCTCAAAGTCGATTGTGCACCAGGAAATGTTACTGGAGGAGAAATTTCGGGCTATGGACCAGATTTATCACGCTTTGTGGAACATGTGATTCCCCCTCCCGCTGCACCTTCCCAGCCCTCTCAGCCGTTTTTATACTGGCCGTGGCGCGCCGGGAGAGTCTCAATGTCGTCGCTGGCAGCGGGCCATTGCGGGCGGACTTGCGGCTCACTCGCATGCGGCGTCTCTCTTCCTGGATCCATGGGAACTGCGTACGGGGCGGTAACCAGTCGGGGAGAAGCCCCCACCATATCCGTCGGTGGGACATCGTTCCGATCCTGAAGGTCCATGCGGTCAACACTCCGCTCGATGTCTGCCGCTTCAACGTCTGGCTCATGACCGGCTTGGCGTTCTCCCGGGGCCACTGGATTCTGAGCCTCCTTGACGCCCAGGACGAACAACAAGCTCCGAAGTCCGCTGAGGCGGGAAGAAAGTGGTTCCGCAGGTTCATGCGGCTGGGCGGTTTGCTCAGACGGTGCGTCGGCAAACGAGTGGGGCAAATCGGAACGGTCCTCCGACTGGGGAGGCGGCGCATTCGATCCTTCGGGGGCGGACATCGACACACGCACCTTGGCGGGCTTCCAGAGAATGGGAGCGCGTTTGGCGGCGCGCTGCCCGCCTAAATCGCCATGCCACCACGCTGAGTTGGGAGATGGCCTGACTTCTGCTGCCGGAAGGATGGGCGGATTGGCTGCTTCGACCGTCTCCTGCGCTGGGCCGGGTACGGCCTCGGCAAGAACGTCCGGCTTTGCCGGAGCTTCCGGCTCGGGTACAGTCTCGACCGCCGGGAAGTCCAGGTGCACTTCGGCGACTGGCTCGGGTTTCAGCCAATCCATTTGGGGAGCTTGGGGAACTGGTTCTACGTAAGGGGATTCCGTCTCCTCATGCTGCAGGTGCGGTTCATGGACCGCAACAACCGGGGTTCCCGACTCCGCATGCGTGAAGAGGAGTTGGTACGGCTCTGGTTCGGAATCCAAAGACGGAGCGGATGTGGTTGCATCCTCAGGCTGAGCCGACGCAGGAGCTAGAAACGCGCCGCCCAAGGCCGTGAAGAGAGCCTGATCCGCAGGAGAGTGGTGCGAAACGGGGTGAGCGACGTAGCCAGCCGAAGCTTGCTGCGCCGCATCGACGTACGGGGCAACTTTGGGGGCAAGCGGCCGCTGTGGATCGGTCTCCGCAGGCTGCGTTTGCTGCACCGCTACGGGTACCTCTTCAGGAGGCGCAGACGGCCCGTGGTCGGAAGAAGCTGCCACCTGCTCGGCGACGAAACGCACCGCCGATTCAGCCACAGGGACGGGGACGGTCGGCGACGGCAGGCAGGCCTCCGCATCCGGTTGCGGGCTTGCAGGGTGAGAAAAGCGCTCGACCGCGGCGCTTGCGGCGACCAATTCGGCTTCGAAGTGGGAGCGGGAAGAACCTTCCCGAGGAAGGACCGGGTCGTTCTGCGGCTCTGACGCCGGCCACAAGGGCACATTGGAATGCGACGGAGTGGGCTCAGCCGCGTAGGCAATCTGGCCGGTTTTCTGGGATTCCTGGTGCTTCTGAATCGCTTTGACGGAGTCACGGAAGGCGGGGTCGGCCTTTTCGAGCCCCACGCGGTTCAAGACAAAGCCGACCGCAGCCACGTCGAGCCGTTGCAGGTTTGCCGCCACTTCACGAAGTTCGCGGCGCGTGGTTTTTCCGGATTGGATGACCACAATCGCGCAGTCGACAAAACGGGCGAGGTATTCGGTCTCAGCAGAAACGGGCAGGGGCGCGGTGTCGGTGAGGACCAGGGTTTCATCCTGCGTTTCCGTCTCTTCGACCATTTGCTGCAGTAGAGCTGTGGGACGGCTGGCGCGATCCAACGGCACCAAACCCGGCGTGTTGTCCGGACGGTTGGTGTGCGGACGAGCGTCCGGCGCCGGAGCTCCGGAGGCGTCCACCAGGAGAATGGGCCGGCCCATGGCTTCCAAGAATCCACCCACGCGGCTGACCAAGGTGGTGACGCCATTTCCGGCGCTGGTTCCGGTGAAGACGCAACTGCGCAACTGGCTTTGCTTGCGGGCGTGCTCAATGGAGGAAGCCAGGCGCAGCAGGTACTCATCTGCCACACCGCTCGGCACCTCATCGAAGTCCGGCAATAGGGCCATGGGGGCGAAACCAAGAACCAGCTCCACGTCCTTGGCAATATAGACCTTGGGATCGAGCTTGTGGGCGAGAACGGCGGCAAACAGGCCAAATGCGAGGCCGGCAAACAGGATGAGCAGAACGTTGCGCAACACGCCCGTCTTGGTACGGTTTAACGGGGGAGCGGCTCGCGTCACCTGGAAAGCCGGTGCGGGCGCGTTGTCTTCGAGCGTCAGGTTGTGGAGTTGCTCATCGACACTGGCATAGCGCGCCTGAAGGCGGGCAATATCGGTCGCCAGATCGCTGGAACGCTGCATCTTGGGGGTGGCGCTGCCCGCCGCCCCGACCAGCTTGCGGAGCTGTCCATTGACCTCGGATTCGACTCCCGCGGTTCGCTGCAGTTCGGACTGGAGTTGCAACTGGATCCGCGCTGCCGCCTTGGCGCGCAGATCCTTCAACATGGTATCGAGCTCGGTATTGATCTTGCCCAACTCCACCTCGTCCTGTTTGTACTGGGGGTGGCTGGGGGTCAAATTCGCCATCTGCGAGATGAGCGTGGCGCGGCGCTGGTTCAGCGACGTCTTCATGCTTATCAAGCCGGCATCGTTGGCAATCATCTCGTCGGCGGCAGCATCGATGGCTGAAGACGAGGGTCCGTGACCGGCATCGAGCGCTGCAAACTTTGCCTCGGCTGCGTCGTGCTCGGTACGCGCCTTGATGAGTTCGACACGCGTCGAGGTGATGTCTTCATCGAAATGGTCTGGAACTGCATTGCCGACCGAGGCGACGCCGAGTTGCTTGTTGAGCTCTTCCTGCTCGGTGCGATCGGCGTCGAGGGCCTTGGTGATGCGATCCCTTTCGTCACTGAGCATGGCCAGACGCTGCGAATCACCTGTCTTTTGGTCGCGTGTAATGCTCTCCAGGTAAGCGGCGGTTACGTCGTTGGCAATATCGGCTGCAAAATCGGCTGTTTTGGCGCGCGCGAAGATTGAGAACTGGTAGGCATTGCCTTCGCGCACGACGAGAAGCGCCTGGACCAACCTCTGAACGGCGGCCTGTTGACTCTCCCCCTGCTGTTGAAAGTCTCCTAGCTTCTTGAGCGCGTTGGTCAGAACGTCGTTGCGGGTGACGTTCATCATCTGCTGCTGGATATAGGTTTCGTAGGTATTGTTGTCGTACGGCCAGCGCGGCGCGCCTCCCTGGCCGGGTTCATAGACCTTGGACTGTGTGGGGGGAACGCTGACCTGGCTTTCGGCCTCATAGGCCGGCCAGGATCGGAGGACCAGCGTCTGGACGAGAAAATACGCGAGCGCCAGCACGGCGCCGGCGATGGCGACGTTGCGCGCCAAGCGC
>Ga0302320_10027060_pt1 | contig 11073 bp, 15 predicted proteins | sample Bog_T0_3_FD_202130 | JGI IMG/M metagenome (GOLD analysis project Ga0302320, IMG submission 202130) | Peat permafrost microbial communities from Stordalen Mire near Abisko, Sweden - Bog_T0_3 | ecosystem: Environmental > Terrestrial > Soil > Wetlands > Peat | place: Sweden: Abisko, Stordalen Mire... | reverse complement strand
TTGGGGGTGACGTGTCCACCCTTCTTCCGGTGCGAAGCACCGCCGCTCTTACAGTTCGCCGTATTCCAGCACCTGAGCCTCCCACGTACGGATCACCTCCGGCTCCTGCCATGCGCGGCGAAACAGATTTCGGATCGACTGCCAGTGTCCCATCGGGAATCGGAATGTGATTCCGTTCTCACGCGCAAAGAAAAACACGCCCCTTTCCTCGTTGTCGAGGATCGCCGTGTGGGCATAGAAGTAGTAACCCTGCCATTGGTAAAGATCTCGCTCCAAATCTAGCTCTTCCAGCATCCTTCGGAACTCCGCAATCCTCGGGTATCCACACACCGGATAGCACGGGGACAGTGTTCCGGGAAACTGCAAACGAGGAGAGAACTCATTTCCCTCTTCCCGCACCAGATCGAGGCGGTATCCGCCTTCTTCCAAGGAGGGCAATGCCGGCTGAACCGCAAGCTCAAAATCCTCGTCGTTGGTCTCCGCAGGCGCCTTCTCTCGCAGGGGCTTTCGGTGAGCGGAATAGTGGCCGCGCGCGCACACCTTCCACAGGGCCGTCCAATGCTTCCAAAGTGCATCGTTCAGCTTCTCGATATTCGAGAATTTCTCCTCATCGAGAAGTCGATAGAGATTGCGGACGGCGAGTATCGGTTTTCGCCGCTTTTGAGCCGGGTTCTTGAGCATCTGAATGGTGCGCGTCACCACCCGGCGAACGTCTTCGTTTCCAACATCATTAGCGTCCTTTGCTTCCGCCTGTTTGTCCCCTGGAAGAGTCATCAGGTATACAAAGTCCAGTCGGGAATTCTTCGATTTGCGGGCGATGACGTAAGCCGCAAGGAATGCCTCCAGGATCTCGGCCAGCGACTCGTAGGAAATCTGGCCTTGTGCGGTATTGGTAAAGGACTCTGCGCCCAGCGCACAGTAGTGGGCCACCAGAGTCCATTCCGACTGCGAAAGCGAGAGTCCTGAGTCCGTCTTCCCACGAATTCGCAGCAGGGATTTCGTTGGCTCCGTAAGCAGGTCTACCAACTCAAGACGGTCGTCTCGGGCAGACTCAAGAAGCTGCTTTGCCGCCTCCGATGTCGAGACATTTTGGCCGCTCTTGAGGTACATGATCTTCTTCAGGGTTTCAAGCCTTAAGCGCAACGCCTCCGAAATGCGGATGGAGATCACTGGCTGCTGCGGTGTCGCGGCGTTCTCTGCCATGAAGCCCTTTCTGGATAGTTACAATGAATAAATATGTAACGTTACCGCTTGACTATATGTACACCGTGGGGTATTGTCAAGCACGCTGCTTGGTGCAGCTGGATGGGGTATGTCAGCTCAGCAGGCAGCGTGGTTGATGGGAGAAAGCTTTCTCCGAAGCAGTTTCTCCAGTGAGGTGTAAATTCAATGCCACCGCATACCAATCCGCCAACTCTCGAAATCAGGTCAACGAACAAGAAGGAAGCAGGGCGAGCCCAAGGCGAATCCAATTTTGAGTCATTGTTGGATGTGGCGGAAGCAGCCAAGCTTTTGAGAATTCACCCTAAGACGCTGCGTAACAAAGCACGCCGAGGAATCATTCCCGGCGTTCAGGTAGGCAGACTTTGGCGATTCCGGGCCTCAGCTCTCAACGAATGGCTGGATGAGATCGCAAGTTGAGGAGCGGACGTGCTGGCAAATGTTTCTCGACCGTTTCACAGTCCTGGATTATTCTGGACTGGGCTGTCAGTGCCGTTTAAACAGAGGAGGAATTTTGTTTAGACGGACACGCTACCAACAAGGAAGTCTCCTGCTCGAAGAGCGGAAGAGAGGTTCCGCAGTATGGGTGTACCGGTGGTGGGAAAACGACATCACGGGAAAGCCAATACGTCGCAAGGTGCAGTTGGGATGTTTGGAACGATATCCAAACGAATCAGCGGCATGCGCGGCGGCGGATGCTCTTCGGTTAACGATCAACAATCAGTCCAAGCGAAAGAACCTGCAGAAAACAACCGTGAATACTCTTTGGGAGCACTACTGTCGAGAGGAGTTGCCTCTCAAGGAGATATCCACACAAGATGCATATCTGGTGTATGCCAAAAAGTGGATTCTGCCACGATGGGGAACCTTCCTTTTGGAGGACGTGAAGACTATCGAGGTGGAGCGCTGGCTACGAGCAGCGTCCGTCACGGACGGGACCAAGGCCAAGATCAAGTGCGTTATGTCGGCCGTGTTCTCGCATGCTGTTCGCTGGGAGTTCTGTGGCCACAATCCGATTTCATCGGGAATACCAGTTGGAACGGGGGGACAGAGAGGGCCAAGCACTGGCGTGCGCGTCAGTGCGAAGCGTCAGAAGTCTCCGCTAGTCCTTTCACCGGAAGAGGTCATACTCGGTCTGGCGCAACTGGAATTTCGCGACCAGATTCTCGTGTTTCTGGACGGAGCCTTAGGAATCCGTCAAGGAGAACTCGGGGCACTGCGTTGGGTGGACTGCGATTTCAACAATATGAACTTCAGTGTGCAACATTCCTACTACTGGCGTCGGGGTGGGCACTTGAAGAGCACAAAAACGGAAGCGTCTGCAAAGTTATTGCCGATGCATCCGAGTCTGAAGCAGGCCTTGCTGGAGTGGAGATCACTAAGTCTCTACAACCAGCCGGGCGATTTCGTCTTCCCTTCGGAAAGACTGAAGGGAAGCAAACCGCTCGACCTGGCTTCGGTGTTGAAGAAGAAGATCCAACCGGCCTTCAAGAAGATCGGCATCATCGGCGTGGGCTGGCACACCTTTCGGCACACGGTGGGAACCATGCTGGCAGAGATGGGCGAACACCAACTGATGATCCGCGACTACTTGCGTCACAGCGATCTACACGTGACCAACAAGTATCTCCAGGCAACGACAAGAAGCAAACGCTTAGCGCAGGGGAAGCTCGTCGATGCCATCCTGCCTGGGGGTGTTCTTTCAGGAAGCAAGTCAAACCTAATCCATTAGCACCCGAGACGTTTGTTTTTTCGATTACTTGGAAAGGAGGAACCTGCGAATCGACAGGTGCCGTAACGCTTATTGGACCCAAACGGACCCAGATTGTTTTTGCTGGTTCCTTGTAAACCATTCAAAAGAATGGCGGGGACGACGAGACTCGAACTCGCGACCTCTGCCGTGACAGGGCAGCGTTCTAACCAACTGAACTACGTCCCCACTCGCCAAATCAACAAGATACGAAATAAGCAGTGTTTATGCGGCGTTGCGCGATTTGCATACCGTGCATGGAGTTGCCTTTGTTGCCTAAAAGAGCGCGATTCCTGTCCGAACCGCCCCCAAATTTAGCCCTCACCTTGCACTTGTGCCATCCGCAAAATCAGTTGCACGGATTGCTCCCGCCGATCCAGATCGCCACCAGCATAGGCAAAGCCGCCAGCAAGACTTGAGCAAAGCTTTCGCACAGAAATATCCTAACAGCTTCTCGCGGAACACGGAAGAGCGTCGAGCGCTGGGTAGTGGTTCGGTTTGAACAAACTGAACCACTACCGAGCGCTGCGCTGTTTCTTCGACGAGTCTAACCGAAAACACGCGGACACGTTTCCAGACGCGATTGGTTTGAGACCCCTCAGAGCTGCATATTGGCAGCTGCGTTGTTTGCTATTTTCACAATCTCTGATAATCGAAAATAGGAAGGTTAGCTATTTGCGCATTGATACTTGGAAAGAGTCTTCAAGTCTGTGATCCGCGACTCGAAATAAGGATCTCCTAGCTCCGACGACCGATTGCGGACTTCACTGGGGGAAATGAGACCGCACCAGACTGCAAACGATTACCGTAAGACGGTCGATGGTATGAAGGAGGTAACCAAAAACTCCCCGTGAAGACGCCGCTACGAGCGATTCTGCCAGCGATTTGGTTCGGCTTGACACAGACTTCTCCCTTGCATACAGTCTGTGAGTTCAAGAATGGGACAAGGACAAGAACCATGAAACGCGTTGCGGCTTATCGCGCGCCAGATCCGGGCACCCAACCCAATCATCTGCATCCAACATATGTGTCGTCGATGAAGCGTGCGCCGGCGAAACCTCAGGTAGCAATTCCCTACACTCTCTCCGAGGTTACGGGGCCATCCTTCGGAGCTGAAATCGTCGATCCTAAGGCCAGCGATTTGACGAAGCAGCACCCGGGTGAGCCGCTCGGCGAGCGAATCATTGTGAGCGGGCGCGTGCTCGACGAGAACAGCCGTCCTCTGGCAAACACTCTGCTGGAGATCTGGCAGGCGAATGCGGCGGGCCGATACCTGCACGAAGTCGATCAACACAAGGCGCCGCTGGATCCGAACTTCACCGGGTGCGGACAAGCCGTCACCGATGCCGAGGGCCGCTATCGCTTCGTCACGATTCGTCCGGGCGAGTATCCCTGGCGCAATCACTACAACGCGTGGCGGCCGGCGCACATTCATTTCTCTCTCTTCGGTCCGGCGTTTGCCACGCGCCTGGTGACGCAGATGTACTTTCCCGGCGATCCGCTGATTTCGTTTGACCCCATCTTCAACTGCACCGCGGATGAAAAGGCCCGCAATCGGCTGATCTCGGTGTTCGACTGGGAAACTACCATGCCGGAGCAGGCGCTGGGTTACAAGTTCGATCTTATCTTGCGCGGGCGCGAAGCCACACCGATGGAGGAGTAGATGAGTTTGCAGGCGACGACTTCGCAAACGGTTGGGCCATTTTTCAAGATTGGTTTCGAGTGGCTGTACTGTGACAATCTGGCAGGCGAGGATGTTTCCGGCGAGCGGGTCACGATTCAGGGCAGAGTTTTCGATGGAGACGGTGTTCCGGTGCCGGATGCGATTTTGGAAATTTGGCAGGCGAATGCGCACGGGAAATATGACCATCCGGAAGACACCCAGGACAAGCCCCTGGAGCCTGGTTTCAAAGGTTACGGTCGCATGCCAACGTCCGCGGATGGGATGTTTCGTTTGGCCACGATCAAGCCGGGGCCGGTGCCTGGACCGAACGGGAAGGGGCAGGCGCCGCATCTGGTCGTTTCTGTGTTCATGCGTGGAGTGCTGCGGCGACTGGTCACACGAATTTATTTTCCCGAGGAACCGCGCAACGCCGCGGACTTTGTTCTCAATCTGGTGGAACCGGCGCGGCGTTCGACTTTGATTGCCAGGAAGGCCGCCGGCAGTGCCGGCTCGCTGGAATGGAATGTGGTTTTGCAGGGACCGGAAGAAACGGTATTCTTCGATCTGGGGCTGTAACAACTCGGATGGCTTTGTTAGATCCACTGTTCGGCTCAGCGGCGATGGGCGAAGTCTTCTCGGACGCCGCACGTGTCCAGCGCATGCTGGACTTCGAGGCCGCGCTTGCGCGAGCGGAAGCCCGCTCCGGCGTAATTCCCGCTGCCGCAGCCGCGGCGATCGCTTCGAAATGCAAGGCGGAGCTGATCGATACCGATGCGCTGGCCACGGCGACTGCTGCTTCGCTCAATCCCGCCATACCTTTGGTCAAGCAGCTCACAGCGCTGGTCGCGAAGGACGATCCTGAGGCGGCTCGGTTCGTTCACTGGGGCGCGACCAGCCAGGACGCGAACGATACTGGTCTGGTTCTGCAGATCCGGGAAGCTCTCGATGTTCTTCACCCCGATCTCGACTCACTTTCTCTGGGACTGGAAGGCCTCGCTGAAAAACACCGCTCCACGCTGATCGCTGGCCGCACTCTGATGCAGCATGCCTTGCCTACGACTTTCGGTGCAAAGGTTGCGGGATGGCTGGACGCAGTTACTCGTCATCACGAGCGCCTAGTGGAAGTTCGGTTGCGCGCATTCAATTTTCAGTTCGGCGGAGCGGTGGGAACTCTCGCGGCTTTGAGAGGAAAGGGTCTAGAGGTAGCCCGGGCATTGGCTCGAGAGCTTCATCTCGGGATTCCGACGATGCCCTGGCATACTGAGCGCGATCGGATCGCAGAAGTGGCAACCACTTTGGGGTTGCTCGTGGGAACTCTGGGCAAGATTGCGCGCGATATTTCCCTCCACATGCAAACCGAGATCGCGGAAATATTCGAACCCGCGGGCGAGGGCCGCGGTGGTTCCTCGACGATGCCGCACAAGCGCAATCCGGTGAGTGCCGCAGTCGTGTTGTCGGCAGCGACCCGGGTTCCCGGCCTGGTCAGCACCATGCTGAGCGCCATGGTACAGGAGGATGAACGCGGCCTTGGCAATTGGCACGCTGAATGGGAAACGCTCCCGGAAATCTTCCGCCTGACCGCCGGAGCGCTTCATCAAATGGCGACGATTGTCCCTGATCTCGAAATCGACGTGGCGCGCATGCGGCGCAATCTCGACGCAACCCAGGGTCTGATTTTTGCCGAGGCTGTCACCATGAGCCTCGGAAACCACATTGGCAAATCCGCCGCTCATGAGTTGCTGGAAGCGGCGAGCCGACAGGTGCGCGAGTCCGGAGAGCAGCTCCGCGAAGTGCTGGCACACAATCCCGTCGTAACCGAGCATCTGACCTTAGAGGAACTGGATCGCCTGTTCGCCCCGGAGAACTATCTGGGCATCGCCGAAGAATTGGTGGACCGTGTTATCGCTGCCAGTCGCAAGCATCGATAGTAAGCACCAGAAAGAGCAGGCCATGCCATTTGTTGACGTTGGAGAACTGCGAACGCACTATGCGGTCGCCGGCGACAAGGAGCCCGTGCTGGTGCTGTCCAATTCGCTTGGCACCGACTTCTCCATGTGGGATCCGCAAATGACGGAACTGGAACGGAGCTTCCGCATCCTGCGTTACGACACTCGCGGTCACGGAAAGTCTTCGGTAACACCCGGCGACTACACAATCGAACAGTTGGGTCGCGACGTCCTCGGCCTGCTGGATTCGCTTGGCCTCGACCGTGTACATTTCTGCGGGCTCTCGGTGGGTGGCATGATCGGCATCTGGCTGGGAATTCATGCGCCTACCCGACTTCATCGTCTGGTGCTCTGCAACACGGCGGCTCGCATCGGGACAGAGGAGATGTGGAACGCGCGCATCACAACCGTGCGCGAGAGTGGAATGAAGTCCGTTGCCTCCGTCGTTATCGAACGCTGGTTTACGCCGGAGTTTCGTGCATCGTTCCCGGAGAAGGCGGCCCAGGCGCAGCAAATGCTTGAGAACTCGCCGCCGGAGGGTTATGCCGCGTGTTGCGCAGCAATCCGCGATATGGATCAGCGCGAAGCGGTGGCTGAGATCACAGTCCCGACGCTGGTGATTTATGGCGGGAGCGATTCGGTCATTCCACCTGCCGACTCTCATTTCCTCAGCAACCGAATCCGCGGAGCTGCAGAAGTTGAACTTTCCGCGGCTCACCTTTCGAATGTCGAGCAGGCTAGCGCATTTACGCAGGCGGTCAGTAACTTCCTTTCCAAATGAGGCGACGCATTATTTATGACTCCAATGGATGAGAACAAGCGCTACCAGCAGGGCATGAAAATCCGGCGAGCTGTCCTCGGAGATGAACACGTGGACCGAGCCGTGGCCGCGACAACGGATTTCAACCGCGATTTCCAGGACTTCATCACTCGCAGCGCCTGGGGCGAGATATGGGCGCGCCCCGGCCTTCCCCGCCATACTCGCAGCCTGCTGACACTCGCGATGATGGTCGCTTTGAACCGCAGTGAAGAATTCCGCCTGCACGTGAAGGCCGCTTTTAACAATGGAGTCACCCGCGACCAGATCAAAGAGGTCCTGCTGCATTCCGCCATTTATTGCGGCGTGCCGGCGGCGAATTCCGCTTTTCACATCGCAGCCGACGTTTTCAGAGAAATGGATGGGGAAACAAAGTCTAACTCCAAGAAGAGGAGACGGCCATGACCGAGGTACAGCTTCTCATCGACTCCGGGATGTGTCACGTGAACGGACCGACCGTGCATGACGACGTGCAGATGCCTTTCGGAGGCCTAAAGGCCAGTGGTTATGGCCGTTTTGGAGGAAAAGCCGTGATGAACGAGTTCACTGAGCTGCGCTGGATCACGATCCAGACGACTCCTCGGCGTTATCCTTTCTAGGAGCAAAGTTTCAGGAACAGCGGGCGAGCTGGGATGCTCAATTCATTGCCGATTTCATTGCGAACTCAAGTTGGGATTGTTGGTGCTGGGCCTGCCGGTCTGGTGCTTTCTCACCTTTTGTCTTTGCAGGGGATTGAGTCCGTCGTAGTTGAAAATCGCAGTCGCCAATATGCGGAACAGCGCGTCCGCGCTGGCGTGCTAGAGCAAGGCACGGTTGACCTACTCATAGAAATGGGTGTTGGTGAGCGGATGAAAGCTGAGGGCTTGGTCCACCATGGGATCGAGTTGCGCTTCGGAGGTCGCGGTCACCGAATTGATTTTCAGGACCTCACGGGTGGAAAAGGCATCACGATTTACGCGCAGCACGAGGTTCTGAAAGACCTGAACAATGCCCGAGTCGCGGCCGGAGGCCAGGTCCTTTTTGAAGTTGACAATGTCAGCGTTCATGACTTCGACAGCTCCAGGCCGAAGATCCGATATCAGAAAGATGGGAACGCCTGCGAACTAACCTGCGACTTCATTGCCGGGTGCGATGGGTTTCACGGCATCTGCCGGCCGAGCATTCCAACAGGAGTACTCACGGAGTATGAGCGGGAGTATCCCTTCGGATGGCTTGGCATCCTGGCTGAGGCGCCTCCCTCCTCGGAGGAATTGATCTACACCTACCACGATCGCGGGTTTGCCCTGCTCAGTATGCGGACGCCACGCATCAGTCGCTTGTACCTGCAATGCAAGCCGGACGAAGACGTCGACTTGTGGAGCGACGAGAAGATCTGGCAGGAACTGCACACCCGCCTGGCATCGGAAGGATGGACCCTTACGGAAGGGCAAATTCTGCAAAAGGGCGTGACCGGCATGCGTAGTTTTGTGGTCGAGCCCATGCAATACGGCAGGCTTTTCTTGGCGGGCGACTCGGCGCACATCGTTCCGCCGACTGGAGCGAAAGGATTGAACCTGGCGGTTGCCGATGTTCAGATACTCGCGCGGGCTCTCAAACACTTTTATTCGACCGGAAGTTGCGACCTGCTAGACACCTATTCTGCGATCTGCCTCCGGCGTGTCTGGAAAGTGCAGCGGTTTTCCTGGTGGATGACTTCCATGCTGCATCGCTTCCCGGATGAGAATCCATTCGACCATCGCCGCCAACTCGCCGAGTTGGATTATGTAACCAGTTCTCGAGCCGCAGCCAAGACCCTCGCGGAAAACTACGTCGGCCTTCCGCTGGAATAAGACGCTGCCACCTGCGTGGTCACGCCGCACCGCGCATCCGCGACGACCCCGGCAATTACTTCACTTGCAGCGACTCGATGTACCGGTTCAGGTTCGAAATGCGTTGCACCACGATTCCCTCTTGTCCTTGACTCATGGTCCGGAACACCCGACCCCAGACCGGCATTTCCTGATCGCCGTGGGGTACGAGATTGGTTTGCCCGCGCAGGATGCTGGTCACCTTGTCGGAGGGATACTTTCCGCCATTGAGCTTGGCCAGAACGGTCAAATCCGCGGGAGCTGCCTTGAGAGCGGCGGCGGCCGGACCATCCCCTTTTGCGTCCTTACCGTGGCAGGCGGCGCAGTAACTCACAAACATTTCCTTGCCCGATGCGGGAGAGGTCTGTGGTGCCGCTGCATGTTTGACTTCAGGTTTTGCTTCCTGTGCCGTACCGATCGTCACGCTTGCCAAAATTAGGATCGCGCAGCGCCTCATATAACGCACGTTCATAGTTTCTCCTGCGGTTGCCGCGATCTGTCATTCGGCATGATCCTTTTGCGCAACCGTGTTTGAGATATTAAACGAAGGCGACGCTATCCGCTCGAAAATCGAATAACCAGCGTCGCTGCATGCCCCCTCAGAATGAAAACTTTACGGAGAACTGCATCTGCCGTGGATTGAGCATAGTTCTCGCCCGGGTTTGACTCGCGCATGGCTCTCCTTCGCTCAGCAGTCGTGTCTTGGATATCAACTCTTCCGTCCGGGTCGCTTCCTCGTGCTTGAGAGTTTCCGGATCACATCCCGGGGCAGAGGCACGCTCTTCATCCGGTGAGCCTCAGTAGGATGGGCACCCGCCCACACCCGCGTCTCCCAGCCCTCCAGGGCCAACACACCATCGCGCAGGAATTTGTGGCTGATCACAAAACTGCTCTTTCTCCATTCGGTGACGCAGGATTCCGCCACCAGTTCGTCGCCGTAAGAGGACGGGGTGATAAATCGCGCGCGCGCCTCCACAATCGGAATGCCGACGACGCCATGGGCTTTGAACAGCTCCTTCAGAGGGAGTCCCGCGGCGCGAAACAACCCCGAAGTGCAGTGATCGAACCATCGGAAATAGTTGGCGTAAAAAACGATCTGGGCCGGATCACAATCTCCGAACTCGACTCGGATTCGAACACGATTCACAAACATAGTTAACTCATCGCAATAAAATCACACTCTGAATGACGGCCCCGCACTGTTGCCGTCTCGATTTTGCGGTCCAAATAATCGTACGACCTCATTGGTCCGAGTGTTACCTCATAATTAATCTTTCAATTCAATCATAAGGATGCTGATCTCCAAAGGTCCCAGGTTTTCCACCGTGTGCGGCGGTAGTGGTTGCGTCCGCTGAGCGCAGGGAACCTTCGGCGGATCGCCCGCCTGGCGGCTATCGAACAGAATCTCACCCTTCTCCCCGCGCCGGATGAAATGGCTCCAGCTCTGCAGGTAAGCGATCCCGCCCCATCGATGAGTATGCAGTGGAACCACATCTCCCGCCGCAATGCGGGTATGAAGAACACGCGCCCGCTCGTCTTCCAGCAACAGGCGATGGTGAGCCGGCGCCGCTACGAGCGCGTCGAGTGAGTCCGGCCACGGCCAGGGTTTCGGGTTCGAAGGAACAGGGTTTCCGCTCACGCGGTCCTGGAAAAACCGATAAGAATACTGAATTGTCGCACCTGACCTCCGACCATCTACTGAAACTGCGCCATCGTTGTGCGAAATGCGCGCGTCCTATCGCGCCGCGTTTGTTGCCTAAACCTTCGAGCACAGGGATTGGCGAGGCCAAATATCTCTCCAGTTCCAACTGGCCCAATCGATTGTAGAC